>Ga0066903_100002516_pt1 | contig 14420 bp, 11 predicted proteins | sample PanSoiMetaGPlot1_FD_67491 | JGI IMG/M metagenome (GOLD analysis project Ga0066903, IMG submission 67491) | Tropical forest soil microbial communities from Panama analyzed to predict greenhouse gas emissions - Panama Soil - Plot 1 (version 2) | ecosystem: Environmental > Terrestrial > Soil >...
AAAAAAGCCATAGTGCTTATGGCAGACTCGACGGAACGTCGTCCTCGTCTTCGCATTGCACAACTTTGCAGGCACCATGGTCCGCCCCTATGAGGCAGCCGCGCTCCATCAGATTTCACCTGTCGCTGGTGTTCATCTTCTTCTTCCTGCTGATCTTCTTTCTCGGCATGTTGAGTATTGCGCGGCTCCGTGACTTCAACAACGTGTCCGCCGATATCGCGGATGTGTGGTTGCCGAACACGCGTGTACTGGGCGATCTCAACAACTATACGTCGGATTTCCGCGCTGCCGAGGGCAACAATTTGCTGGCCTCGAATGCATCGGAAAACGAAACGACCGAACGTGAGATGATTGAACTCGATCATCTCATTTCGCGGGCGCAGGAGGACTACGAGCGAATCCGCCATGATGCTGAGGAATGGGCGCTGTATAACCATTTCCGCGAACGCTGGCACGACTACCGAGCCGTTGTGAACCAAATGCTGGAACTGTCGCGGAGCGGTCGCAAGGCTGAGGCGGTCTCCGCCTATATGACGACATCGCACATGGCCTATAACGCTGCCAGCGACGCGCTCGGACAGCTCACGAATCGTGCGGTCGAGAACGCGCAGGACGCCGCGAGCCGGGTTGCCGTAGCCTATCAGGAAGCGAGATGGCTGATCAGCATCGGGATGGCATTCGCCGGCGTGCTGGTGGTGGCGGCACTCATCTACATCAGCCGTTCGATCTCAAGCCCGCTGCTTCATCTTGCCGGCTACATGCATCGCCTCGCTGCCAACGACACGGACATTGAAATTCGCGGTACCGAGCGCAGCGACGAGATCGGCGAAATGGCTCGCGCGGCCGTCGTATTCCGCAATAATGCGATCGAGCTCATGGTCACCCAGCGCGGGCTCGCCCAACAGGCCACAATGCTTGAGGAAAAGCTCGCCGCCGAACGGCACCTGACCCAGTTACAGCGCAACTTCGTCTCGATGGCCTCGCATGAATTCCGTACGCCACTGACCATCATAGACGGACATGCGCAACGTCTGAACAAGCTCAGCGACAGGATCGGCCCCGAGGAGGTCGTGACCCGCGCCGGCAAAATCCGCGCCGCCGTTCTGCGCATGACCCATCTGATCGACAACCTGCTGACCTCGACGCGTCTCGTCGAAAGCGGCGCCGGGCTCTATTTTCATCCGCAGGATCTTGATCTGCGCGAACTGGTGCACGACGTGTGCCAGCTCCACTTCGAGATTTCCCCCGGCTCGACCATTGTGGAGCAATTAGGCGACCGCAGCCTGCGGATGGTCGGCGATCCGAAGTTGCTGTTCCAGGTTTTTGATAATCTTCTGTCCAACGCCATCAAATATTCACCCGGCGGCGGGATCACCAGGATCACAACGCGGAGCGAGGATGGGTGGCTCGTGGTGGTGGTCGAAGACAATGGCATCGGCATTCCCACCGCCGACCTCGGGCGGCTTTTCGAGCGCTATTTCCGCGGCAGCAACGTGTCCGGAATCGTGGGCACCGGAGTAGGCCTTAACCTTGTGAAGATGGTAGTCGATCTGCATGGTGGCGACATCGCGGTCGAAAGCGAGGAAGGCAAGGGGGCGCGCTTTACGGTGCGGCTGCCGATCAAACCGCCACTGCAGGCCCTTCATCGAGAGCCCCCGTCGATTGAAATGATCGCCGAATTGCGTGCCGCCGAGGAGCGCGTCGATGCGGTTCAGGGATGAGGGACGATTTTTCCTGCCATTCTTACTGGCGAAGAGGGATATGAGTTGCCGGGCCCGAGAAAGACGCGGTCGGCGATGATGGTGTTTGACAGGTCCTCGCCAACGGCTTGACAAGGACCTGACGCGCTCCGACCGACGCCTCTTTTCACTGCCACGCCGCGTAGATCGGCTTGCCGATCAGAGTCGCAGGGTTCGCGCCGGCACGCGGGCGGAACTTCTGGAAGCGCCCGGCGTCGACCTCGGCGACGTAGAGGTTTCCTTCCTGGTCCGTGGCCATACCATGCACGCCCCACAGCGTGCCCGGGAAATCCCCGACGGTTCCCCACGCGTAGAGAAGATGTCCGTCGAGATCGTACTTCACCATCTTGTGGGTATTGCGATCGAAGGTGGCCAGCGTCCGATCCGCGCCGATCACGACGAAGTGGAGGCTGGAGGGCTTCACGGCAATTTTCCACTCGGAGAGATACTTGCCGTTCTCGTCGAATATCTGGATGCGGTGGTTGTCGCGATCGTTCACAAACACGCGCCGGGTCGCAACGTCGACGGCGACGCCGTGCACGTTGTTCATAAAGCCGGGTCGCGTTTCCTTGCCCGGGTCACCCGGCATGCCGAAGTCCAGCAGGAACTTGCCGTTCGCGTCGAATTTCGCGACGCGCGTGCCGTTATACCCGTCCGCCACGTAGAAGGTCCCGTCGGGCAGCCACGCCATGAAGGTCGGCCGGTTGAAATGTGTTCCATCGGCGCCCGGCACGTTGGGTGTTCCGATGGTCTGCACCAGCTGCTTGCCGTCGTTGGTAAACTTGTAGATTGCATGCGTATGGTCGTCGACCACCCAGACATGCTTCTGTGCATCATAGGGACTGATGTAGATGGCATGCGGCCGCTTGAACAGGTTGTCCCACTGCGTCCAATCTTCGATGAAGTTGCCCTGGGCATCGACGACGATGATGCTGTGGTGCCAGCGCGCGTCGACACCCATCTCGCGGTAAGGCGGCTTGTCGCCCCGCCACATCTCCATGCCCTTCGCGGGGTCCTGGCGCGAGCCGCCGGCGCCCGGCGGCGTTGTGGTGTTGGCGTTGCGCCATGGCAGACCGGGAATGGGGAATTGCACGTTGGGACCGATATCCGTCAGCAATCTCGTCGGCGGACGCCGCATAGCCGGCAACTCGCCGCCGCCGAGCAGAAACACGCGGTTCGGGCTCTCGGCGAAGATGCCCCGTGCCCCTCCATACGTCCATTTCTCGTGGCCCGGGAGCGTGGCGAGATCTTTCGGCCACCCCTCGACCACCTCATATGGGCCGGAGATGTCCTGTGCCCCAATGGCGCCCGGCACGGCGCTAAACGAGGCAGGCGTCGCCGCGGTCTGCGCTTCCGCCGACGGGTTCATGAGCCGGCTCCCTCCCGCGATGCCGATGACCACACCCACCGCAAGCGCCGATACGAGAGTGACAGTTTTGCTCATTGCAGTCCTCCCCGTCAGCACGGTCCGGCGAACCGTACAAGAACATCCGTGCGTTTTTACGGATGTAGCCGATTGCGAGTGCATTGTATACACACAAGCTGCCGAAGTCCTCGGATGGCGTGGCTTGGTGGAGCGTTTCCGAGGGTCGAATCATATCGATGTTATCCGTCAACCTCGTTCTGCTCGCGACGGCCTATCTCGGTCACCTGGAGTTCGCCGGTCAACTGGTGGGCATCCTGCTGTGGCCGGCCGTTGCACTTCCCATGTTGCTGTCAATCCTTCTCGGTCGCGCCTGACTCTCGGGGGATGGAAAATAGAAAATATGAGATGCAAATAGATCGGTTCCGCGAGCCGATCAGTGCGCGAGACTTCCCTGCCCTGACGGATAGGTATCCTGCCCGGGCGACAAAAATCCCTGCCTGGGGTGAACAGGAATTTTGCAACGAGCCTGCAACGAACTGCATTGCTGCGCGAATTGAGGCGAGGCGCTGCTGAGACGGCCGAAAATTCGAAAAACTTCCCTGCCAAATTCGCCGCCAGCAGGGATCTCCAGGATGCGGCGAACTCCTGACGGATTCGAGGTTTGGACATACCGCGCAAGCCTATCGGCAACCCTTGGGGATTTGCTACCATCGGGCGTTCCGGCGCTCGCCCGGAACCCGTCGGGCAACGACGGCGGGACGCGCTCATCGCGTCAACGGCGCGATCGGAAAACATAGGGAGGCATTTCATGCACAAGACGATGTGGCTCGCGGCAGTCGCCGGGTTGGCGCTGCTCGCCCAGTTCGGAGCAGATAGCGCCGCGGCGCAGACCCGCACCACCTTGGACATCTACGTGGTAGACGTCGAAGGCGGCAACGCCACGCTGTTGGTGGCGCCGTCGGGTGAGTCTCTGCTTATCGATACAGGCAACGTGGCGCCGGCCGCCGCGATCCGGGATGCCGAGCGCATCATGGCGGCTGCCAAGGATGCACGCCTCACTCAGATCGACAACCTGATCATCACCCATTGGCACGGCGATCACTATGGCGGCATGGCGGAGCTCGCCAAACGCATCCCGATCCGGCATTTCATTGACCACGGCCCCAACGTGCAGCCGAGCCCGGAGGTCGATGATTTCCTGGCCAAGGTCTATCCGCAACTTTACGCCCACGCCAAGCACACGGTCGCAAAACCGGGCGACAAGGTCGCCGTCGCGGGCCTCGACGTGCAGGTGGTGACCTCGGCGGGCGAGACCATCAAGACAGCCCTGCCGGGTGCGGGCGGCCCAAACCCGTATTGCGCAAGCTTCAAGCCCGGCGAAAACAATGCCGAGGACCCGATGTCGGTCGGGGTGTTCGTCACGTTCGGAAAGTTCCGCACCGTGCATCTTGGCGACCTCACCAAGAACAAAGAATTCGAGCTGATGTGCCCGAACAACCGCCTGGGCGGCATCGACGTTTTCCTAGGCCTGCATCACGGCGTGAACACATCAAACTCGGAAGTCATGATCCACGCCACCCATCCGCGCGTCGCTATTATCAACAACGGCACTCGTAAGGGCGGCCAACCGGACGTGATGAAGGTGCTCCATTCCTCGCCCGGCCTCGAGGATCTCTGGCAAATACACTTCTCCCAGCTCAGCGGGCAGGAATACACAGTGCCGGGAGTGTTTATCGCGAACGGGGTTGACGAAACCCTCGCCGCCATGCCGGTGGCGCCGACCGCAGCCCCGCCACCGGGCCCGGGCGCACCGCCGCCGCCCGCCCACAACGGGCCGGCCTATTGGATCAAGGTCACGGCACAACAGGACGGAACATTCACTGTGACGAACACGCGAAACGGCTTTGCCAAGACGTACATGGCGAACGGCAGGATGGGAACGAACTAGCAGATTGTAGCCCGGATTGAGCGCAGCGAAAACCGGGCTACACTGATGCGGTTTCGCAGGACCAGGGAGGATTCCGATGCAGATGACAATGTTGCTCACGGCTGCCGCCTGTTTGGCGGCACTGCTGGCCCCGGCAGGACTTGATCCTGCTGCCGCGCAGACCCGCACCACGTTGGACATCTACGTGGTGGACGTCGAAGGCGGCAACGCCACGCTGTTCGTTGCGCCCTCCGGTGAATCCGTATTGATCGACACCGGAAACTTTGCGCCCGAAGCGGCGATCCGCGATGCCGAGCGCATTGCCGCAGCCGCCAAGGATGCCCGTCTCACCCAGATCGACCATCTGATCACCACCCACTGGCATGGCGATCATTTCGGCGGCATGGCGGAGGTCGCAAAGCGCATCCCCATCCGCGATTACATCGATCACGGCCCCAACATTCAGCCGGTTGCGGCCTTCGATGAGTTCTTCGCCAAGACTTATCCGGCCCTCTACGGCGCCGCGAAGCATACGGTCGCAAAGCCCGGCGATACCGTTGCCGTCGCGGGGCTCGATTGGCGCATCGTAACTGCGGGTGGAGCGGTGCAGAAGACGCCGCTCGCGAGCGGCGGCGCCGCCAACTCATCCTGCGCGACCTTCAAGCCCCAGGATCCCGATCCCACCGAGAACGCGCAATCGGTCGGTAGCATCGTCACGTTCGGTAAGTTCCGCGTCGCGCATCTCGGCGACCTTACCTGGAACAAAGAATTTGAGCTGATGTGCCCGAACAATCCAATCGGAACGGTCGACTTGTTCGTCGTCTCGCATCACGGGCTCGGAGTCTCGAATTCGCCCGTGCTGGTCCATGGCATTCGTCCCCGCGTCGCCATTCTGAACAACGGCACCCGCAAGGGCGCGGTTCCTGAATCGATGAAGACGCTGTTTACCTCGCCCGGCATCGAGGATGTCTGGCAGATCCATTTCTCCCAGCTTAGTGGGCAGGAATATACCGTGCCGGGGATGTTTATTGCCAACAGCATCGACGAGCCGCTGACCGCTATGCCGATCCAGCCGATCGCCGCCCCTGCGCCTGGCCCAAACACGCCGCCGCCGCCCGCGCACAACGGACCGGCCTATTGGATCAAAGTCTCGGCGCAGCCGGACGGCACGTTCACGGTGATCAATACGCGCAATGGGTTCGCCAAGACTTATGGTGCAAACGGGCGGGGAACGAATTAGCACCGTTTCAAGCGGGCGAAGCCCGGAAATCTCCGGCTTCGCCCCGCGCTGTCCGAGGTCACGCCTTTCGACCCATGGGTCGGGTATTGATCAGGCTCAACCGTTATGTGTAGGCTAGGCTCGCCTGCCACGACCTTGCCATCTAAATTCCAATTGTTCACATACTTTCGCCTTTGCGGGCGACCAACAATCCCCGCATTGCGGTTCCGGCCGGGGTTCCAAAGTTGCCGACGGGGAGATTGCAGTGGCGAACCGATTGGACTTCACGCAAGAGGCAAATGACTGCTTCCGGTTGGCAGAATCCGAGACGCAGGTTGAGGTAAAAGCGATCTTGATGGGGATGGCGTATGGCTGGCTGACGCTTGCCGATCATCGCAGGGCGTCAGGCGAACGGCGTCGGGAACCGATCGAGGAACCTATGGAGGAACCGATCGACGACTTGCTGTAAGGGGGGTGCTCAGTCACGATGGAGGCGACATGCGCGGGGTGATGTTGGCCCTCGCTTTTGCTGTGGCATTGGCCGCACCGGTAGACGCAGCGCCGACGAGCACAGGCGATCTTGCTACGACCGATGCGGTCCTGCGGTGGATCAACGGCTATCGCAAAAAGCCGGATCTGGCCCGTGTCGTGGTCGCGGTGCGCACGCTGAGCCGCCTTGATGCACTCCGTGAGTCCGAAACCGCGGCCGTGCATGTGGGTTTCGTCGCCGGCATTATCGGCTCCAATCCGCAAAAGGCCGATGAACTCATCGAAAAGATGTTGGCGATCAAAACCGAAGATCATTGGTTTATCGTGCGCGCCGTGGCGTATTCGGGGTTACCCAATTGGCGGGACCTGCTGTCCCGCTTCGCCGATCGGATGGCGACCCGCCGATTGATGATCGAAAAATACGTGAGCGGAAAACTGCCGACGCTCGACGCTATTGCGTTTGAAGCAAGTCCGACCGCGATGGACCGGGTCAAGGGCTTTACCGCATCGGTCGGGAATTTCATCACCGGCCATAAGGCGGCGGCGCCCGTCAGGCTCGAAGCAAGCCCTGAGGTGCTCGACACGCTGTGGGGCTATTACTTCGCAACCGGCTCATTCGGGCCGGTGGAACGAATTCTTCGCATGCTGCCTTGGGCAAAGGACCGCCAGGACGCCGACAAGCTCACCGTAGGCAGCATGGCGAAATTCACACTTGCGAGCAACGCCGCGCATGATGCCCAACTACTCGATATGCTCAGGCGTGAGGTGCACCGTCAGCCCGAGGACATCCAGCCTATCGTGAACGAGATCATCGAAGCCGTGGACACGATGGAGATCGCGCACCTGCGCAAGGCGGCGCTTGCTGCTATCGACGATCTCAAGCGCAAGGGGCCGGGCTACAAGCGCGACCTCTCCACCTGGGGCCAGGTTGGCCAGGGCGCCATGGCGCTCGGTTGCGTCGCTGCAGCGGCAACCGGACAAGTCGAGTTCGGTCTGCCATGCGTGGTCGGCGGCGCGCTTGGGTCTGCGGCCCTAAATTATTGGACAAAGGATTAAAACGCGCCCCGCTGACATTACCGCGGGTAGCGGGGTCACAATTTAAAACGCGCCGACGCCGAAATGCACGCGTTGCGTTACGTCGGTGTTCGTTTTGCTGGTCGGGTAAGCGTAATCGACGCGCAGTGCACCAAACGGCGAATCCCAGATCAGACCTGAGCCGAGGGAGGAACGGACCCGCTGGGAATCCACGACCGTCAGTGACTGCGACAAAGATGGAAACGACGTCGCGCCGCGATAGCCCCACAAACTTCCGGCGTCGGCAAATGCCGCGGCCTTCAAAGCAATCTCCGGCGGCAATCCCGGGATCGGCGCTTGCAGTTCCGCAGTGGTCGTCCAGTAGCGGCTGCCGCCGATATTATCTTGGGTTGTGCCCGCAGTGACGTCGCGCGGCCCGAAGCCGTTGACGGCAAATCCTCGCACCAGTTGCGGACCTCCGAAGAAGCTGCTCATCAGCGGCAGAGTCTGTCCGCCATAGGGCGTGATGTATCCGCCTTGAACACGCGCCACGCCCACAACGTCGTTGCCGAGGTCATGATAATAGCGGGCGTCTCCGGTGGTTCTCAGGAAGTCGACGGAGCCGCCGGGGCCGGCCAAGTCCTGGCGGAGCTGGACGCGCAGACCTTCATGTGGATTCTTCGGATTATCGAGCGAGGAATACGTGAACGTCGATCCGACCGTTGACACCCATTGCGCGCCGTTGAGCGCCGCCTGCTTGACGGCGACGGACGGGCATGTGGTTGAAGCATTGGGGGGAATGCACGCCATCAGGGTCGGACTGAGCAGCACGTTCTGGTTGACCAGCGCATAATGTGCTTCGCTGCTCAACCCATCCATTATCGGCGCGCCTAGTTTGACGCCGGCGCCGTAACTTTCGCCGCCGTAGGATTGGTTGGGATTGGGGAGCGTCTCCTTGAAGAACAGGTCGAGCCCGAGCGACAACCGTTCGCCCAGAAGATAGGGCTCGACGAACGTCACTGCGCCGCTGCGCAGATATTGTCCGACCGCGACGGATACTTTCACATATTGCCCGCGGCCCAGGAAATTCTGCTCCGAAACCCCGATCTCGCCAATGAGGCCAACCGAGGTCGAATAACCGCCTGAAAACGACAGGTCGCCGGTGCGCTGCTCTTCCACTTCAACATTCAGCACCACGCGATCCGGCGCTGAGCCGTTGTCGGTCGTAATCTTCACCGACTTGAACGGCGCCAATTGCTTTAAGCGGCGTTCCGCACGGTCGATCAATCCACGGTTATAAGCGTCGCCCTCGGCGATATCGAATTCGCGCCGGATCACCTCGTCGCGCGTGGCGATGTTGCCGCGGATGTTAATTCGCTCGATATAGCGGTGCGGGCCGTCGTCGAGCGTGAATACGACATTGATAATCTTGCCTGCGGTATCATGGTTGGCATGCGGGTGGACATCGACGAACGGAAATCCACTCCTGCCTGCCGCCATCGTGATGTCGTCGACAGCCTTGCCGACGGCCCCGCCGTCAAAGGCGTCGCCCTGAGCGAGGTGCACGACATTGCGCAGCGCGGAAGCATCGAGCGCCGCGACGTGCGAAATGACGTCGACCGTACCGAAGCTATAGCGCGTGCCCTCTTGGACGGTAAACGTCACGACGAAGCCCTGCTGGGCAGGATCGTACACCGCGGCGGCCGAGACATGTGCGTCGGCAAACCCGTTCTTGAGGTAAAAGCTGTGCAGCAGATCGGCATCGATCTCGATGCGGTCGGGATCGTAAACGTCACTGGTCTTCAGAAATGCGAGCCAGCCGGACTCGGTGGTCTTGATGACGCCCTTCAGGCGCGACTCCGCAAATTCATGGTTGCCGACGAACACGATGCGCTTGACGCCGGTCTTGGCGCCTTCCTTGATCTCGAAAATGAGGTCGACACGTCCGTCGCCGCGGGCGATCGTTTTGGGTGTGACCTGCACCTGATAGCGACCGTTTTGGCGGTAAATTTCAGTGATTCGTATCACATCTTTCTGTGCGCCCGCCTTCGTCATCAGACCGCCGGGCTTCAAGCCGATCTCCTTGGCGAGATCCTTGTCCTTGAGCTGCTTGTTGCCTTCGAACCGCAGACGGTCGATCACCGGTGCCTCGACCACAGTCACAATAAGGCGCGCGCCTGATGGCACGATTTTCACGTCCTCGAACAGGCCGGTGGCATAAAGCTCCTTTAGAGCGGCATTGATGGCTGATGGTGCGGAGAGCGCATCAGGCGCAGCACGAAAATGCTCGCGGATGGCTTGGGCATCGATGCGCCGATTGCCTCGGACTTCGATCCTTGGGTCAGATCCGGCGCCGTAGCAGCAAGACGCAATGGCCGACAGGACAAACGCGTACAGCACGCGCCGGCCGATCGGCTTTGCGCCCTTCCACCATGCCCAAACCCAAAACCGCATGAATTCGAGCCTCGATTCGAAAATTCGACCGCCGTTTTAACGGACCGGATCCAAGCGCGCTGCCGGCGTGTCCGGATAGCTTTCCGGTCCCGGCTGGCCTGGGTCCGTTAGCTCATCGAGAGGCGAAAGCACAGGGGTTGAGTCGTTTTCATCCCGCAGCGTGGCGAGGAATTCCTGTTGCCACCGATCGACGTCGTAGGCGGAGACCATGGCAAGCAGGGCCTGATGGCGTTCGCGCCTTTCCTCGATTGGCATGGCAAGCGCCTGCGCTATCGCATCGGCGACCGATTCCGGATCGTAGGGATTGACCAGCAGTGCGCGTCGGAATTCGATGGCGGCACCGGCGAAGCGCGACAGGATGAGAACCCCGGGGTCGTCCGGATTTTGGGCCGCGATGTATTCCTTCGCGACAAGGTTCATACCGTCGCGCAGCGGCGTCACTAAGCCGACGCGTGCCGTGCGATAGAGCCCGGCGAGCGCCGATCGGCCGTACACCCGGTTGACGTAGCGGATGGGCGTCCACGATACCTCGCCGTATTTACCGTTGATTCGGCCGGCTGCCGAGCCCAGAGCTTCCTCCAATTCGGCATATTCGGGAATTTCCGAGCGGTTTTTCGGCGTGATCTGCAGGTACGTCACCTTGCCGATCCACTCATTGTGGTTTGCCAGAAAGTGATCGAAAGCATCAAGACGCTCGATCAGGCCCTTGGAATAATCGAGACGATCAACCCCGATAACGAGGACACGGCCGCCAAGGCTTGCCACCATATCTTTCACCAGGGGAGATAGCAGATTGCGGCGCGCCAGTCGCTGAAATGCACGCGGCTCTATGCCGACCGGAAAACTTCCGATCCGCGTTTGTCGTCCGTTCACGCTCAGAGTGGTCTGGTGGCTTGCAATCTCCAATACCCGCATCTCCCGCATCTGGTTACACTCGGAGATCAGGTAGCGAACAAAATTGCCGGCATCGCTTTCGGTCTGAAAGCCCACAACGTCATATTGCATGAGCAATGGGATCAGTTGCTCGTGCTTCGGCAGCGAGGTCAGGATTTCAGGTGGGGGCAACGGAACATGCAGAAAAAACCCAATCCGATTGGGGTGGCCGCGCCGCCGTAAGGCGTCCGCAATGGGAATCAGGTGATAGTCATGGACCCAGATCAGGTCGTCGTGCTCGATGATTTTTTCCAGTTCCGTCGCAAAATGATCGTTGACCCGGAAATATCCGCTGAGATCGCGCAGCGCAAACTCGGCGAGGTCCAACCTGTAATGCAGGATCGGCCACAGTACGCGATTGGCGAAGCCGTTGTAGTATTCCTGATAGTCGTGCTTTGTCAGGTCAGTGACAAAATATTCAACATTCTTATGCATGACGGAGCGCGTTTTTACCTTGTCACGCGCCCCGACCTTGCCGCTCCATCCGAGCCAGACGCCGCCGTTATGCTGCAGCGCTGGCCGCAACGCGACTTCGAGCCCTCCGGCGCGCTTAGCTCCATCGCCGGAGGGAACCGAAACGCGGTTAGAAACGACCGCTAGTCGTGCCAATATCGATCCTCCCAACTCCACCATGGACGCATCGGCAAAGCTGACTCCGGATTATCGTTGAGATAGTCTGGCGGATTGCCAGCAATTTGTTCATCCATGCTGTCAGTCGGAACGGTGTTGTGGATTAGACGCACGGATTCCTCCGAAGCAATGCCTGGAATGAACGGGATGAAAAATCCTCCAAGGTCCAGGTGACGCCCAACCGGCTGAACGCTGATAACAAAATGAGCGACTCACAACCGGTAATGGCGACAACCGCAGATACACCCCCTTAAGCAAAAACATGAACTTAGTATGCGCCGTAATGATGGCACCGATCTCCCCGAAGTCTCCTTGACCGCGACGCCTGTTAATAATCGGCTAAAACGGCCGAAACGACGGCGGTGTTGCGCATATAGTGCGACGAAAAATCGACCATGTCGCGCGTCACGATGTCAATGTAGTCTATAACTTTCCCATTAGCTGGCAAAAGGTCAGATCGTTATCGAAACACGGGGCGCTCCGAAACTGCCCGACGCAATATTGCGCGGCTAGTTCCGCGCGATGATTTCGCGTTCGTGATACACGATCGGCGGCGCGCCCCGGCGCCCCGCCTTGCGGTGCAAGATATTTGGGCGGCTCCTTCGCAGTTGGCGACGGCGGCGTATTCGCTTACGCGGATCGGAGATGCGAATGGCCTCAAGGTTGCGGAACGGTGCGCGAAGTTGACCGTCGTCATCGGCGACCAGGAGCGGTAGGCCGAGGAAGCGAGCCCACATGTGCCATTCGGCGAGCGCATCGCATGCGTGACGCGCGGTAAACAAGGGCATCGACAGCACCGGATCGCGATGCTCCAACATGATGGCGATGGCGCCAGGATCGGTTCCGACGGGCGGCACCAGCCGCATGACGATACCGAGGAAGGCCGTGATCGGCAGCGAGATCTCGATGCACATGCCGCACACCGAGCGTTGCAGGACCACGCTCTCGCGATGCCGTTTGACGATTCGTGTGCTTACGTCTGTACCTGCGTCGGCGGCATGAAAGCTCACCGGAAGAAAAACAGGGTCGAGCCGCATGCGGAGGCTCGACCCGGCAGGCTTAGCCCCACCAGCACTCATTCAACGCCTCACAGTCCCTGTCGCCAGCACTCTCTTGGTCCTGGTCGATCACAGCGACCTTCGCTCAGCGCCATCTCGATCGCCTTAAAGAGGCTGGTTAATTGGCGGTTTCCAGTGGTGGATCGGGGATCATGATTGATAAGGTGTTGCAGTTCTCTTGGAGGAAGTGACCGTTGCCGAAGTCTGACCACGGCCATGCAACTGCAGGCGACGCGATTGAAGGCGCGCGAATTGCGGGCCCCAAAGGATTTCTCGATCGCCTCACCGCGGTAGCACCGGCTTTCACGGCTACCCCCAGGATCCATTCGCTTGCTTTACGGCTGGCCCGCGTTGCCGACGGCACGCTCGATGCAGCCTTTGCGAGTCAAGCCAGCCGCGATTGGGATCTTGCGGCTGCCGATCTTTTGGTGCACGAAGCCGGGGGCGCGCTGACCACGACCGGGGGAATCACGCTCGCCTACAATGGCGCTACAACGGTGCATGATATTCTCATTGCGGCGGGGCTTGAGCGCCACCAGACTCTGACCGCCTTGCTACGGGATCGGCATAACTTGTTACGTTGACGCGCCGTGCGGCGGGCGATCAGGGGAACCATAGATGAGCGGCGAAACTCAGTCGAAGCAGTTGCTGCATCTCGTGCTTGGCGGCGAACTCACCCGGATCGGAGATGTCGAATTCAAGGATCTCGATAGAGTCGACATTGTCGGCGTTTATCCGAATTATGCCAAGGCCTATGCGGCGTGGCGCGCGAAGGCGCAGCAGACGGTCGACAACGCCCATATGCGCTATTTTATAGTGCATCTGCATCGCCTGCTCGATCCAGCTACGACCACCAAGGACGGACTTTAAGACGTCGGATATGCCTGCATGCTTTCGTCACGACGTATAGCACGGTCACCGCCGGCGCAGCGCTTCATCGGCCTGCTGGCGGCCGAGTATCTTCGGTTGGTGTGGCGCACCAGTCGTCTCTCCATCGAACCCGCCGATCTTTACAAGGCGGTAGAGCCGCAACAGCCTGTTATCGTCGCCATGTGGCACGGGCAGCATTTTATGGTGCCGTTCCTCAGCCGCGGGCATCGGGTCAAGGTCTTGATTTCGCGCCATCGCGACGGCGAGATCAATGCCTACGCGGCGCAGCGTCTCGGCATCGACACGGTGCGAGGATCGGGCGATCACGGCCGCCGTTTCGACGTCAAGGGTGGCGTCGGCGCCTTCAAGTCCATGCTGACCGCCCTCGCGGAGGGATACAACATGGCGCTGACGGCCGACGTTCCGAAAGTCGCGCGCATTGCCGGGCTTGGTATAATCAAGCTGGCGCGATTCTCGGAGCGACCAATCTATCCGGTCGCCGTTGCGACCAGCAGGCGTTTTGTGCTGAACAACTGGGATCGGTCGGTGATCAACTTGCCGTTCGGGCGCGTTGCTATCGTATCCAGCGATCCCATCATGGTACCGGCGGATGCAGACGAAGCGGTGATGGAGCAGTGCAGAGCTATGGTGCAGCAACGGCTCAGCCAGGCAACCGACCGTGCCTACGAGATCGTGGACCGCAAGGATCGTCATGCCGCCC
>Ga0066903_100002517_pt1 | contig 14417 bp, 9 predicted proteins | sample PanSoiMetaGPlot1_FD_67491 | JGI IMG/M metagenome (GOLD analysis project Ga0066903, IMG submission 67491) | Tropical forest soil microbial communities from Panama analyzed to predict greenhouse gas emissions - Panama Soil - Plot 1 (version 2) | ecosystem: Environmental > Terrestrial > Soil >...
CCTGCCCGCCCAGTACGCGTCATCGTCGGCTTCGGTCCTGGCGCCTCAGGCGATATTGCGGCGCGCGTGCTGGCGCAAAAATTCGCAGCGCTTTTGGGCCAGCAGTTCGTCGTCGAAAACCGAACCGGAGCCGGGAGCAACATCGCGACCAATTTTGTCGCCCATGCGCCGAATGATGGCTACACGCTGCTGCAAGGCACCGTCGGCAATACCATCAACGCGGCGCTTACTCCCAATCTGAACTTCGACCTGCTGAAGGATTTTGCGCCGGTCGCGCTGTTCACGACCCTGCCGAATATCGTGGTCGTTCACCCGGCTGTCGGCGCGAAAAGCATCAACGACTTGATCGGCATTGCGCGTACGACACCAGGGGAATTATCGTTCGGGTCGGCGGGCGTCGGCAGCGGATCGCACTTCACGGGCGAACTGTTCAATGTGATGGCCGGCACCAAGATCGTGCATGTGCCCTATGTGGGGACCGCTCAAGCCCTGACGGATCTCCTGGCGGGGCGCCTGCAGGTGATGTTCTCGCCGGCCTCGACGGTGCTCCAGCACGTCAACGAGGGCAAGATCATCGCCCTCGCCTCAACCGGATTGCAGCGGGCCAGCGCCGCGCCCGACCTGCCGACCGTCTCGGAGGCGGGAATTCCGGGATTCGATACGTCGGGCTGGTTCGGCCTGCTGGCGCCCGCCGGCGTCAGACGCGATGTGATCGAGCGTCTTGCCCGCGCCACCAACGAGGCGGCGAAATCGCCCGACGTCGTGGCGTCGCTGCGACCTCAGGGCTTCGACATGGAAGGCGGAAGCCCCGAGGAGTTTGCCGCCTTCATCCGCGCCGATCTGGAAAAGTGGTCGCGCGTCGCCGCCGCCACCGGACTCAAGCGGTAATCGGTCATCCACCCTGCCGGGGGCGACGCTTGTGATCGCTCCGTGTTGGCGGACGCAAGCGGCGACCACAAGGGTCGCCCTAACTAACATCATGGTATCCTGACGAAAACGAAAAGCGCGCCGGCGGCGCGCTTTTGGAGGATTCCAGGTTGGGGTCCCGGTCCGCTATTTCGGCGGCGCTCCGCCCTGGTTTTCGAGTTTCTTGCGCAACTCGTCCGCACGCTTCTGCAAATCCTCCTGCAGCTTCTTTTGCTGCTCCTCGAACACCTTCGGGTCCGTGGGCGGGCCTTCGTTGGCCTTTTGGAAGCTGTTGCCGGAGTTGTCGGCGAGCGGCAACGGGAAGGTGATCGCAGCGGCGGCCAGGTTGATCGCCTGGATCTGCAGCAGCTGGCCTTTCTTGAGCTTGGTGACCAGTTCGGGCGTCGCCTCAAAGTCGGACATGCAGCCATTGGCGAAGCAGGTGAAGAATGCGCCGCTGATCGGCGGCTCCTTGTCGATGACAATGCGGGTGCCGTATTGCAGCTGAAGCGGGCTTGGCAAGGTAATGCGGAACAACTTCTTCGGCTCGCCTTCTGGCTCGATGAGCGCCGCGGCCACGACCGGCTGACCGGCCTCGGTGCGGGCGTCCTTGCCGGTGAAGCAGACCTCCTTGGCCCCCGGGTCGTTGCCTTTGCCGCAGAATTTCGCCCACGGCGAATAGATGAGCTGGGGCATCTCGGGCGCGCCCTGTGGCGCCGCCTGTGCCGGCGCTCCTGCAGGCGGCTTGGGCGCGGTTGGCCCCGCCGGCGGCTTCTGTGCAGTCTGCGCTGACGGCTTCTGAGCAGCCGGCGGCGCTGCAGGACGCGTCGGCGGCTGCTGAGCCACCGCCGTATCGACGCTAAAGCCGGTCGTCGACAGCAGGGTCGCCGCGATCGTCGAAACGGCTATTTTGCGCGCATTTGAAATCGGTGCGAACAATTTGCGATCAGTCATCAGGAATCCTCTGTATCTCGCAAGTTGCGGCCTCAACGCGATCATGTGGGTGTCTTTTGCCCCCCGCTGTGTCTGCGTTAATTGCGGCGGCAACGTGGCCTCCCCACAGGCCTGATAGCCCAATCGCGTGCCTGCGGAAGCCTCGTTTCGACGACGTTTCGTCCCGCGAAGTCAACATCGACGCAGATTGCGGTGCAAAATGCATTTGGCCCTTTTGATATACATTGTCGTCGTCACGATGTACATCGCTGCGGCCCCGATCTCACATCTGATCGCATCGGCGGCGGTAGGCTGACGCTCGCCTCGCGCGGCGACCAGGTGCGCAGAAACGACCTCGCCTCAGTCACGTAGCGGCAAGTTCTGTTGCGGCTTCTTTTGCTGCTCCTCGAACACTTCGGGTCCGTGGGCGGGCTTCACCGAGGTTGCGCGGCTTTTACACATTGAAAGACAGCCGCCGCGTCAGCGAAACACACATAGGTGATGCTCACGTTGGAGCGATCCTTATGAGTCTGCAAAGTTACGGTGTTACGTCAGGGCGAGGCCGCACCGGTTCCCTCCCTGCCCTCCCCCGCAAGCTCTGGGGAGCACGGTGGAGCTGGGCAGCCGCCGTCCTCGTTGCCTGCGGGCTTATTCTTGGCGCTCCCGGCGAGGGATATGCGACGTACGCCATCGCCATGCACGGCGAGCCGGCGCTTCCGCCCGACTTTGCGGCTTTCCCCTACGTCGAGCGCGACGCTCCCAAGGGCGGCCAGTTCACCCAGGGGATTCTCGGCACATTTGACAGCCTCAATCCGTTCATTGTCAAAGGACTTCCGGTACCCGCCCAGCAGATTCGCGGACCCGTCATCGAAAGCCTGATGACGCGCGGGTACGACGAGCCGTTCACGCTTTATGGCTTGCTCGCGAGTTCGGTCGAGACCAATCCCGACCGCACCTACGTGACTTTCGAGCTCAACCCCAAGGCGACTTTCGCTGACGGTATGCCGGTCACGGCTGCGGACGTCATTTTTTCGTGGCAGTTGTTGCGCGACCACGGCCGCCCGAACTACCGTACGTATTACGTGAAGGTGACGGCGGCGACGGCGCCTACGCCGCGCACCGTGCGTTTCGATCTCGCCGGCAACACCGATCGCGAATTGCCGCTCATCCTCGCCCTCATGCCGATTTTGCCGCGGCACGCCGTCGATCCCGAACGCTTCGAGGAAACTTCGCTCGTGCCGCCGCTCGGCAGCGGCCCCTATGTGGTCGCCGAGGTCGACGCCGGCCGCAGCGTGACGTTGCGGCGCAATCCGGACTACTGGGGCCGCGATCTCGCAGTCAATCGCGGCCTATGGAACTTCGACACCGTGCGGCTTGATTTCTATCGCGACGCTAACGCCCATTTCGAGGCGTTCAGGAAGGGCCTTTATGACGCGCGCCCGGAAACCGACCCGGGCCGCTGGGAAACCTCCTACGATTTTCCGGCCGTGCGCGACCACCGCGTCGTCAAGGAAGAGTTCAGTTATGGCACGCCGAAGATCATGAGGGCGCTCGTGTTCAACGCCCGCCGCGCCGTTTTCGCTGACCCGCGGGTGCGCGAAGCGATCGCGATGCTGTTCGACTTCGAGTGGATCAACCGCAGCTTCTTTTTCGGCCGCTACCGCCGCACCGCGAGCTTCTTCGAGGACAGCGAGCTCTCTGCCCGCGGCCGGCCCGCCGACGCGGCGGAACGCGCTTTGCTGGCGCCCTTTCCGGGAACCGTGCGCGACGATGTCCTCGATGGCACGTGGTCGCCGCCGGTATCCGACGGCACCGGGCGCGACCGCGCTGTCCTGAGCCGCGCCCTCGCGCTGTTGCGCGATGCCGGCTATGAGCCGGGCGGAACGGTGCTGCGTAGCCGGGCGACCGGCATGCCGCTCGTCTTCGAAATTCTGGTGCCTGACAAGGAGCAGGAACGACTGGCGATCGCGTTTTCGCAAAACCTGAGGCGGGCCGGCATCGAGATGCGTATCCGCGTTGTGGACGCCGTGCAGTATGAGCAGCGTCGCAACAGCTTCGATTTCGACATGATCGAGAACCGCTGGGACCAGTCGTTGTCGCCCGGCAACGAGCAGGCGTTCTATTGGGGATCGGCTGCGGCCAACGAACCCGGCTCGCGCAACTACATGGGCATCCGCAGCGCTGCCGCCGATGCGATGATCGCGGCCCTGTTGAATGCGCGCGAGCGTGACGCTTTCGTTGCCGCCGTGCGGGCGCTCGATCGTGTGCTGATGTCCGGCTTCTACGTCATTCCGCTCTACTATCTGCCGACGCAGTGGGTGGCGCGATGGTCCACGGTCCGCCATCCGCACGCGACGTCGCTGTCCGGCTACCTGCCCGAGACGTGGTGGCGCGAGCCCGCCGGCCGTTGAGCTGCGCCGCGTCCGGTCGTCAAGAGTTCGGCCCCAACGGCCTGGCAGGGCGGAACATTAGCTTTGTCTGCCCCCTCCACCGTCTCTTTTGCCGCGCACCGCGAGGTTGCGATAACCTCCTGACCTCCCTATTATGCGCGCCTTGAAATCGTCGGCTTTCGGCGAAGGCGCCCCGTCCCAACCTTCCCAGGAAGGGAGGGCAGGCGCTGCTCCCATTCACTCAACACTGCGACACGCTCATGCTTCGAGGTCTGCGACAAGCCTCTTCCAATTGGCTCGGCAAAGTCGTCATGGCGGCGGTTGTCGGGTTCCTGATCATCAGCTTCGGGATCTGGGGCATCGGCGATATTTTCCGCGGTTTCGGCGTTTCCACCGTTGCCAAGGTCGGCCGCACCGAGATTTCAATCGAGCAGTTCCGCGTCCGCTACAACGAGCAGTTGCAGCAGCTCGGGCGCCAGCTGGGCCGGCCGGTCACGCCGGACCAGGCGCGGGCGTTTGGCCTCGAGCAGCAAACGCTCGGCCAGATGATCGCGTCGGCAGCGCTCGATGAGCGCGCGCGACAGCTTCGGCTTGGCATTTCGAACGAGGCGGTGGCGAAGCAGATTACGGCCGATCCCGCCTTCCGCGGCTTCAACGGTGAGTTTGACCGCAACACGTTCCTGCAGCGCATCCGTGACATCGGCTACACCGAGCAACGCTTCGTTTTCGAACAGCGCCAGACCACGCTGCGCCGACAGATTGCCGAGGCCGTGGGCGCCGGCATAACGCCCCCGAAGGTCGCGGCCGAGGCGCTTGAGCACTATCGCGGCGAGCAGCGTAGCATCGAGTACGTGACGCTCGACGCCAGCAAGGCAGGTGAGGTTCGCCCGCCGACGCCAGACGAGCTCGCGGCCTATTTCGAGGAGCGCAAGGTCGCATTCCGGGCCCCCGAATATCGCAAGATCCAGCTCATCACGGCATCGCAGCAGGAGATCGCGAGCACCATCGAGGTCGGCGATGAAGACGCCAAGGGCGTCTACCAGGATCGGCTCAAGCTCTATGCCACGCCGGAGCGCCGGCATGTTGTCCAGATTTCGTTTGCCAATGCGGAGGACGCCAAGCGTGCGTCCGAGCGCGTCACCGCCGGGCTTGGATTTGACGATCTCGCCAAAGAACCCGAAATCGCCGATCGATTGGTCGATCTCGGCACGATAACCAAGGGCGACATCATTGATCCGGTGGTCGCCAATGCGGCCTTCGATTTGGCTGAGGGCGCCGTCAGCGGCCCGGTCACCGGACGATTCGGGACCGTGATGGTGCGGGTGCTCAAGATCGAGCCGGCCTCGGCCAAACCATTCGCCGAGGTCGAATCAGATCTTAAGCGCGACATCGCCTCCGATCGCGCCAAGGCCGAAGTGAACAAGATCAGGGACAAGATCGAAGAGGAGCTCGGCGGCGGCGCGCAGCTCGAGGAGATCGGCAAGAAGCTCAATCTGAAGGTTCGCACCATCGAGGCCGTCGATCGCTCCAGCCGGACGCCCGAGGGCGAGCCGGTCGCCGATCTGCCCGCCGGAGTTGACATAGTCAACAGCGCCTTTAACACCGAGGTCGGCAACGAGAACGAAGCGCTTGCGATCCCGGGCGGCGGATACGTCTGGTATGACGTGGTCAACGTCATACCCTCGCGCGAGCGCAAGCTCGAAGAGGTCAAGGACCGGGTCGAGGCGCGCTTTCGCGAGGACGAGACCATCAAGCGCGTGAGTGCAAAGGCCACCGAATTCGTCGGGAAGCTCAAATCAGGCGTCTCGCTTGCCGAGGTAGCCGCGGCCGACGGGCTGATGGTCGAGACAAAATCCGGCCTGAGGCGTCAGGGCGGCGCGCAACTGCCGCCGCGCGTCATCACCGAAGTTTTCCGCACGGCAAAGGACCAAGTCGGCAGTGCAGAAGGAACGACCGCTACGGACCGGGTGATCTTCCGGGTCATCGACATCAAGGTACCGAGCTTCGATGCAAATTCCGCTGAGGTGAAGAGGCTGCTCGACCAACTCAGGGAAGCCTACAGCGACGAGCTTCTCAGCCAGTATGTGGCGCGCCTCGAACACGATATCGGCACCGACGTCAATGAGAACGGTGTCGCCCAAGCGGTTGGCCGGGCATCGAACGACAGCGGCTTCTGATGAACTTTCGCAATCCGCCAGACGACGTCTAGCCGCCTATGCACATTGAACCTCCCGCCGGCGCGTTCGCCGCAACCTATGAACGCGGCGCTGCGCAGGTCGTATGGACCACCCTGGTGGCCGACCTTGAGACTCCCGTCTCGGCCTTTCTCAAAACCGGCGCCGACAAGCCGCTGAGCTTCCTTCTCGAATCTGTCGAGGGCGGAGCGGTGCGCGGGCGCTATTCGATCATCGGACTCGATCCTGACGTTGTGTGGCGTGCTCGCGGCGACAAGGCCGAGATCAACCGCGCTGCACGGCAAGACCGGGAGGCGTTCGATCCCTGCGGCGAGCCGCCGTTGGCGGCGTTGCGCACCTTCATCAACGAAAGCCGGTTCGCACTGCCGGATAGTCTGCCGCCCATGGCGGCAGGCGTGTTCGGTTATCTGAGCTACGACATGGTCAGGCTCATGGAGGAGCTAGCGTCGCCCAACCCTGACCCGATTGGGATTCCGGACGCCATCTTGGTGCGGCCGACTGTCGTGATCATCTTTGATTCCGTGCTCGACTCGCTCACGCTGGTCACGCCGGTACGGCCGATCAAGGGAGTAACGGCGGAGGCAGCGCTGGCGCGTGCGGTCGACCGGGTGACGGATGTGGTCGAGGCGCTCGACAGGCCGCTTGCCAAGGAGCCCGATGTCGCGGCGGCTGCCGCTCTCAAGAGCGCGCTTGCCTCGAACACGACGGCGGCAGAGTTCGGCGCCATGGTGGCGCGTGCGAAGGAGTATATCGCAGCCGGCGACATTTTTCAGGTGGTTCTGGCGCAGCGCTTCGAGGCGCCGTTCACGCTGTCGCCCTTCGCTCTCTATCGGGCGCTGCGCCGCGTCAATCCGGCGCCGTTCCTGTTCTACCTCGACTACGCGGGATTTGCGGTCGCAGGCTCCAGTCCGGAGATCCTCGTGCGCACCCGCGGCGACCGGGTCACGATCCGTCCAATCGCCGGCACCAAACCGCGGGGGGCGACGCCCCACGAGGACAAGGCGCTTGAAGATGAGCTGCTCGCCGACCCGAAAGAGCGGGCCGAGCACCTGATGCTGCTTGACCTCGGGCGCAATGATGTCGGCCGGGTCGCCGCCATCGGCACCGTCAAGGTTACCGACCAGTTCTTCATCGAGCGATACAGCCAGGTGATGCACATTGTGTCCAACGTGGAGGGCAGGCTTGATCCCCGCCGCGACGCCCTCGACGCGCTTGCCGCCGGGTTTCCAGCCGGTACGGTGTCGGGTGCGCCGAAGGTACGCGCCATGCAAATCATCGACGAGCTGGAGAAGGAGAAACGTGGCCTCTACGCCGGCTGTGTCGGCTATTTCTCCGCCGCCGGCGAAATGGACAGTTGCATTGTGCTGCGCACCGCCCTCATTAAGGACGGCAAGATGTACGTCCAGGCGGGCGCTGGCATTGTGGCCGACTCTGACCCAGACAGCGAGCAGCAGGAATGCATCAACAAGGCGAAGGCTCTGTTCCGCGCCGCCGAGGAGGCGCGCCGATTTGCGAGCGGGGCCGGCAAGGCACAGTAGAGACCGGGTCACAATTTCGTCGGCACGAGCGACTTATCGTCATCATCGCCTGATCGTTGCGGGCGGGGCTAGTTGAGATCATTGCATGGTGCTGCACAATATCGTTCGCGCGGTCGCGTGGTTCGCGCTTATCGCGATCGTTGCTCTCTCGCTGGTGCCCCCTGGCGCTCGGCCGGCGACATTTTTCCCGCACAGCCTCGAACACGCCGGCATATTTCTGTTCGACGGATTGGCCTTTGGGGTCGCCTACTTTGGCTATCAATGGCTGTTGAGCGTCTGGGCGGTGATATTTTGCGGCGCCATCGAGCTTGCTCAGCTCATGATTCCCGGCCGACATGCGCGCCTTGGCGATTTTTTGGTGGACGCGACTGCCGTGTGCGTCGGCATTTTTGCCGCCTCAACGCTGGTCCGCATGCGACGCAACTATCGCTGACGACGATCCCACTCTCAAGCAAGGTGGCCCCGGCCTCCCGCGGCAATTGGGGACGGGAGACCGGAGCCGTGCTCTCAGAATAGAGAGCCAATTAAACTTAAACGGGTTGCGCACGCCTCAATATGAGGTGGATCACATTGTGACGGCGTCAGAGCAGCAAAACGGCCGCGGCGGCCAATGCAAAGCCACAGACGAGCATCATCCAATCCCCCGAATTGAGACCGAAAAGTCGCCCCTCGGCCGTGATACGCAAGCCCACATTCCGTGACATGTTGCGGTCCTTGGTCCTAACCGTTGGACCATTAGTGCTGCACTGATTCGAAAAGGTTCAAACATTTTTTGCTCATATCATCACCTCATTTCGCGCGTCAGGCGAAGCGTGAAGTTGATCCGCGCCTCGCACGCGCAGCCTTGACTGCAAATGGGATCTCCCACCCTGCCCTCTTCGCGCGCGGCGGGAAGATTGCCGCGAAGCACAGTCAAGTCCTGCGGTGACATTGGCTTAAGTGTGGCGCGCAAGCGCCAACTAATGGCTGAAACGACACTTGACACGCGAACCGCGACATAGGACGCTCCCGTGGAAATTGATCGGTCTTCGTCCTATAATTTTCGACATAGGTAAGCGGTGATGTCTTGTCGCGAGATCGACGAGAAGGGGCCCCTCGAGAGTGGCAATTTAGGTAATGTCGTGCAATTGCAACCTGCGGCCGGAAATGGAACGCGGGGTAACGCCGCGGCGGCCAAAGGGGCGCCTGCGCTCGACCCGGTGCTGCTCCAGCCAGACGCGATCACCCGCGACGGCCTCGATCTGCTGAAGGCTTTCTTTGCGATTGACGATGCGGCTGCGCGAGCTGCTTTAGTCCTCCTGGCACAACGGATCGCTGCACACCCGCCTAAAGGGTAGGGGACGGCGCACCGTCAAAACCTGGGGGGTGGTCGGGCCCCTCACGGAAAAATGCTCGCCGCCTCCCCGGACGCCCCGACAAGGGCCGGCGCGGCGATGAGGACCGGCCGGCCGTCGAGTTCGATGCACGCTTGCACCGACACCACCGCGCCCGCAACCGGCGAACACGGAGCTGCGATGCGCGAGCCCATCAGGGCCTCGAGCGGTTGCGCGATCCGGCATCCTTCCACCAGAAAGGTGGAGAATCGCGATAAAGCGCGGTCGCTCGGCAGCAGCGAGATAGCGTCGGCGAAAGCAGCCTCCGCGTCATCCGACACCCGGCCATCGCGGTCGATCGTCACTGCGCGGCGCACCCAACACCCCTTGTAGGCAACGCTGGCGCGGACCGAAAAACGCCTGCCGAGTGCGGGCTCGCGCTCTAGTCGCAGGAACCGCTGGTCGCCTGCGAGGTCGGGCGCCATCGCCACGTAGACCTCCTCGGCGCCGTTGCGGCGGGCGTCCCTTTCCACCGCGGCCACGATCTCATTGGCGCCGTTGCGCGAACCGACCTGCGACAAGGCGGCGGCGGCGATGGAGGAGGCCCGTGCGGTCAGCATGATCTCCGCGGGATCCGCTGGGGCGCGCACCTCAGCGAACCGGTCGCTGGCGTCGGACAGGCAAAGCCGCGGCCCGGCATCGCGGAGATCGTCGGCGATGCCGACCGGCAGGTGATCGAAATCGACCACGCCGACCGCCGCATCGGGCTTGTGGCCGGCGATGAAACGTGCGGCCTCGATGCCGATGCGCGGCGCGTGGACCACCTCCGCTACGCGGCTCGTCCGTTCTATCCATGGCTTGACGCGGAACGTCAGCGCTACGACGAGAACGGGCAGTCGGTTGCCCGACACCACCAGCAGGGCTTCCGACCAGTAAGGGACAAATCCGGTGAGCCACGACACCGCGGCCGGCCGGGTGTTGTTGGTGTAGACAAGGAGCGCATCGAACCCGCCCATCGCGGCGCGCAGCCGTAAAAGCCGCGCATCGAACAGCGCATCCGGTTGCTCGGTTTTCGAGCGTGCGATCAGGCCGCGGCGCATGGCGATTGCCGCGCCGCATTTTTCCCGTTCCCCGCTTGCGCGGGAGTGAGAAGAAACCTCTGCTGAATGATCTCCTGCATCATGCCGGCACCTCGAAAAGCTCGCGCGGCGTGCGGCACAGCACCTCCACGCCCGTCTGGCTCACCACCACGGCGTCGCCGAGCACCAGATAGCCCACTTCCGGGTGATAGGTGTTGGGATGGACGATCAGCGCCATGCCGGGCTCAAGCGGCGTGTCCACATCCTCCAGGATATGGGGCTTGGAATCGCAGAACAGTCCGATGCCATGGCCGCGCACCCGCGTGTATTTGCTGGTGACGTAGTCGCCAAGTCCGAATTTGCGGAACACATCGTTCTCGGCGCAGGCGACGTCGGCGGCGGTCGCGCCCGGCTTCACCGCCGCAATGCCGGCCTCCAGGGCTTCGCGATAGATCGCAAATGCCTTCGCCTGCGCGACAGTCGCCGTGCCCGTCACGAGCGTGCGGCAAATCTGGACATAGTAGCCCTCTACCGCGGGCGTGAGCTCCGTGGTGACCAGGTCGCCCGCCGCGATGCGCCGGTCCGACGGCGGCGTCATGCCGAACACGTCCTTGCCGCCGGAACCGATGATCATGAAATTATCCGGGCAGCCGCGCCGCCGCAGATAGGCTTCAAGGTCGGCGGCGATTTCGTATTGCCGGCGGCCCGGCGCTACGGCCTTGATGAATTCCCCATAGGCATCATCGGCAATCCGGGCAGCGCGCCTGATCGCATCGATTTCGGCCGGCAGCTTGTGCATCAGCAGCCGGTCAACGAGTGCCGTGCCGTCCTCGACGGTGAAACTGCGCGCCGCAGCGGCAAGCCATGCAGGCAGGAACCGCCACGGCGCCGCCGCGAGCCGGCGATTGGCGACGCGATCGAGCCGCACTCCGACCGTGCGGGCGACGTCGCCGCAAAGTCGCACCGCGACGCCCGGCGTTTCCGCCTCGGCGCGCTCTGCGTCGGTCGCGCTGTCAAGGAAAAGCTCGGTCGCGCCGTCCGCCGCGATCACCGCGATGCCATGGCCCTCGAGAATGCCGAAATCAGTCACGTAGCGCAGGTAGTCGCCCTGCCAGGCGTTGCCGTACACGACGACTTCGTCGATGCCGGCCGCCGCCATAGCGTCGAGGAGCCGGTGACGCCTGGCGATGGCGAGGGGGGTGTTATCGGCCATCATATCCATACTCGCGCCGCGCCGCCTCCGTCGACACATATCCTTCGGCGACATCCTGCGCGATCTCGCGGCGGTCGCGCCGGCGCGGGTCGCCCCAGCCACCGCCGCCGGCGGTGCGAAAGATCAGGCGGTCGCCGGGTTCCATCGGCACGCTTGTCGCCTTGAGGAGCTTTTGCTCGGTGCGGTCGCTGCGCACCAAAACGGCTTCGTTGACGGCACCCGGCTTGCCGCCGTTGAGCCCCCAGGGCGGATCCTTGGTGCGCTCGCAGTTCACGTTGGTGAGAGTCTTGCCGAGCGTGCAATAGGTCAGCTCAATCCCAAGCCCGCCGCGATGACAGCCGGCGCCCCCTGAGTCCTGGCGCAGCGCCAAGCGCTCGATCAGGAACGGATACTGCATTTCCTGCAACTCGACCGGGGCGTTGCGCACGTCGCCCTGGCAGATCGAGACCGAGGCGGATTCGCCATCCTCGTGCGGCCGCCCGCCCCAACCGCCGCCGAAGATGTTCATCAGCAGAAAACGTCGACCATCGGGGCGGAAGCCTGAGAACGAGCAGCCTCCCATGTCGCCCTTGTGCGCTGCCGGAATGCGGTCCGGCAGCGCCGGCGCCAGCGCCTTGAGGATGGTGTCGATCACGGTGGGCAGCGGAATGCTCCACAGCCCGAGCGCGGCCGGCGGCCTGGCGTTGAGGAGCTTGCCTTCGGGGAGAACGATTTCGAGCGGCCGGAAGCAGCCTTCGTTGACGGGCGCATGTGGCAGGCTGAGGCATTTGAAGGCGACGCGCGCCGCCGCAAGGCCCCCGGAGTACCCGGAATTGGTCGGCCCGGGCACCTGATCGTTCATGCCCGAAAAGTCCACCACCATGCGGGAGCCATCGATGATGACCCTCACTTTGATGCGCAGCTTCACGTCGAGCGAGCGGCCGTCATTGTCGAGGAAGCTCTCAGCCTCGTAGACGCCATCGGGTACTTTTGCGATGAAAGCCCGCGCCTCGCGCTCGGTATTGTCCCAGATCATTGCAATCGCGGCTGTGACCTGATCGCTGCCGTATCGCGCGAGCAGCTCGCCGTAGCGGCGATTGCCAAGCTGGCAGGCCGCGATCTGCGCCCGCAGGTCACCCAGCGCCGCGTCGGCAAAACGCACATTGTCACGGATGATCTGCCACAGCGTCTCGTTGCGCCTGCCCGCCTCGTAGATCTTGAGCGAGCGGAACTGCAGGCCCTCCTGGTAGATCTCCGTCGTCTCCACCGAGCCGAAGCCGACGCGGCTGCCGCCGATGTCCACCCAATGGGCCCGGCTCGCCGCGAACGCCACCACCTCGCCGTTGTGAAAGCACGGCGCGTAGATCACCACGTTGTTGAGGTGCTGTCCGCACACAAGACTGTGGTTCATGATGATGACGTCGCCCGGCGCAAAGCCGTCGAGGCCGTAGCGATCGATGCCGTCCTTCACCGCGATGCCGAGATCGGCGAGGAAGATCGGCAGCCCGCCCCGGTTCTGGGAAATCATGCGCGCTTGCGTGTCAATCAGCCCGCAACAGAAGTCCCGCACCTCGTAGATCATCATATTGTAGGCGGACTTGCACAGCGCCGTTGCCATCTCGTCCGCATAGGCGTTGACGGCGTTGCGCACCACCTCAACGGTGATGGGGTTGATGGGCAGCCGATTGGCGCCTGGTTTGGATTCCAACGTTTCGTTCGCGTTCATGGCTGTCACCGCCCGGCTTGACCGGGCGATCCGGTAACCCCGATCCCAAGTCGTAAAACGCTGGGCATCCGCAATGAGGTCAGTGGATGCTGGATCGCCCGGTCAATCCCCGGACCAAGTCTGGGGAGGGCGATGACAGGTTTTGTGGCTGACATTGAGCGGCCCGCTTTTCTCTCGACGGTTCTGGATCGACTGTAATCGATCAAGATGTATCCTTCGTCACTGTGATTACGATATTCCCCCACGCGTCAATCATCGCATGATCACCGGGCGGCACGAACGTTGTCGCGTTCGGTTCCTCGATCACGGCAGGGCCCGCGATTTTCGTTCCGGCCGCAAGGCTGGGCCGCCACACGACACTCGCTTCGAGTGGTCGCGCCGGATCGTCGTACACCACGGCGCGGTGATCTGCAGGTGCTGCCGGCTCGGCCTGCCACGGCGTGCTCAGCCAGCGCGAGATCGCATCATCGATGCGCGCCAGCGTCACCACCAGGCGCAGATTGACAATCTCAATCGACTGGTCGGGCGCCGCGTGGCCATAACGGCTGTCATGCTGGACGTTGAAGCGCTGCCTGGTCTCGGTCGCGGCTCCAATGAGATCGTCGGGGCGTGCGACCGCAACCGGAATGGTGTGCTCCTGGCCGCGATAGCGCAGGTCAGCGGCGAAATTGAACGTTCCGCCCGCAAGGCCATCGCGCTGGAGCGCAGCGGCCCCGGCGTCACGCAAATCCGCAAAGGCCTGCGCCACCAGCGCGGGCTGGACGCGATCAAGCTCGCCGATCAGCGTGCGCACGAAGTCCTGCCGCCACTCTGCCATCAACATGCCGAGGGCGGAAAAATTGCCTGGCAGCTTCGGAATGACGACCTGCGGAATCGAGATTTCCCGCGCGATGGCGACCGCGTGGAGCGGCCCTGCCCCGCCGAACGCAATCAACGCGGTGTCGCGCGGATCAATGCCGCGGTTGACTGACACCGCCCGCACCGCAAGCGACATCGCGCCGTCCGCGATCGTCGCGATGCCGAGCGCCGCCGTCATCGCATCAAGCCCGACGCGACCGCCGAGCTTGCCTAGCGCCGATTCGGCGCCGGCGCCGTCGAGCTTCATGCCGCCGCCGAGAAAGCGATTGCCGTTGAGGCGTCCGAGC
>Ga0066903_100002518_pt1 | contig 14416 bp, 19 predicted proteins | sample PanSoiMetaGPlot1_FD_67491 | JGI IMG/M metagenome (GOLD analysis project Ga0066903, IMG submission 67491) | Tropical forest soil microbial communities from Panama analyzed to predict greenhouse gas emissions - Panama Soil - Plot 1 (version 2) | ecosystem: Environmental > Terrestrial > Soil >...
GACTTCGGGCTCTCGACCTGGATCACGAGGTCGACCGCGCCCATGTCGATGCCGAGCTCGAGCGACGACGTGGCGACGAGGCACGGGATCTCGCCCCGCTTCAGCAGCTCCTCGATCTCGAGGCGCTGCTCGCGGGCGATCGAGCCGTGGTGGGCACGCGCGATCTCCTCCTCGGCCAGCTCGTTCAGCCTCAGCGCCAGGCGCTCGGCGAGGCGGCGGTTGTTGACGAAGACGATGGTCGAGCGGTGCTCGCGCACGAGCTGGAGCAGGGCCGGGTAGATCGACGGCCAGATCGATTGGCTATTGCGCTCGGTACCGGCGTCCATCTCTTGCCCGTCGGCGGGGACCGGGTACGAGAGCGGGGTGTTGGACGGCAGCTCGCGCATGTCCTCGACGGGCATGACGACCTGGAGATCGAGCTCCTTGGCGCGCCCGGCGTCGACGAGCTCGATCGGGCGGCCGCCGGAGACGAAGCGGCCGATCTCCTCGAGCGGACGCTGCGTCGCCGAAAGGCCGACGCGCTGGAACGGCTCCTCGACCAGCCGCTCGAGCCGCTCGACGGTGAGGGCAAGGTGGGCGCCGCGCTTCGTGCCGGCGACCGCGTGCACCTCGTCGAGGATCAGCGTGCGCACGCCCGTGAGCGCCTCGCGCGCCTTCGACGTGAGCATGAGGAACAGCGACTCCGGCGTCGTTATGAGGATGTCGGGCGGGTGCCGGAGCATCTGCTGGCGTTCACGCTGCGGCGTGTCGCCGGTGCGGACGGCGACCTCGAGCTCGCTTTGCAGCCCGGCCAGCGGCCCGCGCAGATTCCGCTCGACGTCGTAGTTGAGCGCCTTGAGCGGTGAGACGTACAGCAGGCGGATACCCTCCCCCGGCTCGGCGTCGAGCCGGTCGAGCCCGTACAGGAAGGCGGCGAGGGTCTTCCCCGACCCGGTCGGCGCCTGGATCAGGGTGTGCGCGCCGGTCGCGATCACCGGCCAGCCGCGCTCCTGGGCGGGCGTGGGCGCGTCGAAGGCGCGGGCGAACCAGTCCCGCGTGCGCTCCGTGAAGACGGACAGCGGGTCCACACGACCAGGGTAGTCGCCCCGGCTTATACGAACAAGTGTTCGTAGGAGGAGCCGGTGGAGTGACCCTCGTCGCGGCGGCGTGCTGGTCGTCGCCAGGCAAGGACGCAGGGCGGGGGCGTATCAGCACATACGGCCGCAACCGAGGACGCCGCATGGCGGCGTCCAGCACGCCGGCGCGACACTGGTGTTACCCCACCGGGCCCTCCTCAGACTTGTATCGAGAGGTCGCCCGCGACGATGCGGGCATCGTGCGTGCCGTTGCGTGCCCAGGTCTCGATGGCGGCGATGTCTCGTTCCACCTCTGCCGGCTTCCGGCCCGCCGTGGACAGGCGGAGGATCCACCGCGACGGGCCGAGCTGGATCAGGTGGGCGTAGCGCCGGACGAGCGCGAGCGCCTCGAGGGCGTCCCAGCGGCTCGTGAGCTCGACGTCGGCGACGTGGCGGCGCTCACGGATGGCGGCCCGGGCGAGGGCACGCGCCTCGGGGGTCGATGTCGCGCGCGCGCGCACGAAGGCCAGGGTACGCCCGCGGAGGTGTCGGTTCTGTGAGCGTTTGGTTGAGATTCCTCAGAGCCGCAGAGCCGCGCGGAGGACCTCCGCGTCGGCACGGAGCTCCGACTCGGGCAGCGGCGCGCCGTCGTCCTCCGGAAACGGGAACGGCCAGCCCGGGCGCGGGTCGTCGGCGTAGCGCGGGATGACGTGCGCGTGCAGGTGCGGGAGCGAGTTGCCGAGGATGTCGTAGTTCATCTTCACGGCGCCCAGATGGGCCTGGAGCACGCGGCCGACATGCATCAGCTCGCGCCAGTAGGCCACGGCTTCGCGGTCGTCCAGCTCGGCCGGCTCGGCGACATGCCGGCCGCGCCAGACGACGACCGTGTAGCCGCGCTGGACGCCCGCCCGCTGGAGGTACGCGTCCGTGGCCTGGCCCGCGAAGATCCGGATGCCGTGGGGCGTCTCGTCCGGCCGGCCCTGCTCGCACATCGGGCAGCCCTCGCCGCCGAGCATCGCGTAGAAGCTGTCGGGCCACTCCACGAGCCGACGGTATCGTCCGGCCCGTGCCGGAGACGCCCGAGGAGCTGCACGCCCGGGTCGCAGCGTCCTTGCGGATGCCGCCGGTCGAGGACTGGGACAGCTTTCCTTTCGACGGCCAGATGCGGCCGCGCGACCTGCGCCCGCCGGAGGACGACCCGCCCCGGCACGGTGAGGGCGGCGTCGACTGCGACCGGTGCACGGCCGACGACGACGGCTATTTCTGGACGAGCGAGCGCTGGCGGGCACGCGCGCTCGGCCCGACCGGGCTTCCCGTCGTCGTCATGCTCGAGCCGCGCGCCCACTACTCGGAGCCGGGCGATCTCCCCGACGACCTGGCGGCCGAGCTCGGCGTGCTGCTCGCACGGCTCGAGCGAGCCGTCCGCGCGGTGCCCCACGTCGGGCGCGTGCACGTGTGCCGCTGGGGCGACGGCGGCGAGCACCTGCACTGGTGGTTCATCGCGCGGCCGACCCGCTTCCCGCAGTTGATCGGCAGCTTCGCTGCGATCTGGGACGAGATCCTCGAGCCGCTTCCCGAGGACGTCTGGCGCGAGAACATCGCCGTCGTGGCGAGCGAGCTCTCCTAGATTGGGAGAGGCATAGGCTCCGGGCGTGGCGACGAGCGATTACACGGCCGAGAGCCGCGACCGCTGGCAGCGCATGGCGGCCGCGTGGGAGCGCCAGAACGACCGGCAGTGGGCGACCAGTGAGGTCGTCAGTCGCGACCTCGTCGAGCGCCTCGCCCCCGAGCCGGGCGACGTGGTACTCGAGCTCGCCGGCGGAATCGGCCAGACCAGCCTGTTACTTGCCGCGCGCGGCGCCCACGTCATCTCGACGGACTTCGCGCCCGCAATGGTGGAGGCGGCCCGGCGCCTGGCCGAGCGGTCCGGCACGGAGGGGGTCGAGCACCGCGTAATCGACGCCGAGAACATCGACCTCGCCGACGCGAGCGTCGACGGCGTCGCCTGCCGCTGGGGCCTGATGCTCTTCGGTGACCCGCATCGCGCGCTCACGGAGATCATGCGCGTACTCCGGCCCGGGGGGCGGTTCGCGTGCTCGGTGTGGGCGACCCCGGACGCCAACCCGTGGGCGAGCGTCGCCGGACGGGCCCTGGTCGAGGCCGGCGTGATGCCGCCGCCTGAGCCGGGCGAGCCGGGCATGTTCATCTTCGGCGCCCCGGGCCGGCTGGCGCAGCTGCTCGAGCGTGCGGGCTTCGGCCCGGTCGATGCCGGCGAGATCGACATCGCGTTCCGCTACGCGGACTTCGACGACTACTGGTCGACGTTGCTCGACCTCGGCGGCGCCGTCGCACGGGCGCTCGCCGAGGTGCCGCCGGACGAGGCCGAGCGCGTCACGCGCGAGATCGAGCGGCGCGTCGAGCCGTTCCGCACGGCGGACGGGCTCGTCTTCCCGGGCCGGTGCGTGAACGCCGTCGGCACGCGAGTAGGATCCGGCTGATGGCCGCCACGACGGTCGACGCGCTCCACTTCACCGGCGATCCCGAGGCCGATGCGTTCCTCGGCCACGAGCCGCTCGCGCTTCTGATCGGCTTCGCGCTCGACCAGCAGGTAACCGTGCAGAAGGCGTTCTCCGCGCCGCTCGAGCTGAGCAGGCGGATCGGCGGCTTCGACGCGGCCCGTATCGCCGGCATGGAGCCGGCGGCGCTCGAGGAGGCGTTCCGCGCGAAGCCGGCGCTGCACCGGTACCCGGGAGTGATGGCGAAGCGCGTCCAGGAGCTGGCACGGGTGATCGAGTCAGAGTACGGCGGCCACGCCGAGCGGGTCTGGACGGAGGCGGTCGACGGCTCCGACCTGCGCCGCCGCCTTGAAGGGCTACCGGGCTTCGGCGACATGAAGGTGCGGTCCATGACGGCCGTGCTCGCGAAGCGCTTCGGCGACGAGAACGCTCAGGACATCGCCCCGGACCACCCCACGCTGGGGGACGTCGACTCGCCCGAGGCGCTCGAGGAGTACCAGGCCAAGAAGCGCGCCTACAAGGCCGCGCAGCGCGCCGGCGAGAAGGCCTCATGGGACAGTCCCCGTTAGGGGACTGTCGCGTCACGCCCTCGGAACCGAAACCCTGACGATGCGCGCTTTCGCCCTGGCGGCGTTCGTCGCGGTGCTCGCGCTCGCCGCCGCTGCAAGCGCCCAGCGCCTCCCCTCCGCCCCGCGCTGCCAGGTCTTCCCGCCCTCGAACCCGTGGAACCAACGGGTCGACAAGCTCCCGGTCGCCGCGAACTCCGACGCGGTCATCTCGTCGATCGGCCGCGACCGCGGCCTGCACGCCGACTTCGGCTCGGGCCTCTGGGACGGCGCGCCGATCGGCATCCCGATCACGGTCGTCGCCGCCGGCCAGAGGAAGAGCCGGGTCTCGTTCGACTACGCCGACGAGAGCGACAAGGGGCCGTATCCCATCCCGAGGAGCGTCGCCATCGAGGGCGGGCGCAGGTCGGACGGCGACCGGCACGCGATCATCGTCGACCGCTCCGCGTGCAAGCTCTACGAGCTGTACGCCCTCTACCCGCAGGGCAGCGGCTGGAAGGCCGGCTCCGGGGCGATCTGGAGCCTCACTTCGAATCGCCTGCGCCCCGCCGGCTGGACGTCCGCGGACGCCGCCGGCCTGCCGATCTTTCCCGGGCTGGCGCGCTTCTCCGACGTCAAGCGCGGCGCCATCGACCACGCGCTCCGCTTCACGGTCTCCCGCACGCGCAAGGCGTTCGTCTACCCGGCGCGGCACTACGCGAGCGACCTGACCGACCCGTCGCTGCCGCCGATGGGACTGCGCGTCCGCCTGAAGGCGGGCTTCGACACGCGCCCGTTCCCACTCCAGGCCCGCGTCGTGCTGGAGGCGCTGAAGCGCTACGGGATGATCGTCGCCGACAACGGGTCGGACTGGTACATCTCGGGCGCGCCCGACCCGCGCTGGTCGAACGACCAGCTGCACACGCTCGGCCGGGTCACCGGGAACAACTTCGAGGTGGTCGACACCTCGTCATTGCACCCCTAGGTCGGACAGCGCGCGCCGCGCCGCGAGGTGCCCGCACATGCCATGGACCCCGCCGCCGGGCGGCGTCGATGCCGAGCACAGGTAAAGCCCGGGCCGCCCGGTCCGGTACGGGACGAGCTGCGGCGCCGGACGGAAGACGGACTGGGCGAGCGTCATTGCACCGCCGTTGATCTCGCCGCCGACCAGGTTGCGGTTGTGCGCCTCGAGCGCCGCCGGGCCCATCGCGTTGCGTGCCAGCACGAGATCGCGGAATCCGGGCGCAAAGCGCTCGACCTGCGCCTCGACCGCCTCGGCGGCGTCACCGTCCCAGCCGTTCGGAACATGGCAGTACGCCCACGCGGTGTGCTTGCCGGTGGGGGCGCGAGTCTCGTCCCAGAGCGACTGCTGCGCGAGCAGCACGTACGGCCGCTCGGGCGCGCGGCCGGCCCACGGCGCCCGCTCGGACGCGGCCAGCTCGGCGAGCGTCCCTCCGAGGTGGACCGTTGCGGCACCGCCGCAGGCCTCGGCCGTCCAGGGGATCGGGCCGTCCAGCGCCCAGTCGAGCTTGAACGCGCCCGGCCCGTAGCGGTAGCGGCGCAGCGCCGCCGCGTAGCTCCGCGGCAGCTCGGCGATGCGCAGGAGCTCGCGCGGCGAGACGTCCGCGAGCACAACCCGCGCGTCCGGGACGGCGTCCACCGGGGAGCCGAGGCGGAGCTCGCCGCCCAGCTCACGCAACCGCCAGGCGAGCGCATCCGCGAGGGCCTGCGCGCCGCCCCGCGGGAACGGCCAGCCGTAGACGTGGCCGAGCGCGAGGAGCGTCAACCCGAAGGCGCCGCTCGGCCGGCGCTCCAGCGGCAGCATCGAGTGCGCCGCATTGCCGCCCAGGAGCGCCTTCGCCCGGTCGCCAACGAAGACACGTTCGCCCAGCCCCGTCGCGCTCGCGAGCGCGTCCCGAGCAGCGCCGAGGGCTCCAGGCAGGCCGAGCGCGCCGACAAGCCGGAGCCCAGCTCGCGGCGAGGGCGGGACGAGCGGAGCGAGCAGCACCTGCTCGGCCGCCGGCCAGGCGCGAACGAGCGGGCCGACGAGCCGCCGGTACGCGTCCTCGTCCGGGCCGAGCTGCACAGCCGTCGCGTCGACAGCACGTTCGAGCGTCACCGCTGTCCCATCATCGAACGGGTGCGCGAGCAGCGACGGCGACTCGCGCCACTCGACGTCGAGCTCGAGCCCGCGGAAGAACGGCGAGCCGACCGCCAACGGGTAGATCGCCGAGCAGACGTCGTGCGCGAAACCGGGGAGCGTGAGCTCGGCCGAGCGCACGCCACCGCCGACCGTTTCCGCGGCCTCGTGCACCTCGACCGAGAGTCCCGCCTGCGCGAGCGTGATCGCCGCGGCGAGGCCGTTCGGGCCGGAGCCGACGACGACCGCGTCGGTCAGGCGGCGCCGGCGAGCAGGAACGCGCGGTTCTCGCGCAGCATCTCCCGCGCGATCACGATCCGCTGGATCTCGTTCGTGCCCTCGTAGATCTGGGTGATCTTGGCGTCGCGCATCATCCGCTCGACCGGGTACTCCTGCATGTACCCGTAGCCGCCGAGGATCTGGACGGCCTGCGTGGTCACGTCCATCGCCACGTCCGTGCAGTAGAGCTTCGCCATCGCGGAGTACTTGGTCAGGTCAGGCGCGTCCTCGTCGATCAGCTGGCCGATCTTGTACAGCAGCCCGCGCGCCGCCTCGCACCTGGTCTCCATGTCAGCGAGGTAGCCGGAGATCAGCTGGTGGTTCGCGATCGGCCGGCCCATCGTCTCGCGAGAGCGCGCGTACTCGAGCGCGTAGTCGGTCGCCCCCTGGGCGATGCCGAGCCCCTGGGCGCCGATCCCGGGCCGGGAGCGGTCGAGGATGCGCATCGCGATCCGGAAGCCTTCGCCCTCCTCGCCGAGCAGGTTGTCGGCCGGGATACGGCACTCGTCGAAGAACAGCTCGCCGGTGGTCGAGCCCTTGATGCCCATCTTTGGCTCAATGCGGCCCACCGAGAAGCCGGGCGAGCCCGCCTCGACGACGAACGCGGAGATGCCGTCATGGCCGGCGGCCGGGTCGGTCTTCGCGAAGACGACGTAGACCGACGCGACGCCCGCGCTGGTGATGAAGCGCTTCGAGCCGTTGATGACGTACTCGTCGCCCTCCCGCCGCGCCTCCGAGCGCATCGCCGCGGAGTCGGAGCCCGAGCCGGGCTCGGTCAGCGCGTACGCGGCGAGCCATTCGCCCGAGGCGAGCCGCGGGAGGAAGCGCTCCTTCTGCTCATTCGATCCGGCGAGCTTGATGCCGAGCGAGCCGAGCTCCTGTACGGCGATGATCAGTCCGCTCGTCGCGCACACCTTGGAGACCTCTTCGATCGCGACGAGCGTCATCAGCGAGCTCGCCCCAAGGCCGCCGTACTCCTCGTCGAAGAGGATCCCGAAGATCTCGTGCTCCCGGTAGAGCGCGACAACGTCCCAGGGAAACTCGGCCGTCTTGTCGATCTCCGCGGCACGCGGCGCGATGCGCTCGCGCGCGAGCTCGCGGATCAGCTCGCGGATCTCGCGCTGCTCGTCGGTGAGCGGATCGAGAGGCACGAGCGGAGTGTATTCCGGACGTTTCGGAGCCCGCGGCGCGCGGAACGCGAAACCCGAAACCACGAGGAGGTTCGACATGAAGCTTCGTTTCTGGCGACCGTCGCGCACCAATCAGCCAGAGTCGCTTGCGTCGCGCGCGTGGAACTGGAAGACGGCGGTCGCGGTGGGCATCGCGGGTGCGCTCGGCGGGCTCGCTTACGGCGGCCTGCGCGCCGTGCGTCGGTCGCACCCGCAGGCCTCATAGCGTGTTTCTGCCGCGTGCGGCGGGGGTATCCGGCGCTGCGAAAGGAGGAACACCAATCACATGGGCATAGGACTAAGTCTGATTCTCATCGCAGCCGGCGCGATCCTCGTCTGGGCGGTCGACGTGACCGTCTCGGGCGTGAGCCTCGTCGCCGTCGGCTGGATTCTGCTTATCGTCGGCATCATCGGCCTCGTGCTCTCGATGATCTTCTGGTCGAGCTGGGGCGGCTTCCACTCCTCGCAACGCGAGGAAGTGGTCGTCGACCGACGCTAGTACGCGGAAACGCGTGGGGCGCTCATCGCGCGCCCCACGCGAGGCCGTTCAATCAACGGTAATGACGACCGAGGGCGCCGACCGCGTCGACGGCCCGTGGTGCACGGCCTCGATGTTGTTCCCGTCCGGGTCGAACGCGTACGCGGCGTAGTAGCCCGGGTGGTAGTGCCGCTCGCCCGGCGCGCCGTTGTCGCGCCCGCCCGCGGCCAGCACCGCGGCGTGGAAACGGTCCACCGTCTCGCGGTCGGGCGTCTGGAAGGCGAGGTGCAGCCCGCCGGTCGGCGGCCCGTCATCGGAGACGTAGAGCTCGTCCACCCAGAAGGCACCCTCGCGCTCGCCGCCGAGCTCGCGGCCGACCGCCTCGAGCGCCGCCGCGTAGAACCGCTTCGACGCCTCGAGGTCGCGCACGCGCAGGTGCACGTGATCGAGCAAGCGGCCGGCATGGTACTCGGGCATTCCGCAAGGGTAGATCCGCGCGCACACGGATGGGCTGCCGCGCCCAGCGGGCTACGGTCGAGCCATGGAGACCATGATCGGAGTCGGCGCACTGCTCGTCGGCATCGGCGTGTTCTGGGTCTGCTTCGCGTTCGGCATCTACCTCTTCACCCGCACGGGACGCGAGGGGATCCGGATCGCGCAGGAGGAGCGCAAGCTCCACCCGCAGACGTAGCGCGACGCCGGGCTTGCACGACCGCGGCGAGCGGGCGCATACTCGGTTTGTGGCGCTCTCTCGGCGCGCGGCCGCGCTCGCACTGACAGCTTTCCTGGCGTCCTGCCTTGCCGCCTCCGCGGCGGCAACGATCGTCCCGGGACACGAGATCGCCCGCATACAGCTGGGGATGAACGAGCGCGAGGTTCGTGCCCAGCTCGGCGCGCCGCGCGATGTCACCCGGTTTCCCAGGGGGTATTCCGCGCTCCGTCGGCTCCAGTACCCCGGTCTCGACGTTGACTTCGAACGGGTCGGCAAGCTCGGCAGGCAGCCCGTGGTCGTGGAGGTCGTCACGACACGCAGGGGCGAACGGACGGCGTCCGGCGTCAGCGTGGGCTCGCCCTTCAGCTCCGTCGCGCGGATCCCCGGCGCCCGTTGCTGGTCGCAGGGCGCCGGAGCGAGGGCCTGTCAGCTCGGCAATCCGACCAAGCGGCTCAGCCGCCTGACGACCTTCTCGAGTGGCCGAAACGGGCGGGTCGTCTGGATCTCGGTCTCACTCGCCGGGACGCGCTAGGCGTTCATTCCGGCGTGTGCACGACGGCCTCGATGTTGTTGCCGTCCGGGTCGAGAGCGAACGCGGAGTAGTAGTTCTCGTGGTAGTGGGCGCGCACACCCGGCGGACCGTTGTCGCGACCCCCGGCCCCTAGCGCCTCGGAGTGGAACGCGTCCACCTCGGCGCGGCTGTGCGCCGGGAACGCCACGTGGGTCCCGCGCGCGGGCTCGCCGCGCTGCGCGATCCAGAACCACGGCCTGCCGTCCAGATCGAATGCGCGCATGCCCTCGAACTCCATGCCGGGGGTGAACCCGAGCGCGCCGAGCGCCGCCTCGTAGAACGCCGCGCTCGCCTCGAAGTCGGAGACGTTGAGGATGACGTGGTCGATCACGAGCTCAGAAGATGAGGTAGAGCACCTCGCCGACCATCGCCGGCTTCTCCTGGCCCTTGATCTCGATCTCGGCCGCCAGCCGGTAGAGAATCCCGTCCCCGCGCGGCTCGCTCGACACGACCCTCGCCTTCAGCCGCACCTCGGAATTGACCGGCACCGGTGAGGTGAAGCGCACCTTCTCAACGCCGTAGTTCAGGCCCATTGCGGCGTCGGTGACGTTCATCATCCCGTAGAGCAGCCCGGGGATGAGGGACAGGGACAGGTACCCGTGGCCGATCGTCATCCCGAACGGACCCTCGGCCGCGCGCTCCTGGTCGACGTGGATCCAGTTGTAGTCGTTGGTTGCCTCGGCGAACGCGTCGATCGCCTTCTGCTCGATGCGCACCCAGTCGCTCGCGCCGAGGTCGAGATCGCGCGCGTCCCGCAGCTGCTGCTTCGTCAGGCTCGGCATCAGCGCGCCCGCAGCGACTGCCCGCCGGCCTTCTGCATCATCGCCATCATCCCCGCCGGCGCCGCCCCTTCCGGGAAGCGCTCCCGCAACTGCGCGAGCAGCTCGTCGGCGTCCCACTTCGCATCGGACGGGAAGAGCTCGCCGGCCTCCCACGGGATGAGCACGTTGACGGAGCCGCCCCAGACGAAGAAGACCTGGCCGGTGATGTCCTGGGCCTCGTCCGCGCACAGCGCGACGACGAGCGGCGACATGTTCCCCGGGTCGAGCGGGTCGAAGCCCTCCTCCGGTACCTCGAGGCCGCCGAAGGTCATCTCTGTCATCCGCGTGCGCGCGTTCGGGGCCAGGCAGTTGACGGTCACGCCGTAGCGGCCGAGCTCCTGGGCCGCGATGACGGTCAGCGCGGCGATGCCTGCCTTGGCGGCGCCGTAGTTGGCCTGGCCGACGTTGCCGAAGACACCCGAAGGGCTCGACGTGTTGATCACGCGGCCGCGCACCTCGTCCCCGCCCTTCGAGCGCTCGCGCCAGTACGCGGCAGCGTGCCGGAGCGGCGCGAAGTGGCCCTTGAGGTGGACGGAGATGACCGCGTCCCACTCGTCCTCGCTCATGTTCACGAGCATGCGGTCGCGGAGGATGCCGGCGTTGTTGACCAGGATGTCCAGGCGGCCGTAGCGCTCGACCGCGCGCTCGATCAGGTGCTCGGCCGCGGCGAACTCGGAGACGTCGTCGTAGTTCGCGACCGCCCTGCCGCCGGCGGCGACGATCTCGTTGACGACCGTCTGCGCCGGCGTGGCGTCCGAGCCCTCGCCGGCGACGGAGCCGCCGAGGTCGTTGACGACGATGCTCGCTCCGGCCGCGGCGAGCGCCAGCGCGTGCTCGCGGCCGATCCCGCGCCCTGCGCCGGTGACGATCGCGACCTTGCCGTCGAGGTTCGGCATGGCCGTTCTCTACCACAGCCGGTCGCCACGTACCACGCGGTCCGCGTGCTCGGCCGGCCGCTCACGCGCGACGTAGGCGTCCTCGGCGGCCATCCACTGCGCCCAGCGCTCGCGCGTGTCCTGCCCGCCGCGGGCGAGGCCGCGCTCGAGCCGGAGCTCGCGCGGCGCCTCGACCCACACGGCGTAGGCCAGGTACGGCCGGAACGCCTCCCGCGAGGCCGTCACGCCCTCGAGGACGACGAACGGCGCCGGCTGCACGACGATCTCGGCGCGCGGCGGTCCGCCCCAGCTCGTCGGCGTGAAGCGGGCCGCGCATCCGGCGGCGAGCGGCTCGAGCACCTGCTCGAGGAGGTCCGGCCACCAGCCGACCGGGTTGTCCCAGCTCGCGAAATCGTCGGTGTGCACCACCGGCGCGTCGAGCTCGGCGGCCAGCCCCTCCGCGAGGGTCGTCTTGCCGGCGCCGCCGAGCCCGTCGACCGCCACGACGCGCGTCGCGAACGGCGCAGGCGATGAGCGAATCGCTTCGACGAGGTCGTGCATCGCCATAGGATCGCGCCGTGGGATTCGAAGGCAGCCAGGTGGCGAACGCGATCTACGTCTCCGGCGCAGCCGAGTGGCCGATCATGCACACCGACTGGGAGGAGCGGGCGCGGGCGACGCTGGAGCCAGGCCCGTTCGACTACATCGCCGGCGGCGCCGGCGCCGAGGCGACCATGCGCGCGAACCTGGAGGCGTTCGAGCGGCGCCGCCTCCGCCCGCGCATGCTGCGCGGCAACACCGAGCGCGACCTCTCGGTCGAGGTGCTCGGCACCCGCTCGCCCGCTCCGTTTTTCCTCGCGCCGATCGGCGTGCTCTCGATCGCGCACGACGAGGGCGAGGTCGCCGTCGCGCGGGCGGCCGCCGCGACCGGCGTCCCGCTGATCCTCTCGAGCGCCGCCTCGCACTCGATCGAGGAGATCGCGGAGTCGATGGGCGACGCGCCACGCTGGTTCCAGCTCTACTGGGCCAGTGACCGTGAGATCTGCGAGAGCTTCGTCCGGCGCGCCGAGGCGAACGGCTACGGCGCCATCGTCGTCACGCTCGACACGCTCATCCTGGGCTGGCGGCCGCGCGACCTGCGCACCGCGTACCTCCCATTCATCAGCGGGCAGGGCTGCGCGCAGTTCTTCTCCGACCCGGTCTTCCGCAGCCGGCTCGACGCGCCGCCCGAGGAAGATGTGCTGGCCGCGGCGATCCGCATGCTCGGCACGTTCCCGAACCTCGCGCTCACCTGGGACGATCTCGACTGGCTGCGCGCCCGGACCTCCTTGCCCATCCTGGTCAAGGGCGTGCTGACCGGCGACGACGCGCTGCGGGCGCGTGAGGCTGGCATCGACGGCGTCATCGTCTCGAACCACGGCGGCCGCCAGGTCGACGGCGCCGTCGCAGCGCTCGACGCGCTCGTCGAGGTGCGGGCGGCGCTCGGCGGCGACGCGACCGTGCTGATGGACAGCGGCGTCCGCACCGGCGCCGACGTGCTGAAGGCCATGGCGCTCGGCGCCGACGCGGTGCTCCTCGGGCGTCCGTATGCCTACGCGCTCGCGGTCGGCGGCCAGCCGGCGGTCGAGGCGGCGATCACCCAGCTCATGGCCGAGACGGACGTGACTCTCGCGCTGATCGGCGGCACCACCGCCCGCGGCCTCGACGCCTCGTGGATCGCGGCGTCGTCCTGACCGAGCCCGGCCGCTTCGCGGTCGAGGAGCTCGAGCTCGGCGAGCCGGGCGCCGACGAGGTGCTCGTTCGCATCGAGGCGAGCGGCGTCTGCCACACCGATCTGCACGTCGTCGAGACGGGCTGGGCGCACCGGTTCCCGGTCGTGCTCGGCCACGAAGGCGCCGGCGTGGTCGAGGCGGTCGGGCCGGGCGTCGAGCACGTCCAGCCGGGCGACAGGGTCGTACTCGGCTGGCGCTCGCCCTGCGGGCGCTGCGCCTGGTGCGAGCGCGGCGCTCCGCACCTCTGCCGGACGCCGGTCACGGCGAAGACGCGCCCCCGTATCGCAGGGGGGACCGAGGCGGGCGGCGTGCTGCGCCTGGGCACGCTGGCCACGCGGATGTTTGCGCACGCGCGCGCCGCGGTGCCTCTGGACGACGAAATCCCGGCCGAGCAGGGCTGCCTGATCGGCTGCGCCGTCGCAACGGGGGTCTGCTCGGTGCTGAAGACCGCGGGCGTGTGGCCCGGCGCACGCGTCGGTGTGATCGGCTGCGGCGCGGTCGGGCTCTCGGTCATCCAGGGGGCGCGGATCGCCGGCGCCAGGGAGGTCTACGCGATCGACCGGGACGAGCGGAAGCTCGAGACGGCGAAGCGCTTCGGCGCGACGCACACCGGTGAGGCCTCGCGGCTCGACTTCGTCTTCGACGTCGTCGTCCGGCCCGAGACCATGGCGCAGGCGTTCGCCATGCTCGGCCACGCCGGCACGATCGTGCACGTCGGTCTCGCTCAGCCGGGGACGTCCGCCACCTTCGACCTCGAGCAGCTCTTCGACCGGCGGACGCGGATCCTCGTCTCGTGGGGCGGCGACCACGTTCCCGCCGACGACTTCCCGCGGCTTGCCGGCTTTGTGCGCGACGGCCGCCTCGACCTCGGCGCGATGGTCACGAAGCGGATCGGGCTCGACGACGTCCCGCAGGCCTTCGAGGACATGAAGGGCTGCGAGGTCATCCGCTCGGTGGTGACGTTCTGAAGTTCCCGCCGCCCGTCGCGGAGCTGATCGGCGTCGACGTCGAGGAGATCGGGGCCGGTGAGTCGGTCATGACCATGGTCGCCGACGAGCGCCACTCGAACCCGATGGGCACCATTCACGGCGGCATCCTCTGCGACCTGGCCGACGCGGCGATGGGCGTCGCCTTCTTCTCGACGCTCGAGCCCGGCGAGTCGTTCACCACGCTCGAGCTGAAGATCAACTTCCTGCGTCCGTTCTGGACGGGGAAGCTGATCGCGCGGGGCAGGGTCGTGCAGCGCGGCAAGACGACCGGGATGGTCGAGTGCGATGTCTTCGACGAGCAGGAACGGCTGATCGCCCGCTCGTCCAGCACCTGCCTCGTGCTGCGCGGCGAGATGGCGGAAGGCCGTTAAATCGTCCCCTCCGGCCACCTCGCCGCGGCAAGCGAATCTCGGCACCATCGAATCGTGGACGAAGTGATCTCCCACAGGGACGTGACGACCGTGATGGGCATGCTGGCGAGTATCGAAGCCGAG
>Ga0066903_100002519_pt1 | contig 14409 bp, 12 predicted proteins | sample PanSoiMetaGPlot1_FD_67491 | JGI IMG/M metagenome (GOLD analysis project Ga0066903, IMG submission 67491) | Tropical forest soil microbial communities from Panama analyzed to predict greenhouse gas emissions - Panama Soil - Plot 1 (version 2) | ecosystem: Environmental > Terrestrial > Soil >...
TTGGGCAGCTCCTGCATCATCGTCGGCATGAAGGTAGCGGGATAGCCGGCCTCGTACTGAATCCATTGGCGAAGAGTGCCGGTCAATCGCGCGCTCATGCCGTCGGTCGTCGCGCCGGGACGCAGCCGGCCGATGACGCGCAGCCACGCGGACATGGACTGTCGAAGAATTGAGGTGTCGCCGTTGACGAGCGGTTCCTGCTGCAGCGGAATCCACACGTCGGGAGGATCGCCGCGCAGTGTTTCGCCGATAAATCCCGGCGGCGTGACGCCGACGACCGTGAACGGGTGGCCTTCGATGATGAGCGTCGAGCCGACGAGGGCCGGCTCAGCCGCGTAGGTGCTTTCCCACACGTGGTGGCTCAGTACCACCACTGGCGTCGCAGCGGCTGCATCGTCGGCTGCCGTGAAGACGCGGCCGCCGAAGGCCCCCACACCCAGCGTCGTGAAGTAGTTGCCGGTGACGAACTCGGAGCGCAGCGGTGTGGACAGTGTGTCCCCGCCTTGCCGGCGGACGCTCAGGCGGCCCTGCCCGGCCTGGAACGCCGTCACCTCTTCGAACTCCGGAGCCGCCGCCTTCAGCCGTTCGAAGAGCGGATACGAGAACATCCCCCAGCGCTCCTGGGGACTGCCTTGAACGCAGCAGGCGTCGCTGTCGCCGATGCGGAACAGGCGGTCGGGGTCGCTCACCGGCAGCGACCGCAGCATCACCGCGTGCATGAGCGTGAAGATAGCGGTCGTGCCGCCGATGCCCAGCGCCAGCGCGAGCACGGCCGTGGCCGTAAACGCACGGGCCACCCAGAACTGCCGCGCTGCGTAGCGAAGCTCGCCGACGAGAGTACCCATGGCAGCCTTAGACGAGATCGAACGGCGGTTTGTTGAGGGCTAACGCGCGACCCGGGCGAGCCAGGTCGCGATTTTCTCGAGGGCAAGCGGGGCCATCGTTTCCTCGATCTGCCCATACTCGGAAGGCGAGCCGGTGGGAGCCGTTTGCAGCAGGTGATTGAGCCCGGGCAGCTCGACGATCTCGATGTTCCTGTTACCTCCGGCCTCGAGGGCGGCGCGGATGGCTGGCACGTTCTGCTTGGACGGCGCCTGCAGGTCTTTCTCGCCGTTGATGGCGAGCACCGGAACCGTCACCTGACGCAGCGCGGGGGCCGGATCGTACGCGATGAAGTAGCGGTACCAGGGAGACATCAGGGTCTTGAGTTGCCCTCCGAGCTGCGACTCGGGAATCTGGCCCGACAAGGTCGTGCGCAGCTTCGACTCCAGCCTGGCGTCGTCCTTCTCCTGCACGAGGAGGGCGAGCGCCTCCCGCTGTACCGTTCGATTCTTTTCGATCTGCTCGCGGCCGGCACCGGCCGCCGCGGCAATCAGCTCGGACTGCGCGAGGATGATCTCGTCGCCGCGTACACCAGTGCCCGACAGCATCACGATGAACGCGACAGCAGGGTTGCGAGCGGCAACCATCGAGGCGATGACGGCTCCCTCGCTGTGACCGATGAGGCCGATCTTCCGGTGATCGATGTCGGAGAGGGTCTGCAGGAAGGCCAGGCCGCCCTCGGCATCGGCAGCAAAATCGGCCGTCGTCGCCGTGGAGAAGTCTCCGGTCGACTTGCCGACTCCGCGGTCGTCAGCGCGCAGAACGGCGAACCCGCGGCGGGTGAGATAGTCCGCGAGGACGAGAAACGGCTTGTGGCCGACGATGCTCTCGTCGCGATCCTGGGGACCCGAGCCGGTGATCAGCACCACAGCCGGAAACGGTCCCTTGGCGTTGGGCAGCGTCAGCGTCGCGGCAAGCCTGACGCCGGAGGCCCTGCTGTTGTAGGTGACTTCTCCCTCGTCGTACGCATAGGGCCGCCGTGGATTCTGTGGACGTCGCGGCTCGAACGGTGTGGAATCGGTCGCCCGGCTGATCGTCAACGGCAGGCTGCCGGCCCCTTGCGTCCAGGTGCCCGCGATCGTCTTGCCGGCGTCGTCGATCTTGCCGATGAAGGTCCCGCCGATTCCGGCAAGTTCCATTCGAACCGAGGATCCGTCGCGCGACAGTCGTGTCACGGGAATGCCGCGAGCGTTCTGATCCAGGCTGTCCACCGTCGCCGTCGGGCCCTTCGGCGTGTCGGTGACGTGGAACACGAGCCGAAGCTTCAAGGCACCCGTGTCGAGCGTGCCCAGCCAGTCGCCGGCGAGGCTCTGCGCGGCAGCGTTCGAGGCGGAGAGCAGGGTCGCGGCGACGAGCGCGATCAGCCTTTTCACTTTTCGCCGAGGATAATCGGCAGGCCGGTCTTCGAATTGCCGATAACGACGATCTTGGTGTTGCTGCTGCCGGCGAGTTTCTCGGTGGCCTCGATGCCTTTCCACTCCAGGAGCTGCGCGCTGATGCCCTGCGCGACGATACGCTGAAAGTCGGCGATGCCCTGGGCTTCGATGCGCTTGCGCTCGGCCTCCTGCTGTTCCTTCTGCAGCACGAACTTCATCTGCTCGGCTTCCTGCTCGCGCTTCAGCTTTTCCTGAATCGCGTTGGCCAGCGTCGGCGGTAGTCCGATCCGCCGCAGCAGCACCTGCTGCACGATGATGCCCCGGTCGGCGACGAGCTTGCGGAACAGTTCCATAATCTCCGAGGCAATCTTGTCGCGCTGCGACGAGTACAGCGCCTTCGCGTCGTAGGTGGCCGTGACCTCGCGCAGCGCCGATCGGAACTGCGGTTCGACGATCGTCCCGGTGTACTCGCTGCCGACCGTCCGATAGATGTCGACGGCCTTGCCCGGATCGAGCTGGAACAGGAGCGACGCTTCGAGTGTGACGATGAGCCCTTCCTGCGAGGGCACTTCCGCGACTTCCTTGATCTCCTGCGTCTGGACCGACATCCGCACGACGCCCGTGAGCGGCACGACGACGTTGATGCCGGGCGAGAGCACCGATGCGGACACCTGGCCGAAGAAATCCTTCACGCCGACATGACCGGCGGGAACTGTGCGGAACGGTCCGCCGGCCATCAGCACGACGAATCCGATGAAGAGCAGAACGAGGAGCGCCCCGATTCGAAACGATCGGCCCGAATCGTTCCGATCGCGCCCCAGGATTTCAGGCAGCATGCGGATCCTCCTTTTTCATAGCTCGTGGGGCCCCACCCCCACTCGCACGCGCTGCGGCGGATAACGTCGCCGGGGACTCGCTATCCTCGCGCGGGCCGCAGGCGCTCATCGCTCTCTCTTCTGGGTACCGCGCTACTGCGGTGGAGGTCCACCACGACCGGCGCCGCCGCGGCCGCCGCCTTCCGGACCGGCAAAGATGTTGCCCGTGTTGATCGGTTTGCGCGCCCGGACGATGCCCTTCTTGAGGTCTTCGTCGATCGCGCGGTCCTCGGCGCGCTCGGCGCTGAGCGAGTTGGCGATCATGTAATTCCCCTCGTGGCATTCGTACGGGAGGATCTGGAATCCCGGCGGCGCCGTGAGTGGCATCGTGATGGTGAACGGTTTCGCGTAGGTTTTCGGGTCCTCGACGCGCGCCTCGTACATGATCAGCTCGGGTTCGGTGCGCGTGAAGCGCTCGGTGAGCTTCATGTCGGCGCTGTGACGCAGGCCGTTGCCGTTCAGCCCGATGCTCGTCTGGCTCGTCATGTTCGTGGTCTCGACGACGAGCGTCGCGCCTTCCCAGTGGCCCCGCGAGTCGCCCATGTACTGCCGGATGGTGCCGCCGACGTGCGGCCGGCCGTCGGTGTAGACGACGCGCGTCTCGTGGATCATCTCGTGGCTGATGACGAAGACTCCGGGCGACTGCATGATGCGCGCGCCGTTGCCGTAGATGACGGGGAGGATCGATCCGAGGATGCCGCGGGTCAGGCAGCGGTCGTAATTAGTGAAGTCTTCCGGGCCGTCGAACGGGCCGTTGCCGTTGGTGCCGCGATCGCGCGGCGCCCGCCGCAGCTCGGCTTCGGCCGTGAACGCGGGAAGCCGGCCGTCGGACGGATCGGAGATGAGCGAGGTCTGGCGGAACGTGCGATAGCCGACATCGAAGCGGAAGGTTCCGATGGCGTTCGCATTGTTCTTGCGGTTCTGATCGTCGGCCTTGGTGCGGGTCGCGAACTCCTCGTCGGTCAGGTAGAAGCGATCGCCGTAGGTCTGCGGACGCTGCAGCGGCACGCCAATCACATCGTCACTGGTCCACGAGCCCTGGAGGTCGGGGTCGCCCCATGGCAGACGCGGCGGGGCGTAGGCTGGCGTCTTGACCGCCGATTTCGCGGCTGGCGCGCCGGCCTGGCCGGAGACAATCTGCAGCGACGCTGCCAGTGCGCCGACTGCGGTCAGGGCGCCAATCGACAAGAGCATGCGCCTGTTCATCAGAAGCTCCTCCTCCTGCGGGCTTGTCGGTGGATGCTGGGGAATCTTAACTTGAAGGCGCTCTAGAATGAGCCGAGGTTTCCGGATGTTCCGGAATGGCGCACTATGGCGACTGTCCAGACCTGGCCCGCCCTGAATTCCCCGGAGTGGCCCGCGACCCAAGCCACGCTGCACATGTGGTCGCAGGTCGTCGGCAAGGTGCAGCTCGCGCTCGCCCCACGCGTGAACCACTGGTGGAGCTCCGCGCTGCACGTCACCTCGAGCGGCATTGCGACCGACCTCATGCATCACCCGAACGGCGCGTTCAGCATCGCGTTCGATTTCGTGAATCACGAGCTGCAGGTCCTCACCGTCGATGGACGACGGCGCTCAGTGCCGCTGCACCCGCAGACTGTCGCTGATTTCTACGCGCGCGTGATGGAGACGCTGGCCGGATTGGATCTCGCCGTGAAAATCTGGCCGATGCCGGTGGAGATTCCGTCGCCGATCCGCTGCGACCGCGACATCGAGCACAAGTCCTACGACCGTGATGCGGCGAACGCGTTCTGGCGGATCCTGGTCGACGTGTCGGGTGTGTTCATGGAGTTCCGGGCGCGATTCCTGGGCAAGGCGACCACGCCCCTTTTCTGGTGGGGCAGCTTCGATCTCGCGATCACGCGCTTCAGCGGCCGACGTGCGCCCGAGCGTCCCGGCGCCGACGCCGTCACGCGCGAGGCGTATTCGCACGAAGTGATCAGCGCCGGCTTCTGGCCGGGCAGCGGTGCGATGACCGAAGCCGCCTTCTACGCGTACGCGGCGCCCGAGCCGGAGGGGTTCAAGGGGGCGCGCGTCCAGCCGCCCTCGGCCTACTACAGCCCGGACTTCAACGAGTTCTTCGTCAAGTACGAAGACGTGCGGCGCTCTGCGTCGCCGCGCGACACGCTGCTCGCCTTCCTGCAGTCCACCTACGAAGCCGGCGCCACGCTGGGCGCGTGGGATCGTCAGGCCCTCGAGCGGGCCGAGCGCTAATCCTCATCGTCCCGTCGCTGGCGTGACGGCGTTCTTGGCGCGCTCCGCATCCCTGATGCGCTTGAGCACCGGCAGGTCGTGGTCCTCTTCGTGGCACGCGGCTTCGATCAAATCGCCCTTGATGCGCTTCAACGGCATCGCGATCGTGAACGGCCGCGTGTACACGAGCGGATCGGTGATCGTCGCCTGGTACTGAATCGTATCCCCGTCCACGGGCGTGAACCGTTCGACGACGTGCTCGGCGTGGCTGAACACATCGCCGACTTCGTTGCCCCACGTCTTGCCGTTGAAGTTCGTCGTTTCGACAACGAGCGTGTCGCCGTCCCAGCGGCCGATGGAATCGCCCTGCCACAGGCGCATCGTGTCCGGCAGGTGGCGCGTCCGATCGAGCGCAATGAGCCGCCACGACATGCGCTCGTGCAGGGTGGCGATGTTCTCGCGCGACTGGACAATCTGGTAGGGCACAGGCACGTACATCGATCGCGGCACGCCAGCGGGGAAACAATGCGCCGTCGGGTCGTCGTAGCCGCGGATGGGCGTGTCCCGATACTCACGCTCTTCCCGCGCCCACGGCTGATACGGCAGCTTGCCGTCCGGCGGATCGACAACCACACCCCGACCGGGCGGTGTGAGATTTCCGGCGCTCGGGGGATGGGTCTCGAGGCCGTAGTTGGCGCCGCCCGCGTCGGGCTCGAACAGACCGTTCAGATCGGGTTTGCCATCGGGCAGACGCCGCACGGAGGCCGGCGCCGTGGAGGGCTGCGGTCGCTGGGCAGGCGGACCGAAGGCGAGCTGCGGCGCGGGCGCGTTCGGTCCCGGGTACCACGTGCGCGGCTCGCGCTCGAAGTCGCCGTTGGCTTCTTCCTTCTCCGCCTGGCAGTGATACTCCAGGATGCGCTCCGCGCCCCGATGTCGGTAGATCGGCATGGTGATCTTCCAGGGCCGCGTGAAAACCTTGGGATCCTCGATCGTCGCTTCGTACTGAATGGTGTCGGCGTCGCGCAGGGTGTAGCGTTCGACGACCCTGAGTGCGTCGCTGTGGAAGTTGCCCGCCATGTCGAACCATGTCTGCTCGGTGTGGTTCGCCACGTCGACGACCAGCGTGTCGCCTTCCCACCGACCGCGTGAATCGCCCATCCAGGGCTGGACGCGGTCGTCATGCGGCGTGCCGTTCGTGTAAATCAGCCTGTACAGCTGCGTCCATTCGAACAGCACGGCGATGTGCTCCCGCGACTGGACGATCTGGAACGGCCACTCCATGTACATCGCGCGCGGCACGCCCGGCATATTGCACTTGCCCAGCGGGTCGGCTGTTTCGCGGTTCGCGAAGTTCTCGCGCTTCTTCTGGGCTGCCCACGGCTGATAGGGAATCTCGGTGCCCTCGACGACGCTGCGGCCGGCCGGCATCAGGTAGCGAGAGACGTGATCCTCCAGGTCGATGGACGCGCGGTTCCGGACCTGCCAGATGCCTTGCAGGTTGGGGCGTCCGTCAGCCAGCCGCGGAATGGCCGTCCGAGTCTGTGCGCCGGCGCTGGCGGCACCGATGATGATCAACGCCGCGGCGAGCGCGGCCATATAGAGCGATCGACGAATATGCATCGACACAATCTGACATCGGGGTTTGGCGGTCCGTCAAGTTGCCGGCGACGCCTAGCGGGAGGACGCCTCGGAGTCCCGTGCGTTGAAGCGGGCGACGATGTCGGGGAATCGCGAGTCGGTTCGAACGCGCTCGAAGGCCGGCAGCCATCGGTGAAAGAGCGCGAACAGCATGTCGCGGCTCTCGATGGCCTGCTCGCAGAAGGCGAGGGCCTGTTCATGATCGCCGAGCGCCGACGCGCAGACGGACAGCACGAACGGTGGCACGTACTCGTCGCGGGTCCGCCGGGTTATCAGCGCTTCGTAGATGCCCTTCGCGCGATCCAGTTTCCCAACGCTGACGTAGGCTGGCGCGAGTGCAAGCGCCACCCAGTTGTGGGCGGACTCGGCCCACAGTCGTTCCAGGATGCCGAGTGCCTCTCGAATCTGCCCACTCTCCAGGTACGCCCGGCTTCAGGTCGCGATAGATGATGCCCGCCTTGTGGGCACGATCGAGCGCCGACGCGATCTGCACGGCAAAGACAAGCGTCTGCTCGATCGCCAGCGGACCCTTTTCCAGCCGGGCGGCGAGTGTTTCGCCATCCAGGTGCTCCATCACCAGGAAGTCGATGCCGTCCTGGCCGCCGGCGTCGTAAAAGCGTGCATATGTGCGGGTGGTTGAGCGCCGCGACGGCGCGCGCCTCTCGCTCGAAGCGCTCGCGCGACTGCGGATCGTCGGCGGCGCGCGAGGAGCAGCACCTTGATCGCGACGGTCCGATTGAGACGCGTATCGCGGGCTTTGTAGACCTCGCCCATCCCTCCCGCGCCGATGCGGGATGTCAGTTCGTACGGTCCGATTCGCCGGCCCTCGAGCGCGTGTGACATGAGAGTGGTGCCGGTGGACGGCAGGCGGAGATTCTATGCCACCGTCCCGCCCATCCGCTTTGCCAGACACCCGTAGAACTGATCCATCGACATCCGCGCGACGCCTTCGAGGAGCCGCTGCCCGACGCGGGCGATGAGCCCGCCCACGTTGGCGTCGGCCACGATCTGGACGGTCGTGCGCGGCCCATCGGCGGCGAGCGTGACCCGGGCGCGGCCCTTCACGAACCCCGGTCGGCCCGTGCCCTCGACGACGAGCGTGTACGAGTTGGGCGGCGCCTTGTCTTCGAGCGCGATCGCCATCGAGAAGCTGCCGGAGACGGCGGCGACGCCGACGACGAGCTCCGCGCGGAACTTGTCGTCTCCCGTCGGTTCGAGCGAGCGGCAGCCTGGCAGGCACGCCGCGATGTGGTCGGTGCTCATCAGGACGTCCCAGACGGCCGCGGGGGATGCGTCGAATGTGTATGTGGCGGTGATCTCCAAGCCCTGTGCCCTCCGCTCTCTCCGCCCTACATAGGCACTTTAACGGCCCAGCGTTCGCAGGTGGCTTGCCAGATCCTCGAGGCTCGCGAGGTTATGCGCGGGAAGGAAATCGTCGACGTGGCGAAGCGCGGCCTGCATCCCGCGCGTCAGCGGCTCGTACGTCGCCGACCCGAGCAGCGGGTTCAGCCAGACGACCCGTTTGCAACTACGGCGAACACGTTCGAGCTCGCGCGACAGCAGCGACGGATCTCCGCGGTCCCAGCCGTCGGACAGGATGATGACGATGGGTCCGTGGCGCATGACGCGGCGGGCCCACCGCGTGTTGAACGTGCGCAAGGCGTCGCCGATCCGTGTGCCGCCGCCCCAATCCTGCACGTCGCGGACGACCCGCGCCAGCCTCCGGGCTGTCGGCCGTCCGGCGACGCGAGGCGTGATGCGCGTCAATCGCGTGGCGAACAGAAAGCTTTCGACGCGCCCGCCGCCGCGCGCCAGGCCGGCGACGAAGTGCAGCAGGACGCGGCTGTAGCGATCCATCGATCCGCTGACGTCGCCGAGCACGACCAGCGGCCGTGGCGCTTCCCGGCGCCGGCGGCGCGGCAGGTCGATGAGCTCCGCGCCGTGCATGAGATGACGCCGGACGAGCGGCCGGAGATCCACCTCGCCATGCGGCGCCCTCCGCCATCGTCGTGTGCGCCGAATGCCGAGACGCCACGGAAAGCGCTCCATCAGTCGTGCCGCGGCGTCGAGCTCCGCGTCCGTGAAATCCGAGAAGTCTTTCGTGCGCGACACGTCGGCGGCGCTGTACGCGGCGACCGCCAGCGTTGCGGCTCGTCCTGTCGCGCCTTCGTGATCCGCACTCTCGATCGTCGCGGCAGTGCCTGCACGCGGTCGGGCGACAAGGCGCGGCGGTTCTGCGAAGGGCACGGCCACCCCGTTGGACGATCCCGTGCGAGGCGCGCGGAAGAAGAGGTCGAACGCCGCGTCGAAACGGTCGCGATCCTCGCGGCGGACGATGAGCAGGGCAGCGAGTGCGGCGCGGACGTCCGTTCGACTTCGAATCCCGGTTGTCTCGACGGCGCGGATGGCGTCGATCGCGCGGTCGTGATGCACATCGATCCCGATGCGGCGCAGCACTCGCGCGAACAGCAGGAGGTTGGGGACGAGCTCATCCACGTCGGACGCCCCGATGGAGAGCACGCGCGAGCAGGTCCTCGACACGTGGTCCCCGCACCGCCTCGATATCCTCCTGGTTCTTGAGGAGGATCCCGAGCGTCTCGTCGATGGTGGCGGCATCCACGGCCGCCTTGTTCAGCGCAACAAGTGCTGTGGCCCAGTCGAGCGTCTCAGACACGCCGGCAGGCTTGTACAGGTCCACCGCCCTCAACTCCTGCACGAACGCGGTCACCTGCTCGGCCAGCCGAGCTGAAGCACCAGGCACCTTCGCCTCCACGATGCGCAGTTCCTTGTCGAAGTCAGGGTAGGCGATCCAGCAGTAGATGCACCGCCGCTTCAGGGCGTCGTGCACTTCGCGGGTGCGGTTGGACGTGATGACGACGACCGGCGGTTCGGCGGCACGGATGGTTCCGAGCTCTGGGATGGTGATCTGAAAATCCGATAGCAGCTCGAGGAGATAGCCTTCGAATTCCTCGTCGGCCCGATCGAGTTCGTCGATGAGGAGCACCGGGGGGCGCGTGCGCGTCTGCTCGATCGCCTGCAGCAGCGGCCGCTTGATGAGAAACGGTTCCGTGAACAGCTCGCGCGCGGCATCCTGTGGCGCCGCGGCAGGTGCGCTCCGCAGATGCATCTCGATCAGCCTGATTTCGAGGAGCTGGCGCGGATAATTCCACTCGTAGACGGCGTGGCCGACGTCGAGCCCTTCGTAGCACTGGAGCCTGATGAGAGACGTGCGCAGGACCGACGCCAGTACCTTCGCGACCTCGGTCTTGCCGACGCCTGGTTCGCCTTCCAAAAAGAGCGGCCGCTTGAGCCGGAGCGCGAGGAAGATCGAGACGGCCAGCCCGCGCTCGGCCACGTAGTTGTGATCGGCGAGGGCTTGCTGCAGTTCGTCGATGGACGTGGGAATCAGAGGTTCCTGGTTCCTCGTTCCTGGTTCACGGTTCGGGGTTCCCGGTTCAAGGTGCTTCATACCGCTCGCGCGGCAGCCGCGGCGAGCGCGCGCCTGACGTAGACCGGGGCCACCGCGGCGCGATACTCGGCCGACGCGAAGAGGTCGCCGCTGATGTCGTCGCCCAGCTCGCCGGTGACGTTCGCGGCCGCCTTGGCGAGCGCGCTGTCATCGAGTCTCGAGCCCGCTAGCGCGCGTTCGACCGCCGTCGCTCTTCGCGCGAACGGGGTGAGTCCGCCAATCGCAACCAGGGCGCGGCTGCACTGGCCCTTGTCGATCGCGATCCGCGCGCAGGCGCCGATGACCGCATAGCGCGAGGCCGGATGCGAGAACTTCACGTAGGCCGCGCCTTCGCCCGGCGTCGTTGCGGGCACGGTAATCGCCGCGACGATCTCGCGGTCGCCGAGCGCCGTGGCCATGATGCCCGTGAAGAACTTGTCAGCCGCGATGGTCCGCTCGCCGTTCGGTCCGACGACGACGACGCTGGCGCCGAGTCCGACGAGCACCGTGGGCAGATCCGACGCCGGATCGGCGTGAGCGATGTTGCCGCCGATCGTGCCGCGGTTCCTGACTGCCGGATCGCCGACCATCGCGGCCGCCTCGGAGAGGGCCGCAGCCGACTTTGCCAGATCGGCCGACGCGGCCAGTTCGGCATGCGTCGTCAGCGCGCCAATGCGGATAGTGCCGCCGCTGGCCGAAATGCCTCGAAGCTCCGGGATGCGTCCGATGTCGATCAGCGCCGACGGCGCCGCCAGACGCAGCTTCATGAGCGGGATCAGGCTGTGGCCGCCCGCGAGCAGCTTCGCGTCAGGATGCGCGGCCAGCAGGCTGTGCACCTCGGCCAGCGATCGTGCGCGGTGATAGTCGAAGTCGGCGGAATACATGGCTGTCTTCTCCTACCCCTTGGTCTTCATGGCGCGCCAGACGCGTTCGGGCGTGAGCGGCATGCGGATCGACCGCACCTTGAACGGTTCGAGCGCGTCGATGACCGCGTTGTACACGGTGCAGGTCGAGACGATCGTGCCGGCCTCGCCGACGCCTTTGACGCCGATCGGATTGTGCGGCGAGGGCGTCACCGTCGAGAGGACTTCGATATCCGGCAGCGTGTCAGCGCGCGGAATCGCATAGTCGGCCAGCGATCCGGTGATGAGCTGGCCCGTCGTGTCGTAGACCGCTTCCTCCCACAGCGCCTGCCCGAGACCCTGCACGACGCCGCCGTGCACCTGGCCTTCGACGATCACGGGGTTGATCTGCGGTCCGCAGTCGTCCACCGCGACATACCGCTTGACCGTCACGTGGCCGGTGTCTGGATCGATCTCGACGACCGCGACGTGCGTTCCGAACGGATAGCAGAAGTTCGGCGGATCGTAGAAGCTCGAGGCCTCCAGCCCTGGATCCATCCCTTGCGGCAGCGCCCACGCGACGTTGGCGAGCAGCGCGATGTCCTGAATCGTCTTGTGCTTGTCCGGAGCGCCACGGACGAAGAACTTGCCGTCGCTGTAGTCAATGTCTTCGACGGCGGCTTCCAGCAGATGACCGGCGAGGAGCTTCGCCTTGTCCTTGATCTTGCGCGCCGCGAACGCCAGCGCGGCACCGCCGACTGCCGTGGTACGGCTGCCGTACGTGCCCCAGCCCATCGGCGTGCTCTCTGTGTCGCCGTGCACGATCTTGACGTCCGTGACGGCGACGCCGATCTCGTCGGCGACGATCTGCGCGAACGTCGTCTCTTCGCCCTGTCCGTGCGGCGAGGCGCCAATGAAGACGTGCACCTTTCCGCTCGGGTGGATCCGGACGATCGCGCTCTCCCACAGTCCGCCCTGGAAACCCACGGCGCCCGCGACCTGCGAAGGCCCGAGACCGCAGATTTCGACGTAACAGCAGACGCCGATGCCGAGGTAGCGTCCCTTCGCGCGAGCCTCTTTCTGCTCGCGGCGAAGCGCGTCGTAGTTGATGTGTCCGAGCGCCTTGTCGAGCGCGCCCTGGTAGTTGCCGCTGTCGTAGGTGAGCCCGGTCACCACGGTATGTCCGTTGGCGAACGGCGGAATCAGATTCCGGCGCCGCACCTCGACGGGATCCATCTTGATCTCGTCGGCCAGCGAATCGATCAACCGCTCGAGCATGAACGTCGCTTCCGGCCGTCCCGCGCCGCGGTACGCATCCACCGGCGTGGTGTTGGTGTACACGCCGTACACCTCTTCCTTGACGGCGGGCACCTGGTACGGTCCGGACAGCATCAGCCCGTGCAGGATCGTCGGGACGCCGGGCGCGGCAGTCGACAAGTACGCGCCCATGCCGGCCCACGTCGTGCACCGGAGGCCGAGAATCTTGCCGTCGCGAGTGGCCGCCAGCTCCACGTCCTGCACGTGATCGCGTCCGTGCGTCGTCCCCTGATAGTTCTCCGAGCGCGTCTCGATCCATTTGACGGGGCGTCCGAGGCGCATCGCGCAGAAGACGGCGATGAAGTCGCCCTGGATCTGCGAGATCTTGCTGCCGAACCCGCCGCCGACCTCCGGCGCGATGACGCGCAGGCGATCTTCGGGCACTCCCGTGACGAGCGACATGATGAAGCGCACGATGTGCGGGTTCTGCGTCGTGTTCCACAACGTCAGCTCGCCCGTCGCCGGCGTGTACTGCGCGATGATGCCGCGCGGCTCCATGGCGGTCGGAATGAGCCGCTGCTGGACGATGCGCTCGCGGACCACGACCTCTGCAGACTTGAACGCCGCGTCGATCTCCCCGCCCGCGACCGTCCAGTGAAACGCGATATTGCCCGGTGCTTCCGCATGCAGCTGAGGCGCTCCGGCCCTGGCTGCGAGTTCCGGATCCACGGTGGCATCGAGCGCGTCGTACTGCGCGTCGATGAAATCCAGGGCGTCGACGGCCTGCTGCGGCGACTCGGCGACGACGACGGCGACCGCGTCGCCGACGTAGCGGACCGTGTCCTTCGCGAGCGCGCGGTACGGCGAGACCTTCAGGTCGGCATTCGGGACGAGCCAGGCGCACGGGATGAACTGCAGCACGCCCTCGGTGTCGGCGCCGGTATAGACGGCGAGGACGCCGGGAGCGCTGTTGGCGCCGGTTGTGTCGAGTGAACGAATGCGGGCGTGCCCGTACGGGCTCCGAAGCACCGCCGCGTAGACCATGCCAGGCAGGGTGATGTCCGCGGTGTACAACGCGGTGCCCGTGAGCAGCCGCGGATCCTCGCGCCGCCGGATGCCCGATCCGAAGATGCGCGCCGGCTTCGACGCCGCAGCGGTGGTCGTCATGAGGCGTTCCCTCCCGCCGCGGCGAGCTGCACGGCGCGCACGATGTTCTGGTAGCCCGTGCACCGGCACATGTTGCCTTCGAGCCCGTGCCGGATCTGTTCGGGCGATGGATTCGGGATGGTGGACACGATCGCGTGGGCCGCGAAGACCATGCCTGGCGTGCAATAGCCGCACTGCAGGCCGTGCTTCGACCAGAACGCTTCCTGAACGGCGCTGAGCTGGCCGTCCTTGGCGAGCCCCTCAATCGTGGTGATGGCGCAGCCGTCAGCCTGGGCGGTGAGGCACGTGCACGATTTCACTGTGGCGCCGTCCAGCAGGACGGTGCACGCGCCGCACTGGCTGGTGTCGCAGCCGATCTTGGTCCCAGTGAGACCCGCGACGTCGCGCAGGAAATGCACGAGCAGCAATCGAGGCTCGATCTCGCGCTCGTACGTGCGCCCGTTGACTCGGACGGTGACGGAAAGCTTCATCGAACCTCCGTTCCTGCGCGCAGAAAGTCGCGAGCTTAGCACAGCGCAGAAAAGCCGGGATCGGCTTTCGAGTTGTTTATGCCGGCCTGCAGGCGTAGGCTGCACCGGACGAGAAGCACATGCGATCGAGGTTGATCGTCAACGCCGCCGCTGCCGTCGGTTCGACGCTCATCGTCGCAGCGCTTGTATCGCTCCGCGCCCAGAGCTCGTCGAACGGCCCGGCCTTCGAGGTGGTGTCCGTCAAGGCAGGCAACGCCAGCG
>Ga0066903_100002520_pt1 | contig 14402 bp, 12 predicted proteins | sample PanSoiMetaGPlot1_FD_67491 | JGI IMG/M metagenome (GOLD analysis project Ga0066903, IMG submission 67491) | Tropical forest soil microbial communities from Panama analyzed to predict greenhouse gas emissions - Panama Soil - Plot 1 (version 2) | ecosystem: Environmental > Terrestrial > Soil >...
CATAACCTGGGAAGCCGACGGGGTGGTGGCCGCGCTGCCAGCATCCCATGCAGTCCAACCATCGCCTGAGCAGTAGGCGGTTTGTTCAATACGGCTGCATCTCGCCGCCACACAGCAGCCCCGAGCGAAGGGCGATCAGTCGCTGACTGCAAGGCAGAAAGGACTTTGATCCCGGGGGCGGCGATCGTGGGTCAAGATGAACTTAGGTTGGCTCCTCCGTGCCTTCAATACTAAACTTCATGGGAAGATTGGGAGGGCGATAGCGTGTATTCACTTTCTTTCGGGCAAGAGCGGACCAATGAATACGGGCGCCCTCTTCAATGAGTCGCGGCTCGGCTTTCGGTAGATACCAACCCGCGACAGATCGAGTGTCCGGCCACTCCCGCCACTTCACGCGCTTGGGGAACAGCTCAAGCATTTGCCAGCCAACCGTCATGGCGTCGTGCAGACATCCGTTCGGATCGGGTGCAACGTATACTCGTGTGCTCCCCTTTCGCTCGTGGCCAAGGACGAGATGATTGCACATGGCCGTGTCGACGCGGAGTCCTGCCAGTCTTGCTTCCTCAATCATCCAACCAAGTGGAAACTTAGATAAGGCACTCTGCGCCTCCGGGTAACCACCTCCGATGTCAGCGTGTGCTCCGGCGAACCAGACCTGCTTGATATCTTGTTGAAGGGGCACATCAGGTTTCGCAAAGGGATTCGGCACGAATTCCTGCGGCTCCGCCCAACGATTGAGGCGGAACATGCGCCGTCGTTCATCGATTGCTGCGGCATGGCGAAAGATCCTGACGCTCGGATTGGTGCGCGTATACGGCAGCATAAGCAAGCTAGGAACGTAGAGCCGATCTTTGCGGGGTACCAGCACCGAGGCTACCGTGTCCCAGACGCCAACAAACTTGATGATCACGGCTCGCGCATTGACGATGCGTCGAAAGCGCCATGCGATGCCGAAGTCATCCTGCTCACTCGCCCGCTTATACGCTGCGAGTGCATATCCGGCAATATTCAGCTGATCCGGATGTAGCAAACCAACAAGGTACAGGAATCCGGCTAGCGCACGCACGGTGTAGGCGCCACGGCTGAAGCCAAACAGATAAATGTCGTCCTGCGGTTCAAACTGGTGCGCTAGAAACCGATAAGCGTTCAGAATATTGTTGTCTAGTCCATAGCCTGTGGCCAATCCGAATACGGTCTTTGCGTTCTGTTTTAGTCGGCTCCACTCGTCTCGTTGACTAATCGTACCGATACCAGGATCATAGTAGACTCGTTGTTCTTGGTCACGACGGGCGATGCGGTACAATTTTAGCACATTTGAGAGATTGCCCTCGATTTCATTGCCCGTACCGTCGCAGCATATGACTATGTTCTTGGGCATGTCGAGAATCCAAGACGTTTTGAGAGAATGACAGTCGTTTGATTGAAGCTGGCATCACGGCCAACGATAGTCACACCTTTCTCTCCGCCGTACCCACTCAGCGCCAACGATTTTGAGCATGCCCCGGATGGCTCCGCCTGGTCGCTATGCGCTTGCGAGGGAACGCGTCCGATCGTAGGTGATGACGCGCCCTAACACCCTTTAAAGTGCGAGCTTGCCTTAGTGCGTCTTTTAAGCGCCACAGTGTCGCCGTCACGAGTGCTCAGTGCTCAAGATAAGATCCGCCAATCAGTGTCAAGGGAAGCCATGGCGGAGCAGGGTTTGGCTGACAAGGCTGGATCGAGCCCGAGGGGTATTTGCGAGGGTTTGGCTCAGAATCCGCAGCCGTTCGGCTCTACTCGTCGTTCACCAGATCTCGATTTTGCCGTCGTGACTTCAGTAAACACAGCGGGGGTAGGCGCATGAATGGCCGCCATGGTACTATAATAGTGCTCGCTATGTTGTCATTTGAGCTTGGCGGGGTGGCTCATCTTCGCGCTGCCGAGGGCCCAGCGGCCCTCGATTGCGGTAAGGACCGATCCCCGCTTGCGGTGACCGTCTGCGGCGATGAAGCGGCAATTGCGGCGGAGCGGCGGACCACGGCGAGTTACTTGGCGGCTTACTACGCGCTTGCCGAAGCCCGTCGGCCTGGCTTCCGAAGTGATCACACGCAATGGCTCGCCGGGCTAACCAGCCGATGTCATCGGCCCTCAGATCTACGACCAGGAGACCAGCCCACTTTGTCAGCTGAGTGTGTTAGAAGATCATACGCACAGCGGGGTGAGGTGTATCGCAAGAAGCTCAGCGGGTTAGCCCTCGACGAAATCAATCTCTCGCCTGTGCTGCTAAGGAAGATTCAAACGCGACTGATCGAATTGCAATTTCTTTCTGGTAACGCCGATGGCGTGTTCGGCGCGAACACTCGGGCTGCGATAAGATACTACCAAGCATCAATTGATCACGTGCAGAGCGATTTTCTTTCGGCGGAAGAGCGCAGCATGTTGCTCGATCCGCCGGCAATACAAGCACAAGCGTTGGAGCCGAAACAAGCAGCTGCTAGCGAGGCTATGTCTCCTGCGGAGGCGCCAATCTCGCCACAGCCGGATAGTCCAAGTCTTCAAAGTACAGACAACCGACCGTTTCGACAAGATGCGACCGAGCATGCAATCGAACAAACGCCTCAGCTAAAAGTAGCGGACGCGGGGGGCCCGCCTGACAATGTAGAGATCGCCACGCCGGTTGACAGAGGGAGTAGGCTCAAGACGCGGTATTTAATTGAAGGTGGGACGATCGCAGGTGTTATTTTGGTTTTGGCAGTCGACTCTATTTTTGTAAGGTTGCGTCGTCGCAACAAATTACGAAGACAGAATGCTGCTGATCATGATCTATCGGGCGTCTCGTTAAAGAAAGACATGGCTCGCACCAAACCCTCAATGCAGGGCACAGGTGGTAATCTAGATAATGCGGGCCACACCACGACTGCGCCGGCGTGACGCCTCGACCGCTCCAGGATCCAAGTGGAGGTTGTTCACTCGCCCTCTTGAACACGAAGCGTGCGGAGCACATGCATCGTTCGTCGTACCTCGCGGAGGGATACGCTTCGCTGCTCGCTGCCGCATCGGGTCGAGACTCCCCTGGCCCGCGTGACGGCCGAATATCGCGAGAGCCGAGCCAACGAAGAAACTCTTTGGCCGCCCCTAGCGGCTGCTCGCGGGCACCCGTCGATGACGAGATGGCACGTGAGGAGGGTCCAGCGCTTGTTCCGGAGGGGTCGATTAGCCATCTATTGCAGCAACCTCATCCGCGTCACGTAGTTCGGGTTGATTTCGGCAAGGAATAGATTCCCATTCGCGTCGCCGAAAATCCCGTGGGCGCCGTTAAGCGAGGGGCGACAGCGGCCGAGCCGCCGGCCATCGGAAGCGAAGGCCGTTAGGCTGGGGACTTGATCGGTGACGTAGATCACGCCCACGGCATCGACGAAAATGTCCATTGGTCGACAGAGGCCGTACCACTCTTCGATGAAGGTTCCGTCGCGGGTGAAAAGCTGGACACGGTCGTTCTCACGATCAGCGACCAGGACCCGATTTTGACCGTCAACCCACACGGCATGCGGGGTCATGAACTGGCCCTGCCCGGTCCCTACTTCTCCCCAGCCGCCCAGATATTCCCCATCGGGAGTGAAGCGGTGAACGCGCGCGTTGCCATAGCCATCTGAGACATAGATCTCTCCGTCCGCGGCGACCGCAATATCAGTGGGGTGATTAAACGGCAGTTCCCATTTCGGCGCGTGCCGATTTCCCAGTCGCAGCAGTTCCTGGCCCGCCGGCGTGCAGGCAATGATCTCGTGGGCATCTCGGTCGGCAAGAAAGACGCGGTCGTCCCGGTCGATATAGATGCCGTGCGCATCGGCAATGCGCCCTTCGCCGTAAGCGTAGGCAAATGAGCCATCCGGCTCGAAAACCAGGACGGGCGGGTCGCCTCGGCGAAACGTGTGCACGCGGCCGGCACTGTCGACCGCCACTTGGCTCACCATCGCTTTGGCGAGCTTGGCGGGCTCCTGCGCCCAGTTGCGCTCAACGCCGTAGCGGCGCCCGGCGAGGGTTACGATGAGCGGCGTCCTTATCGCATCCATCGGTCAGGGCCTTCGCAGGTGTCGGGCACAAGAGTGCGGTGCGACCGCAGCGACTGTCAACGCTGTTGCCCGGGCAGACGACTTTCTGCGTCGTCTCGCTCAAGCCTCGCAAATCCCCGTCGTTCTGATAACTTCTTGGGCAGGCTCCAAAACCAGCAGCCTAGTGCGGCCAACAAAAAAGGATAATTCGTCAATGCACTCAATGACTTGAGCCCTTCGCTGGGAGTTTGGCCCAACGGTTGCAATCCAGCTCCCAGGAAGGCTGAGAGGGAACGTCGGCGTGGCCGGCAGATGTGCACTGGACTCATGCGCCGGAAGACCGGGTAACGCGACAGTCTAACCAGCATTGGAGAAAGTGGGATGAGTGGGATAAGGGCAAATGGTGGGTGGCAAGGGTTCCGGGATTCGCTGACAGCGGCAGTCCTGGCTGGCGCGCTCGGCTGTCTGGCAGCCGCCGTTTCGAGCCCGGTCAACGCCTCGGATCTGTACAAGCCCGCGGACGCGGAAGCCGGGACTGATATCCCAGCCGCCGAAGTGAAGTTCGGCATGCGGCCCTATGCCGACAACACGTTCTACATCATCGCGATGAAGAAAGGCTGGTACAGAGATGTCGGCATCAAGATCCTCCCTGAACCGGAGGGTCTCAAAGTAACCGATACCAACGTGGTAGCGCTCCTGCTCAACGGCCAGCTCGATATGTCGAGCGAATACTGCCCACTGACGTTGCCTACCTATAAGGCGTCGAACAAACTCAAATGTGTCGCCTTTACGGATAACTTTCTCGGCGAGGCGATCCTGGCCAACCCGAACCTGCACCTGAAGTCGTTTAAGGATTATATCAAAGAGGGTAAGTCCTTCAACGAAGCGATCAAAGCCGCGATCGCACCGTTGCAGGGAAAAACTCTCGTTGGAGCACCCGAGCTCAGCGATCGCCCATTCGAGGAAGCGGTGTCAAAATTCTCCGGTGTTACTTGGACACTGCAAGTGCTTGACGACTCCAAGTCACTGGTGCTCGCCAAAGCGGGCCGCGAAGATTTCGTCAATCCGGAAGGCGCGCCCATCGTCTATACGTTGATGCAGGCGGGCTGGACGGACGTCATCGATATCGGCGACCTCTACAAGTACGGACCTGGCGGCCTCGATTCGCCGATCGAGCATCTGGTGGCTAATGTCGGCATTGCCGGCAACTCTGACTTCATCAACAAAAATCAAAACACCGTGCTGCGATTTCTCTCCGTCGTGTGGCGGACCATCGATGCTGTTGCCAAAGATCCGTCCCTCCACGAACTGCAGGCACCGTATCTCAATAGCGTGGCTGGTACCAGCCTCGACGCCAAGGGTGTTGCTTCCACGATCCACATTCTAGACCCGCTCACCTCGTTCGAGGAAGATTCGGCATATTACGTCGATGAGAAAGGCGTGCTCTACTACAGAAACGCATGGAGCGCCATCATCAAGGACTACACCGAGCACGGTATCATACCTAAGGACGTCGTGACTCCAGACGACATCATTTGGGGGGCAGCAATCTGGAAGCAGATGAAAGACTACCAAGCCAAGGCTGACGGACTTCTTAAGGGGCTAGAGGGAAAGACTCTGCCTGGGGATAAAGCGGAACTAGCAGCGAAAGCCAAGCAGTTTTACCAGTGGTTCGACTTCCTTGACGCCTTCCGACTGGCAAAGGCTGCGGCGGGGTGAGGTATGCCTCCCTCGCCTCGCGAAGCGCGAATCGCCGAGCGCAGGAGGGCGAGTGGCAGAGGGCGTGGGGTTTGGGCTGTCATTGCGGAGAGCCGCTCAACCTCTGCCGTTCCCCGGTGCTTGTGAGAAAGGTAATCCCCAGTCGCTGGCAAGATCTTTGGCCGAGGCCATGCTGAGAACTGCGACCGCCCCGATCCCAACCCGCGTCCCGGGTCGACGAGTGGCGTCGGGCATTGACTTCCTCGGGCTCCTCGGCCTCGTGTTCCTCATCCTGATCTGGCAGCTCATGACGGCGGTGCTCCCACCATCGTCGCTACCCCCACCGTGGAGGGTAGTCGAGCGGATCGGGCACGACTTCATAAGGGCCGAGGAGCTCAGCTTCTATGGTCTCGCCGATACCGGCCTGCTCGATAGCATGATCTATACAGCCACCAACGTCTTGATCGCGGTAGCATTGGGCAGCGCGGCGGGGACGCTTGCCGGGCTGGTGGCGGCGCGATTCCATCTGGTCCGTGCGGTGCTCGATCCGATCGTCATGACAACTGGGACCGTGCCGATCTTGGTGCTGGCGCCGTTTTTCCTGATTTGGTTTGGCGTCGACCGGATGAGCGCGCTTCTTCTCGTTGCCATCTATGTTGGGGTCATCCTCTATGTCTTCGCTCAGCGTGCGGCCGACAATATCGACCCGGTCTACGAGGAGTCTGCCTATACGCTCGGCGCGACCCGGCGGCGCGTTGTATGGGACATTCTCATTCCGGCAACCGTTCCCCAGATTCTCGGCGGCATTCGGATCGCGCTTGCTGGCGCCTGGGGTCTTGAAGCGATCGCGGAGCTTCTCGGCGCACAATACGGCATTGGCAAAATTGTGCAGGTCCTTGCGGGCGCCACTGACATGGAGGGGATCTTTGCCGCGTTAGTCGTGCTCGGGCTGGTCGCCGTAGTGTTTGATGCGCTCGCAGGCTTCGCTGTGTCGCGGATCGCGGCGTGGCACGTGCCGGCGCGATCGGACAGGGAGGCGCATTGGTGAGCTTGCACGACGAGATCGTGATCGAGGCTGCTAATGTATCGCGGCGCTTCCGTCGCGCTGACGGCCAACAGGTCGACGCGCTGTCCAATATCAGCTTCCGGGTATCCCGGGGGCAGTTCGTATGCCTGGTTGGGCCATCAGGCTGCGGCAAGAGCACGTTGTTGCAGATCATTGCCGGCCTACTGCCGCCGTCCGCCGGCACCCTGATGTTCGAGAACGAAGTGGTCACCGGGCCAGGTGCGGAACGCGGCATGGTGTTCCAGAAGGATAGCGTGTTCCCCTGGATGCGGGTGATCGATAACGTGGAATATGGCCTCGCCTGTCGGGGGGTGGCCAAAGCGGAACGGCGGGCCGTCGCCGGTCGTTACCTCGATCGGGTCGGGCTCGGCCATGTGGCGCAGGCTTGGCCGCGGGAATTATCGGGCGGCATGCTAAAGCGCGTCGCAGTCGCGACCGTGTTCGCCAACGGCGCGAGCGTGCTGTTGCTCGACGAACCGTTTGGCGCGCTCGACTATGTAACTAAGCGCCAGCTTCATGACGTCCTGCTCGCACTCTGGGCCGAGACGGACGGCCGGCGCACGGTAATATTCGTGACCCACGATGTCGACGAAACGCTGATCCTCGCTGATCGAATCCTCGTGTTGCATAGCGGTCGGATCGTCGACGAGTTAGTCGTCGAGGCGCGTCGGCCTCGATCAACTGACACGCTGCTAGCACCGCAAATGGTGCAGACCAGACACGTCCTGCTTGCCCACCTGGGCTTGGAGACAGCGCGTTTGAACGCCGGCGACAAGGTCCGCGTATGACCCGGATGAGCGCTTATATCCGCCGGCACGGCGTCTCGATTCTGGTCCTGATCGCGATGGCGGTAATCTGGCAGCTCCTGTCGATTGCGTATACGGCCGAGGCGGTGCCGGGTGAGCCGATGATCCCGGGCTGGCAGGTCGTCTTCACGCGCACGCTGATCTCGCTTGCCGACTATTGGCAGGGCGGCCTGGGCGTCGACGCGGTGGCAGAGGGCGCCCCGCCGACTTACCTTGCCGCGCTGCTGGCTATCGTCACCAATTCGTTCGATACGATCCTGCGACTCTACGTCGGATTGCTGTTCGGCAGCGTCGTGGGAACGCTTCTGGGCTTGGCGGTGTCCTGGTCGCGATGGTCGCGACGCGCTGTCGCTCTGCCGCTGCAATTCGTCCGCAGCCTGCCACTCCTCGCCATGGTTCCGTTGTTCCAGCTTTGGTTCGGCACCTACTTTGTTGGTAAGGTCGCTTTCGTGGCCTATGGAGTTGGGGTCATCTTCTTCGCCGGCGTGGTCAACGCGGTCAAAAATGTGCCGCAGATCTACATCGACAACGCGCGGACGCTGGGCGCCAGCCGTTTGCGCCTGTACCACACCGTGATCCTGCCCTCTATCCTACCGGAACTGCGGGCCACGATCCTATTGAGCCTCGGCACAGCCTGGGGCGCGGTGCTCGGCGCCGAATATCTAGGAGCGCAATCCGGACTGGGATACATGATCGTCTACTCCGAACAGTTCGCCTACCTCGATCGTATGTTCGTGGTAGCGCTTCTGTTCGTGATCTATGCTTCAATCAGTTACGCGATCTTCAACCGGGTCTGCATGCGGCTTCTGGCGTGGACCCCACGCGCCGGCCGCGGCATCGTGGTCGGGTGACAAGGTTATGAACTCCTATGCCCTGCAGCGTTTTCGAAGGAACTGTCACCACTGCGCATTTGGACGGCTCAAGTTTTACGAAGCGACAACATTTGGTTTCCCAGCATCTCCTTCACCATCCCTCGATCAGCAACGTCACCTAACGATAGTTCCGACACCAGCTTGCCCTTTCTCATGACGACGACACGGTGAGCAATTCTCTCGACCAGCTGCAGGTCTTGTTCGACCAGCAGTATCGCCAGGTTCTGTTTCGCTGAAAGCTCGCGAAGATGCTCGGCAATCTCATTGACGATTGAAGGCTGGATACCTTCGCTCGGCTCATCCAGCATAACCACGCTTGGCCGCCCGACCAGACATCTGGCTAGGGCCAGGAGTTGCTGCTCGCCTCCCGAGAGCGCACGGCCGGAGCGGGAAAGCAACGCCGAGAGCGGCGCGAAACGCTTCAGAATTAACGGAATATCACTTGGGCCCGTGCGCGCCACCTCGCCAATTCGCAGATTTTCCATCACCGTAAGATCGGGAAAGATTTGCCGTCCTTGCGGCACGTAGCCGAGTCCGAGGCGTGAACGGACCGCGGGCGCCTCTCGGGTGATGTCGCGGCCACCGAGACAGATGGATCCGGCCCTGGCAGTGAGCTGACCAAGCAGCGTACGCAAGAGTGTGGTCTTGCCCATCCCGTTGTGACCGATCAGAGCCACCACCTCACCGGCGGAAAGCGATAGGCTAACGCTGTCGACGATTCGCATCCGACCGTAGCCGGAAGCCAACCCTTCAACTCTCAGTGCGTCCTGAACCAAGATAAACCTCTTTGACCAACGAGTCCTTGAGCACGTTCTCCATCGTATCTTCGACCAGGATGCGCCCTTGATGGAACACCGTTACCATCCCGGCGATCATTTCGATGAACTGCATGTCGTGCTCGACAACTACCAGCGTCGTCCGGGCGTTGATGGCGCGCAGTAGTGAGACCGTGCGTTCCACCTCATCGAGGCCCATGCCCGCGGTGGGCTCATCGAGCAATATGAGTTTGGGATCCTGGGCGATCACCATACCGATCTCGACCCATTGTCGCTCGCCGTGAGAGAGCTCGCCGACCGAACAGCGCGCGATCGGCTCGAGGCCGAGCTCGGCCAGCAGCGAATCTGTCAGCCCGGCGGCTGAGCGCGCGCCCGTCCGATGGTAGGCTGCAATCCAAAAGTGCTCGTAGACGGACAAACCGTCCCATACGCTTGGCACCTGATTCTTAATGCCGATGCCGCGGGCGGCTATCCTGTGCTGGGGCTCGCCGGCAATGTCGGTCCCTTCGAACAGAATAGCGCCGCTGGTCGGCCGCAGCTGGCCAGTGAGCATTTTGAAGAACGTGCTCTTGCCGGCCCCGTTCGGTCCAATCAGGCAGCGTAGCTCGCCGCGCCGCAGCCGAAAATCAACCGCGGCGACCGCATGGACGCCGCCGAAATCCTTGGTGAGCCGTCGCGTCTCTAGCAGCACGGCGCCGTCTGCCGCGCTGTCGCGCGCACCACCGTAAGATCTTCCGGATTCGGGTGGAGCTCCGGTCATCTTTGGCGCACACCGTCGGCAGCAGCGATCCGCCCAGTCACACCGCGGACGATGGTCGGCAGCAGCCCACGACGCAGGAGGAGCACGAAGACGACCAGAATACTGCCCAAGGCAAGGGTGGTATATGCCGTACCGATCGAGCCGAGGTATTGGGTCAGAGCCTGGACGAGGAGCGCACCGACGATAGCGCCATAGAGTGAGCCGCGTCCACCGACCAATACCCAAATGACGACCTGCGCGGACTGAGCCAGGCTGAAGACTTCAGGATTAATGAAGCTACCCCAACTCGAGAACAGGGCGCCAGCTAGACCAGCGACCGCGCCCGAGAGCGAGAAGATTGCAAGCTTGCGCCAACGCACGTCGTAGCCCAGTAGCTCAACCCGTTGCTCGTTCTCGCCTATGGCAACGAGCACGCGACCGAAGGGCGCGATCATCAGCAATCGCCCGAGCACTACCACCCCGATCAGCAGGCCGCTGACCGTCCAAAAGAACCCAATGGGGCCTAAAGCTCTTGCCGAAACGAACGGCGGATCGAGCGCCAGAGAGGGAATGTTGGTCATACCGTTATAGCCGCCGAGTACTGCCATCCCAATGTGGTAGGAGGGGTCGGCGGTACTGCCCATGACTTGCAGCAGAATCAGCGTCACAGTCAGCGTCATGACCGCGAGAAACATCGCGCTCAAGCGTGCATAGAAGGCCACATAACCCAGCGCCCCGGCAGCGACTCCGGCCGCGCCCGCCGCAGCGACAAGCGCCGCCAAAGTCGTCGCGTCATTCATGCTGATGATGGCATAGACGTAGCCACCGACCCCAAAGAAGGCTGCCTGTCCGAACGAGAGAAGTCCGGCGAGGCCCCATGCCAGATCGAGACTGACCGCCAACAGGCAAAAGATAAAGAACACTGTAATCTGCACCACGCCAAAGATCGAAAGCACCGACGGCAACACGGCGACTGCAACGGCCGCTGCTCCCCAAAGCAGAAGCTCGAGTGCGGTTAGCCGCGCCGACGCCATAGACCCGATATTCCCTGTGGCGCAATCCGCAATACGAGCAGCGCGCAACCGAGCATGGCTACCTGTCCGTAGATCGGCGTCGATATAAACGAAACTGCGCTCTCGATCGCACCAAGGAACACGCCAGCGCCGAGCGTGCCGCCGAAGATCGCCGCCCCGCCTACGGTGACCGTGATGAAAACCTTGGCTATGTACGCCAGTCCAAGGGAGGGGACGACGCCGGTTAGTGGCGCCATCACCGCGCCAGCTAAACCGGCGAGCGCCGACCCCAGGGCAAACGTCGCCATGTAGATCGTCGGCGGATGGATGCCGAGCGCCGCAACCATGTCAGCATTCTGCATCGTGCCGCGGGCGATCAGCCCGAACTTCGTGAAATTGAAGAGAGCCCAAACGAACCCCACGCTCACGGCCGCCGCGGCGATGACAAACAGATTGTAGACAGACAACGCGTAGTCACCAATCGCAACGTGTCCGAGCGGAGTTGCGACGCCCTCGGTGGTGGGCCCAAGGGCCAGGGTGACCGCGGCAATGATCGCGAGGCTCAGTCCCCAAGTCGCTAGCATGGTGTCGAGCAACCGGCCGTACAGGAAGCGGATGATACAACGCTCGATCACGAGGCCGATGGCTCCCACGACGAACGGCGCGAGTACGATCCCACCCCATACGCCCAGCCCATGCGCTGAACTCAAAATCACGGTGTATGCTCCTAGCATAATGAGCTCGCCTTGCGCGAGGTTGATCACGCCCATCATGCCGTAGATGATGGCCAGCCCGAGCGACAGCAGCACCAAGCTCGCGATCGCGAAGGCGACGCCGATCAGCGTAACGAAGAGGAACTCCATGACTCTAGCCAGCGACGTTCCCAACCCCGAGCGGGCACTGCGCGCGCTGCAGAGGATCCCGTTAGTACTTCGGCGTGTACTGTTTGTGCTCGTTCGGGTTCGCGAAAAGGTCGCACACCTTCATCGTGTCGGCGGGTTCGACATTCGCGAAACTCTCCATGATTGAGAATCCATTCTTGTCATTTACCTTCGCGAGATGAACGGAGTGAACGACGTGATGACTCTTGGGGTCAAGCCTGATCGACCCCTCCGGCGACTCGAACGTGAGCCCGCTCTCGAGCGCTGCAATGACTTTGTCACGCTCCAGGGACTGCGCTTTGTTCACCGCCATCGCCCATAGATGCCAACCGTTCCAGACCGTGCAGGCCGAGTCGGTAATATAGGTGTAGCTGGATCCAAATCGCTTGCGCCACGCCGCAACCCAGTCCTTGTTCACGCTATTGTCGAGTTCCTGGAAGTACGGATAGATGACGACGATGCCTTCCGCTTCCTGCGGTTTGAGCACGACCTGCTCGTTACCAAGACCGAAGGTCGCAGAGGCGATCGTCATCCGATCTTTGAGGCCCGCAGCAGCAAATTGCCGGTAGAATGCGATGTGGTTGCCTCCAACGAGCAACGACATCACGACGTCCGGTTTGGCCGCCTGCAGTCGCTGGATCACGGAATCGAAATTAACGACGTCGAGAGGGATGAACTCCTCGCCGACCAGCTCGCCCCCCGTTTGCTTGAGGTACACCTTCACCCAGTCTGCAGAGATATGCCCATAGTTGTAGTCCGCCGCAAGCGTGTAAAGCTTCTTGCCATGCTGCTTCGTCGCCCATGGGACAAGCACGCCAAGCTGCTGGGCCGGTGTCACACCAGTGCAGAACACCAACTTGTCGCACACGCCCCCTTCATATTGCTCGTTGTAGAAATAGACGGTGGGATATTTGCCGACGACCGGCCGCACTGCTTCGCGGGATGCGCTGGTAATCCCGCCCATCATCACCGGCACCTTGTCATCGAGAATCAACTTCAACGCACTTTGGGCGTAGATTTGATTGTTCGATTGGCAATCGGCTTCGATCAATCGCAGTTTGCGGCCTAGCACGCCCCCGGCCTCGTTGAGGCTCTCTACGGCGAATTTGGTCGCATCAATCATCGGCAACCCATAGATGTTTATCGGGCCGGTCGCATCCAGAATGCTACCAACGGCGATTTCGTCGGCGGCGATGGCGCTCGATCCCACGAGAGTGGAAGTGGCGACCCCGAACCCCGTGGCAACTACTCCTCGAACCGCGTCACGGCGTGTGATCTGCATTGGCGTCCTCCCTTTGATATTTGCGCCCTGTCTCGCTACGGTTACGTCCAAGGAGAACCGAAGCTTGCGAATGGGGGCTTCGAATATTGAGCATTGTGAAGTAGATACGGTTGGCAATCAAGCCGCGGCTAAAACCGTGACCGGGAGCACCAGAAAATGTCGATACCGCCTCGTTTGCCTACGGTCGCCGAGATTCTCGATCTGGCGACGTCGTTTGGCATGACCTTGACGCAAGAGGATGCCGCTTCATTCCGTGGGCTGATGGCCGGATCGATGGCGTCTTATGCGCGGCTAGACGAACTTGCGGAACCAAAGCTACCTGTCAAATATCCGCGCTCGCCGGGCTATAGGCCTGGGGCGGAGGAAAACCCCCTCAATGCCTGGTACTGGAAAACAACTATCGCCGGGGCAAAGGACGGGGTTCTCGCCGGCGAACGTGTCGCGGTAAAGGACAACATTTGCGTCGCCGGCGTGCCGATGATGAACGGGTCCCGCGTTCTCGAAGGCTATGTGCCTGATGTGGATGCGACAGTAGTCACCCGCGTACTCGACGCCGGCGGCCTCATTGCCGGTAAGGCGGCATGCGAGGATCTCTGCTTCTCAGCAGGCAGCCACACCTGCGCGACCGGGCCGATCCGTAACCCCTATAACCCCAAGCATTCTGCTGGCGGCTCATCCGGCGGCAGCGCGGCGCTAGTGGCCGCGGGCGAAGTCAACATGGCGCTGGGCGGCGACCAGGGCGGCTCGATCCGCACCCCATCCGCTTGGTGTGGCGTATTTGGATTAAAACCGACGTTCGGGCTCGTGCCGATGACCGGCGGCATGCCAATCTCGTATTCAGTCGATCATTGCGGTCCGATTTGCTCAAGCGCCGAGAATGTCGCAAGGCTCTTGACCGCTATAGCCGGTCCTGATCCGCACGATCCTCGCACGGTCATCGCCAAGGTCGGCAATTATATGAACGCGCTTGGAAAAGGGGCCAAGGGGTTGCGCATCGCTCTAATGAAAGAAGGATTCAGCCATCCCACGAGCGACCCGGCAACCGACCGCAAGGTCCGCGCGGCCGTCGACGATCTCAAAGGCCTTGGCGCCACGGTCGATGAGGTGTCGATCCCGATGCATCTCGATGGCCCGCATATCTGGACCGGCGTGATCCTCGAGGGCGCGGCGGAGATGATGATCAAAGGCTACGCAATGGGCAACAACTGGTCAGGCTACTACACGACCTCGCTGCAGGAGGC
>Ga0066903_100002521_pt1 | contig 14399 bp, 15 predicted proteins | sample PanSoiMetaGPlot1_FD_67491 | JGI IMG/M metagenome (GOLD analysis project Ga0066903, IMG submission 67491) | Tropical forest soil microbial communities from Panama analyzed to predict greenhouse gas emissions - Panama Soil - Plot 1 (version 2) | ecosystem: Environmental > Terrestrial > Soil >...
TGGGCGACCTCGTCCTGAATCACCGAATCCGCGATTGCGTATTCGCTGCCCGCGCTGCCAATCGAATCATCGTTGCTACTGAATTCCATGTAAGCGCCGGCGCCTGCGAGAACGATCACGGATGCGGCAACAAGTGTTACCCGACGCAGAAGTGCGCCAAACGCGGCACCGTTTCCATTCTTGCGCGAGAGCGCGATGACGCGGGTATCAAAACCGAAGGGCATCTCGGCGGGCGCATCTTCTTTCGACTGCGCGGCGGATCGAAACAATCTCTCCAGAGTCCGAGCCGGACTGGCATTTCGAGGATCAGGCTTCATGAATTTCTCATCTCGGATATTTTCTCCAACTGCGCTTTCATTTTTTGCCGGGCCCGGAAGGCGCGCACTTTGATGGCGGCAACGCCGAGGCCGGTGATCTGGTGAATTTCTTCGACTGACCGTCCCTGCAAGTAAAGCAAATCGATCACAAGACGCTCCGCCGGCTTTAACATTTCGAGTAAATGCTCGACGAGCTGGCGTGAGCCCAATTGACGGTCGGGGGCAAGTTCCTCGCTCGAGGCGGCGAGATTTTCGACGACCGCCTGCTCTTCTTCGCTCAAATCGGCGTGGCGCAGCTCCGGTCGGACGCGCTCCGACGCGATCTGGCTGAGGCAGGTGTTGACCGCGACGCGCGAAACCCAGTGTTCGAGCGGCACTTTGCCGGAGAACTGGTTCAATTTTTGGAAAACTTTGATGAAAATCATTTGGCAAAGGTCCTCTTCGCTGGTTCGACGCGGCCGGTGCGAGCGGACCATTTTTGCGACGAGCGGATAGAGCCTGCGGACCAGCTCGCGAGCCGCTTCTTCATCGTGGCGAAGCGCGCGCGCAACCAGCGCATTTGCGTCACGATCATCCATGTTGTTGCCGAAGCAATATCCACACTATTCCTAAAGACCGGTGTGGCAGTGTTTTGGTTACAAACAAAAGCACCAAATCCCAATACCCAAATCCCAGGGAAGCTCCAATCTTCAAACTCCAAGAGAGCACGCCGGCGAGGCAAAGCATCTTTCGAAGAAAAATGTAACCGGAATTCGGGCTGGTTGGTCACGATTTATGGAAGTTGGAATCATTCAAATGAAAACAAACACAAAACGAAACTTACTGACATTTACCGCGATCGGGGCAATCGCGATCGGCGGATACGCTTTTGCTACAACCGGCGGGGGGTTCGGCGGCGGACATGGCGGCTGGCACGGTCACGCGTTTGCGCTGGAGCGTTTGACCAAGTCGCTCAACCTGAGTCCGGATCAGCAGACAAAGGTGCAGCCCCTGATCGACCAGGCCCGGCCGCAAATCATCGCTATCCACAAGGACGCGATGCAAAAGACGCAGGCGATCGTCGACAACACCATGTCCCAGATCCGGCCGATGCTGAACGCGGACCAGCAAAAGCAGTTTGATGCGCTGCAGAAAGCCCGCCAGGACATGCGCAACGCGATGCAGGAAATGCATTCAGCAATGCAGCAATAATTTCAGGGTCAAAAGGGAACAAAGGGCGGCGATCGGAATCGGTCGCCGCTTTTGTTTTAGTTAGACTCTGGATTTGCAGGCGAGACGCCTGCCGCCACAGTTCCACCGTGACGTGGTTCCGGTCATCCGAAATTCAACCTTTCCTTGATAAGATCGACAGCAAACGCTTGCGCGAGATTCAACGTCGTTATGCCAGTTCGAGTGATCGCTACGCGAAATACGCCGATGTCGAGCGCTGGCTTAAAATCAATCTTCCCCGCGCCCAGGAATTGAAACTGGATCGGTCATCGCCGAAACGAATTCTCGATCTTGGGTGCGGAGCGGGTTTCTTCCTCTTTCTCGCGAAGCAGTTTGGCCACGAGGGCATAGGGCTCGACGTTGCCGACTTTCCGCTCTCGAATGAGTTGATCGATCTTTTCGGAATCAAGCGGGTGACCGGGCGAATCCGGGCCTTTCAGCCGCTGCCGGATTTCGGAGGTAAATTCGATTTGATCACCGCGTTTTCGAGCGCGTTCGGCCGCAGTGAAGACGAATCGCGCGGTTGGACGGTCGAGGAGTGGAAGTTTTTCCTGGAGGACCTGGAGCGCCACCGGGCGGACCGGAGCGAAGTGTTGTTCGAAATCAATTCCGGCAAGGACGGGCGCTATTTTGCACCGGAAGTCCAAAAATTCTTTTCGAGCCGGGACGCGCGCGTGAACGACGAACGAGTGCGATTTTCGCGCTGAGCTTTGCGCTAGCCGCGACGTTTCCGAAGCGACAAAAGGAACAGGACCACGCCCAGTCCGGCAAGAACCGCGGCGACGATGAAACAGGTCGTCGCGATTTCCGTTCTATAGTGATACTCAGCCTTCATCCGTCCGGCCGCCCCAATGAGGGCAAAGAGGAGCGCGGTGTAGAATGAGATGACGCTTAGGCCTTTTTCGTCGTCGGCTTTCATTTCAATTGAATCGCAATTGCATCGGCGATTTAGCGGGGAAATTCAAGCCGCGATTTACCCACCCGTGGCAGTCTGCAGGCGGAAGTCCGCAAAACGGCGAGTTTCGCGAACCGTCAGTTTGTCTTGAATTTCTCGGACGCGGTCACCCACTTGCCGCCGGGCGAAGTGAGGATGGGAAGCTCTTCCATCATGAACTGCGTTTTGCCGAGTGCGCCGATCATCCTGGTGCCGGTGGCGTGATACCACCAGTCGCTCATCTCTTCGCCGGTATGACAGCCCCAGCTCTGAATGTAGGCGTTCTTCGCGAAGATGTTGCCGCGAATCTGGCGCAACTGCGATTCGTGGAGGAATGATTTCGCCGAGCTGTCCACGTTGCTGCTGTAATCGAACATGAAACAAGCGCGGTTTGAGTGGCCGAAATATTCAAAACCCGCGACCTTCTGCTGTTTCCGATCGCGTCCGCTGTTCAAGTAGTTGATTACGTCGTCGCCGTTTTTGAACCAAACCAGGTTGAGATTGAATTTGTCGCGCACGGTTTCAATGAGGGCGAGCAGGTTCTGATTCTCCTGTGGCTGGCGATCAAGATAACCCTGTTTATAAACGAGCCAGGTGATTGGAGCGTCGGGACCGAGGCCGTCGCGTAGTTGCTCGGTGCGAATGCGAGCGGCGCGCACGAAATTGGCCCACCAATGGTCGTGCGGCTGGGCTTTGTAATGCTCCCAAATTTTCAATGAGGGGCCGCCGACGAGGATGATCCATTCGCCCTTCGGATATTTGTCGGCGGCATTCGCGCCAAGGGCGAGAATGGACAAACAAGCCGTGAGAAGAAGGCGTTTCATGCGATTCGAGGGGAAGCAGTATTTATGCAGGAAACGAGAATCTGCAAATTTCCTACACCTCGTTGACCACTAAATCCTGCCAGCTCTGGCGTTTCCGAATCAGCTCAACTTGATCTCCCCGGACGAGCGCTTCCGCGGGCAGCGGCCGTGAATTGTAATTGGACGCCATCACGAATCCGTAAGCGCCTGCGCTCATCAGGGCGAGCAGATCACCTTCGTGCAGCTCGGGCATCTCGCGATCGAGGGCAAAGAAGTCGCCCGATTCACAGACCGGTCCGACGATATCGACCCTGTGTAGTGGAGGGACGACCTCCGTGTCGTCCTTTTTCGTGCCGGACAGGACGGAGCCCGTCCCTCCAGGTTCAATGACCGGAACGATTTCGTGATAGCTCTGATACAACGCCGGCCGGATCAGGTCATTCATTCCGGCGTCGACGATCGCGAAGGTCTTGGCGCCGGATTTTTTCAAATAGAGCACGCGGGTGAGCAAAGCGCCGGCGTTGCCGATAAGAAAACGGCCGGGTTCGACGAGGACGCGAAGGCCGAGATCACGCAGCGGCGGAACAACCGCGTTGGCGTAATCACGCACGCTGAAGGCCGATCCCGCGCATGCGGGACCATTTTCGTGCCACCATTTGCCGGAGCCGCTCTCGAGCGCGTGGCGATAAATTATTCCCATCCCACCGCCGATGCTGAAGAACTTGATCTGGTAGCGCGACTTCAGCTCGGACACGAGCGGCGCAACTTTTCGGATCGCCAAAGCGAACGGTTCGGCTTCGGTAATTTGCGAACCGATGTGCATTTGCACTCCGACCAGCTCAATGTTTGGCAGCTTCGCCGCGCGCTCATAAATTTTCGCCGCATCCGCAAGCGCGATCCCGAATTTATTCTCGTGGAAGCCGGTCGAAATGTATTTGTGCGTGTGCGGGTCGACATCGGGGTTCACGCGAAGCGCGATCGGTGCGCGCAACTTCGCCTCGCCCGCGATCTGGTTGATGAGATCCAGCTCCGCGTCGCTCTCAACATTGAAACTGTAAACTCCCTGCTCAAGCGCATATCGGATTTCATCACGCGTCTTGCCCACGCCCGCGAACGTGCACTTTTTGGAGTTGGCACCAGCATTGATGGCGCGAAAGAGTTCGCCGGCTGAAACAATGTCAAATCCGGCGCCGGCCTCTGCGAGCAACTTCAAAACTGCGCGATTTGAATTCGCTTTGACCGCGTAACAAATCAAATGATCGAGGGGCGCGAGCGCGGCATCGAGGCGGGTGTAATGATCGAGGATCGTTCCGGCGCTATATATATAGAGGGGAGTGCCGAATTTCTCCGCCGTCCCGGCCAGGTCGACCTGTTCGCAGTGCAATTTGCCGCCGCGATATTGAAAGGAATGCACTCGCGAATGTAGCAGACGCGTTGTGTTCTGGCATTGCCAAGTAAGTTCCTCCGTCCTGAAAGTGGAAGATCCGGGCACCGAGTAAGCAGCTGGACAGTGGGAAGGCGTTGGATTACGAGTGCCAAAACATGGACGCGACCCAGCTTTACTTCCTTATCTTTGGCGCGCTGACGATTGTTGGCGGGGTGATCGGTTACGTGAAAGCGCAGAGCGTGCCGTCAATCGTTGCCGGCGCGATTACCGGCGTGCTCCTGCTCATTGCCGGTTTTATCCTTCCGCAACATCGCACCGCCGGAATCGTAACCGCGTTCGTCATTTCGCTTCTTCTCGCAGCGCAATTCGTTCCGAAACTGATTCGCACCGGTAAAGTCATGCCGGCCGGCTTGATGTCGATCCTGAGCGTGATCGGCATCGTGGTAGCGGTCGTGGCCTGGCTAAAAAAATAATCGCGTGGCAAAATCGAGTCTGCGCACATTGCGAACGCTGGTCGCGCTTCTCGCGTTAGTGTTCTTCGCGGTGATTCTTTACCGCTGGATTTCACAGGAACGACTTCAATATTTTCCACCGCGCGGTGAACAACCTCCAAGTTCGGCGACACCCGAACCGACAGCGACACGGCCGCCGCCCGTTACCGGCAAACTCGATACGGGACGGTTGTTCAATGGCATCACTCTTCACTCGAGCGTGGAGACGACTCCGGGGACGGACGCTTCCACGGAGCGGGCCGACCCCGAGAGTTATGTGCTCGATCTGAAATTGAATGCGCGCGTTCCGACGGCGAACCACACGATCGAAGAGCTGGCGAAGGTGACGCCCCGATTGCCGGAGTTGTTGCCGGGATTGGCCGCAATGACGGGCCCGAATTCCGTCTCGCCGCTCTTTACCGAGCTCTACAACACGAAGATTCGGATGTTGCGCGAGAACCTCGTGCGGCTCGATCTCGTCCTCTCGCGCCACAATTTTTTTGACTGCCAGACCGTGCTGCAGTTGGAACACCCTCAGACGAAACGCAAAGCACTCCTGCTTCAAGCCGACATGGACGTCGATTGTGACGGGTCCGATGGCGACCGGATGCCCGCCGGGACGGGCGCGCCGACGAATTTCAAACCGTTCACCAGTTTCAAATGGAACAAAAAAACTCCGCAGCGAAATCCCTATCTGTCCGGGACAGAAGAACGCTTGAAGAAAGCGGAGGATGAGTTCGCGGCAAAGACGACCGCGCCCGAGCGAAAGAACGATCTGCGCAAGGCAATCACGCAATTGCGCGCCGAAGTCGGGACCTTAAAGAAATTCAGTTTTCTCATTGGCACGACCGATCCCTACATTGTGATGCCCGGCGCATTTACGCGCGGAAAAGATGCGGCTAAGACCGGTGATTATGCTCTCGTGATTTTCGGCGACGGCGTTTATCCGGCGATCGTTGGCGATATCGGACCGAACGACAAGGTTGGCGAAGCCTCGTTTCGAATCGCCAAGCAGATCAATCCCCAGGCGACGCCGTATAATCGTCCGGTGAGCGATTTGAAAGTTACGTATCTGGTTTTTCCGGGGACGGCCGACCCGCAATTCGGCCCGCCAGACTTAGAGAAACTGTCCGCGCGTTGCCAGCAATTGGTCGACGAAATTGGCGGTTCGAGCGTGCCGCTGCATCACTGGGAAAACATTATCCCGCCGCCACCAACTCCAACGCCTTCACCAACGCCGATTGCGTCGCCAACGGCAACCGCCTCCACATCTTCGTCGCCGATTAGCAGCCCGACTGCGTCACCGTTCGCGACCTTCGCATTTCCGATTCCGAGCTCGACGCCGGCCAACTAAATACGGCTGCGCCCGCGCCGAACTGCGTTCTTTAATGGAAGGAACGCCACGCCAACGCAGTGCGGAGGTGAGTCGGCGGCTCTCGGGCAATGCATGCGCCGCGTCAAGAAAAGGGATCCAAAGGGCGGAAGTCACTGGCGAAACGATGGTGGATTTGGACGATCGTCGTCCTCGCAGCCGCGCTTATTGTCGTGCACACCTACCTCGCGATCTGGGTGCGCGATTATGTGAACCGCAAGCTGTCGGAAATTCCGGGTTATCGCGCGCATGTCCAGGCGGTGACGCTTCATCTCTGGCGCGGCGCGTATCAGATCCACAACATCGATATCAAAAAGACGAGCGGCGAAGTGCCGGTTCCATTTTTCTCGGCGCCATTAGTCGATCTTTCAGTGGAGTGGAAGGCACTCTGGGACGGCGCATTTGTCGGCGAGATCGACATTTATAAGGCAAAAATGAATCTCGTGAATGGACGCAGCAAAGACCAACAGCAGGCGCCCGTCGACGAGCCGTGGGCGCAAAAGGTGAAGCAGTTATTTCCGACCAAGATCAATCGCTTTGCGGTCCACGATGGCGAACTTCATTACCGCGACTTCAGCAAGGAAACGAAAGTGGATGTCCCGATTGACGACGTCCAAATGGTCGCGACGAATCTGACGAACAGTAAAAAGCTTTCGAAATCGCTTATTGCCGAAATTCAAATGACCGGTCGTCCATTGCGGGCCGGAGAAATGCGGACCCGCCTCGATCTCGATCCATACGCGCCAAGGCCGACGTTTGCGGCGAAAATGGAGGTCGACGAAGTCCCTTTAACGAAGCTGAATGATTTCGCGAAGGCATACGGTGGATTCACCTTCGAGAGCGGCACATTCAAAATGGCGACCGAGTGCAGCTCCAAGAACGGCGCGTTCAGCGGATATGTGGAGCCCGTCTTTGATCACATGGGCATCTTCAATCCCGAACATGATTCCGACAACCCAATCAGCTTTGTCTGGCAGGCGATCCTCGGCGGCGTGACCGAGATCGTGCGAAATCATGCGAAGGACCGCTTCGGCACCCGAGTGCCCTACTCCGGCACATTCGAAAACCCGCAACAGGACGTGATGACCACAATCTTCAATGTGTTTCGTAATGCGTTCGTGAAAGCGTTCAGCGGTAAACTCGAGAACGAAAAAATCGATTTACCGAAAAAGATCGATCCTGACAAGAAAGAATAGCCTCCGTTCAGGTCGCCAGTACCCACTCCCGCCACGGCAACTGATAGAAGATGATTGCGACGAACGCGATCATATAAACGGCGGCGATTTTCGGGAAATTCTGCTTGGCAAGGGTTAGCCCCATGATGGCAAGAATCCAGCCGAAGCCGAAGACCGGCGCGGGCAAGTAAGTGGTGAAAATGAAAAGGAGCAACAGGACGTGCGCGGCCTGATCGGTTGCGCGAAGCCGGAAGAGCAACATCATACCGATTAGCAATTGAAGCGCCGCGTCCCACCAGGTGAGAATAAGTGCAGCCACGCGAGCGCGATCGGTCCCCGGTAACTCCAGTTCGTTGTCTATCGGCTTCGAATACGGACTTCGGAAGAGCGCGATCCTCTTTTGCACGGCATCCGGCACGGATGGGTCGATCCCAATCAATTTCGCAAAGGCGGTAAATCTGGAATCGGCGTAGAGGTAATACTCGAACATTTCGCCTGAGCGATAGGTTGGCGATGCAAATTTTTGCGCCGCAGAAGCAAGGAAGACGAAACAGAGAAAGAAACGCGCATTAACAAGCAAGATGTGACGTTGCCGCGGTGGTTCAGCCAGGAGATGGCAAAAACAGAGGATCCAAAGCCAGTAAAGGAAGAGGTATTTGTGATTATCGACCGCATGCCAGTCAACGATGACAACGAATGTCGCGGCCAGAGAAAGGACAAACCAAAACAAAGCGCTTCGAATCGCTCTCGGATAAACGAGAAACAGCAAAAGGGCGAGATCACCGGTGATGTAAAACAGCCAGTGCGGAAAAGGAAAGATCAGCACCATGAACAGAGTCAGAACGCCAATGAGATCGACGAGATCGCATCGCTGCACGAAGTCGATGAGGGCCTGAGCAGCGGATTTCGTTCTGTTCAACCACGAAGGCCATTCTCGCGCAACTTCGCTCATGCGGTCAGAGTTCTTCCGGTTTGAAGACAAACGTTTCCGCGAGGGTGGTATGCGCGCGCCGTGTCAATGGATTGTAGGAAACCTTCCAGTACTCAATCTCCAGCTTCCATTTCCACTTTTCTCCGGGCGCCCTGATTCCAAAAGGAGCAATCCAGTAGAGCGATTCACCGGTTGTCCCGATTTTTTTCCCGTTGAAATCAACCAGGGAAACTTGGCGACGCTCGCCCCTCGGGATCCAGTCGTGCTTTCCAATCGCTCTGGCAACGATGAGGAAGTTTTGCCGGATGGGATAATTCAACGCCCGCCTGAGCAGGTCGGCCTGGTCCGCTGTAAAATCGCTTATCGGCTGGCGTTGTCCGCTTGAATCGACGATGAAAATTTTCGTGTAGCGGTTCAACCACAAGTCGGCGCCGGCGAACATTCCCATCCCGCCACCTTTCCAGGTTGTGAGATCGTGATAGCGGCTCAGATAAACCTGACGACCGGCCACGAGCAGGGCGACGACTGGAATGCAGATGACCAGCGCTGAACGCCAATCGTAGCTACCGGGACTGATCCTCACGATTCTTCCATCTGTAGATATCGATTTCGGCAGAAGCGACTATAAAAGTGGGACGGTTTCTGAACAGGAGCTGCCCCGCTTGGACTCGAACCAAGAATAACGCCTCCAAAGGGCGCTGTGTTACCATTACACCACAGGGCAAACGCAAAACTTTGGCGATTGCCGTTTAGAGTTTGGCAACAGTAAGCGCAGAATCCGCCGCCGCAATTACGCGCCGCTCGGTTTCGGCAGCCGAATGTCCACGGTTGTGCCCTTTTCGGCGATGCTTCGGAGCGAAATCTTGCCGCCGTGCGATTCGACAATGGACCTTGCCACGGCCAGCCCGACGCCGCTCTTGTTCCCGTTCTCGCGCCGCTCGAACGGCTCGAAAAGGGTGGCTAGTTGTTCGGTCGCAATTCCTGTTCCCGTGTCTGAGATTCTCAAAACGACCTGATCATCCACCAGATCAATCGTAATTGTGAGCGCGCCGCCATTCGGCATGGCCTGGATCGCATTCTCAATCAAGTTGCCGAGCGCGCGGGCAAAGCGGGCCAGATCGATTTCGATGTCACCCTGGTAACGAATGTGTTTGATGAATTCGATGCCCTTTCCCGGCAGAAGCTGAAGCGAATGACGATTGAGCTCGTCGAGCAGGCGCCAGATCGAGACGGCGTGCTTGTTAATCGAAATCGAACCACGGGTGTAATCGAGCAGGTCCAGAGTCATTCCGAGAATGCCGTTCACCGTGTCGGCCAACATCGCGCTCAACTCTCGCAAATGACCGTCCGCGGACTCGGCTGTAATCAGATCGGAACAGCAACGCGCGATACACACAGGGTTTTTCAGGTCGTGGATCATCGCGCTGGCCAGCGCGCCGGCGACGCGCAATCGCTCAGCACGAAGGGTTTCCCGCATGAAGTGGGCGTTCGCGCTGCGCATCCGGGCAACCACGACGCGAAGAAAATTCATGTGCAAACGCGCGGGGGACAGTTCGAGGATCTGTTGAAAAGCTTCTTCGCCGAGCTCGCCGATAACGGTCGCTTCAACCGCGCTCGCGGTGGAGGAATGCGCTTCCCCGGCGAGGAGCGCGGTTGCGCCAAAAAAATACCCGGGGCTGACAAAGTCGAGAATCTCCGGTTCGTCGCCTTCGGCCGCTTTCACGATTTTTACCGAGCCTTTCGCGACCAAATAAATTGAGTCGCCCGCCTCGCCTTCTCGAAAAATGATTTCGCCCGGCTCCTTTCGAACAACGCCAATCTTGGGCGCTATTTGTCCGAGGACTTCCGTTTCAACCCCGTCGAACAGGGCGTTGTCGAGGAATTGTTCGGCGGATTTCGCCCTTTGCTTCACCTTCATTTTGCTGACGACGATTAGCCGGCGAGCGACGAACCATCCGAAAGAGCATCGCTCGAGTGCGCGTACTTCAAACTCGCGAGAAGACCGCGGACATGATCGACAATTTCATCCGGGGCGAGCGGTTTGCGCAGAAATCCGGCGATGCCGGCGTTCATCAAACGATCCAGCCGGTCCCGGCGAATGAAACCGGTGCAAAGAACAACCGCGATGTCGGGTCGGATTTCGCGGAGGCGATGAAATGTTTCCTCGCCATCCATAAACGGCATGGTCAGATCGAGCAGCACGATTTGAAAGGCGTGCGGCTGGCGCCGGAAAAGATCAAGTGCTTCAAATCCTGATTGCGCGGTCACGACCTGGTAGCCCGCTTCGCCTAGCAGTCGCTTGAGCAGAACGAGAGCCATCGATTCGTCATCCACGACCAGGATCGTCGTCTTGAGACGCGGCATTTGCGCAATCGTTTTTGGTTTTACAAATGACGCGAGCTCGGGATGCATCATCACTTTCTGGTCGGTGCCGCCGGCCTGTTCCGCGAGCTGAGCTGCGACCGATTCAGCCCGCTGAATGCTCGACCGAAGCATGTCCAGGTATTGTTCGGCGCCTTCGGTCGGGCCCCAGAGGTTGCCGATTTCGGCGCTGGTCCCGGAGATGATTTGCAAAAGATTATTGAGCTCGCTGGTCGCTTTCGAAACGGACTCTTTGGAGATCGACTTGCGTGTCGTTGCGGGCGTTTTGGTTTCGGATTTCACCGGGCGTCATAACCAGCAATTGGAATGCCTACTACCATAAAAATTATAATAGCAAAAATGCGCCAATATGGCGCAGTAGCGAGCGAGGTTTCCGCCTAAATCCGATTCGCATTTTCCCCAAATATCCTTATATTTTCGGTTCCCCTTTTATGAACGAACTTCGCGTCGACAATCTCCACGTTACCATCGGCGATCAGCAGATCGTGCGAGGGCTAAGTTTGGCCGTTCCCCCCGGTGAGGTGCATGCCATTATGGGTCCGAACGGTTCCGGCAAGAGCACGCTGGCGAAAGTCGTCGCCGGCCATCCCGACTATCACGTGACCAAAGGTAAGATCACAATGGATGGCGCGGATATTCTCGGAATGGAGGCTGACGAACGCGCGCGCAAAGGTCTCTTTCTCGCCTTCCAATACCCGAGCGAGATTCCGGGCGTGACGATCGCAAACTTTCTCCGGGCGGCGTTGCAGGCACGATTGCCGGAAGGCGAAGAGCTCGAAGCGACCGACTATTATGCAAAGCTTTACGAGAAAATGGAGCTGCTTGGGATGGATCGCTCGTTTACCTCGCGCTCAGTAAATGAGGGCTTTTCGGGGGGCGAAAAGAAACGCACCGAGATTTTGCAGCTCGCGATGTTACAACCCAAATACGCGATCCTTGACGAGACCGACAGCGGCCTGGACATCGACGCACTGAAGGTCGTCGCGCGCGGCGTGAATATGATGCGCGGCCCCGGGCTCGGCATTCTTCTGATCACGCATTACCAAAGACTTTTGAACTATATCGTCCCCGATCACGTCCATGTTATGGTGGCCGGGCGTATTGTGCGCAGCGGCGGGAAAGAACTGGCGCTCGAACTCGAGGAGCGCGGTTATGACTGGGCGCGCGAGTCGGCCGGTGAAATGGCGGTAACCCGATAAGATTGACAATGAAACCTGAAACCAAAGCGGTCGATATCGATCGGAACGTTGGCGATTTTCATTACAAAATCGATTACGCACGCGATGCGGGCCGCGGTCTGAGCGAGAAGACTGTCCACTTCATCTCGGAGGTGAAGGAAGACCCGGATTGGGTGCGCGAATTTCGGCTGCGCGGATTAAAAACTTTTCTCGAGAAACCGCTCCCAACGCATTGGGCGAGCAAGGATCTCGAAACAATCGATTTTGACAAGATCCGCTATTACCTCGCGCCGGGGACAACTGCCAAACGCAATTGGGAGGAAGTTCCGGAAGATATCAAGCGCACCTTCGAGCGGCTCGGCATTCCGGAGCAGGAACGAAAATTCCTCGCCGGGGTCGAAGCGCAATTCGACAGCGAAGCGGTTTACTCAAACATCAAGAAAGCAGTCGGCGAGCAGGGCGTTATCTTTGTCGGTTCAACCGAGGGATTGAAGAAACACCCCGAAATTTTCCGGAAATGGTTCGGCAAAGTGATTCCGATCGGGGACAATAAATTCAGCGCGCTCAATTCCGCGGTCTTCAGCGGTGGCTCGTTCATTTACGTCCCGCCGGGAGTGAAAGTGAAACATCCGCTCCAGGCCTACTTCCGGATCAACGCGGAAAGCTTCGGTCAGTTCGAGCGCACACTCATCATTGCCGACGAAGGCAGCGAAGTGACCTACATGGAGGGTTGCACCGCGCCTAAGTTTGAAACGGCAACTTTGCACAGCGCCGTAGTCGAGCTCGTCGCCCTCAAGGGCGCGAAAATCCAGTACATCACAGTGCAGAACTGGTCCTCGAACGTTTTCAATCTCGTAACGAAACGCGGACTGGCGCACGACGATGCCGAGATCAAGTGGATCGACTGCAACATTGGCTCACGGTTGACGATGAAGTATCCGGGAGTGGTATTGAAAGGTCGCAAATCACGCGGGGAAGTTCTTTCGATCGCGCTCGCCAACAATGGCCAACACCAGGACACCGGCGCGAAAATGATCCACGCCGCGGACGAAACGACTTCGAACATTATTTCGAAATCGATCTCGATCGGCACCGGCCGCGCGACCTATCGCGGCCTGGTTCATGTCCCGAAGCATCTCAAGAATTGCAAAAACAATACCGAGTGCGACGCCCTTCTGATTAATGCGACATCGCGGACCGACACGTATCCGGCGATCACGGTCCGCGGCACGGGCAATGCCGTTCAGCACGAAGCGAGCGTTTCCCAAGTCAGTGCCGAGCAAATTTTTTACATGCAGCAGCGCGGTTTGACTGAGGCGCAGGCGATGAGCTTGAGCGTGAACGGCTTTGTGAACGATCTGGTTCGTCAATTTCCGATGGAATACTCGGTCGAGTTGAAGCGTTTGATCGAGCTCGAGATGGAAGGCTCCGTCGGGTAATTCCGTCGGTCTGCTACAAATCGCAATGGTGTTGGCCACACAGGAGAAAAATCTCAAGTCCGGAATTCTCTCCGGCCCAAATAATTCCTGCGATCTTCCGAATTGGTTTCGTGAACAGCAGCGCGCGGCCTGGCAGAAGTTTGAATCAATCGCCCGTCCGACGCGCAAGGACCAGCCCTGGCGGTTCTCCAATGTCAGTCTCCTCGATCTCGCGCCGTTCAAAGCTCCCGGACCGCTTTCAGAGGACGATCGTAAGAGTGTTTTGAAGTACTCGCAGGGACTCGGTCAGTTCGCGGGCCGGATGATATTCGCGAACAATCAGTTGATTGAGCGAAGTGTCGTTTCGGAAGATCTGAAAAAGCGCGGGGTGATTTTTCAGCCACTCGAGCGCGCGATGGTCGAGCACGCCGACCTCTTTCGGAAATATTTCATGTCGACCGATGCGACACTGGGCTCGGCCAGGTTTTCGGCGCTGCATCAGGCGTTTGTCTCATCTGGAACATTCTTGTTCGTGCCGCGCGGGGTCGAAATCGAACAGCCAATCGAGATCTTCCACTGGTTGCGCCACGACAACATGGCGATTTTTCCACATCTCCTGCTCGTGACCGATGAGCTGGCGAAAGTGACAGTGGTCGAGCGTTTCCGCTCGTGCGATCGCAAGGCGCCGGGTTTCGCTTGTGGGGTAAACGATTTGATCGCCGGTCCGGGCGCGAAGGTTACTTATGTTTGCGCCCAGGAATGGAGCGCAAACACCGTCGCACTCCAGATGAATACAACGGCC
>Ga0066903_100002523_pt1 | contig 14397 bp, 10 predicted proteins | sample PanSoiMetaGPlot1_FD_67491 | JGI IMG/M metagenome (GOLD analysis project Ga0066903, IMG submission 67491) | Tropical forest soil microbial communities from Panama analyzed to predict greenhouse gas emissions - Panama Soil - Plot 1 (version 2) | ecosystem: Environmental > Terrestrial > Soil >...
GTCGGCATCCGCGGATCGTCCCAGCCGGCCACATGGCCGCCGCGCACGAGCTCGGTGAGCACGCGCTTCGAGAGCACCGTGTAGGTCATGTTGAGCCGCGCGAATTCGTACTGCCGCGGGCGCGAGGGAACCGGCAGGTTCTCGATGAACCAGTCGTAGAGCGGCCGATGATCCTCGAACTCGAGCGTGCAGATCGAATGGGTGACGCCTTCGATGGCATCGGACTGGCCGTGCGCGAAATCGTAGCTCGGGTAGATATGCCATTTCGCACCCGTGCGAGGATGCGGCGCGTTGAGGATGCGGTAGAGCACCGGATCGCGCAGGTTGATGTTGCCGGCTGCCATGTCGATCTTGGCGCGGAGCACGCGCGCGCCGTTCGGGAATTCGCCGGCGCGCATGCGGCGGAACAGGTCGAGGTTCTCCTCGACGCTGCGCGCGCGGAACGGGCTGTTCCGGCCGGGCTCGGTCAGGGTGCCGCGGTTCGCCCGAATCTCGTCCTGCGACTGGTCGTCGACATAGGCCTTTCCGTCGCGGATGAGGCATTCCGCCCATTCGTAGAGCTGCTCGAAATAATCGGACGCGTGGTAGAGGTGCTCGCCCCAGTCGTAGCCGAGCCAGCGGACGTCGCGCTCGATCGCGTCGATATATTCCTGCTCCTCCTTCGTCGGATTGGTGTCGTCGAATCGCAGATGGCAGCGGCCGCCGAACTCTTCGGCGATGCCGAAATTGAGCGCGATCGACTTGGCGTGGCCGATGTGGAGGTAGCCGTTCGGCTCCGGCGGGAACCGGGTCACGACCTCTTTGTGGCGCTTGGCGGCGAGATCGGCGGCGACGATATCGCGGATGAAATCGCGCCCAGCTTCCGTCAAGGTTTCGCTCGCCGTCATGCCGATCCCTGTTGGGCTGCGCCGTGGCGCCGCCTATCTGCCAGTTTCGCGGCCGCGCGTCGAGACGGCCGGCCTTGTTGGGCCTACGCACCTTTGCCGCTGTTAGGAGCCATGGTACATCGCCCGACGTCGTCGTTGCCCGCCGCCGGTCCCGCCCGCCCACATGAGTGAAACCGTCGTCACGCGCTTTGCGCCCTCCCCGACCGGCTTTCTGCACATCGGTGGTGCGCGCACCGCGCTGTTCAATTGGCTCTATGCGCGCGGGCGCGGCGGCAAGATGCTCTTGCGCATCGAGGACACCGACCGCGAGCGCTCGACCCAGGCCGCCATCGACGCGATCCTGGACGGGCTCACTTGGCTCGGCATCACGTGGGACGGCGAAGCGATCTCGCAGTTCTCCCGCGCCGCGCGGCATCGCGAGGTCGCGGAACAATTGCTCGCCGCCGGCAAGGCCTATTACTGTTACGCGAGTGCCGAGGAACTCGCGGAAATGCGCGAAGCCGCGCGGCGCGAAGGCCGCGCGAAGCTCTACGACGGCCGCTGGCGCGACCGCGATCCGCGCGAGGCGCCGCCCGGCGTCAAGCCCGTGATCCGGCTGAAAGCGCCGACCGAAGGCGAGACCGTCATCGAGGATGCGGTCCAAGGCCGCGTGATCTGGCAGAACAAGGACCTCGACGACCTCGTATTGCTCCGCTCCGACAAGACCCCGACCTACATGCTCGCGGTCGTCGTCGACGACCACGACATGGATGTGACCCACGTCATCCGCGGCGATGATCATCTCACCAACGCCGCGCGGCAGACGCAGATCTACCAGGCGCTCGGCTGGCGCGTGCCGGTCATGGCGCACGTCCCGCTGCTCCACGGGCCCGATGGCGCCAAGCTCTCGAAACGCCACGGCGCGCTCGGGATCGATGCCTATCGGGCTATGGGGTATCTCCCTGCCGCCATGCGCAATTACCTCGTGCGCCTGGGCTGGGCCCACGGCGACCAGGAGATCTTCTCGACCGAGGAGATGATCGCGGCCTTTGACCTGCCGCAGATCGGACGCTCGCCGGCGCGGTTCGATTTCGCCAAGCTCGAGAGCCTCAATGGCCATTACATTCGCGAGACGAGCGACGCCGAGCTGCTCGCCGAGATCGAGCGGATCCTGCCCCACATGGCCGGCGGCGAGGAGCTTGCCAGGAAACTCACACCGGCGCTGCGGCAACAGCTGCTGGCCGCGATGCCTGGCCTGAAAGAGCGCGCCAAGACCCTCGTCGAGCTCGTCGATTCCGCCCGCTACCTCTATGCCGATCGCCCGATCCGGATCGAGGACCGAGCCGCGGCGCTGCTCACGCCCGACGCCCGGGCGATGATCGCCGAGCTCTTGCCCGTGCTCGAAGGCCTCGAGCCGTGGACGCAGGAGAACCTCGAGCAGGCGGTGCGCGATTTCGCCGAGCAACGAGGCTTGAAGCTCGGGAATGTCGCTCAGCCGCTGCGCGTCGCGCTGACCGGACGGACGACCTCGCCCGGTATTTTCGACGTGCTCGGCGTGCTCGGGAAGCCCGAGAGCCTGGCGCGCCTGCGCGACCAGTCGGTTCAGTCGGTCGGTGCCTGATTTTTGATCGATTCATCGGCTTGCCCGGCCCTTGGGCGAACCTTGCGGCGCTGCAGCAAAAGGGATACCTAAATCAGCGGCGCGGGAATGCACGGCGCCGCCGGATTTTTTTCGGCAAACCTTTGCCGCGCTCGGTGGTTGGGTTGCCGAGCTGGGATAATCACCGTCTTCGAGGGCTCGATCATGGATGTGATGGCGGACGCCAAGGCCAAGGCCGCAACGGGCACCAATACCAACACGGGCACGCTCAACGTCGGGAACAAGAGCTGGGAATTCCCGGTCTACGACGGGACGATCGGCCCGTCGGTCGTCGACATCGCCAAGCTCTACAACACCGCGGGCATGTTCACCTACGACCCCGGGTTCACGTCGACCGCGAGCTGCGAATCGAAGATCACCTATATCGACGGCGACGAAGGCATCCTGCTCTACCGCGGCTATCCGATCGAGCAGCTCGCCGAGCACGGCGATTTTCTCGAGACCTGCTACCTCCTGCTCTACGGCGAGCTGCCGACCGCCGCGCAGAAGAGCGATTTCGATTATCGCGTCACGCGCCACACCATGGTGCACGAGCAGATGAGCCGATTCTTGCAGGGCTACCGGCGCGACGCGCATCCGATGGCGGTGATGGTCGGCACCGTCGGCGCGCTCTCCGCGTTCTATCACGACTCCACCGACATCTCCGATCCTCACCAGCGCATGGTCGCCTCGATCCGGATGATCGCCAAGATGCCGACGATCGCCGCGATGGCCTACAAATATTCGATCGGCCAGCCGTTCATCTATCCGAAGAACGATCTCGACTACGCGACCAATTTCCTGCGGATGTGCTTTGCGGTGCCTTGCGAGGATTATCGCCCGAACCCGGTGCTGGCGCGCGCCATGGACCGCATCTTCATTTTGCACGCCGACCACGAGCAGAACGCCTCGACCTCGACCGTGCGGCTCGCGGGCTCCTCCGGGGCCAATCCATTCGCGTGCATCGCCGCCGGCATCGCCTGCCTGTGGGGACCCGCCCACGGCGGTGCCAACGAGGCGGCGCTGAAAATGCTCGCGGAGATCGGCTCGGTCGACCGCATTCCCGAATACATCCGGCGCGCCAAGAACAAGGACGACCCGTTCCGGCTGATGGGCTTCGGCCATCGGGTCTACAAGCACTACGATCCGCGCGCGAAAATCATGCAGAAGACCTGCTACGAGGTCCTCAACGAGCTCGGCTACAAGGGCGATCCGCTGCTCGAGGTCGCGCTCGAGCTCGAGCGCATCGCGCTCCACGACGAATATTTCGTCGAGAAGAAGCTCTATCCCAACGTCGACTTCTATTCGGGCATCACGCTCAAGGCGATGGGCTTCCCGACCACGATGTTCACCGTGCTGTTCGCGCTGGCGCGCACGGTCGGCTGGATCGCACAATGGAAAGAGATGATCGAGGATCCGCATCAGAAGATCGGGCGGCCTCGCCAGCTCTACACCGGCGCGACGCGGCGCGATTACCTGCCGATCTCTCGACGGAAATAGCCGGCGATCCGAGCACTGCCTCTCCGTCGTCATTGCCGGGCTTGACCCGGCAGCCCTGGTGCGACAATCCGCGAACTCGCGTGGACGCGCCGGTCCACGCTTTATCCAGCGGCACGGCCCGTCGAGCTCGTGAACGGTGGCCACGCATCACGACGCCCGCGCGCTGCGGCGAGCACGATTTCGGCGGCCTTGCGGCTCGGCAGCACGGTTGCGATCTCCATGATCTCATCGAGCCTGCCGAACGCATCGAGCTGGCGCTGCCGCTCCGGTCCGTCGCGAAGCAGCGGCAGAAGCGCGGCCGCGAGCCGCTCCGGCACGCAATCCTCCTGCAGCAATTCCGGCACCACGTTCTCGCCAAGCACGAGGTTCGCGAGGATCACCGAGGGAACGCGGATCAGTCGCCGCGCAATCACTGCCTCCCATCCGGCAACGCGGTAGGCTGCGACGGTCGGCACGCCGGCGAGCGCGAGCTCGAGCGTCACGGTACCGGACGCTGCGAGCGCCGCACGCGCCATGCGAAATGCCCGCAGCTTCTCCCGGGGATCTGAAATCACTTTCGGGACTACGGGCCAATTTGCGGTGACCTTGCTCACGTGCTCGGCGAGCGTCGGAACCGTCGGCAACAGCAGCTCAATGGTCCCGGCACGGCGCTGGATCTCATCGATCGCCGATCCGAATGTCTCCAGCAGGCGGCGGATTTCCGCGGGACGGCTGCCCGGCAGCACTAGCACGACTGGCGGATCGGCTTGGCGACGCGCGAGCTCCGCCGCATTCGGCCGAAGTTGCTTCACCTCCTCGCCCAGCGGGTGCCCTACATAGGTCGTGGGCGGGCCGCCGAGTTTCTCGTGCACGGCCGGCTCGAACGGCAGGATGGCGAGCACGTGGTCGACATAGGCGCGCATCGCGCGCGCGCGGCCCGGACGCCACGCCCAGACCGACGGCGACACGTAATCGACGATGGGAATATCGGGTGCCGCGGCACGCACGCGCCGTGCCACCCGATGGGTGAAATCCGGACTGTCGATGATGACGAGCACATCCGGCCGCGCGGCGATCGCGGCTGCCGCAGTCTCCCGGATTCGCCCGATGATCGCAGCAAGCCGCCTCGGGATCGACGCCAACCCCATCGTCGGCACTTCCTCGATCGCGAACAGGCTGTCGAGCCCGGCCGCCGCCATGGCCCGCCCGCCGACGCCGAAAAATTTCACACCACCGGGGTGCTGATCGACGAGCGCATGCATGAGCGCAGCGCCGAGGCGATCGCCGGATTCTTCCGCCGCAACGAGAAAAACCGCGAGCCGCTCGGTCCGCGGCTGGTCGGGAACAGCGCCGCTCATTGGCGCTGGGGATCCGGGATACCGACCACAAAAATTTTGCCGCGGTCGGCTGCGGCGGCAACCACCTCGGGCTGCGCCATGATGGTTCCGCCCGCGACGACCGCAAGGCCGGCGAGACCGGCGCGAATGACGCCGGCGACCGTCTGCGGCCCGACCGAGGGAAGATCGAAGCGGCGGTCCTGTCCGGGCTTCGGTGCCTTGACGAGGACCCCCGTACCGACCGGATAGCGGATGCGTCCGGATCTGCGGAGCTCGGCGATCCGGGATAACACGGCGTCGGTGCCTTCGGCGGCCTCGACCGCAAGCACGTGGCCCGACGCCACGACCGCCGCCTGGCCCATGTCGAACGGCCCCATCGCACCGAGCACGGCAAGCCCCGTCGCGATGTCGATCTCGTCGCGCTCGCTCGGCGCCCGCTTTCCGATCAAACCCTCCCGTACCAGAATCTCGGGCGCGACCTCGTGCGCGCCGAGCAGCCGAAATCCATGCTCCTCGAAGATGCGGCCGATGCCGGACAGCAAACGGTCGTCGCCGCCGCGAAAGAGCCTGACGATGCGTGGCATGAGACGCAGCGTCTGCCAATCCAGCCGGATCTCGTGGAGTGCGGGGCGGATCACGTTGCCGATGAACACGACGTCGTGGCAGCCCTCTGCGGCCGCCAACCGGCACATGCGCCCGAACTGGCCGAGCGCGATCCAGTGATGCGGGTAGGGCTCGACTGCGGCCACATCGCCAAATCCTCGGATCGGAAACAGGACCACGCGCCGCCCGCGGCGGTGAACCGCGTCAGCGACCGCGAACGGCAATGACCCGCCTCCGCAGATGATCGCGAGCGGCTCCTCAGTTGCGGCGCGTTCGGGATTCGTGTCGAGCATTTTCCGTCAATCCCGGTAATCGCCGCCCGAATCCCGATAGTCGCCGCGCGGATGACAGAGCGGCCGACTGCCGCCTTCCCGCACGAATGCGAGGATCGCCGCGACTGCGGCGTCCTTACCCAGTTCCGCCTCGGCTAGATCGATGCGGGCCGTGAAGGTGCCCTCGCCGAAGAACAGCATGCGATAGGCCTTCCGCACCGCGTGAATCGATTCTCGGGAGAATTTGCGCCGCTTCATTCCGATCGCGTTGAGCCCCGCCAATTGTCCGACAGACCCGATCACGAACCCGAACGGAATGACGTCGGCGCGCACGCCGGTCAGTCCCGCGACCATGGCATGGGAACCGATGCGGCAGAACTGATGCACGGCCGACAGTCCGCCGATGAAGACATGGTCGCCGACGGCGCCATGGCCGCCGAGGGTCGCGCCGTTGGCGAACACCACCTCGGCTCCGACGCGACAGTCATGGCCCACGTGGCTGTTGGCCATGTAGAACCCGCCCTCGCCTATCTCAGTGACGCCGCCGCCGTCCTCCGTGCCGATGTTCATCGTGACGCTCTCGCGGATGTCGCAGCGCGCGCCGATCACGAGCCGCGTCGGGCCGCCGCGGTACCGGACGGATTGCGGCGGCGTGCCGAGTGAGGCGAACGGATAGATCGCGGTTTGCGCGCCCACCGAGGTGTGCCCGGCAATGTGAACGTGCGCGAGCAACCGGCATCCCGGCCCGATCGTCACGTGCGGGCCGACGACGCAGTACGGCCCGATCTCGACGTCCTCGGCGATCTCTGCACCACGATCGATAACGGCCGTTGGGTGAATACTCAGCATCCGCGGTCACAGCTCGGCGATCATCGCGCCGAGTTCGGCTTCGCACGCGACCTGACCGTTCACCTTGGCCTCGCCGCGGAACCACCACATGTTCTTACGCCTGGCGAGACGACGCATGTGATATTCGACGCGATCGCCCGGGATCACGGGACGGCGAAACTTCGCCTTGTCGATGGTGATGAAATACACCGATTGCGGCGGCTGGTCCCGCTTGAGCGACAAGGCGCAGATGGCGCCCGCGCTCTGCGCCATGCCTTCGAGCAGCAGCACCGCCGGCATAACAGGCCGTCCGGGAAAATGTCCGCGGAAGAACGGCTCGTTGACCGTCACATTCTTGACGCCGACACAGGATTCATCGCGGTGGATCTGCTCGATGCGGTCCACGAGCAGGAACGGATAACGGTGCGGAAGCAGCTCGAGGATCTGTTGGATGTCCAGGGATTCGGCCGGCGCGGGCGTGGTCATGTCGCGGCCTTTCAGGACTCGTCCGATTGCGCCTGCCGGCCGCCAGTGCCCTGCTTGCCGCCACGCGACGCCATCTGCTCGAGAATCTTCATCTCGCGAAACCAAATTCTTGCGGGCTTTGCCGGGATACCTCCCCAGCGCGCGCCCGGCGGCACGTCGTCGTTGACGATGCTGGTTGCGGCTATCTGCGCCCCGTCGCCGATACGAACGTGATTGTTGATGCCCACGCGCGCTCCCAGCACGACGAAGTCGCCGATGGTGACGCTTCCCGAGATGCCGGTCTGCGCCACCACGATGCAATGACGCCCGATGATGACATTGTGGCCGACCTGGACCAGGTTGTCGATTTTAGTGCCTTCGCCGATGATCGTGTCGCGATTGGCGCCCCGATCGATGGTCGTACCTGCGCCGATCTCCACCTGATCCTGCAGGATTACCCGCCCGACTTGCGGCACCTTGACGTGACCGGTCGCGCCCATCACGTAGCCGAACCCGTCCTGCCCGATGCGGCATCCCGGATGAACGATGACGCGATCGCCGACGAGCGCATGGCTCAACGAGCACCCCGCGCCGATCGTGCAGTCGCGACCGATTCGCACGGACGGGCCGATGACGGCGGCGGCCTGGAGAACAGTCCCCGCCCCGATCTCGACGCGCGGCCCGACGACCGCGGCGGGATCGATGGTGACGCCCTTTTCCAGTCGTGCCGACGGATGCACGTGCGCGCCCTGCGCCGTGCCGGCCGCCTCGAACAACGAGGATGGACGGGCCGCATCGGGATAGAGCGCACGCGCCGCTTCGACGAAGGCGCGATAGGGCTGGGCCGAGACGAGCACGGCGACATGCTGCGGAGCGCGGTCGGCGAAACGTTCCGACACGATGCAGATGCCCGCCCGGGTCGATTCCAGCTGGTCGGCGTAGCGCGGACCGTCGAGGAACGCGAGGTCGGCGGGTCCGGCCCGATCGAGCGGCGCGACGTCGCTGACGCGGCGCTCGAGCGGCGCGCGATCGCGCGGCAATGCGCCGGCCAGTTCCGCAATCTCGCGTAACGTGAGGCCCGTTGGACGCCGGAAGAACAGCGGATCGCTCATGCGCCCTGCCCGTGGCCGGGCTTGCCAGCTCAGAACTTGGTCCCTCCGCCGAAGCGGAATGCCTGGGTCCGGTCGTAGCCTTCCTTGGTCAGAGCGAACGCGTAATCGATGCGCAGCGGGCCGAACGGCGAATCCCAAATCAGCCCTACGCCGACCGAGGAACGCGGCTTGAAGGAGTCCGCAGGCCCGGTGCAATCGCTCGGGTTGCCGCCGTGTCCGCACAGCATGTTCGGGAAGATCGGCGGACTGAAGACCTTGGGACCGCCGTAATTCCACACACTCCCCACGTCCGCGAAAGTTGCGAACTTGAGGCCGATATCTTTCGGTAGATTGGGGATCGGCGACTGCAGCTCGAGGCTCGCGCCCCAGAAGTTCTTACCGCCGACGTTATCCCTGGTCGTACCCACCGTGAGGTCGCGCGGACCGAACCCGTTCGGTGCAAAGCCGCGGACGAGCCACGGCCCGCCGAAATACGAGTCGAAGATGCGTACCGTTTGGCCCCCCCAGGGCGTCACGTTGCCGGCCTGAACGCGACCGACCGCCACAACGTCGGCGAACACGTTGTAGTAATAACGGGCCTCGCCGCTGGTCTTGAGAAAATCGACGTTCCCCCCAACGCCGGCAAAATCCTGCTTGACCTCGGTCAACAGGCCGTTTGTCGGATTGCGGGTGTTGTCGAGCGTGTTGTAGATCAACGAATAGCCGACCTGCGAAACCCAGACCGGTCCCCGCAGCAGGGTCTGCTTGATGGCGCTGGAGACCTCGCCGTTGCTCTCGCATGTCGCCAAGAATGCCTGTCTCACAGGGTCTGAGGGGGGCGCATTTACGATGGCAGGATCCGTGGTATCGCAATCGGTGAGCCGCGGATCGACCGTGATCTTCTGCCGATAGATGTTGTAGCGCAGCTGCAGCGCCAAGTCCTCGCGCAGCGCCGATCCCAGACGCAACCCGGTTCCGTACGTCTCGCTGCCGTAGGATTGAAACGGGCTATGGAGGGTCTGCTGGGCGAACACGTCGATCCCGGCGTTGAGCCGATAACCGAGAAAGTAGGGCTCGGCATAGGACACCGAGAATCCCCGCGAGTATTGGCCAAGCGTCGCGGCCGCCTTGGCGTATTGCCCCTGGCCGAGCAGATTGCGCTCGGCGACGCTGACCTCGGCGAGCCAGCCTTGCGCGGTCGAATAACCGCCGGAGACCGAGAATTCGCCGGTGGGCTGCTCCTCGACGTCGACGTTGATGATCACGCGGTCGGGCGCCGATCCGGGCTCGTTGGTGAACTTGACGGTCTTGAAATACCCAAGATTCTTCAACCGCCGTTCGGCGCGGTCGATCAGTACCTTGTTGTAGGCGTCGCCTTCGGCCAGCTCGAACTCGCGGCGGATGACGTAATCGCGTGTCCGGGGGTTGCCGCGAATGTTGATGCGCTCGATGTAAGCGCGCTGCCCCTCGTCGACCACGAAGGTAACGTTGATGAGATGCGTCGCCGGATCCCGATCGCCGCGCGGGCGCACCTGCGCGAAGGCGTAGCCACGCTTCGACATCTCGATCGTCATATTCTCGCTGGTCTTCTCCACGGCCTCGACGTTGTACACGCCGCCGGGCTGGGCTTTGAGCACCGCGCGCAGGCTGTCGGCGCTGACGTCGCGCACATTGGAGAGGATATCGACCGCGCCGAAGTGATAGAGGTCGCCCTCCTCGATCGTGAAGGTGACGATGAAACCCTTGCGGGCGGGATCGTACTCCGCAACCGCGGAGACGATCTGCACGTCCGCAAACCCCTTGCTCAAATAGAAGCGACGCAGCAGGTCGCGGTCAGCCTCGACGCGATCCGCGTCGTAGATGTCGGAGCTTTTGAGGAAGCTCAACAACCCGCTCTCGCTCGTCTTGATCACATCCTTGAGCCGGGTTTTGCTGAAAGTACGATTGCCGACGAAGATGATCTCGCGGACCGCGGTCTTGTCGCCTTCAGTGATCTCGAACACGAGGTCGACGCGGTTGTTGGGCAGTTCGATGATCTTGGGCTCGACGCGCACGTCGAACCGGCCGGAATGGTGATAGACCTCGATGATGCGCTGGACGTCCGACTGCACCATCGGCCGGGAGAGCGTCCCGCGCGCCTTGGATTGCACCTCGGCGATCAGTTGGTCGTCCTTGACGTGCTTGTTGCCCTCGAAAGCGACGCGGTTGATGACCGGCGCTTCGAGCACCGTCACTACCAGGCGGCCGCCGGCCTGGCTGATCCGCACGTCCTGGAACAAGCCGGTGGCGTAGAGCGCTTTGAGGCCGCCATCGATCGCTGCCGCGTCGAGGCGCCCGTCGGGTCCCACGCGAAAATACGAGCGGATCGTATCCGCCTCGACCCGCCGATTGCCCTCCACGACGATCGAGGACGCCGTCTGCGCGGCCGCATCCTGCGCCGTAAAAACGGAAACTGCCGTCGAACCCAGCACGGTCCCGCCGAGGACGACGCATACAACAGCCAGTCCTCGAAGCATCCCGACCCAAGGTTTCATACGGTACGCGCCCCCATTTCGTTTTCGGTCGGCCCGCTGGGGATCGACGGATTCTGCCCCCCGGCTTGTATAGCCTTTTCCCCGCGCTGCAACCATTCCTGCCGATCGGATCACCTTTCCGCATCAAGGCGTTGCAGGCCTGCCACGCCTATCTTGCCACCCTCATTATGGCAGGAAGTTGTGAACGAGAATCGATCAGCCGCCGAATACCCGCCAGACGTCGTTGTAGGTTGCAAAAAGCATCAGCATCAGCACGATCGCAAAGCCGATGCGGAAGCCGACCTCCTGGGCACGGTCGGACAGCGGCCGGCCTCGTGCCGCCTCGAAGCCGTAGAACAGAAGGTGACCGCCATCGAGCAGGGGGATCGGGAACAGGTTGAGCAACCCGATCGAGACCGAGATGGCGGCGGCAAGACCGGCCAGCACGTCGAAGCCCAGCTTTGCCGCTTGCCCCGAAATCAACGCGATGCCGAGCGGCCCTCCGATCTGGTTCGCGGATTCGCGGCCCGTAGCCCAGCGCGCCAGATAGCTGAAGGTCTGGTCGATGATGTCCCAGGTTCGCTCCAGCCCGAATTGCAGAGCTGCGACGGGGCCGAGCTTTTGAACCCTTACCTCCCCGACCGCGGGCGAGCGTTTGATGCCGAGCAGACCGATTTTGCGCTTGCTGCCGAATGCGCCCTTCTCTTCGGTGAGCACCGGCGTGGCGCGAAGCTCGATCGTGCGCCCCGCCCGCTCGACCCCGAACGCTAGCGAGCGGCCAGCGCTGGTCGCGACGATGCGCTGCATCTCGGAGAAGCTTTCGATCGGCTTGCCGTCGATCGAGACCACGAGATCACCCGGCTGGAAGCCGGCGATCGCCGCCGCGCTGTTGGGCGAGACTTCATCGACCCGCGGGGTGATCTCCTGCTTGCCGTACCACATCGCGATGCCGGCGAAGATCACGATGGCCAACAGAAAATTCGCGACGGGACCCGCGGCCACGACCGCGGCGCGCTGCCATACCGGCTTGTAATAGAAGCACTCGCGACGATCCTGCTCGCTTAAATTGGCGACTGCTTCCCGATTGGGGACGCTGGCCGCATTCTCGTCCCCGAGAAACTTGACGTAACCTCCCAGCGGAATCGCCGCGAGCTTCCAGCGGGTGCCGCGGCGGTCCGTGAACCCGAAGAGCTCGCGGCCGAATCCGATCGAGAACACCTGGACGCGAATGTTGCACCACCGCGCCACGAGAAAATGGCCGAGCTCGTGGAAGAAGACGACGATGGTCAGCACGAACAGAAACGGCACGACCAGATAAAATCCGGTCGTCCAGCCGGTCCAGCCACCGATATTCGCGAGAAATTGCATCCTATCCTCGTCCCGGTGCCGCGGCTCTCGCTCCCGCCGAATCCCTACATCGCCTTTGCGGCAATTTCAGGCAAGAGGTTCTGGGCCATGGATCTTGCGATATGGTCAATTGCGAGCGCATCCGCGGCGCTTCCGGGCTCCCGCAGGACCCCGTCCCGGTGCGCCGCCCCGAGGGTGGCCTCGACCAGGGCCGGGATGCCCAAAAACGGCAGCCGCCCGGCAATGAATTCGGCGACCGCCACCTCGTTTGCGGCATTGAGCACGGTCGGCGCGCCGTTGCCCGCTTCGAGTGCCCGGCGCGCCAGCGCCAGCGCCGGAAAACGATCTAAGTCCGGTGTCTCGAAGCTCAATGTGGCAATTCGCGCGAGGTCGAGGCGCGGCCCGGGTCCATCGATCCGCGCCGGCCAAGCCAGGCAATGCGCGATCGGGATCCGCATGTCCGGCGGACCGAGCTGAGCGACGACCGAGCCGTCGCGAAACTCGATCATGCCGTGAACCACCGATTGGGGATGCACCACCACATCGATGCCGGCGGACTCCATGCCGAACAAATGGTGGGCCTCGATGAGCTCCAGGCCCTTGTTCATCAACGTGGCGGAGTCGATGGTGACCTTCGGCCCCATCGACCAATTCGGATGCTTGAGCGCCTGGGCCGGCGTGGCGGCGCGGATCGCTTCGATGGGCCAGGTGCGGAATGGCCCGCCGGACGCGGTGAGCACGAGCTTCACCACGTCCTCGCGCGGGCCGGCGCTCAAGGCCTGGAACAGCGCGTTGTGCTCCGAATCGACCGGGAGCACTTGCGTGCCTTTCTGCGCGGCCCGGCGCATGAACAGGGCACCGGCGCAGACGAGGCATTCCTTGTTGGCGAGCGCAACGGTGCCTCCGCGCTCGACCGCGGCGAGTGTCGGCTCGAGCCCGCTCGCACCCGTGATCGCCGCCATAACCCATTCGGCGGGGCGCCTCGCCGCTTCGATCATTGCGCTCGGTCCCGCCGCCGGTTCGATCCCGCTGCCGGCAAGTTCCTCCTTGAGGTCCTGGTAGGCGCCCGGATCGGCGACGGCGGCGAAACGCGCTCCGAGTTCCCGTGCGATCTTGGCCAGGGCGAGTCCGTTGCGGTTGGCGCTGACCGCCTCGACCCGATACCGGGCGGGGTTGCGCCTGAGCAGATCGATCGTGCTCGCGCCGATCGATCCGGTGGCCCCCAGGATGGTGACGCTCCGCGGCGCGGCCATCGCGGCAGGCGCGGTTCGGGAACGCGGAACGGCATCCGGACTCATCGGCTCACCAAATCAGCAATCCGCGCGCAGGGGCTTCGAAACCGCCGCGCGCCACGCCCAGCAAGGAAGCGGCCAAGGCGGCAACCACGAACCCGTCGAGCCGATCCATGAGGCCACCATGCCCCGGAATGAGTTCGCTGGCGTTCTTTGCCCCGAACCGGCGCTTGAGAGCCGATTCCAGCAAATCTCCGGCCTGCGCGGCCAGTGACAACATCACGCAAACGAATGCCAGCGCCGGCACTGAGAGACCGGCCAGGGCCGCGAGGCCGGAACCGACCAGGGTAGCGCCAGCAGTGCCTCCGACCGCCCCGGACCAAGTCTTCTTCGGGCTCACCGCTGGCCACAGCTTCGGCCCCGCCAATGCACGCCCTACGAAATACGCCATGACGTCGGTTGTCCATACCACCCCGAAGAGCAGCAGGAGCGCAGGCAAGCCGTATTCGGCATCGCTGCGCAGCACGGCAGGCGCACCCAGGATGGCCCCGGCATAGAGGCCTCCCGCCAGGACCCAGCTCCGCCTTCCGGGACCGGCCGGGCCTACGGCCGCAATGGCCCCCATCGCGAGGACGGCCAGGGCGGCGCCCGGCGAGCTCAGCCAGAACAGCGCCGCCGCGCCCGAAAAAGCCGCCGCTCCGACGGCAAGGACAGGCATCCGCCGA
>Ga0066903_100002525_pt1 | contig 14394 bp, 13 predicted proteins | sample PanSoiMetaGPlot1_FD_67491 | JGI IMG/M metagenome (GOLD analysis project Ga0066903, IMG submission 67491) | Tropical forest soil microbial communities from Panama analyzed to predict greenhouse gas emissions - Panama Soil - Plot 1 (version 2) | ecosystem: Environmental > Terrestrial > Soil >...
GCCGCCGTGATCGTAGGCGGCGGCCGGTTGGCCGGCGGCTCGCCACGCCCCTGACTCGACGCCGCGCCGGCAGCATCGGCGGCGGCAGGCCGGCCACCCGGCGCAAAACCAAGACCGGCCTGTACGTTGAACGGGACCTTGGCCGAACGCGGATTCTGCCAGACGTCGAATTCGACGGAGACGATCTTGTCCTTCGTCTTGACCTCGTATTCGAGCTCCGCTCTGTCGTTGAAGTACCCGGAGCCGGACCGGTGCGACTCGATGGGCGCGTTCTTGGCGTCGAGGAACTGCATGCTGCGAATGGTGTAGAGCACGGTCCGCGAGAGGGCAAACGTGAGCTGCGTCGCGTCGTCGCTAGCCTTCGCGTCCGAGATCGTGATGGTGGCGTTGCCCAGCTTCAGCGTGCGCGTCGCCTCGAGGCGAACGTTGGCAATACGCTGCGGCTTTGATCCGTTTGCCAGCGTCATCGTCAGCGATCCCTGTGCTGTGATCGAAACGGCGCCGGCCGAAGGGCGCGCTCTGACCTCGACTTCAACGAGCGCCGAGGAGCCGTCCTCGGCCACCTTCGGAAACGGACCGATCCGCCCTTCCTCGAGCAGGTTCTGGCCCTTGTCGTCCGAGAACGCATCGAGCTTGCTTGCGTGATCGTCGATGCTCACGATGCCGGTCCCGCTCGGCGCCTGAATGGCGAGGGCGATCGCGGTCCCCGGGCGTTCGTTGAACGCGCGCAGCTCAGACCCGTTTGCGCCAAGTCCCGTCCCGACTACCCGCAGGCCGACGACGGACACCTGGGGAGGCGGCGCGGTTGGTGGTGGGGGAGCCGGTCGGCTGGCTCGCTGCGCGCCGGCGTCGACGAATCCGACGAGACACAGAAATCCGAGGCAGCCTGCAATCCACGAGCACACCCTGCTCCGGGACGAGATTCCCATGACGGGCTCCTGCACGCTCTACACTAACATTGACATAAATTGGTCAATATAAGGTAGTTTAGAGTAATATCAGGTATGCATATAGAGCTGTATTCGGTAGATCAAGTAGCCGAGCGGCTCGGGCTCCATGTCAGGACGGTGCGGAACTACGTTCGCGACGGTCGGCTCAAGGCGGTTCGAATCGGCAAACAGTACCGCATTCCGCGCGAGAGCCTCGAGTCGCTGACCGGCCAGCACTCCCCCGGGCCGGACGAGACGGCCGCTGCCCGGCGTCACGTCGAGGCCTCGAGCATCGTCGAGATCGACGGCATTGGTGCCGACACGGCGAGCCGCATGACGACCGCGCTCATGGCCGGGGCCAAGGGCGGCCCCGAGCCCGGCGCGCCGCTGCGAATCGACACGGTGTACGACCCCGAACGCGCGCGGCTGAAAGTGATTCTGACGGGCAGCCTCGGCTCGACGACGTCGCTGCTCAAGTTCATCAACGCCTTCCTGCAATCGTGACGATGGTGCGGACAATGGCTGCAGTCAACGCAACGCTCGTGAAGACGCTCCGCGACAAGACCGGAGCGGGTGTGATCGCCTGCAAGAACGCGCTGGCGGAGACCGCCGGCGATCTCGAGGCCGCAATCGAGCGGCTGCGCGAGGCTGAACTGCTGAATGCCGCGAAGAAAGCTGAGCGCGCGGCCGTCGAGGGGCTGGTCGCCCTGGCGCTCGAGGGACAGCGAGGCGCGATCGTCGAGCTCAACGCCGAGACCGACTTCGTCGCCCGCAGCGAGGCGTTCAAGCGCGCTGCGGCGGGATTCGCGCGAATCGCGCTGACGGTGGACGGCGATCGCGCTCGGCTATTGGACGCCGCGGCTCCGGACGGCGACGGCCGCGTCGCTGACACCATCTCGCGCCTGAGCGCCCGGACCGGCGAGCGCATCGCGCTGCGCCGATCGGCGGTCGTGTCGGCTCCGCGCGGCGCGGTGTCGTCGTACGTTCACAACGCCGTGGCGTCAGGCGTGGGCTCCATCGCCGTCCTGGTTGCGCTCGAGAGCTCGGCGGCCGCGGCCGCGCTCGGCGGAATCGGTCACGGGCTTGCGATGCACATCGCGGCAAGCGCTCCGCTGTGGGTGTCACTCGAGAACGTTCCGCACGCGGTTCTGGACGAGAAGCGGGCCGAGCTCGACGAGCAAGCGCGGCGTTCGGGGAAGCCGCCGGCAATCGTCGAGAAGATGATCGACGGGCGGCTGCGGAAGTTCTACGACAAGGTCGTCCTCGACAGACAGGCTTTTGTCGTCAATCCGGAACAAACGGTCGCGCAGGCGCTGCAGTGGGCGGAGCAGTCCCTGCGCGCGTCCATACGCGTCCCGGCGTTCGCGCGCTTCAAGGTTGGGGAGGGAGCGACTGAAGCCGACTCCGGCGGATCGTAGAAGTTCCGCCGATCTTGCATCATCCCGGCCGACCGCGCTACTTGTTTCTTCCGAGGGCACATGGACGAGAAACCGGCGCGCCACGAGATCACGCGGAAGAGAGTGTTGTTCGAGGTTCCCGGCATGGACGCGGTCACCGTTCGCCGCGACATCGCGTATCGAACGACCGATACCGGCGTGTTGACGATGGACGTGTACCGTCCGCCCGAAGCCGGCGCACCGCTGCCTGCAGTCATGTTTCTGATGGGATTTTCGGACGCAGGCGTACGGACGCATCTCGGATGCGCCGCGAAGGAGATGGAGTCGTACATCTCGTGGGCGAGGCTCGTGGCCGCGTCGGGGTTTGTCACGATCACGTACACGACAGGCGTCGATCCGGCGGTCGACACGCCCGCCGCGTTCGACTACGTCACTCAACACGCCGACTCGCTCGGCATCGACCGGCACAGGCTGGGTGCCTGGGCCTGCTCGGGCCACGGACCGACCGCGCTCGCGCTGCTGATGCGGGGCACCGGCCTGCGACCGAGGTTCGCCGCGCTGTTCTATCCGTACACGATCGATCTCGACGGCCGCACCGAGATCGTCGAAGCGCAAAGAGTCTGGGGGTTTGCGAATCCGGCAGCGGGGAAGTCGGCAGCCGACCTTCCCGCCGACGTGCCGCTGTTCATCGTGCGAGCCGGCCTCGATCAGATGCCGTACCTGAACTCGTCGCTCGACCGCTTCATCGCCGCCGCGCTCGCGTTGAATCTCCCGATAACGCTGATCAATCACGCGACCGGCTCGCACGCGTTCGACATCTCGGACGACAGCGGGAAGACGCCCGCCGTCGTCAAACAGACGCTGGAGTTTTTCGCTCGGCAGGCTTGAGCGAGCAAGTGGCTCAGCCGGACCTCGCGTCGGTCCCTATACGCTTTTCACATGTGTGGCACGGGGACAGAGCTCTGTGGTGTCTGCAGCCCCGAAGGGCTGCGCCCATCAAAACGAAAAGCGCTCTAAGATAGGCTGAGATCGGCGCAGCCGCGATGGCGATCCCGAACAGCTTCCAGATCCTGCAGGCCGTGATCGAGGCGACGCCCGACGCGATCTTCGTCAAGGATCTCGACGGCCGCTACGTCCTCGTCAACGAGGCCGCCGCGCGTTTCCTCGCCAAATCGCCGGACGAGATCATCGGAAAGGACGACCTCGAGCTCTACCCGGAGGAGACGGCGCGGCGCTTCATCGAGGACGACAAGCAGGTGCTGGCCGCCGGCAAGCCGCTCGTGTTCGAGGGTGTCGCGACGAGCGCCATCGGCTCGCAGGCGTACCTCGTGACGAAGGGCGTCTACCACGATCGGAAAGGCGAGATCCTCGGCGTCTTCGGCATCTCGCACGACATGACCGAGCTGCGGCAGGCGCAGGAATCGCTCGAGCAAACGCGCGAGGCGCTGTTCCGCGCGCAGAAGATGGAGGCGGTCGGTCAGCTGACCGGCGGTATCGCGCACGATTTCAACAACATCCTCGCGATCATCCTCGGCAACGTGGAGCTGCTGCGCGCCTACCTGCCGAAGGACAAGTACGCCGACGAGATCATCGACACGGTCCTGCGCGCGACGCTGCACGGCCGCGATCTGACCGGCCACCTGCTCGCGTTCTCGCGCCGCCGCCTCCTCAACCCGCAGCCGGTCGACGTCAACGGCCTCGTCGAGAGCGTCGTCCGCCTCCTCGGTCGCACGCTCGGCGCGACGATCAAGATTGTGACGGCGAAGAACGCCGACGCGGGCGTCGCCTTCGTGGATCCCGCGGCGCTCGAGGCGGCGGTGCTCAACGTCGCGCTGAACGCGCGCGATGCCATGCCGCAGGGCGGCACGCTGACGATCCGTACGTCGAACGTGGACGTCGCCGACGCGCCGATGACCGACGACGATCCGAGGCCTGGCTCCTACGCGGTGCTCGCGCTGCAGGACACCGGATCAGGGATGTCGGCTGAGGTGATGGCGCGCGTCTTCGAGCCATTCTTTACGACGAAGAGCGGCAGCCGCGGCACCGGTCTCGGGTTGAGCATGGTCTACGGATTCGCAAAGCAGTCGGGCGGGACGGTCACGATTGCGTCGAAAGTTGGAGGCGGAACGACCGTGTCGATCTATCTGCCGCACGCGGAGGCGGAGGAGCGCGGCGCCGCCGTGATCGCGGCGCCCGCGGCGGGGCCGTCGGTCTCGCGGACGGTTCTCGTCGTCGAAGATGAAGCCGACGTGCGCAACATCGTGCGGCGTCAGCTCGAGAGCCTGGGGCACACGGTGCTCGTGGCGGAAGCGGCGACCGAAGCGCTCCTGCTGCTGCGCGGACCTGCCGCGCCCGATGTCCTCGTCACCGACGTCGTGCTGGGCAAAGGGCTCGACGGCATCGAGCTGGCGATCGCCGCGCGCGCGTCGCGGCCCGAGCTGCCGGTCATCTTCATGTCGGGCTATACGGCGGCGCTGGATTCGCAGAAGCGGATCCGCGAGACGGGTGCGCCGCTTCTGTCGAAGCCGTTCACGACGGAGCAGCTCGAGCGCGCGATCGCCGCGGTCTACCCGGCGAACTCCCAGCACACGAATCCGCTGTAGAAGTCGGCCGCAATCTGCCTGCGGTCACAGAACTCCAGCAGGAACTGCTTGACGCGGTAGCCGGTCGACTCGAGGCCCCGATGCTCGTCCTCCCACGCAATCCACGTCACTTTTTGCTTTTCGCGGCGGCGTCTTCAGCCTCTTTCTGCCGCGCACCGCGCAGCATCCCGGGCAGCGAGTAGTTGCCCTCGTGGCAGGCGTACTCGTAGAGGTGCTCGCTCGTCAGGTTCCACGGATACTCGCCGGTCCACGAGCGATCCCACGTCGACGGATCGTCGATTGTGAAGCGGTAGAGGATTGTCTTCGGATCGACGCGCGTGAAGCGCTCGACGACGTGGAGGTTTTCGCCCGAGCCGCGGAACTGCGTCTTGTTCGTGAAGTTCGTCGTGTCGACGACGAGCGTGTCGCCTTCCCAGTGGCCGATCGAGTCGCCCATCCACTTGCGGACGGTCGGCGGCAGGTGCTCGGCGTTCATCCGGATGACGCGGGCGTCGTGCACCATCTCGACGTCGATCAGAATCGTGTCCTTCGTCTGCACGATCTGCTTCAGGTTGTTGTAGAAGTAGTTCGGCAGCGTCGGCGGGCCCGACGTGTTCAGGAACCCGAGCAGGCAGCGCTCGGCGAGCGGGCGCGTTTCGGGGCCGTCGAACGCGCCGGGCGGTCCGGAGTTGCCGCTCTCGCTCGCGTCGGGCGCGGCGGCGCCGGCGAGGTAGGCCGCGTTGCGCTTCGCCGCCTCCGGTTTCATCGGCGGCGCCTGGCCGTCCGGCGGATCGATGATGATCGAGCTGCGCGGCGCGCCGTCCACGCGGATCACCTTCATGCCGCCCGCGAGCCAGAAGTTGTTGTAGCCGCCGACAACGCCTCCGCCGGCCTGCTCGAGGAACTCGAGATACGTTTTGGGCGCCGTGCTCTGACCGCCGACGGGCGGTGCCGAGCGATCGGCGGCGATCGGCGCGTCGTTCTTCACCTGCCGCTCGTACTCGTACTTCTCCATCGCGGCCGCTTCCTGCTCGGTCAGCACGAGGTTCTTCACGCCTCTCGGCCGATCGACCGGCGTCATGGTCGCGATGTCGTAGGTGCCCTGCAGATCCGGATGACCGTCGGCGAGACGGGGAATGTTCGGCTTCGCCGCGGCCGGCTTCGGCGCCTGCGCGTGAAGGGCCACGGTGGCGATGGCGATCGATGCGACGACACCGACGAGATACATACGCATGATCTGTAATTCTCGCCCTTAGCGAGCGCTTGTCAACTCCAGAAAGCGACCGATGTGCTCGTTGAGGAACGCGCGATCCGCCGCGTTGCCGCCGGCGCCCGCCGGATGGCCCCAGAGCGACGGGATCGGCACGAGCGACACGTTCTGAATGAACTGCGCCTCGAGGCGCGCGTCACCGACTGGAAAATACAGATCGGTTTCCGACGGCATGTAGAGCACGGGCACGACGATCGACCGCAGCGCGCGCTCGAAGTCGCCGCTGAAGCCGGGTGTCGTGCCGACGTCGTGTCGTTGCCACGTGCGCGCCTGCAGGATCAGATCGTTCGCGTCGGCCGTCGCGAAAAACGTCCGGCGCCGGGCGTCGATCTCCTCCTCCAGGGTCCGCTGCGGCGCCGCCGTCTTCCACATCTCGCGCCGCCACCACTCCTGCGAGTACAGCCACCCGAGCCACACCATCCCGTACGCCTCGATGCCTTTGCGCGGCGGCGACGCGTAGTCGCCGCCCTTGAATTCCGGATCGGCGGTGAGCGCGGCGATTTGCCCCTCGAGCCGCACGACGCCGTGCGGCCACGCTTTCGCCGTGCCGGCCGTTGCGACAATACGATCGGCGAACCGGGGATAGCTGACGGCCCACTGGAACGCCTGCTCCGCGCCCATCGAGAACCCGATCACCGCGCGCACGTGCGTGATCCCGAGCTCCTCGGCCAACAGGCGACGAACCGCTTCGACGTTGTCGCGGATCGTCATGACCGGGAAGCGCGGGCCGTGAAACGGCTCGGGCGTGTTGCTGGGCGACGACGAGCGACCGTTGCCGAAGAGCTCGGTGGCGACGAGGAACAGCTTCGACGGATCGAGCGCGCGCCGCTCGCCGGAGGGGACGGCGACGGCCGGGCTGGCGACGAGCCAGTCGTACCCGTGGTGGTTCGCCATGTAATGCGACGGCAGCAACACAGCGTTGTCGCGGGCCGCATTGAGGCGCCCGTATGTGCCGTAGACGATGCGCGCCTTCGGCAGCGTCGCGCCGCTCTCCGTGTGAAAGTTCTCGATGACGAACTCTCGGTGCTCCGCCGTGTCGGCGTTCGGTTGAGGTGCCGCGGAGCCAGGAGTGAGGAGCAGCAGTAGAACGAGGGGCGGTGATAGGCGGATAATCATGGAGATTATGTCCGACGATCTCGACGAGACCATCGAGGAGACGTTTCCCGCGAGCGACGCGCCGGCGAACACGGTCGAAACCGGTATCCGCATCGGCGGTGACGAATCGGCTGACGCTAGTACTCCGCAAACGAATCGTCAGGATAGCAGTACAACCACCGCTCGCCCGGCTCCGCCGACGCGACGACAGGATGGGTAGTCGCGCGCGCGTGCTTGCTCGCGTGCTTGTTCGGCGATGAGTCGCAGCAGAGGGTGGCGCCGCACGTCTGGCAGGTGCGCAGGTGTACCCATCGCGCGCCTGTTTTCACGCACTCCTCGCACTGCCGCGCCACCGCGTGCCGGATCGTTGTCGTCTCCCGGATGTGCGCGCAGCCTCCGTTCGTCATGACGTTCCCACAGGCGCGCGCTCGAGCTCGGCGCGGTCCCAGCGCGCGAGCGTTGCGGCGGCGTCGTACGTGCTCCTCATGAATGCCATCAGGTCGGTGTCGGGCGTGCGCGACGCGCGCACGGCCTCGTACGGCAGGAGGTACTCGCCGAAGTCGGTGCTGTAGTGCGCGGCGGCCGGCCGGACGACGGCCGTCTTGAATCCCGCCGGCTCCGGTGCCGAGTACGCGTAGAACGACGGCTCCTTCACCGGTCCGCTGCCCGGCCAGAAGCCGTGGCTGATCACTTCGTGCGAGTACGACTCCCGGGTGATCGAATCGGCGTCGGGTCGCTCCGGTGCGCGTCGCCCCGAGAACCGCGTCATGGCCAGATCGAAGCCGCCCCAGAAGAAGTGGATCGGACTGCACTTTCCGATGAAGCCGGATCGAAACCGCTCGAACACCGGCTTGATCGTCAGCATGATCCGCCAGAGCGCCTCCGCCACGCGCGGGTCGTACGCGTGGTGCGCGGTGTCGAGCTCGAACCGGATCGGATCGGGCACTTCGGTTGGCATCGTCCAGATGCGGACGTCGATGCCCATCGCGCGCAGGAGCGCGGCGAGCCGAGCGTAGAAGTCTGCGACGCTCCGGGGCTCGAGCGCGAGCGTCGACGTCCTGCCGTCGGAGCGCTGCACGAGCAGCTGGTGCGCGACGAGATCGAATGTGATCGTGAACGCGCCGCCGGGGTGCGTCATCACGGGCGTCGCGATGCCGCGCGGCGTGATGTGAAACGCGATGTTCCAGAAATGGTTCGTGCGCGTCGTGTGCGCGAGACAGATCTTGCCGGCGATCTGCATCCACATGTGGAGCGTCGCGCAGGTGTCGCGCCACTCGCCCTCGGGAGCCGCAGGCCACCGGCCCGACTCCGCTGCCATGCATAGAATCTTACTGTGAACGCCGACCCGCATCGCGGGCAGCCGATCGTCCACCGGGGTCCGGCCCCCGCCGCTGCGCGGCTCGTCGCCATCCTCGTGCACGGAAGAAACGCGGCGGCGGCCAACATCCTGACGATCGCGGACGAGCTTGGCCTCGCCGGCGTCGCGTATCTCGCGCCCGAGGCTGCGGACCGCACCTGGTATCCGAACTCGTTCCTCAGGCCGCTTCCCGAGAACGAGCCCGGACTGTCATCGGCGCTCGGCCTGCTCGAATCGATGGTCGGCGATCTGCGGCAGCGCGGCATCGGCTCCGAGCGCGTCGCGATCATCGGGTTCTCGCAGGGCGCCTGCCTGGCGCTCGAATACGCGGCCCGCCACGCGCGGCGCTACGCCGCGCTCGCCGGCTTGAGCGGAGCCCTGATCGGGCCCCCCGGGACGCCGCGCGCGTATGCCGGCGCGATGGACGGGACGCCGGTGTTTCTCGGGTGCAGCGACATCGACCCGCACATTCCGCTCGCGCGCGTGCACGAGACGGCCGGGATCTTCCGGCGCCTCGGCGCCTCGGTCGACGAACGCATTTACCCCGGCATGGGCCACCTTGTCGGCGCCGACGAAATCGAAGCCGTTCGAGTGCTGCTTCGGCGATACTTATCCCCATGACAAGGCAGATGACGGGCGTCGTGCTGGGGCTTGCGGCGTGTCTGGTCGCCGCGCGCACCGTTCCCGTGTCCGGCAGGGACGGCGAAACACCGTCGTGGAATCCGCGTGCCGCCGCCGCCTATCTCGACGGCCGTGCGGCCTGGTGGACGACGTGGCAGGGATCGGCCCGCGATCACGACACGCACTGCGTCTCGTGCCACACAACGACGCCGTACGTCATCGCGCGGCCGGCGCTGCGGCGCGCGCTCAACGAAGCGGGGCCGTCGGCGCCAGAGCTCAAGATTGCCGAGTTCGTCGCCAAGCGCGTGCGGATGTGGAACGAGATCGAGCCGTTCTATCCGGATCAGACGCGGGGCATTCCGAAGACCACCGAATCGCGCGGCACCGAGGCGATTCTCAACGCGCTGACGATCGCGAGCCGCGACGCCGCGGCAGGCGCGCTGAGCGACGAGGGGCGCCGTGCGTTCGACAATCTGTGGCCGCTGCAGATGAAGACGGGCGATCTGTCCGGCGCCTGGGCCTGGCTCAATTTCCACTACGAGCCGTGGGAAGCGGAGCGGTCGCCGTTCTACGGCGCGACGCTCGCGGCGATTGCGGTCGCCACCGCGCCTGGCCATTACGCCGCAACGCCCGAGATCCAGGATCGCGCGAAGCTGCTCCGCGACTATCTGCGCAAGGGCAGCGGCAGCCAGCATCTCTTCAACCGGCTGACGCTGCTCTGGGCGTCCACGCTCTGGCCCGACCTGCTGACGGCCGGCGATCAGCGGGCGATCGTCGACGCTGCGCGCATGGCGCAGCAAGAGGATGGAGGCTGGAGCGTGGCCACGTTCGCGGAGTGGAAGCGGATCGACAATACGCAGATGGACACGCGCAGCGACGGCTACGCGACCGGGCTCGTGGCCTTCGTCCTCCAGTCGGCCGGCGTGCCGCGGACCGATCCGCAGGTGCGGCGCGGACTCGATTGGCTCGTGAGGCACCAGGACGGCTCGACGGGCGGCTGGTACGCCGCGTCGCTGAACAAGCAGCGGGACCCTGCGTCAGATGCCGGAAAGTTCATGAGCGACGCCGCGACGGCGTACGCCGTGCTCGCACTCACCAGATAGGGTTCTCGGTTCTAGGGTTCGGTCGCCTGCGACATCTTCATCGTGCCGCGCAGGCGCATGCCCGGCGGCTGCGCTGCGCCGTCTGGGATGCCGCGGATCGTCGCGTCGATCGTCATCAGCTGTTCGCCCTTTTTCACGAGCCCGCGGTCGACGTTCACATCCATCGTTCCCGAGCCGCTCAGCTGCATGTCGATCGCGGCCGTCGCGCCGTCCGGGCCTGCCGCCCGCGGCTTCATCTGACCGGCGATCGCCGTCGTCAGATGGGCGATGCGGTCTGCGCCTTCGGCGGTGACCGAGTTGAGCGTGAATTTCGCTTCGAACGTGAAGCCTCCAAGCGGACTCGCGTTCGGGATCGGAAGCGAGAATTCCATGGGCCGCGTCACCGTTTCGCCGACCGCGAGCGTGATGTTCCCGGTCGACGCGCCGAACAGGCTGGACATCATTGGCCTGAGAGCCGCGAACATCGGGTCGGCGATGCCGTCGACCTTGAAGTCGACGATTCGGCCATCTCGGTCGTAGACCATCGTGACGGCGCGTCCCTCAAGCGATGTGCGCAGGGCCGGCATCGGCACCGGCTGTCCGTTCATGGTCGCGTCGAACGTGACGTCGTCGTAGGTGATTCGAGCCTCGACGCGCCCTTGATCGTCGGCGGCGCCGACGTCGATCGTCGTCGCGATCGTCACCGTGAGCGCGAGCTTCATCGCCGGAATCGACACGGTCGTGGTGTCGTTCGGCTCGAAGTCCATCGCCGTTTCCTGCGCCATTCGCATGTGAACCGCTTGATTCGCGACGGGCGCGAGCCGGATCGTGATCGGTTCCGCCTGCGCGGCGAGCAGAACGGGACATGCGGCTGCGGTTGCGGCGAGCCATCGGGTCACTCGCATGATTCGATTGTACGCGGGTTACGTGTCGCATCATGGACAGGGGCGAGCCTTGCACTGTTCTGCACACGGCCTGCGGCAGCTTTTACAATTGTGTGCTCGAGCCTGCGTGTCGAATCAGCCCTAGAAGGGCTGCTCACCTCAACCTCCGGTCGTCGCGCTGTGCGGCGGAATTCGCTCAGAACGTGAGGCCGATTGTGAACGTCAGCGGTATTTTGATTCCGGCGTTCGACGTCGCGAGGTTCCCGTTCGAGAAGTGCTTGATGCTGAGCTCGGCGTTCACACGACGCGACCGTCCCATGAACCAGCCGACGCCCATCTTGTCCTGGAAAGTGAACTGCGCTCCGGTCTCGAGGCCGTCGAGCTTCGACTGGGTGATGAAGGTCGGTCCCGCGACCGAGTACGCGAAATAGACGTCGGCCGGCTCGGCGCGGACGAGGAAGTACCGCACCAGCGGATACGCCGAGAGCGTGACGAAGTTCTCGTGAACGACGTTGCTGTCCCAGAACGACGCGCTCAGCCCCAGATCGAACGCGAAGCGCTTGCGGCTGTGGAACACGTTGCGCTCGTACGCCAGCGTTAGTCCGTGATCAACCTCGACGTGCCCGCTGAAAAAGATGACGACGTATCGTCCGAACAGCTCGTTGACGCCGTAACCGAGCAGGTTGGTCGACGCGCCGAGCTGCACGACGTTGGTCGGGAAGAAGTACGCTCCATCGCGGTTGACGGCAACCTCCTCCGCCGGCAGCGCGTGCATGGTGTAACGCAATCCCGTGGTGTACATGCGCGTCGACGGCTGGTTGAAGGACTGTCGCCCTGGCGTATAGGTCGCCCCGAGCACGAAGTCGACGTTCTCCCGCAGGGGATACGTGACGCCGCCGCCGAACATGCCTGCCCCGTAGTGCGCCGTCGGCAGCGCGGTCCGGCCGTCGATTTCGAACCCGGACCGGCTGGTCACACCGTAGCCGCCTTCGACGTACCCGTTCAGCCGTTCGCTGAGCGGAAAGTTCCACGCCAGCATGAGGCCGGCGTAGGCGTTCGACACGGGCATGCTGCCGCTGTGGCCGTTGACGTTGTTGTATTTCACGAAAAAGCCCGGCCGCATGTAGACGACGTGCGCGGAGAAGTTCTTCGTGAAGTGATGCCCGAAGAACTCGATCCGCACCGCGATCCGCGCCTTGTCGATCGATTCGGCGCGAAACCCCGGCTCGAGCTGCGTGTCGGAGAAGAGATAGCCGATCGCGCCCCCGTTCAGCGAGAAATACGAGTCGCGCATGAACGATGGATACTGCCCCCGCGTGTCGTCCTGCGCCGCTTCCTGCGCCGCGGCGGTCGTCGTGATGCACACGAGGAGCGCCCCGGCAAAGACCATCCTCAGTTTCATGAGATGACACATTCTACCCGGCGCTCGTCAGAAGGTCACGCGAACTCCAACGGCGGCCGTCAGCGGAGGCTGAAGCGCCGTGGGCGTTCGAAATGCCGGACCGGAGACGACGTATTCGGAGACCTCGTTGCTGAGGTTCGGCACGTTGTAAATGTCCGCAATGACGCTCGCCTCCGAGCGGCCGGTCGCAAATGTTTTCTGCACCCGAACGTCCAGCGTTCCTCTGAAGGTGAAAGCCGATCCGCCGTTCGCGTACGAACGCACGAGCGTCGGCCCCTGCGCCAGCTCCGGCGCGACGACGACGCGCGAGAACGGCTGGCCGTCCTGGTAGCAGAGGATCGCACCGACGCGCGTCCGCCAAGGCAGCTCGTAGAGGGCGGCGATCTTCATGACGTGCGAGCGATCCTGAAACAACTGTCCGCGCGCGTTGGTCGCCGCGTTGCGATCGACAAGCACGTTGCCGAGGACGTTCTGATCGTTCTCCGTGGGAAGGAAGCCGACGGCGGCCGCGGGTCCGTTTGCCTCGGTGAGCGCGGCCGCGGCAAGGAGCACGAACTTCTCCGTCGACGCGCGAACGTTCAGCTCCAGCGCCCACGACGTCGCATCGTCGGTCCGGTTCGTCAGCAGGTAGCGGTCGCGTCCGTAGCTTCCGGGCGGCCGGCCGTACGCCGTCACGAACGGCGCGCCGACGGGGCTTCCCGAAATGAAGCTCGGATCCGGCAGCTGCACCGCCGTGTATTCCGGCGCCGTGACGCCTGCATCTGCAAGCATCAGCAGCGGCTGCTCGCGTTTGACGATGCGCGCGAGCCCGATCTCGAGGCCGCGTGTCGGACGCGTCTCGACGGCGAGCACGAGCTCGTCGGTCGTCGGCCGCTGCAGCGTGGGATCAATCCGCGTCAGCGTCGGGTCGCCTCCCGTGCCGGGCCCGACGCGCGCAATGAGCGGGCCCATAACGCTGCCATTCCAGTTCGAGACGTCGGCGAACGGCGCGGCAGCGTCGCCAATCGCGAGCACGTTCAGCGGCAGCTGGTACGCCGATCTGCGGTAGCTCGCAACCAGCCCGACGTCGGCAGCGTCGAACAGGTGCCACCGACCTTTCGCGTTCGGCAGCCACGTCGTCCATCGCACGCTGTCGGTGGACGCGTCGGCCGCGGCGCTCAGCATGTCCAGGCGGAGTCCGGCGTCGAGTGTGAACGGTCCGGATTCCAGGCGCTCGCGTCCAAACAGCGCGATCGTCGTCGACGCCCGCCGGTCGACGCCGCGGCCGGCGTGAAAGGTCCACAGCCGCGCGGGCAGACCGTTCACCGACTCTCGGATCTGATCGAGGCCGGTGGGATCGACGCGGACATGCGAGTGTTCGACGTCGAATCCGATTGACGGCATCCGACCGAGCGGCGACGGCGTGAGGCGCACACCAGCCGACCAGCGATCGGCGATGCCTGCGCCCGTATCGATCAACGACCCGATCGGATCGCTCGTCAACGTGTCGACGAAGAGCGTCGGCGACAGCGGCGAGGTGCGGCTGCGCCCCGTGTATCCGCCGAACAGCCGCAACGTCGAATCGGCTGCACGTCCCCGGTGTTCCCACGCAGACTGCAGGTGCAGCGCGGTGTCGGTCGTTGCTGCCGTCGTGATCTGCTGGGCGAGGCCGAGCGCGCGTATGTCGTCGCGCGGAGAGGCGGCGAATACCAGGTGCGCGAAGCCAGTCCCGGCGCGATCGGTGGTCGCGGCCGAACCCGGGGCCTGCACGTGCGAGAACGCACGCCACGAACCCG
>Ga0066903_100002527_pt1 | contig 14390 bp, 13 predicted proteins | sample PanSoiMetaGPlot1_FD_67491 | JGI IMG/M metagenome (GOLD analysis project Ga0066903, IMG submission 67491) | Tropical forest soil microbial communities from Panama analyzed to predict greenhouse gas emissions - Panama Soil - Plot 1 (version 2) | ecosystem: Environmental > Terrestrial > Soil >...
CAAGGAACGTCGATACAATTTCGAGTGGCGACTCCTGATCGAGCTGTTTCATAACACGGAGGATCTTCAGTTCGTCTTCGAGTGTCAGGCCGTAACCCGATTTGGATTCCACGGTCGTCGTGCCGCAACTAAGGAACCAGTCTGCACGCTTGTTTGCCGCGGCAAGAAGATCGGCATCACTCGCCGCACGCGTCTTTTCAACAGTTGACCAGATCCCGCCACCGGCCTTTGCAATCTGCTCATAAGTGTCGCCACGCGCGCGACGCTCGAAATCGTCCAGGCGATTCCCGGCGAAAACCAAATGCGTGTGCGCATCGACAAATCCGGGAAGAACGATCTTGCCGCGAGCGTCAATAGTCTCTGCATCGCCTGCCTGCTTCTCGATGTCGCTACTCCGGCCGACCTTATCGATTCTGCCATCGCGAATGAGCATTCCGCCATCGCGAATCATCGCGAGCTCGGACAGTTCACGTCCCACACGCGGCCGCTTGGGACCTACGAGCGTGACCAATTGCAAAACGTGAAGGACAGCCAGTGACTTCACGATTTGCTCAACTTACTTTCGACAACCCGCCTGATATCGTTGAATTTTGCCTCCGAATTTGTGCACACGTTTCGGGCTTTTTCGGCAAGCAACGACTTGAATTTCTCGTCCTTTAACTGTGCAAGATTGATTCTAGCATTCAGCGCCGCGCCCTCGATGCATGCGTGAGCCGCCAGCGCGCCGACACCGACATCAGAGATAGAGGCCGGATTGCCTCTTTCGGCCATTTCCGCCAGCAATTCATAGGATTTGGCCGCTGTCTCCATGACGTTCATCGGCGCTTCGGCGGCATGTTTCGTGGCTTCTTCAATTGCTGCTACTCGCGCAGCTTTCTCTTCAGCCGACTGCTTGGGCAGCGCAAATGCGTCCATCACCTTGTTGAACGCAGCTGTATCTTCATCGACCAGGGACAAAAGCTCATCCTTCAGTTGCTGCGCTTTTACGGCCCAATCGCTGAAATATTCGACCTTGTCATCCCAGCCGCGCTTTCCCGCAGACAAGTTCGCAACCATTCCGCCTAACGAGGCGCCCAAGGCGCCCATGAGCGCCGCGACGGATCCGCCACCGGGGGCCGGCGAATCGCTCAATGTTTCGTTGCAAAATTCGCGGAGATTCATTTTCACGAGCGACTTCTGTTGCTCCGCAGATTCGATTTTAAATTCAATCACCTTTTCGTTGGGGTCGAAAGGCTTCAGTTCACTCAAACCCATTGAGCGGATAGCGGTATCGATCAGTTCCTCCTCGGACGCGCCTTCGGACCATCTTTGTTTCCGAAGAAAATAACGTCCAGCATCGACCAGGGATTTCTTCGGTACCATGCCGACAATCTCCGAGCCAGTTGCGCGTAGCCCGCGTTTTGCCGCTGATTCGCTGCATGCATCAAACGCTGCATGTAACGGTGTTTCCTCGATATTGGTCAGGTTCATCGAGACCTGCGCGATACCGTACTCCTTCACAAACCAGCCAATCGCCTTGACGTGCTTCAGCATTCCGGGAATTCGAATCGGTTCGCCATTCGCATCCACGACTGCTTTCCCCGATGGGGTTCCGTCTTCGGTTTGCACCCTCCCTTGCTCTCGCACATCAAAGGCAACCGAGTTCGCGCGTCGCACAGACTTCGTGTTGAGATTTACGTTGTAAGCGACAAGAAAATCGCGAACTCCGATTACGATTGCTCCGGACTTCTCATTGAACATTGCCGGCCCAAAATCCGGTTTCCACTCTGATTGTTTGATTTTCTCGAAGAACCCTTCGTATTCGCCAGCGCGAATCACGGACAAATTCGAACGCGATTCATTTTTTGCCGCTTTTTCGTAGAGATAGACAGGTAATTTCAGCTCATCGCCGACGCGCTTCCCCAAACGATTTGCGCAGGCGATTGCCTCCTCCCAACTCACGTTGCTGACAGGAATGAACGGGCAAACATCAGTTGCGCCCATGCGCGGATGCGCGCCTTTGTGTTTGCGCATGTCAATTAACTCCACCGCTTTCTTAATACATTGAAAAGCGGCCTCCACTGCTGCATCGGGACTGCTGACAAAAGTCACTACAGTCCGATTGGTGCTCGCGCCGGGATCGACATCCAAAAGCGAAACACCGTCCACTGATTTGATCGCCTCCGTGATTTGCCGAATCACATTTTCATCACGGCCTTCGGAAAAATTCGGCACGCATTCGATTAGTTTTTGCATGGTTTCAGAGTCGGATGGCTGTTCTTCCTGTAGCGGCAGTCTGCGACGCTCGCAAATATTTGGAGGGTCCAATAGCGCGCAAATGGCAAGGCACGACTCTAACCAGATGAATTTGTTAGACCCCCTCTCAGATTGAGCAGCAGGCGGCCCGTGAAACTTGCGAAAATCTTCTCTATTACAATCCCAAGGCCACGACGGTTGGCTCGTCAATTGCGCCGGTAACGGTCAATCCCTGGTCACGTTGGAAATTCACAAGGGCAGTGCGGGTCTCTACGCTTAGCGAGCCTGTCACTGCTCCAAAGTAATAACCTCCGTCTTGCAAAGCGGCTTGGACATTCGCGATCACCTGGTCGGGAAGCAGATTTCCGTAGGTGTAAATTGGCCCATCGTAATCGTAATAGCTATTATACGGATCGTAACCCCAGGCTGGATACCAATAGCCGGCATCTAGGAAATAGTATCCGCCTGTGACGAAAACAATCGTGTTGCAGTGTTGTTTCCACCAATCGCGATTGTGCCATTCGTGCGGATGAGTGCGGAGCGCGTCAAAATAAGTGAGGTGCGGCTTCTTGTTGTCATTTTTATCCTGCTGTCTGCTTTTTCGCACTTCGCGCGTGGTTGAGCTTTCAGCCATTCCCTCCTGCGGTGTTAGATCGCTTTGAGCGTTTCTTGCAATCGGGGGAGCCTGCGTGCCGGGAAGCCGATTCTCCGAGACATCGTTCTTGGCGAGCATACCCGTGCGCAATTGTGCGCGACGAAAGGCCGCTCGTTGTCGGGACACCATTGCCGCCAGCCTTGGGTCTGGTTGTTGCGCCACAGGCCCATCATTCGGGCTGAAATTCGTCGGCGGCCGATTTTGTATCTGAACCGGAGGCATGCTGGACGGGCGCTGGCCAGCATTTACAGGACCGCGAGGGACATACGGGAGATTTGAATTGTTAGGACGCGCTTTATTCCCTCGAGCAATATTACCCGTTGCGATTCGAGGAGCGCTTTGCATTACCGGTCCGCTAGTTTGTGCTGTGCCAGTGCAAATCCCCGTCGCGAGCACCGCGACCAGCGCCGGAAATTGTGATAACTTCATTAAGTTCCTTTGCGTATTCAACATCATAAATGTCCTTTGGTTGCAAGTTTAGACTAGAACGCCTTCAAAGCTATTCAGGCATTGCACAAATTGTTTGCTCGCGTGCGACATCATCGCCTAGCGACGGACCAGGATTTGCAGGGTCCGCAACAAAGGAGGCAAAGGGATTCCAGTTGGCAGGTTGCAATCTGTAATCCGAAACCTAGAATCTTAGATTCTTTTTCGGGGTCTTAGCTCAGTTGGTAGAGCGCCTCAATGGCATTGAGGAGGTCACGGGTTCGAATCCCGTAGGCTCCACAACCTTTCTCCTGGGTAAGTGCAATCGCCCGGAGCATTTTTATGACCGATTTATGACAGATCCGCACCAATAATGCTGCGCTCAGAATGGCTGTAGAACGCGTTGCGACACAGCTTTGGCTCTTATCCACCTCGCACAGTTCAACGACGCGGCAAAAGCGTGACCAAAGAATTTCTTTTGTCCGGGCTAAGGGTGGCAGCCCTACCCCCTATAGGCTCTCTTTGGCACGTTTTTGCCACGACGCTACCTCTTGCACAGATTTTTTGCCAAAAAGCACGTGGTGGGCGAAACGATGCTTGCATTATTTGGAATGATTTTGCATGATAGCGATTACCTATGAAATTCAGTGCTTACTGAAGTAGCGGCTGGGGGCGAGCTGCTTCTTCTACGTGAAGCAGCGGGCGAACAGCAAACGAGCCCTTAAGCCGCTTTCGGGGCGCCTAACAGCCCGAGGCAAAACCTTCGGAGGTATTGTTAGGTGAAAAAGAAAGTTAGTGAATCCGCGAACGGGGATGTCGCCGTGCAAAATAACATCCCAAGTGACGTGGCAGAGTCCATGCCTGTCGCTGAAGCGCCGTCGGCATCGAATTGTTCGACATTGCTGTTGGATCGCGAGCAACTTGCGCGTGCGATCAACGTGTCATCCCGGACTGTAAGTAATTGGCAGTCGTCGGGAAAAATTCCGTTTTTAAAACTGAGTCAGCGTTGCGTGAGGTTCGTCCTGCCGGACGTATTGGCGAGTTTAAAGCGCTTCCAAATTAACGCGGTGAAGTGAGATGAAATTCTCGAGCAACTCACTATCGTCGCCAAAAAAAGCGCGCGGCGAGTTGGCGAGCAAGACCGCGCGTAAACTAATTACCGGCGCAAAGTACATCGCGCTCACACTCCGAGCAAACGCTTTCGGAGCGCCGTCTTGGGGTTTTGAGCAACGGCGCTGGCGGCTTGTCGATCGGATCGACAACGAAAGGAGCGCTCGATGACACGCGAGGAAATCATCGCTGCCAATCCCTTAGCGCGCTTCCTGGAAGACCGTGGTTACAACATTTGGCCGGCGGGCGCGAACTTTGTAACTAACGTTTGTCCCGTTGCGCCGCACAAAAAATACCACCGACCCGTTACTATCGGAACGGAGAAAAACCTTTGGCATTGCAACGACTGTAAGCGTGGTGGGAGCGTCATCGACTGGCTGATGATCGAGAAAAGGATCACTGCTTGTGAGGCGATGCGTGAACTTACTGGCGGGCTCAACCGGTCAGAGCCAAGCGCAAGGTCCGTTAAAACGTTGCCCAGTCAGTCAGACAAAGCGCCAGCTGCGAATCATCACGTCACGTTCGACTGGTCGCAAAACTGTGTTGCGCCCCTCACTCCGAAGGAACTAATCCGGCTGGGCAACGAGCGATGGTACTCGCGGCAATTTTGCACATGGCTGCATGAGAAGAAGTACGTCGGCCTGGTCCATGGCGACTTCGCATTTCCGGTTCAAGATGACGGCAACATTTTGGCGGCGCATTACCGGGTGAAGGCGAAGCAGATTGGAGAGAAAGACGACTGGTTTTATTTTCCTACGGGTATAGGCGCCAGACCGTTTGTCATTGGAGATCTCACCAAGGCTAAGCAGGTTCACATCGGCGAGAGCCAGTGGGATATGCTGGCATTGGCCGACCGCTCCGATCTGTATTTAAACGAGAATCACGCGTTCATCGCAACGCGTGGTGCAGGCAATGCTGCACTCTGCAATGGCCTGATCCCGGAAGGAGTTTCAGTATTGGCATGGCCTCAAAATGACGAGGCCGGGAAGAGGTGGATGGATGACCTGTCCACAAAAGTCCCCGTGCAAGTGGGCAAGAGCTACCGTCCCCGAGCAGTTCAAAGACGTGAACGAATGGACGAAGGCAGGTGCGAGTGCCGAGGACATTTACACTGCGATTTTCCGAAACGAGTTGGTTGAGACACCGGCGATCGCCGAGCCTGTTTCTGAAACCAAAACGGATGGCGTAAACCGCGACGAGTCAAACGAAGCAACAGAGCCTTTTCCGCTTGAGTGTCTTCCGCCGCTTATTGAAGCGATGGCGAAAGAAGTTTGCGCGACCGAGCGCGTGCCAGAAAGCCTCGTCGGATGTTGCGCACTTGGGATTCTAAGTGCCAGCATTGGCGCTGGCTTGGCCGTCCAGTCTGCTAGTAATCGTGTTACGCGCGGCAACATTTACGTGCTTGCTTCTGCAGACAGCGGCAGTGGCAAGTCCGAAACATTCCGGCACATGGCCAAGCCATTTCAGCAATTTGAAATGGATCGGATCAAGAGAAGGAAGGAGCAGGAGCGACCCAACGTAATTGCCATGCGCGAGTTATTAGAGGTCGATATCAAGGAGTGCAAAAAGCAATACGCCAAACAGCGCAACGAAGATATTGGCGAAGAAGTAAAGAAATTTGAGCTCGAAAGGGAAAAATTACAAAAACGGCTGGACCCGCCGACCTTGTCCTGCGAGGACGTTACGACCGAGAAGCTTGCAGTTCTGTTAAGCAAAAATGAAGAGCAGCTGGCGAGCTTGAGCCCGGACGCATTGTCGATCGTTAACATTCTGCTTGGGCGCTGCAACAAGCTAGATCGCACTGATGAAGCCTTGTATCTGAAAGCGTATTCTGGTGATCCGTACCAGGCACATCGAATGTCTCGCGAGCCAATTTCATTGGAGTCGCCATGCCTGACAGCACTCTGGTTAACGCAACCGGATAAACTGCAGTCATTACTCGATCAGCGCAGCCTGAATGAAGGAGGACTTATTCCCCGGATTCTGGCGTGCCACACCAATTGCGAGCCACGCGAGATCGGTAAGAATCCACCGTCAATTTCCATCAGTGTGGAAAAAGCGTATGCCGGTTTGATCTTTTGCCTGCTTGAGACTTACCGACTGGCGGATGAGCGCTTCACGATTGTGCCAACTTCGGAGGCGTTGCGTGCGCTCAATGATCACCACGATGCAATCGTGAAAAAACGTCGTGGAGAATTACGAGATGTTACCAGCTACGCCGCGCGCTGGAATGAGCAAGCCTGGCGCATTCTGGTTTGTCTGCATGCCGGCACGAATGGCAGCCAAGGGCACGAGCAACCGATCTCTTTTGAAACTGCGCAGCGCGCCATTGCGTTGGCAGATTGGTTTGCCGCTGAGCAATTGCGAATTTTGAACATCGGCCGCACGCAGCGGAAAATCGAGCGCCTCCAAAGGCTCAAGGAATTAATCGTGCAGCAATACAATGGCGAGGTCACGCTGCGGACGTTGCAGAGGAACAACGGTTTCGAACTTGCTGAAACGCGTGAACTGATAGCGAAGTTTCCTCAAACATTGATAATCGAGCGACATGAAACCGGCGGTCGGCCTAGTGAAATTGTGAGGGTTTCGAAAAAATGAAAATGTTCTGTGCCCCACTGACAAAGCCAACGAAAGGTGCCAAAAGGCTGGCGAGTGGGGGCTTTTGGCGGTTTTGGCACCTTTTGTGAGTGGCGGTATTTTTGGATGTAGAGCCGTCCGTTTGGTCACAGTCCACAGGTTGGCCAGCATTATTGGAGTCATCAGTCCTGAGATGAACGACTCAGGTTATGCTTGCAGTCTGTTTGAATATCTGGGCCGCAGCGCTCCGATACGAGTAAATTATTTGTGATGGCAAACGCCAACATGGGTGGAGACACCGCTTAATCAGCGAGCGAGTACGAAGTTAAACAAGAATCCGAGCAAACCGCTCCCGAGGACAACGTAAACGATATTCCATTTCCATCGCCACATCCCAAGAAAAGCCACGATTCCTACAATAGCGGCGAACCAGTTGAATGGTCCGTTTTCAGGCACCAGAATATGCATTCCGAACCATACGGCGAGGTTCATCACCACTCCGACAACGGCAGCAGTGATAGCGGAGAGTGCGGTGGTTAAGTGCACGTTGCCTCGCAGCTGTTCGATGTGCGGACCGCCGAGAAAAACCCAAAGGAAGCAAGGCACGAACGTTGTCCATGTGCTGATGAAAGTGCCTAGCGTTGCGGCGGTAAGCGGTGGCAAACCGTTCGGCACATTCCAGCCGCCCATAAATCCTACAAATTGCAGCACCATGATCAACGGCCCTGGCTTCGTCTCGGCAAGGCCAAGTCCATCCATCATCTGTCCTGGTTTCAACCAGTGAAAATGCTCCACTGCGTTCTGTGCAACGTACTGCAACACGGCGTAAGCACCGCCAAGCGTGACAACCGCGGCTTTGCTAAAGAACAAACCTTGACGGAAAATCGTGTCGTTCCAGCCACGCCAAAGGCCAGCGAGCAGAACGGGCAGCCACCATAAAGTGAGCCAAATCACACAGACTTTTATGGCACCCATCAGCGATGGTTTTGTGTGAGAAGGCGATTCAATATCATCGCTGAGAACCGTTTCTTTATCCTTTTTTGCAGTTTTGTTTTGACCCAGGACTAGGAATTTGTCCTTCCAAAATCTGCCGCCAACTAGCCCGATGACGCCGGCTGTCAAAACAACAAGTGGAAACGGAACCTTAAGAAAGAAAATCGCTACAAAAGCAAGGGCGGCCAGCGTCCACATCACCCCGTTTTTCAGCGCTTTCGATCCAATCCGGATCACGGCTTCAGCCACGATCGCCATGACGGCGGCCTTGATACCGAAGAAAATCGCCGCAACCCAGGAAATATTGCCGTAGGCTGCGTAGAGCCAAGTTAGACCCCAGAGGAAAAAGGCAGCGGGCAGGACAAACAAAGTTCCCGCGATAACGCCGCCACGAATTTTGTGCAGGAGCCAACCGATGTAGATCGCAAGCTGGTGAGCTTCGGGTCCTGGCAGCAGCATGCAAAAATTCAGTGCATGAAAAAACCGTGTCTCACTAATCCATCTCTTCTTCTCCACGAGTTCGCCATGCAGCAGGGCAATCTGAGCCGTCGGTCCCCCGAAGCTAATAAACCCGAACTTGAACCAGAACCGGCAGGCCTCGGCGAACGAAGGTGCATGTCGATCTTCGGTTGCGACTGTTCGCTCTGAGGAAATCGCCTTCATTACCGTTGTAAAAAGCTGTAGAGCGCGTCGAAGCATTCGAACCCGCGCCGCAAGATTTCTTTGTCGGGCAATTCTTGCTTCGCCCAACCTTTGAGAGCGCGATCAATGCCGACCGCTTCAACCCGCTGGAATCTGGCGTCATCCAAATCCGCGTCGTGGATCATCTCACCAATCCTCGCTACTGCTTTGTCAGGAATCGCAAAACGCCTGATGAGCGTCTCGAAAGTGCAGTAGTTCCCATGGTGGGAGAATTCGGCATCCAGCATGTCAAACGGGATCGCTCCGACGACAGCGTCTGCGTTTGGCGCGAACACAAACTTTGGCTTCCGGTCAACGAACTTCGAGATCAGCCACGCCGATCCAACTCGGTCGATCTCCGGGCGTGGGCGCGTCAGCCACGTTTTGCCCTGATATTGCTTCGGATCGAGCACTGCGAGTTGCCGCGCGTGACTGCGGCCTTCGGCGCGACGAAGCAGCATCGCCACATCGTGCCCGCGCGCACTATCGAAGAAATCGACTTGGCGAATTTCACGGAAGTGTCGGGTGAGGCGTTGCAGTTCCGCTACTGCCGTTTGCGCATCCATCTTCTTACGGCGCCCGATGAAACCCTGAATGGACTTTCGCAGTTCGGCATAATCTCTCGCTAGGGCGTCATTGAACATCGCGATCACCTTCTCTTTGCTTAAGCCCTCGATTTCCCGCGCCAGAACCAGTGTGGAATCACCTCCGTAGTCACGGATCTGTTGTGCCAGCCACTGAAACTGCTCGTATTGCGCGGGCTCGTCCGGGAGCAGATACGTTGATGTTTTGATCTGCACTGCGCCCATCCTCTTCAGACGTCGCCACACGGCAACGCGCTCGGTATTGCGATTGGTCGGCAGACTAAAGAGCAGCAGCAGCCACGAAGTTGTCGTGATCACTCGACATCCTGATCAAACGAAAGATGTATTGCAAATATTATTTGAACTTACATCTGCCTGGGTTATCCGTAAAATTTACAGCACAACCGTTATCGGGGAGGTCAAATACGGCGATTCACTCGCCTAGAGGAGTTCATCATGAAAAATTTCTTTTTTCGCACAACAGTTCTCCTCGGAATTATTTCAAGCGCGTTCGCAGCCGGCCTGGACACGGCACGCATCGACCAGCTCACCGGGCTCAAAGGCAAGATGAATGACAAGGAAGGCGTTTATCGAGTTACCTTCCCACGCGACGACGTGAAGGTCGTTGTGGACGGATGGAAAATGCCGCCGTTCATGGGTCTCGGTACTTGGGCTGCGTTCACAAAAGGCGTGCACACCGAAGCGATGGTGATGGGCGATACAGTTCTGTTTGAAGATGAAGTCAACGCAGCAATGTCAGCTGCGCTGGATAACGGACTCAACGTGACCGCACTCCACAACCATTTCTTCTTCGATCAGCCCAAAGTCTATTTTATGCACATCGAAGGCGAAGCCACAGCGGACAAACTGGCTGCCGCGGTGCGAAAAGTTTACGACACCGCCAAACAGATTCGAGCGACAAGTCCGCAGCCGAAAGACTCTTTCGGTTCTCAATCGTTACCGGAAAAAAATTCGATCAACGCTGCGCCTCTCAACGAAATCTTAGGAGCGCAGGGCGAATCGAAAGACGGCATGGTGAAGTTTACAATTGGTCGCCCTGCAAAAATGCACGGCGTCACCATCGACAAGAACATGGGCGTGAATACATGGGCAGCGTTCGCCGGCAGCGATGACAATGCCATTGTTGATGGAGACTTCGCGGTAACGGAAGACGAGTTGCAGCCTGTTCTAAAATCGCTGCTCAAAGAAAAGATCAACATCGTCGCCATCCATCAGCACATGACGCACGAAGAACCGCGCATCATGTTTTTCCATTATTGGGGCAGAGGTACCGCCAAAGACTTGGCCCAAGCCGTCAAAGGCGGGTTTATTGTTGGTGGACTCCTGAAAGTAACGTCGCCGCTACCCTAGTGAAGAATTCTTTCGGCGTTCTGCTCTTTCTTCGCATAGCTGTGCTCAGCTGCGTCGCCTTAGAACAACTGCCCGCACAAAACCCATCGTTGAAACTGAGGCAAACAATCCCGTTGCCAAGAGTTGAAGGTCGTATCGATCATTTTGGGCTCGATCGAACTGGCGAGCGATTATTCGTTTGCGCACTCGGCAACAACTCAGTCGAAATTCTCGATCTGCTTAAGGGTGAACGCGTTCACTCGATTAACGGCCTCGGTGCACCGCAAGGTGTCGGCTACGTCCCCACTGCTGACCGTATATTCGTTGCCAACGATCAGGGCGGCATTTGCAAGATATACGACGGTAAATCTTTCACAGAACTGGCCGTGGTTAATCTGCGCGATGATGCCGACAACGTTCGCTACGACGCTGCTGCAAACCGAGTCTATGTCGGTTTTGGTGGCGGAGGACTCGCCATCCTTAACGGTTCAGACGGTAAACAAATAAGCGAGATCAAACTCAGCGCTCATCCTGAGGCGTTTCAGTTGGAAACCAACGGCAAACGAGCGTTCGTGAATGTTCCGAATGCTCGACATGTCGCAGTAGTTGATCGTGAACAGGGCAAAGTCATCGCCACGTGGAAAACGGATTTAGCGTTCGCCAACTTTCCCATGGCCTTGGACGAGACGAACCATCGACTGTTCGTTGGATGTCGGATGCCATCGAAGCTCCTCGTGCTAAACACGGATTCGGGCGAGGTCGTCAGTAAGATCGAAATCTCAGGTGACACTGACGATGTTTTCTATGATTCGAAGCGTCATCGCATTTATGCGATTTGCGGTGCCGGGAAGATCGATGTCATTCAGCAGACCGACCCTAACAAGTATGACCGTCTAACTGCGATCTCTACTGCAGCAGGCGCTCGCACCGGAATCTTCTTTCCTGAGCGAGATTCCCTCTTCGTTGGTGTGCCCCATCGAGGTTCACAGCAAGCGGAAATTCGCGTCTATCACGTAGAGTAAGTGACCCAAAGCCGAATCCAAGAAACTCTAGCTTTTGCCCAGGCGAGAAAGTCGTGCCTGTACATAGTTCTCGCAGCAATACTCGAATCGGCTTACGCGGGTCCGCCTTTCGTCACTGACGACCCGGAGCCGCCTCTCCCTGGCGGATGGGAGATCAATATTCCATTCACTATTGAACGCACGCCAGGCACGACAGAAATGGACGCGCCTTTGTTTGATTTGAACTACGGATTGCCGGACATCCAGCTCAAGTTAGAGGTTCCAATCAGAGTTGTGCATGAGGATAGCAACGGCACGATGGCTGGTGCTGGCGATTTGTTGATGGGAATAAAATGGCGCTTTTTCAACAGCGAAAAGTCGCAACTGCAGTTCGGCATTTATCCGCAGTTGTTGGTGCCGTCGGGTGATCACGACCGCGGCCTCGGTGAAGGCCAATCGGCATTCGTGTTTCCAATAGTTGCGCAGAAAAGCTGGGACAAATGGACGCTTTACGGAAATGTCGGCTTTTGGTGGCAAACCGCTGCTGACCAGCCGAATTACGTTTACGCAGGCGCAGTGCTGGAACGTGAGATCAATGACCGGCTAGAGCTTGGTGTCGAACTGTTCGGTAATTCGCCAAAAGAACGTGATGGTCGTTCCGACATAGCATTTAACATCGGTGGCACCTTGAAATTGAGCAGGCAATTGAACCTGCTCTTCTCTGGCGGGCGCGACATCGTCGGCGACACACACCTGATGGCGTATCTAGGAATACAAGTCCTTACGAAATGAACAGGAAACCGATTGCTATTTGCGCAGCAAAAACAAGCCGGTGATGGCGAAGGCAATGCCGACGACTCGCTGCCAAGATGGTGCTTCGCGGAAAAACAAGATGCCCGCGATCGCCATGATGGCCGCTCCACCTGCCAGGATAGCAGGAACAGCCGACAGCGGACCACCGCGTTGGAAAAGAAGGAAAAACGCGATCGTGCCGGCTCCGACGCAGATTCCGGTGAGAAGTGAATAATTAAATCCAGACGCACTGAATTTCTGATTCCAGCTTCCGCTAAGCCAAAGAAATGCGAGATAAATAAAAATCGACAATGCGGCACTGGCTTCCACCACAAAACCGCCGAGTCTGTCGCCAATCCGCTCGGCCGCAAGACGAGTAAAGATTTGGTGAGCGCCGTAAAGCACTGCAGCAACCACCGCATACCAAAACCAACCCGCCACAAGTAAAAACTAGCTTATGAAATGGATCAGTCGCGAGAAGATTAAAGTCGATCGAGTTGCCTGTCCATGGCTCATCCAAAAATTTATCGACCGAGATGCGGAGTTTCTTTTCCTGCCACACTCCACTGATTGGACGAAGGTCGATGACGGAATCGTGTTCGACGTGCCCAATTGCGAGCTCGGGCATCATGGCGAAGATGTTTCGTTCAATTCGCTCCTAAAGAAATACAACCTCACCGATCCAGCGCTCGTTCTACTTGGTGAAATTGTTCGCGCTGCCGACTCGCACCCGCACAGTCCGCATCCAGCAGGCGAGGGCTTGCGCTGGATTGCCGGCGGCTTCGGCGCGCTCGGACTAAGCGATCACGAGATCCTTGAGCGCGAATTCGTCGTTTATGACGCTCTCTACGCAGAATGCAAACGCCGAGTGAGCCACCACTAAGTCGTTTCGGCAGTTTAGCTAATTTCTTCGGGCTTAAACGCAACCTAATCATCCTGCTCATCGCCATTTTTGTCATTGGCGCTGCCGAAGAACTTTGGATGCGTTTTGTGCCGAAGTATCTGCTAGCAGTCGGCGCGACGGTTTTGTCATCGGTCTTTACGACGCGCTGCGTACTTTGCTCGGCGCGGTCTACGCATATCCGGGAGGAGTGCTTGTAGATTTTGGGGACATCGACACGGACTAACATTTGAATTGTACAAGCGGCCAAGCATTAATAGGATTTATCTAAATCGTATGCGCCGAAAGATCATCAACGAAACGTGGGAACAGATTAAGACGGGGTATGCAGCGGGGATTGGCCTCCGGGAAATTGCCCGGAAAATGAGCATCCCGGAGGGAACCGTTCTCACTTTTTTGTGATTTAGGCTCTCTTTTCCTACCCAGACCGTGGCAGCCCTTCCCCCCCATGGGCTCTCTCGCGTGCATTTGCGCGACCGGCATGTGTTACACAGATTTTTCAGTAAAACCCGAGGGTGGATTTCCATTTCCACCGCCTTATAGCGGCGGATGGAAAGTGGAATTCCGCCCTTTTTCCACCGGAATTCCGCTGTGGAAAAGGACTGGAAAATTTAAGTGAGCACGTACGTTTTAGTCATCTTGTTATAGCGCAGGACTCCGCGCCTTTTTGCTTCGTCAACGATTTGGTAAGCCCGACTTTTGCCGAGTCCTGTTTCTTCCATGATTAAATCCGCAAGCAGTTTTTTGTTGTACTCGCGGCCTTAACCTAAAATCTCCCGCAACACCTGCAGTTTCACACCCGCTGTAACCGATTTCCCTTGTTCACCAGAGGAGGACTTGACTTGTTTCGAGCGTTTACGCTTAGCCGCTGGCGTCACAAATCACCTCGTGCTCAACCGTCTTGCCCAGCCTAAAACTTTTCATACACGCTCTTAAGGGACACAAAAGCTGGTCAGCGGGTAAGAATCGGCAATGGGGCCGTTTGTAGCTGCCGTCAGGTCGTTCCCCCACCACTTGCCGTTGGCATAGTACAGTTCACGCACATGGGCATCGGGGTAACTTACGTAAAACACGTGCGCGACGGA
>Ga0066903_100002528_pt1 | contig 14388 bp, 17 predicted proteins | sample PanSoiMetaGPlot1_FD_67491 | JGI IMG/M metagenome (GOLD analysis project Ga0066903, IMG submission 67491) | Tropical forest soil microbial communities from Panama analyzed to predict greenhouse gas emissions - Panama Soil - Plot 1 (version 2) | ecosystem: Environmental > Terrestrial > Soil >...
CGCATGGAGACCCGGCGGACCTCGCCGGCGATCACCGCCTCCTCCTCGCCGAACAGCTGGGAGATCGGCGTCTGTCCGACCGCCTGCTGGTAGTCGCGCGGCCGGCGCTCGAGGAGGTCGCGGACCGTGCGGAGGCCGAGCTTCGCGAGCTTGGCGCGCAGCGACGGGCCGACGCCCGGCAGGGAGTCGAGCGACCGCGACAGCGAGGCGGGGCGCGCACGGCCGCGCGTCGCCGGCCACGAGGACGGTCGGTCGGTTCCCGCGAATCCCGAGAGCTCAGCCATCGTCGAACCAGAAGAGGCCGACGGTACCCGGCCCCGCATGGGCGCCGACGACCGGGCCGAGCATCGTGACGAGTTCGAGCTGGGCCTGCGGCCGCGTCCGGCGGACGAGCTCCTGCAGCGCCTCGGCGCGTTCCGGCGCGTCCGCATGCGCGATCGCCACCCATAGGTCCGGCCCCTCGGTCGAGCTCGACTCGAAAGCCTCGACGAACTCCTGGAACGCACGACGGTTGCCGCGGACGCGCTTGAGCGGGATCACCTCGCCGCCGCGGATAGTCAGGATCGGCTTCACGTTCAGCAGCTCCCCGGCCCACGCCGCCGCACGGCCGATCCGCCCGCCGCGCGCCAGGTAGTCGAGCGTGTCGAGCGTGAAGACGATCTGCGACTCGCGCTTGTGACGCTCCAAAAGCGCCTCGACCTCCTCGTCGGTCGTTCCTCGCTCCAGCTTCCGCTCGATCGCGAGCCCGAGCATCGCCACCGCCGCAGACGCAGTTTCGGTGTCGACGACGCGGATCCGGTCGCCGACCTCGGCGGCTGCGCTGCGCGCGCTCTCGACCGTTCCCGAGAGCTTTCCCGCGAGGTGGAGGGAGTAGACGCGCTCGTATCCGCTCAACTCGTCGTAGGCGACGCGGAAGTCCCCAGGTGTCGGTTGCGAGGTGGACGGCATCACCGGCGAGGTGCGGAGCCGAGCGTAGAACTCGTCCGGCCCGAGCTCGACGTAGTCGCGGAAGCTCTCGTCGCCGAACCGGACATAGAGCGGGACGATCCGCCAGTTCGAAAACCGCTGCGGCGCCTCGGGGAAGTCGGCCGTCGAGTCGAGGACTATCGCCGTGTTGCCGGTGTTGAGCTCCACTACCCCGCCGGCGCCACCGCAGCCGCGCGGATCGCCGCGGCGATCTCCTCCAGGTCGTCGTCCTTGCTCAGGCAGGCGACTGCACCCGCCTCGCGCAACGCCTGCCGCTCGAGGACGTTGGCGGACGCGGTCAGTCCGATGACCCGCGCGCCGGGGTAGGCGTCGAGGAGCGCCGCGGTCGCCTCGACACCGTCCATGCCGGGCAGGCGGTAGTCCATCAGGACGACGTCCGGACGCAGGTCGCGAACGAGCTCGACCGCCTCGGCGCCGTCCTCGGCGGCGCCCACGATCTCGATTCCGGAATCGAGGCCGAGCACCAGCTCCAGACCCTCTCGGAAAACCTGGTTGTCCTCGACCAGGACGACCCGGATCGGCTGCTCCACTTCGGCGAGCCTAGCCGCCTACTCGGCTGACACCAGCAGCGGATAGTGCAGCTGGCCGCCCTCGTGAACTTCGATCTCGAGCTCGGGATTCGCGCGCTCGAGCTCGGCGACGAGCTCGCTGACGTCCGGCTGATCTGCTCCGGTCAGAAACGTCACCACCTCGCGCGGCTCCGCCAGGAGTCCCTCCAGGACGGCGCTCGCAACCGACTCGAACTCCGCCCCGCCCGTGAACGGTTCGTCGCCCAAGAGGCCGACGTAGTCGCCCATGACGACCGCGCGACCGTTCAGCCGAACGTCGCGTGTGGCGATCGTCACTGCCCCGGTCGCGACGCGCGTCGCGGCGTCGTGCATCGCGGCCGCGTTCTCCGTCGGCTGAAGGTCCGGATTGAAGGCGATCAACGCGGCGAGGCCGGCCTGGATCGACTCGGTGCGGACGACCGTGGCCGGCTTGGGCGCGAGCGATGCGGCTTGCTCGGCGGCGAGCGCAACGTTCGGGTTGTTCGGCAGCACGATCGCCTCGGGCGCCTTCGTCGCCTCGATCGCCGCGAGCAGATCAGCGGTCGAAGGGTTCATCGTCTGGCCGCCCTCGACGATCTCGGTCGCGCCGAGGCTCTCGAACAGGCGGCGATTTCCGGCGCCGGCGACAACAGCCACGACCTCGGCGGCGGCGGGAGGAGGGCTGGGAACGGCGGCGAGGAGCCGCCGCTCGCGCGCCCTCGTCTGGCGGTGCATGTCCGCGATCTCGACGTTCTCGATCGCGCCTGCACGCGTTCCGATCGCGAGCGCCGCGCCCGGATCGTCGGTGTGAACGTGCACCTTGAGGGCCTGCTCGTCGCCGACGACGAGGAGCGAGTCCCCGAGACGCTCGAGGTCGGCCTCGACGCGGTTCGGATCAAGCTCGCCCTCGATCACGAACGACGTGCAGTACCGGAAGCGCGAGAGCTCCTGGTGAGCGGCCTCGACCGTCGCCCGCTCGACGGGAGGCGCCTCCGGTAGCGGCTGTCCGCCGACCGCTGAAGAGATTCCGCGCACGAGCTCGACTAGGCCGGCCGCACCCGCATCGACGACACCCGCCTCGCGCAGCACATCGAGCTGCTCCTGCGTGTGCGCGACCGCCTCCTCGCCCCGGGCGACGAGGAGCTCGAGCAGCTCTCCGACGGGTCGTGCACGTTCCGCCTCGGCCCTCTCCGCGAGCACGCGGATAGCCGTCAGCATCGTCCCCTCGACAGGCTCCCGGACCGCACGGTACGCGGCGTCTGAGCCCGCCCGCAGCGCGCGCGCGACCGTCGCGCCGTCGATCGGGCCAGGCTCCGCCAGTGCCTCTGCAGCGCCGCGGACGATCTGAGAGAGGATCACGCCCGAGTTCCCCCGCGCGCCCATCAACGCGGCGCGGCTCGACTCCCGCGCGAGCACTGATCTTTCCTCCGCCGTCGACGATTCCAGAGCGTCGAGCACCGCCTGCGCCGTCAAGGCGAGGTTCGTGCCTGTGTCGCCGTCCGGCACCGGATAGACGTTGAGATCGTCGATCCGGGCGCGGCTCCGCTCGAGCGCCGCAACGGCCGCGCGGACGAGGTGGAGGACGGCTTCGCGCTGGCTCACGACGCGGACTGGCGCACGTCCTGGATGTGGACGTCCACCGCGGACACACGCAGGCCGGTCAGCCGTTCGACCTCGTATTGCACCTGGGAGCGGATCGTCGCCGCGACCTCTGCGAGGTTGAGCCCGTACTCGACGACGACGTGGAGGTCGAGCGACACGGAGTCGCCGTCGCCCGAGACCGTGATTCCTTGCGCGCGGTTCCGTGGCAGCAGACGCCCGACCTTCGCCCGGGGGCCGCCTCCCATTCCCACGACGCCGTAGCACCGCGCCGCGGTTTGGGCGACGATCTGCGTGATCGCGCCGGTCGAGATCGTGATCCGGCCGAATGAGGACGAAAGCTGAGGTGCTGCCCGCTCCATCCGGCGTTTAGACGCAGCGGGCGCCGAAAGCGGTTGCTTCCAGCGACTTTAGACGGCCTTCTGAACCTTGTTGCCCTTGAGGCACCGCGTGCAGACGTATGCGCGCGTGGCCTTACCGTCCAGGTAGACCCGGACGCGCTGGAGGTTGGGATTGAAGCGCCGCTTCGTGGCCACCATCGAATGGCTCCGGCTGTTGCCGAAACCGGGCTTCTTCCCGCAGACTGCGCAGACCTTGGACACGGCGCGGCAGTGTAGCTGAGAGCCGTCGCGGGACCGCAGGCGCAGTCCTTGGCGGTCATTCACAAAGACCCGGGTTGAGCCGGTCGCACCGGCAAAGCCGGCACGACCTCCAGGCGGCATCGCAAGCGACGCCGGAGTCTCTACCCCGAGGCGTTGGCCCGGAGCTGCGTGAAGAGGTCTGCCATCTCAAGCGCCCCGCGGACGGCCTCGGCGCCCTTGTCGATCCGCTCGTCTGCCTGATCGGCCGATTCGAGCGTGAGCACGCCGAACGAGATCGGGATTCCGGTCTCGAGCGCGGCGAGCTGCAGCCCGCTCGCCGCCTCCCCGGCGACGTAGTCGAAGTGCGGCGTGTCGCCGCGGATCACGCAGCCGAGCGCAATGATGCAGGCGAAGCGTCGCGTCTTCGCGAGCGCCATAGCGCCGAGCGGAAGCTCGAAGGCGCCGGGAACCTGTACGACGGTGACGGCCTCGCGGACGACGCCGGCGCGCTCGAGCTCTTCGAGGGCGCTCTGGAGCATCCTGTTCGTGACGTCGCCGTTGAACCGGCTGACAATGACGCCGACAGCTCGACGGTTGCCGTCCGAGGAGCCGGTGATCACACCGTAGCCGTCCGGAACGGAGAGCTCACCGGCGGCATGCTGGCCGGGGGGCCGAAGGCGCGGGAGCTCGTCCTCCTCCGCTGGCGCCTCGTCCGGATCCGGCGTCTCTTCGGCGACCGCGGCGTCCTCTGGCTCTGCGGTGATCTGCTCCTGTTGCGGCGCTGCCTCCGCCTCCGCAGAGGCCTCCGGGTCGGGCTCCTCCTGCTCGGTGCCGACGAATTTGTCCTCGCCCGGCCACTGTTGTTCGGTCACTCGGCGCGCTCCGGTTCGTCGAAACGGAGATCCTGGTGGTGGAGCTTGTGTGCAAGCTTGTCCCGCTTGGCGACCAGGTAGCGCCGGTTCTCGGCGTTGGGCGGCACCTCGATCGGCACTTGCTCGACCACCGTCAGGCCGTAGCCCTCGAGGCCGCTGATCTTCTTCGGGTTGTTCGTGAGGATCCTGATCGTGGTCAAGCCTAGGTCGGCCAGGATCTGGTTGCCGATCCCCCAGTCGCGAGCGTCGGCCGGGAAGCCGAGCTCGAGGTTCGCCTCGACCGTGTCGAGCCCGTTCTCCTGGAGCTCGTAGGCCCTCAGCTTGTTGAGCAGGCCGATCCCGCGCCCCTCCTGGGCCATGTACAGCAGTACGCCGCGCTCCTCGCGGCCGATCTGCAGCAGCGCCTGCTCGAGCTGCTCGCCGCAGTCGCAGCGAAGGGAGTGGAAGACGTCTCCGGTGAGGCACTCGGAATGGACGCGGACGAGGACGTCCTGCGCGCCGGCGACGTCGCCCTTTACGAGCGCGACGTGATGCTTGCCGGTCAGCTTCTCGCGGAACGCTACGGCGGTGAACTCTGCGTAGGCGGTCGGCAGGCGCACCGAAGTCGTGCGCTCGACGAGCTTCTCGTGGCGGCGGCGGTACTCGATCAGGTCGGCGACCGTGATCAGCTTCAGCCCGTGCCGCTCGCAGTACGGAACGAGGTCGCGGACGCGAGCCATCGTTCCGTCCTCGTTCATGATCTCGCAGACGACGCCGGCCGGGATCAGGCCTGCGAGCCGGGCGAGGTCGACCGCCGCCTCGGTCTGGCCGGCTCGCTGGAGCACGCCGCCTTCGCGCGCGCGCAGCGGGAAGACATGCCCCGGCCGGACGAGGTCGTTCGGGCCCTTGCCGCGGTCGATCGCGACCTGGATCGTCCGCGCGCGATCGTGTGCGGAAATGCCGGTCGCGATCCCCTCACGGGCCTCGACCGAGACCGTGAAGGCCGTCCCGAATGGCGTCTCGTTGCGGTCCGTCATCGGCTCGAGGCCGAGCTCGTCGCACCGCTCCTCGGTCAGGCAGAGGCAGATGAGCCCCCGGCCGTGGGTGGCCATGAAATTGATCGCCTCGGGAGTGGCGAACTGCGCCGCGATCGTCAGGTCGCCCTCGTTCTCGCGGTCGGCCGCATCGACGACGACCACGAACTTGCCGGCACGGATGTCCTCGATCGCCTCCTCGACGGTCGCGAACGGCGCTTGCTTTTCGAGCCCTGTGGCCATCCGGCGGATCGTAGCGGGGGCTACCGTGCCGCCAACCGTTCGACGTACTTCGCGAGCACGTCGACCTCGAGGTTCACAACGTCGCCGGGTTCGAGCGAGCCGAGGGTTGTCGCTTCGAGCGTGTGGCGGACGAGCGCCACCTCGAAAGCGTCCTCGGTCAGCCCCGAGATCGTCAGCGAGACACCGTCGACCGCGATCGAGCCCTTCTCGACGCAATAGCGGAGGAGTTCGGTCTGCGCCTCGATCGTGACGCGGCGGCTGTCGCCTTCGGGCTCGACGGCACGGATGCGGCCGATTCCGTCGACGTGTCCTTGCACGTAGTGCCCGCCGAGCGGATCGCCGGCCCTCACGGCGGCCTCCAGGTTGACCTCGGCTCCGAACGGCTTGGCTCGGGCCAGCGTCTCAGGCATCACCTCGAAGACAAGCGAGCCGTTGGGTCGATCGGCAACGGTCAGGCAGACGCCGTCGACCGCGATCGAGTCGCCGATCGCGGGATCGAGGGCGGTGGCGACGATGAGCCGACCGCGGTCGAAGGACTCGACCCTTGCGCGCTCGCGAACGATGCCGGTGAACATGACCGAAGCGTACGCCGAGAAGCATCATCTACGTCTTCTGAATTTGGCCCCGCGGCCGCCCCGGCCGGCGTTGAGGCTACTTCTCTTCCCAGCCCTCCGGCTTTCGCAGCTGCCAGACCGAGTAGCCGACAAGGACGGCGATTGCGATCGGGATCGCGATCACCAGTGCGATGATCAGGCCGCCGAGGCCGAGAACCGCTTCTGCAACAGGCATGAGACCAGGATCCCGCGGTTGCGGCCGTCCGTCAAGCGTGTCGCGTCCCGGGCTCGCCCGTCAGGCGTTCCGCCCGACAGCGTCCAGGGTCTCTCTCGCGATCGCCTCGAGGTCGGGGCGGTCGGCGCCCGCAGCCAGCTCGTCCTGCAGCTCATGCACAGCCTCGGCCTGACCGGGCTCCAGCCTGGTCAGGTCGACGGCGTCGAGCTCGGCGCGCAGCTCCTTCTCGGGTCGGCGGCGCACCAGCCAGCGCGAGATCGTCCTCACGACCCGGTCGCCTGTTCGGATTGCCTCAGGGCTCGTTGACATATGCGGTCAGAAGCACGTCTTCTCCCACCGGGCGGCTCTCCAAACGGCGCAGCTCGACCGGCTCGTCGAGCCTATCGAACAACGTAGGCCCCCCGCCTGCCAATGCGGGCGCGACGAAGACGAGCAGCTTGTCGATCAGCCCGGCGCGCAGGAACGACGTCGCGAGCGCGGGCCCGCCTTCGAGGAGCAGCGACTGCACGCCTTCTTGCCCCAAGCGGGCGAGCTCCTCGTCGAGCGGCCCGGGCAGCAGCTCGAGGTCGACGCCTTCGGGAAGCGGGCTGTGACCGAACGCAAGACGGCGCGGCTGGCGGCTGGCGCCCACCTCCCGGGCGGTCAGGGCGGGCCGATCTGCGCGCACCGTGCCCATGCCGACGGCGACTGCATCGGAAACCGCCCGCAACTCGTGCACGAGCCTCCGGCTCTCCTCCCCCGAGACCCAGCGCGAGCCCGGAAGAGTCAGGCGCCCGTCGACCGTCATGGCGGCCTTGTAGGTCACGAACGGCCGGCCCTTCGTCACCCATGTCAGCCACGCCTCGATCTGCCGGCGCGCTCGGAAGCCGAGCTCACCGTCGGCGACCTCGACCTCGACCCCTGCGGCGCGAAGCTGCTCGAGCCCGCCGGCTGCCGCGGGGTTCGGATCCCTTGCTCCGATCACGACCTTTGCGACGCCGGCGTCGATCACCGCCTTTGCGCAGGGCGGCGTCGAGCCCCAGCCCGCGCACGGCTCGAGCGTGACGTAGAGCGTCGCCGCGCGGGCGCGGTCGCCGGCGGCCGCGAGCGCATTCGTCTCGGCATGCGGCTCGCCTTTCCGCTGGTGCCAGCCCTCGCCGACGACCTCGCCGTCGCGGACGAGAACGGCGCCGACGACCGGATTCGGCTGCGTCGAGCCGCGCCCGCGTTCGGCGAGCTCCATCGCCCGCTCGAGAAAGGTCATGCCGAAGCGTCCACGAGGCCCTGGTACGCGGCAGCGATGTCGCCGTCATGGAAGACTGCGGTGGCCGCGACGAGGAGGTTCGCGCCGGCCTCGCGGGCCGCGCGGATGTTGTCGCGCTTGACACCGCCGTCGACCTGGAGGTGCATCGACGCACGGAGCAACTCCCGCAGACGCCGCAGCCGCTCGAGCGCCTCCGGCATGAACTGCTGTCCCGAGTAGCCGGGCTCGATGCTCATGCACAAGACGAGGTCGGCATCGGCTTCGACGGCGGCCGCCGCGACCTCTTCGACCGGTGTCTTCGGCTTCAGCGAGACTCCCACGCCCAGGCCTTCCTCGCGCGCCGCGGCGGTGACGGCCGCGACGTCGTCGACCGCCTCGTAGTGGAAGGTGACGCTGTCGGCACCGGCCTCGCGGAACGCCTGGAAATACCGCTGCGGCGACTCGACCATCAGGTGGACGTCGACAAACCCGTCGCCTTTGTGGATCCGCGGCGCGATCGACTGCAGCACGATCGGTCCGATGATGATCGGCTCCACGAAGTGGCCGTCGCCGACGTCGTAATGGAAGACGCGCACTCCGGCAGCGAGCAGCTCGTCGATCTGCTCGCCCAGCTTTGCGAAGTCGGCGGCATAGAGAGACGGCTCGACCTCGACGTCGCGTACACGATCCCAGACCATCCCCGAGATCCTAGGTTCGGAGCCTCGCGATGAAGAAGCCGCTCGTACGGTGGCGATCGGGGCGCGTCAGCAGGAACTCGGGTCGCTTCGGATGCGTGAACTGCGGCCACTCGTCGCCCAGCGGGTCGGGCTCGAAGCCGCTCGCGTCGACGATCGCCTCGTTCTCGTCGGCGTTGAGCGTGCAGACGGAGTAGACGATCGTCCCGCCCCGGCGGACGCGCTCGGCCGCGACCCTGAGCAGGTCGCGCTGGAGCTCCGGCAGCGGCCGCGCGCGCCAGCGTAGGTCCGGCCGCTGCGCGAGGACCCCGAGGCCCGAGCAGGGTGCGTCGACGAGAACTCGGTCGAAGGCGCGAAGCTCGGACGGAAGCGCGAGCGCGTCAGCCTGCACAACCGTCACGTTGGTCGCTCCGAGGCGGCGGACGTTCTCCTCCAGCTCGCGGGCCCGGCCCGGATGGATCTCGACCGCGAGGACCTCGCCTTCCAGCATCGTCGCCTTGCCGCCGGGCGCGGCGCAGAGGTCGAGCACCAGCTCGCCCTCGCGCGAGCCCACGACGAGGCCGGCGAGCTGGGAGCCGCGGCTTTGCGGCCAGATCCGCCCTTCGCCCAGGGCCTGCTCGTCGACGCGCTCGACGCGGAAGGCGCCGGGCACGTCGGTCGGCTCGCCGTCGATCTCGCCGCGCACTAGCCGCACCACCGTCTCGGGCGGCTCGTTCTGCGCCCGCATCAGCGCGATCGCGTCGTCACTGCCGAAGTCGCGCGTCCACACTTCCTCGATCCAGTCGGGATACGACTGCTTCAGTGCGCCTTCCGGAAGTGAGGCGAGCAGCGGCTCCAGACCCTCGCTCAGCCGCCTCAGCACCGCGTTCGTGAACGCGACGGCGCGCTCGAGCCCTGCGCTCCGGACGAGTTCGACGGCCTCGTTCACCGCGGCGTGCTGGGCCGTCTCCATGAAGCCGAGCTCGTAGGCGCCGAGGCGGAGCGCTGCCCGCACCGGTGGATCGAGCTTCCGTACCGGCCGCCGGCCGAGCGACTCGACCGCGTAGTCGAGCGTGCGGACACGCTGGATCGTCCCGTAAGCGAGGCGCTGCGCCAGCGCCCGGTCGCGGCGGTCAAGGCTTTCTGCTGCAGTCCGCAGCGCCCGGTCCGCATAAGCGTCCTGCTCGAAGACCCGCATCACCGTCTGATAGGCGGCCGCGCGGGCCGGCGAGACCATCAGTGCAGGCCGCGGAGGAACTCGTCGTACGTCATCCGGCGCCGCCCCTCCGGCTGCACCTCGAGCAGCTCGAGCCGCCGGTCGACGAGGCGCGAGCGCCAGACGATGACCGGACGGCCTTGGACGATCCCTCGGGCGCCTATGTGCGGCGAGAGGGCGCGGATCCGGTTGTGAAGCTCCTGCGGCGGCCGCGACCACTCGAGCTCGCGGTCGGCCGGCGCGATCTTCTCCGCGTAGGTGACACCTTCATCGCTCTGAGAGACAGGCTCCCTGTTGGCCAGGGCCTCTTCGACCAGGTCTGGGGTCAGACCCCGGGCATGGCCAAAAACGACACCCGCGTCGTCGTCGGGCCCGATCGAAAACCGGCGCTTGGCGACAATCGGACCGGCGTCGAGCGCCTCGACCAGCTCGATCACGGACACGCCCGTTTCGTCGTCGCCGGCCATCAACGCGCGCTCGACGGGCGCCGCGCCTCGCCAACGCGGCAGCAACGAGAGATGGACGTTGAGCCAGCGCGCGCGCTCGAGGGCGCCGCGCGGGACGAGCTGCCCGTACGCGACGGTGACCACCGTCTCGACCTCGGGCTCGAAGTCGGCGCCGAGCCGCTCCGGCTGACGCACAGCGATCCCGAGCCGCTCGGCGACCTCCTTCGCGGGCGGCGGCGCGACCTTGCGTCCGCGCCCGCGTGGGCGATCGGGCTGCGTGAGCAGGTAGGTGATCTCGTGCCGGCGGGCGAGCTCCTCGAGAACCTCGGCCCCGAACGGCGCCGTCGCCGCGACGGCAATCCCCGCCACGCCGGCGGCCTACGCCGTGACGCCGAGGATCGGCTCGGGCCGGAGGATGCCCAGCGCCTCGCGGCGGGCTTCGGGCGTCGTCCGGTCGATGATGAGGATGCCGTCGAGGTGGTCCAGCTCGTGCTGGACGACGCGCGCGGCATGCTCGTCCAGCTCGAGCCGGATGTCCGTGCCGGTCTCGTCCTTGCCCTCCAGTGCGACCCGCGCGGCCCGCTCGACCGGAACCGTCACGCCCTGAAGGGACAGGCAGCCCTCGGTGTCGGCGACCTTCTCGTCGGACGCCTCGACGAGCACCGGGTTGACGACCGCCTGCGGCTCATCCTCTTCCGTCGCCTGGAAGACGAACAACCGCTGCAGGGTGCCGACCTGGGTGCCGGCAAGCCCGACGCCGCGGGCGTCCTGCATCAGCCCGGTCATGCGTTCGACGAGGCGGCCTAGATCGTCGTCGAAGCTGTCGACCTCGTTCGCCCGCATCCGCAGCACGGGGTCGCCGTACTGGCGGATCTGCGCAAGCGCCAGCCGCCGGCGCGCTTCGCGCTCGGGGTCGAGCTCCTCGTCTTCGATGACCTGCCCGTGTTCCTCTGCCATCGCACCTGAGTCTACGGGCGCTAGAGAGCCTGCGGATCGACGTCGACGACGGCCGTCAGGCCGGCTCGGCGCATCGCGGGGGCCGCCGCCGCCAGCAGCCAGCCGGCGCGTGCCGCAACCCGCCTCGGCTCGTCCGTCTTGACGACGAGCTGCGCGCGATGGCGGCCGCGGACGCGGAAGAGCGGCGCCGGCCCGAGGATCTCGGCGTCAGGTAGGCCGGCGCGGATCTCCTCGAGCGCCCGCGTCACCGGCGCCGCCTCGGGCCCGGCGACGAGGACGCGCACGAGATGCTGGAAGGGCGGGTAGCTCAGCTCCCGTCTCCGCTCGACCTCGCCGGTCAGGAACCGCTCCACGTCGTGCCGAGCCGCGAGCTCGACCGGCCGCGAGTCCGGCTGAAAGGTCTGGATCAGCACCCGCCCCGGCGCGTCGCGGCCGCTGCGGCCGGCGAGCTGGGTCAGGAGCTGGAATGTTCGTTCGTCCGCGCGGAAGTCGGGCACGCCGAGAGAGGTGTCGGCATCGATCACGGCCGCCAGCGAGACGCCGGCGAAATGGTGTCCCTTCGCAACCATCTGCGTTCCGAGCAGAACGGCGCGATCCGTCTCGGCGAACCGGCGTAGCGCCGCGGCCAAGGCCTCGGGTTTCTGCGTCGTATCGGCGTCGAGTCGGATCGGAACGAGGCTCGGCAGTTTGGAGGTCAGCTCGCGCTCGAGGCGTTGAGTCCCGGCGCCTATCCGTGCGAGCTCGGCTGAGCCGCAGGTCGGGCAAGCAGACGGCTCGGCCTCGGAGTGCCCGCAGTGGTGGCAGCGCAGGCGCTCGTCGCCGTGGAGGACGAGGGCGACGTCGCAGAGCGGGCAGCGGAGCGTCGTCCCGCAGGCGCGGCAGTGCAGCGCGGGCGCGATCCCGCGGCGGTTCAGGAGCAGGATCGCCCTGCCGCCGCGTTCCTCGACCGCTCCGAGCTCCTCCAGCAACGGCGCAGAGAGCGGGTAGCCGGCTTCCCGTCGAAGGTCTACGACGCGCACCGGCGGCAGCGATCCACCGAGCCGGCCGCCGAGCTCGAGCCGCTCGAGCTGATGCCAGCTCTCCGGCCGCGGCGTCGCACTGCCGTAGAGCGCGACGGCGCCTTCGAGCGCCGCACGCTTCGCGGCCACCGTTCGCGCGTCGTAGCGCGGATCCGACTCCTGCTTGTACGAGGAGTCGTGCTCCTCGTCCACGCAGATGACGCCCACGTCGCGGAGCGGCGCGAAGATCGCCGACCGGGCACCGACCACGACGGGTGCTTCACCGGCCGCGATCCGCTCGCGTTCGTCACGCCGCTCGGCCTCGGTCAGTCCCGAGTGCAGCAGCGCGACCTGGTCGCCGAAACGAGCTCGAAACCGACCAAGCGTCTGCGGCGTCAGCGCGATCTCGGGTACGAGCACGATCGCGCCTCGCCCGCGTTCGAGCGCCGCCGCGCAGGCCTGGAGGTAGACCTCGGTCTTGCCGCTGGCGGTCTGACCATAGAGCAAGAAATGGCCGCCGCCGGCGTCGAGCGCCTGCGTGATCCGTCCGAGTGCGTCGCGTTGCGGCTCCGTCAGCTCCGGCGGCTCGGCCTCGCCGACGAGCCCTTCGCCGGGCCGCGGCCGCTCCTGCCGCCGCTTCCGCTTGAGCGGCGCGATCAGCTCGAGCGCCCGTCCAGGCGTCGAGCCGTAGTAGTCGGCGACCCAGAGCGCCAGATCGACGAGGACGGGCGGCACCTCGTCGACGACCGCCTCGACCGGGACCGGCTCGATCCCGGCCGGCGCTTCGTCGCCGACGTCGACCACGACGCCGCGCCGGCGTGAGCGGCCGAGCGGCACGGAGACGACCGAGCCCTTGCCCGCGCCGTCGGCGAGATATGTGAACGGCCGCGCGAGCGCGCGCGTGGTCACGAGCGGATAGACGGTCGCGTAGCGGGGCACTGCCCCGAGCGTAGCCCTGAGGTCAGACCCCGGCCGCGACGAGAATGAAGTCGGTCGCGAAGCCGAGCGTCAGGCCGAGCACGATCCCCCAGGCAGTGAGCGATTTGGAACCGAATGTCCGGCAGACGTTGAGCAGCTCGATCACGACGTAGAGGATCGAGCCCGCCGCGAGCGCGAAAAAGAGGATCGAGAGGTTCTCGCTCGTCCAGGAGTGCCCGATCACCGTGCCGAGGAAGGTCGGCGCGCCCGCAATCAGGCCCATCAGGCCGAGGAAACGCCAGCTGGGCGGCTCGGCCTCGCCGCTCAGCGGGCCGACGATCCCGAAGCCTTCGGTGGCGTTGTGGAGCCCGAAGCCGATCACCAGGACGAGGGCGAGGCTCTTCAGGTCCCGCGCGGCCGACTGCCCGATCGCGAGCCCCTCGGAGAAGTTGTGCAGTCCAATCCCGGTCGCGATGAAGACCGACAGCCATTGCGCCGCCGACAGCCCCGGCCGGTGCGTGCGTGAGAACTCGGCCACCGAAGCGGCGCCGGGCCCCAGCATCGCGCGGCGCTGGCGCGCCTTCATCCACGAGTCGTAGTAGACGAGCGTCATCAGCCCGACGACGAAGCCGGCGAACGCGATCGAAGCGACTCCCGCGAACCTTCCCCACGATTTCGCGTGGAGCGCGGACTGCGCCGGATCGATCGCCTCGGTGAGCACGTCCCAGAACAGGAAGATGAGGATCCCGGTCGCGGTCGCCGTGAAGAAGGACTTCAGCTTCGGCGAGAGGCCGTGCATCCGTCCCATCGGCAGGCCGATGAAGATCGTCAGTCCAGCGATCGCGCCGAGCAAGAGTGTCTGGGCGGTGCTCATGTTGTAAGGGTCACCTTACAGAACGCGCGGTTACAGTTGACGGGGCGATGGCACAGGGCCACTCCGTCGACGAATACCTCGAGACGATCTACTTCCTCGCCTTCCCGATCGGCGAGTACCGGCCTCAGTCGAGCGGCTCGCCCACGCTCGCCTCGCGCGTCGCCGAGATGCTCGGCGTCTCCCGCGCGTCGGCCGGGGAGATGCTGAAGCGCCTGGAGGCGGAGGGCCTGATCGAGCGGGGCGAGCAGAAGGAGGCGATCCTCACCGCGAGCGGCCGGGCGCGCGCCGAGAAGGTCGTCCGCAAGCATCGAATCATCGAGCGCCTGCTGACCGACTTCATGGGCTACACGGCGGCCGAGGCGCACGTGCACGCCGACGAGCTCGGCGACACCTTCTCGGACGACATGGTCGAGCGGATCGACGACAAGCTCGGCCATCCCGAGCGCTGCCCGCACGGCTGGCCGGTCGACCC
>Ga0066903_100002529_pt1 | contig 14386 bp, 10 predicted proteins | sample PanSoiMetaGPlot1_FD_67491 | JGI IMG/M metagenome (GOLD analysis project Ga0066903, IMG submission 67491) | Tropical forest soil microbial communities from Panama analyzed to predict greenhouse gas emissions - Panama Soil - Plot 1 (version 2) | ecosystem: Environmental > Terrestrial > Soil >...
CGATCCGCCGCATTTCACGGCGACGGTCAGGGACTCGACGCTGCACCACTCGCGCTCGGCGCCTTCGAGATCCGCGGCCATCGCCCTGGCCACGTCGACGCCGCGCGCGGTGGCGCGAACGGTGCCGCCTTCTGTTTGAATCGCGATGATCTCGATGGGCTTGCCGGCCGCCTTCGCCGTCGCGGCGAGGTGCTGCGCGATCACCTGCTCGCATCCCAGCGCAACGACGATCACCGCGCCGACGTTCGGATGCCGGCAATACGCCGCGAGCGTGTCGTGCGTCACCTGCAGATCCGGACCGAGTTGTCCGCAGCCGGCCAGATGCGGAAGCGCGGCACCGACGTCCGGGACGGACGCCGCGATACGCTCCGCGACGACCGACGAACAAATGACAGTCGGCACGACGAGCACGTGATTGCGGACACCGATCTGGCCGTCGGGACGCCGATAGCCCTTGAAGCGCGGAGTCTGGGTCACACCGACTCCACGTCGACGGCATCGCCATCGTCGAGATCGAGCGGCTCGGCGAGCCGCGGCGCCGAGGGCGGCGTCTGTGCGAGGTCGCCCCGTCCGCGTCCACTCGAGACGTTGTGGACATGAACGTGAGAGCCCGCCGTGATATCCGTCATCGCCGTCCCGATGGGATTGCCATACTTCATCACTGCCTCGCCGGCGCGGATCTCGCGAAGCGCGATCTTGTGTCCGCGAGGAATCCGCTGGCTCGCCGTCAGCGGCAGCCCATCGATGACGAACGAGCGGCCGGCCTCGAGAGGTTCGAGAGCCGTCGCGACGTTGTCGCGCGCGCTGATCACGAGCACCGGATTCACTGATTCACCCCGCTCGCGAGGATGCCGCCGTCCACAGCCAGCAGTTGTCCGGTCACGAACGACGAGGCGTCGGACGCGAGGTACACCGCGGCGCCCACGAGCTCGTCGGCGCATCCGAACCGCCGCATTGGCGTCCGCATCAGAAACTCCTGACCGCGCGGACCCTTTAGAAGCGCGCGATTGAGATCGGTCTCGAGGACACCCGGCAGGATGGCGTTGACGGTGACTCCGTGCGGGGCCCACTCGACAGCAAGCGCGCGCGTCAGCCACGCGACGCCGGCTTTGCTCGCCGTGTAGGCCGCGACCTCGTGGAGACCGAGATAGGACCCGAGCGACGCGATGCCGAGTAGCCTTCCGCGTCGCCGTTCGATCATCGGCGGGGCAAACGTCCGATACGTTCGCATCATGCCGGTGAGGTTGGTGTCGAGAATCGCGTCCCACTCCGCGTCCGTCATGTCGACCGTGGGCACGCGCTTGGTGATCCCGGCGGCAGCGACGACGACGTCGACGGCGCCGAACGCACCGAGACATGCGTCTCGCAGGGCAGCGAGCGATGCGGAGTCGGTGACGTCGCTCGTCTGACGAAGCGCCCGTCGGCCGAGTCCTTCGATTTCGGCGGCGACGCTGTCGACGTGCGACTGCCGCCGTCCGGTGGCGACGACGTGCGCGCCGGCGCGGGCAAGACCGAGTGCCAGCGCGCGCCCAATGCCGCTCGTGCCGCCGACAACTACTGCGACGCGGTCCGTGAGCTCGAAGGAAATTGCCGGGAGCATCAGCGAGCGCTCGCCCGCCTGACGCGAGCCGGCCGGGCCACGCGGGCCTTCTCGCGCTCTTCGGCCTGGTGCGCGCTGGACCGCAGCAGATGTTCGTTCATCAGACGCCGCGCCGCGTCGGCATCGTGCGCGCGGATCGCCTGATAGATATCGCGATGGAGTGCCGCCGCATCGCGGAGATCGACGTCCGACGCCTGCTCCGCCGTCTGTCGACGCTGTTCGTAGTAGAGCGCCGACACCATCTCGACGACCGCGGCGATGATCGGGTTGCCCGACGCGGCGGCGACCTGGCGGTGGAAATTGATGTCGTGAACGAGAAACCGCTGCGGGTCGTCCATCGCCGCGAACAAGCCGGCGACTTCGTCCGCAAGCGACGCCAGCTGGTCGGCGGTGGCGAACTCGGCCGCCAGTCCAGACGCGCCGACTTCGAGAATGCGCCGTGCGTCGTACATCTGCTGATGCGAGAAGTCGTGGAGCGCCGCCAGCAGGCTGAGCGGCGCGCTGTCGAGCGCCGGTGGTCCGGCGGGAATGTACGTGCCCGAGCCGTGGCGCGACTCGACGCACCCCATCGCCGCGAGCGCGTGCAGACCCATGCGCACCGTCGGCCGGCTGACGCCAATCCGCGTCGCGAGATCGCGCTCGGCCGGCAGACGATCGCCCGGCCGCAGCGCTTTCCGTTCGATCAGGCCGCGTACAAAAGACACGACCTGTTCGGCGCCGCCTTCAACGACGGGATCGCGTCGGCGTCGACGGCGCGGCGAGGTGCCCATAATTGGTGTATCCAATCATACACGGCCAGCGATCATCAGAAGGTCACGCGCAGGGCGATCTGCAGATCCCGCGGGTTGTTCCGGTCCGTCGTGATGAAGCCGAACGTCGAATTGCGCGGACTCATATCCGGCGACCAAAGCACCGTATAGTTCAGCGCGTTGATCCATTCGAAGCGTAACTGCACCGTCGTGCCTCCTGGCGTAGAGAAATTCTTAAAAAGTCCGACGTCCAGGAGGTTCAGCTGGTGCGAGCGGACGTCGGGCAGCGTCGAGGGGAAGTACCGGATGTTGTTGCCGAGTTGAATCCGGGTGTCGCTCCGCTGCTTGACTGGATCATCCACTCCGCCGGTCTGCACCAAGGCATCGTGGAAGTAAAAGCACGACGTGTCCCACGCTGGAACATCGAGACCCAGGATCTTGCCGTCGACCGTTTTGCCGATGTTCGACACGAGCGACGTCGGGCTGCCGCAACTGGCGTCGTAATACGTGCTGTTGTTCCACGTCAGCGGGAAACCCGATTGATATTGGTACGTGCCGCTCACCTGCCAGCCGCCGGCGACCGCGTCGAGCCCTCTCGACCACCCGCTGCCCCACTGCTGCGACCGTCCGAACGGCAGCAGCATGCTCGACCCGATCGACAGCCGGTTCGGTCGATCGTTCGGCGAGATGCGATCTTCGAGCGTGCCGTCGGCGGGATTGAGGTACTTCAGCCGATCGCGCGTGCGCGACCGCGTGTACTGAATCGTGAACGAGTTGCCGTTGCGGAACCGTCGATCGAGCTGGAAGCTGACGCCGTGGTACGAATCCGATCCCGTGTACTGCTCGATGCCGAACGTGCCGAACTCGGGGAACGGCCGGAGCAACTGCTGACGCTGCACCGTCGCGCCGTTGATCGTGCTCCCGGGCAACAGGCCCGCAAATGGATTCGCCACTTGCGTCGTGAGGAACGTCTCAACGGCGTTGTCGCGCGTCCGTGACGTCGACAGGTACTGCAGCGGGACGTTGTTGACGTCCTGAAAGACCGGCAGGTTCGTGCCGTGCGAGCCAGTGTAGTCGATCGCGGCCACCCAGCCGTGGCCGAAGTCGTGCTGCACGCCCGCTTCCCACCTGGTGTAGTACGGCGACTGGCGATCCGGCTGCACCAGGTTGTTGGTGGTCTGCTGCCCGCCGCCCCCGGGCGAGTTCCCGGTCAGGCTCTGACCAAGCGAACTCCCCAACCCCTGCGAACTGCCGACCGGTTGCACCAGCACGCCGCTTGGAATCGGATTGGTGAGGTTCGCGCCAGTGAACGTGAGGCCGTTGTCGTTGGTCGTGAGCACCGGCGTCCCGACGGAAAACCCAGTCTGGTTGATGTTGTCGAAGAAGAGATCGTACGAGAACAGACCGACGCCACCGTGGACGACAGTGCGGTCGTTCAGAAGGTACTCGACAGCGCCGCGAGGTAGCACCTTCGTCAACGTGTTGTAGGTCGCCCCGTTTTCGAACAGCAGGCCGCCAGGCACCTTGAAACTCGACACTGAAATTTCCGGAATCGGGCTTTTCGCGTACGCGGCTTGCGCGGCCGCCTGAATCGGACTCGTGACGGTGGTGTCGAATCCGGCGAGGTTGCGATTCTGCGCTTCCTTCAAACCGAGGTTCACCTCGAAGCGAACACCCAGGTTGACGGTGAGCTTGCCGTTTACGCGCCAGTCGTCCTGCGCGAAGACGCCGTGATACCACTGCGAGAACGCGCCCGGCGACGAAATCTCGAACTGGCTCGACGCCGTGCCCGGTGCCGCGACGGCGCCGGTCGAGACGGTCGGCAGCCCGAGCATGAACTGCGCCCACGACTGCGCGGGGTCGTTGAGCGGCGCCGAGTTGTTCAACCGCGTGTACGCGCCGGTGAACGCGAACCGACCGCCGGGGAACCCGGGCTGCGTGATGGTCCAGTACTGACCGCGCAGGTCGTAGCCGGCGCGGACCGTGTGCTCCGAATACACGCGCGTCAACGTCGGCGCAAACGACAGCGTCGTCATCGGTCGGTCGAACCCGGTGCCGAAATCCGAGCGCATGGCGCCGAGCGAGGCGATCGTGGATCCCGAATTGGTCGTGCTGAACGAACCGAACGTCATGAACGGGAGGTAGTTGTATCCGTTCATCAGACTCAGCGCCGTCGGCGCGAATCCGAGCTTGGCGGGATCGAACGACTGCGCGTCCGCTCGGTATTCGCCGAAGCGCGAGTAGCTGACGCGCGTATCGAGCAGCGTCTTGCTGCCGAGCGTGCTCGTCACGCCGCCGTTGACGGCGAGGTTGGTGCGGTAGTCGAAGCCCTGCGTCACGGCGAAGCCGTTGATGACGCCGTTGTCGGTCGCGTTCGAGGCGTCCTGCGCCCAGTTGTAGCGATCCTCGCGCCGCTTGTTCCAGTAGCTAGTCAGAAACAAGCGCGTGTTCGACGTGAAGTTGTGGTCGATCCGCCCCATGACCGCGTTGTAGTCGTAGGGCCGCAGCTGATTCGTGAAGTAGTTGCTCTGCGTGCCGGGCCGGTTCGGCTCTGGGTAGTACGACGCGTAGGCCAGGGCGACTGGATTGAGCAGGATCGCGGGAATGAGGTTGTTTGCAAACGCGGTGCGTGTGCCGGCGCTGCCGGTGGCCGTGAACGGGTTGTAGATCGACGTCGAAAACTCGCCGAGGTCGCCGCGGCGCATCCGATCGGTCGGCACGGTGTAAAACGACGGCTCTGGCTGTACGTCGCGCAGGTGTTCGAACGACACCATGAAGAACGTCTTGCTCTTCACGATGGGACCGCCGGCGGTGCCGGTGTAGCGGTTGTACTCGCGCGTGGGCTTCGTGCCGCCCGCGCGCTCGGTCAAAAGCGGCGTGGCGGAGCGGCTGTCGGAGCGGTTGAAGTAGCCGGCGGCGCCGTGCAGCGAGTTGCCGCCGCTCTTGAGCGCAAGGTTCACGACGGCACCCGCCGTGTGTCCGCTTTGCGCGTCGAACGCGTTGGTCTGAACCTTGAACTCGGCGATCGCGTCCGATGGCGGCGAAAACCCGACGCCCCGCGCGTTCGACGTGTTCGGCGCGCCGTCGATGCTGAACTCGTTGCCGCCCTGCACGCCGTTGGCGACGATGCCGGCGAGGTTGCCGTTGTCGGCGGGCCGCGCGAAGTGGAGATCCGAGGAATCCATGATGCCGGGCGCCAGCCGCGTCAGCATGTACGCGGTGCCGTCGCCGAGTGGAAGCTGCGCGATCTGCGACGCGGAGACGGTGGTGCCGGTGACACCGGTCGTGCTGTTAATCGTCGGCGCGTCCGCGACAACGAGAACGGTCTCTTCGATGGCGCCGGTCGCCATCGTGATGTCGAGGCGCAGGACGTCGCCGACGCGGACGGTATTGGTCGAGTGCGTAACTTTTTTGAATCCGCTCAGTTCCGCCGACACGGCATAGGTGCCGGGGTTGAGGTACAGCGCCTCGTAGAAGCCTCTTGAGTCGGTGACGAGGTTCTGCGAGACACGCGTGTCGACATTGGTGACCGTCACCGTCACGCCGGGCAGCGCGCCGCCCGTGGAGTCGAAGACGGTGCCCGCAATGGAGCCGCGGAAATCCTGCGCGGCGGCAGGCGCGGCGATCACCAGCGCAAACACCGCGACGCACGCCGCGAAGAGAAACGACCGACCGTCACGCGCAGACGCCATGCATTGCCTCCTGCTCGGAATCCGACATCGAATGCGCGAGAGGTATTACCACTAGTCAAATGCTGAGGTCAAGGATTATCCACTTTGATTCCCGTGGCCGTCGTGCGGACCTTGAGGCCTGCGGGCTATCAACGCAGCCTCAAGGTCTGCTCGACGCGCAGTCGGCCGATCGCGTTCGTCACCGAGAAGTGGTATAACCAGCGGCGCCAAATGAAGGTCGTCACGTTCGGCGAGATCATGTTGCGCCTGAGCCCGCCCGGATTCGAGCGGCTGCTCCAGTCCCCCGCGTTTGTCGCGACCTTTGGCGGCGGCGAAGCGAACGTCGCTGCGAGCCTTGCACACTTCGGCCTCGACAGCCGCTACGTCACGTGCCTGCCGACCCATGCGATCGGCGACGCGGCCATCCGCATGCTGCGCGCCGAAGGCGTCGGGACCGACGACATCGTCCGCGGCGGCGATCGCGTCGGCATCTACTTCGCGGAAACCGGCGCGAGCCAGCGCCCGTCGACGGTCATCTACGACCGCGCGGGATCGTCGGTCAGCGCCATGGCTGCCGACGCCGTCCCGTGGGACACGGTCATGGCTGGCGCCGCGTGGTTTCACGTCACTGGCATCACGCCGGCACTCGGCGAGCGGGCCGCCGCGGCGACGTGCGCCGCGGTCGCCGCTGCGAAGCGCGCCGGCGCGCGCGTCAGCGTCGACCTGAACTACCGGAAGAAACTCTGGACGCCGGCGAAAGCACAGTCGGTGATGCGTCCGATGATGCGATCGGTGGACGTCGTGATCGCGAACGAAGAAGATCTGCAGGCGGTGCTCGGCGTCGCCGTCGAGGGCGCAGATCCGGAGAGCGGCGCGCTCGACCCGATGCTGTACCGTGACGCTGCCGCGCGCGTGAGCCGCGAGTTCGGGCCGCGGCTCGTCGCCGTCACGCTCCGCGAGAGCGTGTCGGCGAGCGACAACGGCTGGAGCGCGGTGTTGTGGGACGACGAAAGCGCGACAATGCACCAGAGCCAGCGCTACGGCGTGCGCCTGGTCGATCGCATCGGCGGCGGCGACAGCTTCGCCGCCGGCCTGATTTACGCGATCGCGACCGGACGCCCGCTCGATGCGGCGCTGCGGTTCGCGGTCGCCGCGAGCGCGCTCAAGCAGACCATTCCCGGCGATTTCAATCGCGTGAGCGTCGCGGAAGTCGACGCGCTGGCGGCAGGCGACGCCTCCGGCCGGGTACAACGATGACCGGCGATGACAGACTGTTGAGATGACGTTCATCACCGACGACTTCCTGCTCCATGGCGACACCGCTCGCCGGCTCTATCACACGTTCGCCGCGCCGCAGCCCGTCCTCGACTATCACTGTCACCTGTCGCCGCGCGACCTGGCCGACGACCGCCGCTTTGCGAATCTATTCGAGATCTGGCTCGAGGGCGATCACTACAGATGGCGGGCGATGCGCGCGAACGGCGTCGCGGAACGATATTGCACCGGCAACGCCACGCCCTATGAGAAGTTTCTCGCGTGGGCGCGCACCGTGCCGCACACGCTGCGCAATCCGCTCTATCACTGGACGCATCTCGAGCTGCAGCGCTACTTCGGCATCGGCGATCGGCTGGACGAGCGGAGTGCGCCTGCCATCTGGGCACGCGCGAACGAGCGGCTCGGCGATGCCGATCTGACCGCGCGCGGCATCCTCGCTCGTTTCCACGTGACGGCCGTCTGCACGACCGACGATCCCGCCGACTCGCTGACGTTCCACGAACAACTCGCGCAATCGCCGTTCGACACCGCCGTCTATCCGTGCTACCGGCCGGACGGCGCGCTGCGTACGCACGATCCGCTCGGGTTCAACATGTGGATCGACCGTCTCGGCGCCACCGCCGACACGTCGATTGTCCGACTGGCCGATCTGCTCGACGCGCTGCGAGGACGCCACGACGACTTCCACGCTCACGGGTGTCGCCTCTCCGATCACGGGTTGGAAGTCTGCCCCGTCGCGGCCTGCACGGATGCCGACGCGGCGCGAATTTTCGATCGCGTCCGCGCGGGTCACGCCGCCGACCCATCGGAGTCGGAGCAGTTCGCCAGCTACCTCATGCTGTTTTTCGGCCGCCTCGACACCGCGCGCGGCTGGACCAAGCAGCTCCATCTCGGCGCCTTTCGCGACGTCAACACGACGATGCTCGCGTCGCTTGGCCCGAACACAGGATTCGACTCGATTGGTGACTGGCCGCAGACGCGCGCGCTCGGACGCTACCTCGACCGGCTCACCCGCGAAGGCGCGCTGCCGAAGGTCGTCGTCTACAACCTGAATCCGGCGGACAACTACGCGTTCGCAACGATGATCGGCAATTTCCAGGACGGCACCGTGGCCGGCAAGATTCAGTTCGGCAGCGGCTGGTGGTTCCTCGATCAGAAGGACGGCATCCGCTGGCAGCTCGATGCGCTGTCGAACACCGGCCTGCTGTCGCGGTTCATCGGCATGGTGACCGACTCGCGATCGTTCATGTCGTATCCGCGCCACGAGTACTTCCGACGCGTGCTCTGCGACCTCATCGCCGCCGACATCGATCGCGGCGAGTTGCCGGACGACGATGCGCTCGTCGGACCGATGATTCAAGACCTCTCTTACGGAAACGCCGCCCGTCTGCTGGAGCTGCCGGCGCGAACGCCGCCTGCAGCTGTCAGGAGCACTCATGAATAGTCGACGCGAGTTTCTGAAGACCGCGGCTGCCGGCGCCGTCGCGATCCGCTACGCCCCGGAACTCTGGCTGCACGCCGACACGTCCGACGATCCGTGGCGCGAGGTTCCGAAAATCCTCGCGCGCATCAAGCCGCCGACGTTTCCGTCGCGCTCGTTCGACGTCACGAAGTTTGGCGCAGTCGGCAACAATGCGACCGACAACACCGGCGCGTTCAAGGCCGCCATTGCCGCGTGCGAGAAAGCGGGCGGCGGCCACGTGATCGTCCCGGCCGGCGAGTTCGTCACTGGTGCGATCGAGCTGAAGAGCCGCGTCGATCTGCACCTCGACGCCCGCGCCACAATCCGGTTCACGCGCGATCAATCGAAGTACCCGGTGGTGTTCACGCGGTGGGAAGGTATGGAGCTGATGAACTTCTCGCCGTTCATCTACGCCTTCGAGCAGCGCGACATCGCGATCACCGGCTCGGGGACAATCGACGGCAACTGCGACTGCGAACACTGGTGGCCGTGGAAGGGCCGGACCAACTGCGGATGGAAGAAGGGCGACCCCGATCAGGACGCCGATCGCAACAACCTGCTGGCGATGATCGAGCGCGGCGTCCCCGTCAGCCAGCGGGTGTTCGGGCCAGGGCACTATCTGCGGCCGCAGTTCATCCAGCCGTACCGTTGCGAGAACGTCCTCATCGAAGGCGTCAAGTTGCTGAACGCGCCGATGTGGCAAGTGCACCCGGTGCTGTGCACCAACGTCACGATCAAGGACCTCTACGTTCAGGTGTCGTCGCTCGGCCCCAACACGGACGGCTGCGATCCCGAGTCGTGTAAAGACGTCCTGATCACGAACTGCTATTTCGACACAGGCGACGACTGCATCGCGATCAAGGCCGGTCGCAACGCCGATGGCCGCCGGCTGCATACACCCTCGGAGAACATCGTCATTCAGAAGTGCCGGATGAAAAACGGCCACGGCGGCATCACCATCGGCAGCGAGATCTCGGGCGGCGTCAGGAACGTCTTCGCCGAAGACTGTACACTGGACAGCCCGGAGCTCGACTTCGCCGTGCGGCTGAAGAACAACGCGATGCGCGGCGGATTGCTCGAAAACATCTTCGTCCGCAATCTCGAGGTCGGCCAGGTCGCCAAGGCCGCCGTCACCATCGACTTCTACTACGAAGAAGGCGAAGCCGGAAAGTTCACGCCCGTAGTCAGGAACGTCGTGATCAGGAACATGAAGATGCGCAAGGCGGAGTACGCGCTCTATCTTCGCGGATTCAAGACGGCGCCCATTCGCGACGTCGCCGTCATCGACTGCGATTTTGGCGGCGTCGCGAAGCCGAACCTGCTCGAGAACGCCGAAGGCATCTCGATGCGCAACGTCAGAATCAACGGACAGGTTGAAAATCGCTGATGGAGACTCGATGACGCCCGAGAAGATCACGCCGGCGACGTGCATCGTTCGCGACACCGCCGCGCGCAGGGGACGGACGCGCGCGCTCGAACCAGGCGCGACGGCCTCGCGCTATCTGCACTACGGCCGCATCATCCTCGACGCCGGCGGCCCGATCATGCGCTTCTCCACCGGCGAGCTCGAAACCGGACTGATCTGTCTTCGCGGAGAAGCCGTCGTCACCGCAGCCGGCGAGACATACGCGCTGACGCGCTTCGACACGCTCTACGTACCGCGTGACGCCGACGTCGCAATCTCCGCCGGCACTTCAGGCTGCGACATCGTCGAGGTCGCTGCGCCGGTCGAGAGGCAGCGTGCGGTGCAGTTCGTTCCGTATGCCGCGGTCTCGGGCGATCGGTCGCTGCATTTCGAAACCGGCGGGACGGCGGCACGCCGGGAGCTGAGCGTGCTGATCGGAAAGAACGTCGACGCCGGGCGCATCATGGCCGGAGTCACCTTCAGCCAGCCGGGCAACTGGACGTCGTGGCCTCCGCACGAACATGCGGCGATGCTCGAGGAAGCCTACCTCTATATTGAGATGCCGCCGCCCGGATTCGGCATCCAGCTCGTCTACGCCAACTCGCGCGAGCCGGAGCTCGCGACGATTGTGCGTGAGGGCGACGTCGTGCTCATGCCGCAGGGCTATCATCCCAACGTCGCCGCGCCCGGAGGCGGAATCAACTTCGTGTGGATGATGGCGGCGCACCGCGAGGACGTCGACCGTCAATACGGCGTGGTGAACGTGCAGCCGGATTTCGCCGCACTCGGATCGGGCCTCGACCAGGCGCGGGCGACGCGGCCGTGAACACGCACGCCGCGTGGACCGTTCGGCAGGAGTGGGCGACGATGCCCTCCGAGGCGATCGCGGACGGCATCGCGCGACAGATGATGTGGGGCGATCGCGTGATGATCTGCCGCCTCACGTTCGCGCCAGGGGTCGTCACCGCGACACACTCGCACCCGCACGAGCAGATCGTCCTCGTCGAACGTGGGCGCGTGCGCTTCACGGTCGATGGCCGCGACTACCTCGCGTCGGCCGGCGACATCATTCATTTCCGCTCCGGATGTCTGCATGGCGCGGCGATTCTCGACGAGGAAACCGTCCTCATCGACATCTTCTCGCCGATCCGCGAGGACTTTCTGCCCGCGCCAGGACTGTGAGCACCATGCTCGATTGCTTCCGCCTCGACAGCTGCGTCGCGCTGGTCACCGGCGCGTCGCGCGGATTGGGCGACGCGATGGCGCGAGCGCTTGCCGCCGCGGGCGCCGACGTCGCCTTGCACGCGCGGAGCGCGCCCGCGTCGGCAACGGCAGCGTCGATCACGTCGTCGACCGGCCGCCGCACCGCGCTCGTCACCGGAGATCTCGCCGATCCCGACACCGCCGAGCGGATCGTGCGCGAGACAGTGTCCGCGTTCGGCCGCCTCGACGTGCTCGTGAACAACGCCGGCATCATCCGCCGCCGCGCCGCAACCGAACACACCGACGAAGACTGGGACGCCGTGATCGCGGTCAACCTGTCGAGCGTGTTCCGCCTGTGCCGCACTGCGGGGCGTCACATGCTCGAACGCGGCAGCGGGAAGATCGTGAACATCGCGTCGATGCTCTCGTTTCAGGGCGGAGTCACCGTGCCGGGCTACGCGGCGTCGAAGGGCGGACTCGTGCAGCTGACGAAGGCGCTGGCCAACGAATGGGCGGGGCGAGGCGTCAACGTGAACGCGATCGCACCGGGCTACATGGACACCGACAACACCTCGGCGCTGCGTGCCGACGCGGTCCGCATGCGCGAGATTACGTCGCGCATTCCGGCCGGCCGCTGGGGCACGCCCCAGGATCTCGCCGGCGCCGTCGTCTTTCTGTCCTCACGCGCGTCCGACTATGTCCACGGACACGTGCTCGCCGTGGACGGCGGCTGGCTCGCACGATAAAGAAAACGGCCCTAAGCCTTAAGCCCCCTACGCCTAGAGCCCTTAGAATACGAGGCTATGCGGATCACGCGGCACGCGGTCATCGCTGTTGTCGCCCTCGTCATCGCGATCGACGCTGGCGTCCGCCTTCAGGCGGACGACGTCCGGCTAAAGTCGGACGCGACGAATGGTGCACTCGCCCGCGCCACGCTCCAGAAATACTGCCTCACGTGTCACAACGATCGCCTGAAGACCGCCGGGCTCACGCTGGCGAACCTCGACGTCGAGCGCCCGGCGATGAATGCGGAGACCTGGGAAAAAGTCATTCGCAAGCTCCGCACGCGCGCGATGCCGCCGTCGAACGCGCCGCGGCCAGACACGCAGACATATGACGCGCTGGCTGGCTACTTCGAGACATCGATCGATTCCGAGGCTCAGCGCGAACCGCACCCGGGCAAACTCGCGCTCGTGCACCGACTGAGCCGCACGGAGTATCAGAACGCGATTCGCGACTTGCTCGCAATTGACGCGCTCCCGAAGGAGTTCGACTACCCGCTGCTTCTTCCTGCCGACAACTCGGCGAGCGGTTTCGACAACATCGCAGATCTCCTGTTCATGTCGCCGGCAATCATGGAGCGGTACCTCGACGCCGCAGAGAAAATCAGCCGGCTCGCGGTCGGAGACACGCACGCGCCGGTGATCGTCAATCGCTACCGCCTCAGCGCCGAGCAGTGGCAGAGCACGCGCGTGGATGAACTGCCGTGGGGCACCCGCGGCGGTATGTCGGCCAGGACCACCGTCCCTGCCGACGGCGAATACCAGTTCAAAATCCAGCTCTCGGCGCCGCCGACCGAACCGCATCAACTGGAAGTGGTGGTCGACGGTGAGCGCGCGCAGTTGGTGGCGCTCGGCGTCAGCGCTCGGGGCCGTGGACGAGGAGGACAGCCGCCTCCTCCGCGAACGGGAGAAGCCGACCCGGACCGCCCGATCGAGTTCGAGATTCCGATGAAGGCCGGCCCGCGGCTGATCGGCATCACGTTCATCGAGCGCGACGCCGTCCGCGACGAGACGACGCTGCGCCCGCGGATGCGCAGCCGGGGCACGGAACCGGCGCTCTCGCTCGTCACCATCAGCGGCCCCTATGGCACGAAGGCGCCGGGCGACTCTCCGAGCCGCCGCCGTATCTTCACGTGCACGACGCAGGACGATGCGTGCGCGAAGAAGATTCTTCTGACGCTCACCCGCCGCGCGTATCGCCGTCCGACGACCGACGCGGATCTTCAAGACGTCCTGCCGTTCTACGAGAAAGGGCGCGCGGAAGCCGGCTTCGACGCTGGGATAGAACGCGCGCTCGAACGGTTGCTCGTCAGCCCGCAGTTCCTCTTCAGAGTCGAACATGAGGCGGCGAACGTCGCCGCCGGCGCCACGTTCCGCGTCAGCGATCTCGAGCTTGCGTCGCGGCTGTCGTTCTTCCTCTGGAGCAGTATTCCAGACGACCAACTGCTGAACGTCGCGGCGCAGGGACAGCTTCATACACCCGCAGTCCTCGAGCGCGAAGTGCGGAGGATGCTGCGTGACACACGGTCCGCGTCGCTCGTCAACAATTTCGCCGAGCAGTGGCTGTTCGTCCGAGACATCGAGGCGAAGCAACCCGACGGCCTCGTGTTTCCGGATTTCGACGAGACGCTGCGCGCCGCAATGCGGACCGAAACGGACCTCTTTCTCGACAGCGTCCTGCGCGAAAACCGGAGTGTTCTCGATCTGCTGACGGCCAACTACTCGTTTCTGAACGATCGGCTCGCGAAGCACTACGGCATCCCCAACATCCAGGGCAGCGACTTCCGGCGAGTGACGTTTCCCGCCGACAGTCCGCGCGGCGGCCTGCTCGGTCAGGGCAGCATCCTGACACTGACGTCGTACGCGACACGCACGTCGCCCGTCGTGCGAGGCAAATGGGTGCTCGAGAACCTGCTGTCGGCGGCGCCCCCACCGCCACCGGCGAACATTCCGGCACTCAAGACCGACGGGCCGGAGCCCGGCAAGACACTGACGATGAGAGAGGCGATGACGAAGCATCGCGCGAACCCGAGCTGCGCGACCTGTCACGTCCGCATGGATCCGATCGGCTTCGCGATGGAGAACTTCGACGCCGTCGGCCGCTGGCGCGATCACGACAACGGCAGCGACATCGACGCGTCGGGCGGCTTCCCCGACGGAACGACGTTCACGGGCATGGCGGGCTTGAAGAAAATCCTCGTGGCGCAGAAGGATCAGTTCGTCACCACGGTCGCCGAAA
>Ga0066903_100002530_pt1 | contig 14384 bp, 12 predicted proteins | sample PanSoiMetaGPlot1_FD_67491 | JGI IMG/M metagenome (GOLD analysis project Ga0066903, IMG submission 67491) | Tropical forest soil microbial communities from Panama analyzed to predict greenhouse gas emissions - Panama Soil - Plot 1 (version 2) | ecosystem: Environmental > Terrestrial > Soil >...
GATGGCGCCGCCGCGCCTTCTCGGGATGGTCCTCGAAATGGGCGCGGCCGTGCAGCACCGTGCGGTTGTTGAAGATCTGGAAGTCGCCCGGCTCGAGCAGCATCTCGATCAGCACATCGGCATGGTTCCCAAACGAGGCGAACACATCCATCGCGGCGAGCTCGCGCGGCGAGAGCTGGTGATCGCCGGCGGCAACCGCGCGAGTGACGTAACCGCGCACGTAGTGACAGTTGAGCCAGCCGTTCTCGAATTTGTACGCGGGCACGCGGCGCGGAATGAGCGGCGGCACGCCCATCGCCTCGGCGTCCGAATCCGGCATGCGACAGACAAAGCCTTCGTAGAGGACGTTGAGCAACTCGGGCGCAAGGTCGAGCATGAGATTATGAACCGCGTGTGCGCTCGCGAGCCGGCTCGCGCCCCCCACCTTGGCCGTGCGGATGCTGATCATGCCAACGATGTCGCAAGCGTCGGTGTGTACGAACTGGGCGCCGGCCGAATGGTAGCCGCGGCGCAGCCGCCGCTCGGGCTCCTCGTCGGTGAGATCCATGACAGTACCGAGGCGGTCGCCGAGGAAGCTCTGCGGCATGGCAAGGCCGAAATGAGCCCCGAAGCCCCAAAAGATCTTCCCGAGCTCATCGTTGGTGTATCGCTCCGACGGCAGGCCGCGGATGATCACGAAGCCGCGCCCGGTCGCAAGCTCCTCCTTAAAGGCCATCATTGCGGACGCGATGCTGGCGAACGGAAAATCAGCAACGCCGATCTCCTCAAGCGGTTTGCCGCTTTCGCGCAGCCGCCGCACGCCATCGTCGATTTCCGCGACCGCGTCCTTCGGCAGCGGGAATATCCAGTCGCTCGTGCGCGCCAAATCCTTGCCGAGCCATACCGAGCGGCCGGCGGGGCGGAAGATCTCCTCGCTGCTCACGCACCTTCCTCCCTAGTCGTAGACGTCCTTGACTCTGCGGATCAGCTCCGGCGAGGCGGCATAGATGGTTCGGATGATCTTCTCGGATTCATCGCCGCTGAATAGCTCGATCGGTAAGGACTGCTTCTGCGCTTCGGCCAGCAGAGCCGGGTCCTTGAGGGTCTCCGCGAATGCCGCGGCCAGGACCCCGACCCGCTCGCGCGGAACCTCGCGGGCAATGATGAATGGCCGGCCCAACTGCCCGGGCGCATTGAGGATGTCGAGGACGTCGCGCTGCTCCTGCGTCGCCGCGAGGTCGTTGACATAAGGCGTGGCCGGCATGTCGGGCGGCTGTTGCGGTCCGAAGCGCGCCAGCGGGTTGAGCTTACGGTTGGCGATCCAGTCCTGCGGGATCGCGCTCCAGGAGGCGCAGGCGCCTTCGAGCTCGCCGCGCTCGACCGCGAGCCGCTGCTCGTTGCTCCCTGGATAGCCGGCGATCTGACGGATCGGCGCGTTGAAGATCTTCCGCAGCGCCGCGCCGTTGGCATAGACCGCGGAGCCCTTGGCGGTCAGGCCGATCAGGAACTCCTTGCGCCGCATCATGTCGTCCCACGACTTGATGCCGGTCGCGTGCCACGCGTAACAGATGGTGACCTCGCGCGACATCCCGCCAAGGTACTGGTAGTCGGAAAACTTCACGTTGAACTTGTCCGGTGCCGAGAGCGACTCGAGGATCAGCCCGGGATCGAACATGGTGATGGCGGTGCCGTCCTTCGGCGCCGTGGAGAGCCAGCGCACCGACATAAGACTCGCGGCGCCCGGCATGTTCTGCACCACCATGGTCGGATTGCCGGGAATGTGGCGGCCGAAGTGGCGCGCCAGCACCCGCGCGTACTGGTCGTACCCGCCGCCGGCCGAATAACCGACCACGATAGTGAGTGTCTTGCCGCTGTAGAAGCTGTCGAGTGCAACCGCGTCCGGTGCTGTGCCGGCGGACGCCGCAAGCGCGATCGCGAGCATCCGCAAGGGCTGTGCGCTTGTCATCATCGCGTCGTTGGTACTACGATTTTCGAATGATAGGTTTGCCTTCGAGACGGGTCAATCTTGGCGGTGTATCGGCCGACGCCGCATCCGTCCCGTGGAGGCATGCGCGTTGACAATTTCGGCACTTCTCGCCCCGCGTTCGGTCGCGGTGCTCGGCGCGTCAGAGCGCGCTTCCGTGGGCCGCGGAATGGTGGAAGCGCTCGAGCGCATCGGCTTTGCCGGCGCGATCTATCCGATCAATCCGAAATATTCGACCGTCGTCGGCCGCAACTGCTACGCCGGCTTGCGGGAGTTGCCCGAGGCGCCTGACGTGGTGTCGTTCTGCATCCGCAACGACGGCGTGGTCGCGAACCTGCGTGCCGCCGCCGAGCGCGGCGCCCGCGCCGCCGTCATCTACGACAGCGGCTTCGCCGAGCTTGGGCATGACGGCAAAGCGATGCAGGACGTCATTAGCGGCATCTGCCGCGACGCCGGGATATCGCTTTGCGGGCCGAACTGCATGGGCGTGCTCAATCCACCGGCGCGCAGTACGACCTTCAAGCAGGAAGTGCGCGATCCAAAGGGGCTCATCGGCAACGTCGCGCTGATCTCGCAGAGCGGGTCGGTCGCGGCGAGCCTGCTCGCCGACCTGCGCCGGTTCGGCTTCAGCCTCGTAGTGTCGTCCGGCAACGAGGCGGTGAATGATAGCGCAAGCTATATCGAGTTCGCGATCGACGATCCGCACACCAAGGTGATCGCCACCTTCACCGAGACCGTGCGCAACCCGGACCGTTACATCGCGGCGCTCGACCGCGCCGCTGACAAGGGCAAGCCGGTCATCGTGCTCAAGGTCGGGCGATGCGAACGGGTGCGCGCGGCCATCACCGGCCATACCGGCGGTCTTGCCGGAGGGTCGCGCGTCTTCTCCGAAGTACTGAAGGCGCATCGCGCCATCGAGGTCGAGGACCTGGACGAGCTTACCGAAGTACTGGCGGTCTGCCAGGGCGCGCGCTGGCCCAGGGGCCGCGGCATCAACGTCGTGACCACTTCGGGCGGACAGGCCGAGCTGATCCTCGATGTCGCGACCGCATCCGGCATCGCGCTCAATCCATTGTCGGCACAGGCGCGCGCGGCGGTCGAGCGCGACGTCGGCCGCGTCACCGGCGACGGCAACCCGCTCGACGCTTGGGGCCGCGGCGATTTCCGTGCGACCATGCCGCAGGCGCTGCGCCTCCTCACCGACAATCCGACAACCGATGCGGTCGTGTTCTGCAGCAGCGACTCGTTCGACAACCAGGCGCTCGGCCGGCTCGGCCGCGAGGAGGACTATGCCCGCCTGTTTGCCGAGGCTGCCGGCAGGAGCGGCAAGCCGCACTATTTCATGACGATGCGGCCGGGCGTCATGCATGGCGGCCAGCTTCGTATCCTGGCGCAAGCCGGGGTGGCGGTCATCGGTGGCACACGCCAGGGACTGGGCGCGATCGACCGGCTGGCCCGCTGGAACATGCCGCCGGCGCGCCAGCGCGCATCGACGCTGGCGCCCGCGCCCGAACTCGCGGCAGGGCGACGCACGATCAACGAAGCCGACGCCAAGCGGATCCTCAGCGCGTACGGGCTACCGGTGACGCGGGAGACGATCGTGGCAACGCTCGAAGAGGCGACCACCGCCGCGCAGGCGGTCGGCTATCCGGTGGTGCTGAAGGCCGTGTCGGATGACATCCCGCACAAATCGGAGCACGCGCTGGTGGCGGTCGGGCTCGGCGACGCGCATGCGCTTGCCGCCGCCTTCGCGGGCATGGAGCGCAGCGTGGCAAAGCTCGGCCGGCCGATCCTGGGTTACCTGGTGCAGGAAATGATCGGCGACGGGGTCGAGGTGTTTGCGGGCGTCGCCCGCGATCCCGATTTCGGGCTGACGCTGGCGTTCGGCATGGGCGGCGTCGGCGTCGAGGTGCTGCGCGATTTCGCATTGCGGGCGGTCCCGCTGCGCGAGGGCGATGCCGAGGCGATGATCGCCGAGCCGCGCGGCGCTGCGCTTCTTGAGGCTTTCCGCGGTCGTCCGGCGGCCGACGTCGCCGCTCTCGCGCGGTCTCTCTATGCGCTGTCCGACTTTGCGGCCGCCAACAGCGACCGGATCGATGAGATCGACCTCAACCCGATCAAGGCAGGCCCGACAGGTTGCGTCATCGTCGACGCGCTGATCGTGGCCCGGCAGCGGTAGGAAAGACAGCATGGCCGAACCACAGGTCCTGTATGAGACCGACGGCAAAGTAGGCATCGTCACGCTCAATCGCCCGAGCAAGCTCAATGCGCTGAGCATGGAGCTTCGCCTCGACATGGAGCGCGTGCTGCGCGAGGCCGACGATAAGCCGGACACCAGCGTGATCGTGCTGCGTTCCGAGGGACGGAGCTTCTGCGTCGGCTTCGACGTCGGCGCCGACGGCTACGACCCAGGCAAGGTGCCGTGGCGCTACGATGCGCTCAAGCTGCATCAGCGCCTCGGCATCAGCGTGCGGACCTTGATGACGCCGTGGACGCTGCGCAAGCCGGTGATCGCATCGGTGCAGGGACACGCGCTCGGCGGCGGCTGCGAGCTCGCGATGTTCTGCGACATCACGATCGCAGCCGACAATGCGGTGTTCGGCGAGCCCGAGATCCTGTTCTCGCACCTCGGGCCGGCGGTCGTGATGCCGCTGATTATCGGGCACAAGCGGGCGCGCGAGCTTCTCTACTTCGGCGACACGATCGATGCGCAGACCGCGCTTTCCTACGGAATGGTCAACCGCGTGATCCCGCTCGAGGAGCTGCGCACGGCAACCATGAAATACGCAAAGCGTATGGCACTGATTGCACCCGAGGCGCTCGCCGCGGCCAAGCTCGCGATCAGCCGCGGCGCCGAGATCGCCGGTTTCCGCAATGCGCTGCAGGCTGGCCTCGACGTGTGCGCGCCGCTCTACGCGGCCACGACCGAAGTCGGCAAGGAATTCGAGGAGATCAGAAGCCGGGATGGACTTAAGGCCGCGCTCGCCTGGCGTCGCGCGCAGTTCGAGGACAAGTGAACCGAGAGCCCACGATATGCCCCTGAACACGCCGAACATCGTTCGGCTCGCCGCGCTCGCGGGAGGCCTGGCGATGGGCACGCCTTGCGGCGCCGAGGAGGCGAGCCTCTTCGCCGGCAAGAGCATCCAGCTCGTGGTCGGCTTCGATGTCGGCGGCGGGTACGATCTCTACGCCCGGACCGTCGCGCGGTACTGGTCGCGGCACATCCCGGGCAATCCAACCTTCATACCGCAGAACATGCCGGGCGCCGGTACCCGCACCGCCGCAAATTGGCTCTACAACGCAGCCCCGAAGGACGGCACAGCCGTCGGCACGATCGTCCAGAGCACGCCCGTCGACCAGGCACTCGGAGAGCCCGGCATCCGTTTCGACGCCGCGAAGTTCAACTGGCTCGGCAATCCGATCGTCGACAACCTGGTGACGTTGTCGTGGGCCGCGTCCGGCCTCGCGACGCTCGACGACGTCAAGACCAAAGGTGGCCTGTTCTGCGGCAGCACCGGCGCCGGGCCGACCACCGTGTTTCCGCGCGTGATCAATCAGCTCCTCGGCACGCAGATCAAGGTTGTGGCGGGCTATCCCGGCCAGGCCCAGGTCAACATCGCCATGGAGCGCGGCGAGGTGAACTGCATCGGCGGCACCACCTGGTCGTCGGTCAAGGCGACGATGCGACCGATGCTCGACGCGCGCAAGCTCAACATGCTGGTGCAATGGGGCGCAGGCCAGGACCCTGAGATTTCCGCCTATGCGCGGCGCGAGGTTCCGCTGATCCAGGAATTCGGGCCGACCGATCTCGACAAGCGCGTGCTGGTGTTCATTGGCTCGGGCGCGGCCTTCGGGCGTCCCCTGCTCGCGCCGCCTGCGGTCCCGCCCGATCGCGTCGAAGTCCTGCGCCGGGCCTTCGACCGGACCATGACCGATCCCGAGTTCCTGGCTGAAGCGGCCAAGCTCAACATGGACGTCAAGCCGCTATCCGGCGAGGAACTGCAGAAGATCGCGGTGGACGTGGTGCAGGCGCGGCTCGAGGATCTGGCGCGCGCCAAGGAACTGATCGGCGCACCGCGATAGACTGGCAAAGACAACCCGCTAAACTCGCGGATGGATCATGCGTTTCCAAGGCACCAGCGCCTACGTGGCGACCGACGACCTCAAGGTGGCGGTCAACGCCGCGATCACGCTCGAGCGCCCGCTCCTGGTGAAGGGCGAGCCGGGGACCGGCAAGACCGTGCTCGCGCTCGAAATCGCCAAGGCGATCGGCGCGCCGCTTCTCGAATGGCACATCAAATCGACCACCAAGGCGCTGCAGGGCCTTTATGAATACGATGCAGTGTCGCGCTTGCGCGACAGCCAGCTCGGTGACGAGCGCGTCCACGACATCCGTAACTACATCAAGCGCGGCAAGCTCTGGGACGCGTTCGTGGCGGATGAGCGCCCGGTGTTGTTGATCGACGAGATCGACAAGGCCGACATCGAGTTTCCCAACGATCTGTTGCAGGAGCTCGATCGCATGGAATTCTTCGTCTACGAGACCGGCGAGACCGTCAAGGCGCGGCGCCGGCCGATCGTAGTCATCACATCGAACAACGAGAAGGAACTGCCGGACGCGTTCCTCCGCCGCTGCTTTTTCCACTACATCCGCTTTCCCGATCCCGACACCATGCGGGCGATCATCGACGTGCATTTTCCCGGCATCAAGCAGCGGCTGGTCAGCGAGGCGCTGAAGCTGTTCTACGAGATCCGCGACGTGCCGGGCATGAAGAAGAAGCCCTCGACGTCGGAACTGCTCGATTGGCTCAAGCTCCTGATGGTCGAGGACATCAGCATCGAGACGCTGCGCGAGCGCGATCCCAAGAAGCTGATCCCTCCACTCCACGGCGCGCTCATCAAGAACGAGCAGGACGTGCACCTGTTCGAGCGGCTGGCTTTCATGGCACGCCGGGACGGCCGCTGACGCGACCTATGCATGGCGCGCCGGGACGCCCGCTGACGCGGCCTATGCATGGCACGCCGGGACGCCCGCTGACGCGGCCTATGCATGGCACGCCGGGACGCCCGCTGACGCGGCCTACTCCTGCTGTGGCGGGGCGCGCCGCGGATCGAGCAGGCTGCGCCAGTTGAACCGGGGCGGACTCGCTTGCGCGGCCGGCGCGGGCTCGGCAGCGGTCCCATCCGAGGGTTTTGTCGAAGCCGACGGCTGAGCGCCTGCCGGCTTTCGCTTGGCCATGACGGCCCGCAGGTCGGGATAGGCCGACGGTGTCCCGCCGTCTGCCTGGCGCGCTTCGCTGCGACGATACTCCTCCTCGCGGCGGCGGGCGAGACGCGCCTTGTTGCGCTCACGCACGCGGGACCAGGTGTAGAAGCCCTTCGCCGCCACGCGCCCGATGAAACCTCCGGCCCAGACCAGCTCGAACGGCAGGAACAGCCGCCACGTGTCATCGCCTTCGTCGATGGCACGCGCGATGATGTTGCCGGCCATCGCCGTCGTGTTCAGCCCATGACCGCCGAAGCCGCTCGCGACCCACAGCCGCGGCGACAGCTCGCCGATCTGCGGCATGCGGTGAAGCGTGTTGCCGAGCACGCCAGTCCAGACATGCTCGATCTCAACCGGAGCGAGCTGCGGATAGATCCGCTCGATGTCGGCGCGAAGCTGGCGCGCGAACCGGCGCGGATTGCCCTCCCGGGTCGTGACCCCACCCGACAACATCAGGCGATCGCCGCCCACGATCCGATAGTGGTTGTCGGCGAAATCGGTATCGCTGACCCCTCCGCGGTAGACGACCGCATCGTCGAGCCGCGACCCGAGCGGCACGGTTGTCGCCACGTAGGTCCAGACCGGGAGCAAAGTCTCGGATAGGCGCGGCAGGACGGGACCAAGATGAACGTTGCCGGCCAGCACGATATGAGCAGCGCGTACCCGCGCCGAGGGCGTGGTGACGCGCTTGCGCACGCCTTCGGCATCGATCGAGAGCACCGGCGTCCCCTCAAAGATGCGGGTTCCGGCCCGCTCGGCCGCGGCCGCGAGGCCGAGCGCGTAGTTCAGCGGGTGAATGTGGAACGCGGTCGGGAAATGGATGCCATGAAAATAGTGGTCGGTCTTGAGCGCCTCGCGCACGCGCTCGATCGGCCAGCCCTCGACGATGGCTCCGAACTCCTGGCCAATCAGTCGTACCAGCGCGAGATCCGGCTCAGCATCGTCGGTCTTGGCGACCCTGAGCCATCCGCCCTCCGCCAGGTGGACGCCAGCCATCGCGGTCTCGCAGATCGTCGCGCGGACATATTCGAGGCCGGCATCAGCGAGGTCCCACAGCCGCCTGGCGTTGTCCATTCCGACCCGCCGGGCGATGGCATTGATGTCCTGGGCAAAGCCGGGCAGCACGAAACCTGTATTGCGCCCGGACGCGTTCCACGCGAGCCGGCGGCCCTCGAGGAGCGCGACCGACCAACCGCGCTGCGAGAGCTCACGCGCCGCGGTCAGACCCGCAAGCCCGCCGCCCACCACGCAAACCTCAACATCGAGATCGGCCACAAGCGGCGGACGCTCGGGCGCCGGCACGACCGTTTCGGTGTACCAGTTCGGCGCGTAGGCCGGCTGCTCGGACGCCTTCACGTTGTCGTCCCGAATCCTTTCCCGAGATCCCAGGCCCCGCTGCTGTCGTGCTATGCTAGACTCCTGCGCCGCAGAAATCGATGCTCTTGCCATGCGCCTGCTGCTGATTCGACACGCCAAGGCCGAGAAAGGCGAAGAAGGCAGGTCCGACCGGGACCGCCCCCTCAACGCGCGCGGTTGCCAGGACGCACCGAGTATCGGCGCATACCTCGCTCATCACGAACTCGAGCCCGACCGCGCGCTGATCTCGGATTCCCGCCGCACACGGCAGACCTGGGAACGGCTGGCGAGCGAGCTGCCAGCGGCGCCCCCGGTGAGCTACGAGCCGGCGCTCTACCACGCCACGCCCGAGGGCATCCTGGACGTCATCAGGACAAAAGCCCGAGCCGGGGACACGCTCCTTGTGGTCGGCCACAATCCCGGCCTGCATGACGCGGCCCGGCTTCTGATCGCCTCGGGCGATGTCGCGGCGCGCGAGCGGCTTAATGAAGGGCTGCCCACATCCGGACTGCTGGTGATCGATTTCCCAGGCACAGACTGGAAATCGCTGCATCCGCGCAGCGGCCGGCTGGAGCGCTTCATCACGCCCCGTTCGCTGCGGGCGGCCGCCGACTGAAGGGGACGCGATCCGCCGCGGTCGCGATGCGGCAACAAAAGATTCACGCGGCTCCCCAAAGACGTGGCAATATAGCGCCGTGGTCAGAGTCCTGTCTGGGAGAAGGACGTCGCCATGTACAAGCACATCCTGGTTCCGATCGATCTAAGCGATCTGGAACTCGCCAAGCCCGCGATCGCGACCGCGGTGTCGATGGCACAGCAAGCCAACGGGACATTGCGGCTCGTCAATGTGCTGCCGCTGACGCCGGTGATGCTGGCCGAATATGTGCCGCCCGATTTCGAGGCGCAGCAGCGCAAGGCCGCCGAGGATGCGCTCGCGATCATCGGCAAGGAAGTCGGTCTTGAGGCCCCGCGCGTGTCTTCGACCGTACGCCAAGGCGGCGTCCACCAGGAAATCCTGGAGGAGGCCAAGGCCATCCACGCCGACCTCATCGTGATGAGCTCGCATCGGCCGCAAAAGCCCGGGCTCCGCACCTACTTCCTCGGCTCGAACGCGGGCCATGTGGTGCGCTACGCCAAATGCTCCGTCCTGGTCGTGCGCAACCCGGTCTAATGATCAGCCGTCGCCGGTCAGCTTGTTGATGCGCGAGAGGTCGGGGAAAAGGCGCATCCACAAGAGCGTGATTGCGATCGCACCCAGCCCGCCGATCAGGACCGCCGGCATGGCGCCGAGCCAACTCGCCATTGCGCCGGCGCGAAAATCCCCGAGCATGCTCGAGGTACCGGTGAACATGGTATTCGCCGCCGTCACACGCCCCAGCATCTCGTTGGGCGTGCGCGAAAGCACGAGCGAATGTCGGATGACGACGCTGATCGCATCGGCGGCGCCATAGGCGGCGAGCGTGATCAGCGCGATTGCCAGCGAGGTCGACAGCGCGAAGGCGGCGATGGCAAGCCCATAGGCGGCGATCGAGGCGAACAGCCAGACTCCGGCGCGGCGCCTGATCATGAACTGCGACAGCACGACCGACATGATCAGTGCTCCGACCGCGGGCGCCGAGCGCAGGAGACCAAGGCCCCAGGCGCCGGTCCCCAGCACGTCGCGGGCAAAGATCGGCAGCAGCGCCGTCACGCCACCCATCAGCACGGCGAACAAATCGAGCGAAATCACGCCGAACAGGATCTGGCGGCTGCGGATGTAGCTGAAGCCGGCGAACAGCGAGGTCAGCGTGATCGGGGTCTTGTCCTGCCGCGCCAGCGCCGTGTGCACAAGGCTCACCAGCACCGCCGCGGTCGCGAAGACCGTGACGCAGGTCCAATAGACCGTCGCCGGGCCAAGGAGGTACAGCACGCCGCCGATCGCCGGCCCGGTGATGATCGCGGTCTGCTGAGCGGTGGCCGAGGCCGCGATCGCACGCGGCAGCACGGGTTGCGGGACGATATCAGGCAGCAGCGCGTGCAGGGTGGGCATTTCGAAGGCACGCGCGATACCGACCACGAACAGGATCGCAAATATCAACTCGCGCGTGAGGATGCCGCCGTGCGAGCCGAGCGCGAGCGAGGCCGCCGCCACCGCCTTGGCAATCTGGGTCACGCGGATGACAGCGCGGCGGTCGTAGCGATCGGCGATCTGGCCGGCAAACAACGCCATCGAGACCAACGGCACGAACTGCACCAAACCGACAATGCCGAGATCGAGGGGATTGTTGGTGAGCTCGTAGAGCTGCCAGCCGACCGCAACCGCAAGCATCTGGTAGGCGCCGGTGGTCGACGTGCGCGCGCACCAGAACATGACGAATGAGGGGTGCCGCACCAGACTCGGCACCGGGACATGGTTGGGCGTGTGCATGGAAGCCCGCGTTATAGCGGGATCGCGAGCAAGGTGTCGATCAGCCGGCTGTCGAGAACCACGGTTTTTTCAACGAAGCGCAGGCCCTCCGGATCGTCGAGGGCGATGCGGTCGTCGTAGCGGCCGGTGGCGAAGATGCTGGTTTCGCCGCTGTGCATAATGCGCGCCACAATGAAGCTCGTGTGCGCCCGCACCAGGCCGCCCGTCACGGATTCCAGCCGCGGCGGGCTGATCACATGACGATAACGCTGCGCCTCGTAGACATTGGCCTGGCGCAGCGAGCGCACGCGGTCGCGCAGCATAGCGCGCGAGGTTGCGTAAATCAGGCCGAGCGGCAGACCTTGTGCGAGGTTGTCGGCGGTGGTGACGATATAGCGGCACGCATCGATGAAGAAGTCGGGCCAGGCTTCGAGGCGGTCGTCATCGATCGCCTGGCCATAGCGCGCGAGCAGGTCCTGGACTTTGAGCTGAACCGCGGTGTCCACCGGCTAGAGTCCGACTCGTTGAAACTGGATCGTTCGCGGTCCGCCTTCTCTGCGTTTGAGCATGATCTTTTCGCAAAACCGGTTCCCACTTTTCCGGATCATGCTCTAGAGACCCATGTACTGCCGATATGCGGTCCAGAAGCCGCGCACCGCCGCCTCGGTGACACGCGTATCGTCGGATGCGATGCCGCGGCCGCCCATCTCGACCACCGAGAGCACGTCGGCGGCCGAATTAACGGCACGCTGGACGAAGCCTGGCGCCGCACCGTCCTCCATCGAGATGTAGCCGGCCGGGCCGATGAGATTGGCTTGCAGCAGCCGCCGCTCGGTCATGTCGGCATCGTCATCGGCAAAGCCGAAGCAGGTCCAGACCAGCTCGGTCTGCTCGAGCCCCTGCGGCACCAGGCGCCGGACGGCGAGGCTGTTGCGGGTCTGCTGCAGGACGAAGGCGGGGAACACGGAGAGAATCTGCAGGCCGATGCCGTCGCCATATTCGTCGACCGCCGCCAGGACTTCCGGCGCCTCGAGCCCAAACCCTTCCTGCGCGGCACGCATTCCGGCCTGCTCGTATTCCTTGCCGCCGGTGTCCTCGGCGAGCGAATAGCTGATGTGGTGGGCCCCGCTCTCGCTCACGACGAGGCCGCCCTTCTGCGACAGGCGGTTGAGGCGGAAGGTGGTAAAGAACGTGTGCAGCAGGCTCGCGTGATAGCTGTCCTTCACGTTCTCCATGTAGAGCTTCCAGTTGCTCGGCAGCGACTGGCTGTAGCCGCCCAGGACCTTCACCGGCGCTCGCATCACTCGGCGGATGGCCTTGACGATCTGCGGCCCAAGATAGGCTTCGAGCGGCGGCGCCTGCGCCGACAGCGTCCCGAACACAAGACCCGCCAGCACTTCGACGCGCAGCTTGCGGGGTGGATGGGCGTCGGGCTGCGCGTCCGCCGGCATACCGCCCTTGCCGCCGAGCCCACGTCGGAACGCGACGCCGGTGAGATTGCCGGCGAGGTCATAGCTCCAGTTGTGATAGACGCAGGTGATGTCGCGGGCTTCGCCGCGCTCGTTGATGCACAGGAGCGAGCCACGATGCGCGCAGCGGTTCTCGAATGCGCTGAGCCTGCCTTCGGCGTCGCGCGTGACCACGACGGGCATCGCGCCCGCCGATGACGTGCGGTACCTGTTCGGCTTGGGAAGCTCGGCTTCGAGGCAGAGGAAATTCCACACCGGGCCGCGGAAGATGCGCTCTTGCTCGTGGTCGAAAAGCGCCGCGTCCGAATAGACCCAATAGGGCACGCGCGCGACGCCTTCGGCCGGCCAGCGCCGTTCGGCCGGCGTCATGACACCCCTGCCCTGCCCATCGGCTGGCTCATTCGAGCTTCACGTTTGCGGCCTTGATGACCTTGTTCCAGCGCTCGATCTCAGCGCGCATGTAGTCGGCGGTCTCCTGCGGGGTGCCGCCCACGATCTCGGCCGACAGCGCGGCAAAGCGCGGCGCGAGCTCGGGTTGGCGAAGCGCCTCGTTGATGTGGGCATTGATCTTGTCGACGATCGAGCGCCGCGTCTTCGGCGGAGCCACGACCGAGAAGAACGCCTCCGATTCAAAACCGGGCAGGGTCTCCGCCAGGGTCGGGACGTCAGGCAGCGAGGCCATGCGCTTCGCGCTCGCAACCGCGAGCAGCCGCAGCTTGTCTCCCTTCACGAGCGGCAGCGAGACGCCGAGATTGTCGAACATGATGTCGACGCTGCCGCCGACCAGGTCGTTGAGCGCCGGCGCCGTGCCAGTATAAGGCACGTGCTGAACTTTCACGCCGGCCATCATCTGAAACATTTCCGACGTCAGGTGCGAGGTGGCGCCGATACCCTGAATGGCCGAGTTGATCTTGCCCGGATTGGCCTTGGCATAGGCGATGACTTCGGCGACCGATCGGGGCGCGAATTTGGGCGTGACTACGAGCGCGTTGGGGATGCGCGCCATCACGATGATCTTCTCGAACTGGTTCGGATCGAAATTGAGCCTGGGATAGAGGTTCTGGTTGATCACGAGCGGCGGCGGCGGCGCCGAGAGCAGCGTATAGCCGTCGGGCTCGGCCTTGTAGGCGAGCTCGGCGCCGATATTGCCGGCCGCGCCAGGCCGGTTCTCGATGATCACCGGCTGGCCCCATTTTTGCGAAAGCCAATCACCGACGATGCGGGGAATGACATCGGCCGAACCGCCAGCCGGGAACGGCACGATGATCTTGACCGTGCGTGTGGGATAATCCTGCGCGTGCGCGGACGGCACCGCCGCGATCGCGGCGAGCAAGATCACGGTGCCGAGAAGAGCGCTCCCGGCGCAGCGCTCGCCCCTGCCGAAATTCGCAAAGTCCATCATGTCTCTCCTCATCGCGGCCGGGCCGCTCAGTCGACGGAGATTTTAGCAGCGGTGACAACCGGACCCCACAGTTCCTCGCTGCGGCGGATCATCTCGCGCATCTCGTCAGGCGTGCTGCCGAGCGGCTCCGCTTCAAGCGAAAGGATGCGCGCGCGCAGGTCCGGCATCTTGAAAGCTTGGCCGATCGCGCCCGAAACCTTGCCGGCAATCTCCTTTGGCGTACCGGGCGGCGCCGCCACCGCCATCCAGGTGTCGGCATAGACGCCGGGCAAGGTCTCGGCAATGGTCGCGACACCGGGATAGTCCTTGAGGCGGTCGCGGCTGCCGACCGCAAGGAACTTCAGCTTGCCCGCATCAATGTTCTGCTTGTTGGCGAGCAGATAGTCGGGGACGACCTCGATGCTGCCGGCGAGGAGATCGTTGATGGCGGGCGCGCTGCCGCGATACGGCACCTCGGTCATGCGGAAGCCGCCCTTGAGCATCAACAGCTCGCCGAGGAGGTGTCCGGTATTGCCCTTGCCCTGGTGCCCGTAGTTGACCTT
>Ga0066903_100002531_pt1 | contig 14379 bp, 9 predicted proteins | sample PanSoiMetaGPlot1_FD_67491 | JGI IMG/M metagenome (GOLD analysis project Ga0066903, IMG submission 67491) | Tropical forest soil microbial communities from Panama analyzed to predict greenhouse gas emissions - Panama Soil - Plot 1 (version 2) | ecosystem: Environmental > Terrestrial > Soil >...
GCCGCCGCCGCCGCCGACGACGACGCGTCCGCCCTTGAAGCGCACGCCGGGCTCGGTCAGCGCGGACTTCTTGATGAGGCCGGTGATCTCCACGCGCTCGCCGTCATTGTCCTTCACCTTCGCGATCACGTCCTTCTTGCCTTCGACGCGGAAGGAGTGCGCGCGGATGTTGACGCCGCTCTCGGTGTCGGTCTGCCGGACATCCGACGTCCGGATCACCCGACCCTTGAGGCAGCCGGTGAGGACCGCCATCACCGAGTCCTTCGGAACTTTCGGCTTCTCTTCCTGCGGCTGTTGAGCGAGCAACGGGACCGTCGCGAGCGCACAGGCGAGTGCAACGCGGGCTAGCATGGGAAAACCCTCCGGCAAAACGACAGGCTCTTCCACGATACACCAAAATCGTAAGGCGCCTGCGGGACGCGCGGGGCGAATACGGCGCGTTTCCACAAGGCATCGTGCTTGCTCCGCTGTACTGCATGTCCGCATACGTTCTGGCGCTCCTGCTGCTGGCGCCGCCGCAAGTGCTTCCGCCCGATCCGGCGCGTGACGCCTGGCAGGCGCTGCAGGCCGGAGACGGCGAGAAGGCGGCGGCGGCCTTCAAAACGATGCTCGCGTCCAATCCGAACGACGTTCGGGCACTTACGGGCGCCGGCATCGCCGCGCACATGACCGGCCGCGACGACCAGGCCCTGTCGTACCTGAAGCGCGCCGTGCAGGTCGATCCCGACAGCGCCGAAGCGAACTCCTACCTCGCCCAGGCGGCGTACGTACAGGGCGATCTCGACCTCGCGATCAAGGCGGGCGAGCGGTACATGAAGAAGTCGCCCGGCGATCGCGAAGCAGCGAAGCAGATCGAGGTGTGGAAGAAGGAAGCGGCGCTCCACGACAGCTACGCGGTCGCGCCGACGTCGCACTTCAGCGTGATGTTCGAGGGGACGACGCAGCAGGACATCGCGACGCGTGTCGTGAACGTGCTCGAGGCGGCGTACACCCGTGTGGGCGCGCACCTGAGCCTCCCGACCGACTCCGTGACGGCGATTCTCTACACGGGCGAGCAGTTCCGCGACATCACGAAGTCGCCGTCATGGGCCGCCGGCGCGTACGACGGCCGGATCCGCATTCCCGTCCGCGGTGCGCTCAGCGTGCCGGCCGAGCTCGAGCGCGTGGTCACGCACGAGTACGTGCACGCCGTCATCCACCAGCTCTATCCGCGCATCCCGCTGTGGCTGAACGAAGGGTTGGCGACGTACTTCGAGGCCAACGATCACACCTGGCTGACGGGGCGGCTGCGCGGCGCGGAGGTGATTCCGATCGGGCGTCTTGACGAGGCCTTCGAGGCGCAGGACCGCGCCGATGCGGTGACCGCCTACGCCGAGGCCTATCTCGGCGCGCGCATCCTCGTGAACCGCCTCGGTCAGAACCTGCCGGTGTTTCTGACCTACGTGAGCAGCGGAACGGCGATCGACCAGGCGCTGCCGCTGTTCAACATCAGCGAGGCCGACGTCGAACAGGAGTGGACGCGCGCTATTTCACCTTCCACTCCTGCACGCCGGCCGAAACATTAGGCTGCATCACGAGCTCGAGCCGCAGCGCGGAGGCCGTGACCGGCGTGAAGCGGACGACGTTGTATTGATCTTTGGCAACGCCGAACGGCGTGGACGCCTGCACCGGCTTCCACTCGCCGCCGCTGCCTGCCCCGAGCGCAGTCGAGGGGTCCTTGTAGAGCAACCGCCAGCTTTGCGGCACCCGCACGCCGCCCCTGCCCGTGTCGTCGAACCAGTAGACCTGCGTCTCGGACACGGGCGCCGGCTTTGCGAACGTCATCTCGATCCATTCGCCGGTGGAACAGGGACGGCCGTTCTGTCCGGTCGTCTGCCCCGCGGCACAACCATTCCTCGGCCACCAGTCGAAGTATGACGACGAGTCGTTCGACGAGGGGGGATCCTCGCCGTCGATGATGTTGCGGATGTTCTTCGTGCTCGTCGAATTCGCGAGCGTCGACGTCGTCGCGACGGTGGGGTAGGGCGTCGGCTTCGCGACGGCATCGGTGCGCGCGATCCAGACGGCCATCTGGCCGCGGCCGCGGTTCGCCCACGTCGCGTACGGAATCGCCATGAACGGCTGTTCGGCCTTCTGCACCGCGCCTTTTTCGTCGAGCGAGAGCCCCACGGCGCGGCCCTTGACGACTTCCACGCCGTTGAGGAGGTCCGGGCGGAACTCGGCCGTCAACGCGCTCGCGTCCGCCAGGACGATGTTGCGGACCTTGTTGTTCGGGTTGTCGGGCCACTCGGCCGCATAGACGACGGGTCCGCGCTGGAGCGCGACGCGATCGCGATCGGCGGCGACTTTGTCGTTGGCGACGATCCGGCGGACCGGCATCGGCAGAGTGAGATCGATCGTGTCGCCGGCGTTCCACGTCCGGTTGATCGCGACGTACCCGCCGTCATTGATCGTGAGCGCGACGGGTTTGCCGTTCACGGCGAGGGTCGGCGACGCCGACGCCTTGTCGAGGAACCGGTACAGGTCGCCCGGCACCGGCTGTTCACGCGCCCAGCCCGGAATGCGGACGTTGACGGTGAAGGCGCGGGCCTTGTCGGGCGTCAGCCGAATCTTCACGGCGCCGTCCCAGGGATAGCGCGTGTCCTGCGCCACTTTCACTTTGCCGCCGGCCAGGTCGACGTCCGCAGAGCCGCCGGCGTAGAGGTTCACGTAGAGCGTAGGCGCCGGTGCGTCCTTCTTGGCGTAGATGTAACCGGGCACCGACGCCATGAAGCGCGTGATATTGCCCGGGCAGCAGGCGACGCCGAACCACTCCTGCCGCGCGTGCTGGCCGTTCGACTCGAGCGGATTCGGATAGAAAAACGTGTCGCCTTTCAGCGAGACGCCGGAGATGAGCCCGTTGTAGAGCGTCCGCTCCATGATGTCGATGTACTTCGCGTCGCCGTGCAGGAGGAACTGGCGGTGGTTCCAGTAGTCCATGCCGACCGACGCGCACGTCTCGTTGTACGCCGTCATGTTCGGCAGGTCGTACGGATCGCCGAAGCCCTCGTGCCCGCCGGCAGCGCCGATGCCGCCCGTCAGGTACAGCTTGGAGTGGACGAGGTTGTCCCAGATCCGATCGCCCGCCGCCTTCACCTTCGCGTCGTCTTCGAGCGCCGCGACGTCGGCCATGCCCGAGTACATGTACATCGCGCGCACGGCGTGGCCGACCGGTTCGGTCTGATCGATGACGCGGAGCTGCGCCTGGTTGTAGTCGAGACCGCGCGGGTTGACGGTTTCGCCCGGCGGCGTCGTGTCGGGCCCGCGCTGATCGAGCAGGAATTTCGCGAGCGTGAGATAGCTTTCCTTGCCGGTGACGCGATAGAGCTTCACGAGCGCCATCTCGGTGATCTGGTGGCCGGGCCAGATCGTCCGCTTGCCGGGTCCGAAGGTGTTGACGAGAAGATCGGCGGCCTTCGTCGCGACGTCGAGGAGGTTCTTCTTGCCGGTCGCCTGGTAGTGCGCCGCCGCGGCCTCGAACAGATGGCCGAGGTCGTAGAGTTCGTGGCTGTCGTTGCGCTCGTTGACCCAGCGCTCCTTGCCCGACCAGCGGTGGGGATTCTCGGGATTGATCGTTCGCGTCGTGTAGATGTAGCCGTCAGGTTCCTGCGCCGCGGCGATCTTGGCGATCATCCCGTCGACGTACGCGTCGAGCTTGGGATCGGGCTGCACGTTCAGCACGTACGACGCGCCCTCGATCACCTTGTAGAGATCGGTGTCGTCGAACGGATAGCCCGGCGCCTTCATGTCGTGCGCCTCGCCGCGGAGCGCCTGCGCCGCGCGCTCGAAGTTGTTCACGCGGCCCGACTCCTCGCACTTCTGGAACGCGGCGGGAATCGTCACGCGCCGGTTCGTCTCGATGCGCGGCGCCCAGAACACGTCGTTCAGCCGCACGGCCGTGAACGGCACGGGCTGGACGGGGTAGTCGTGCCTGCCCTGAGCGGAGTCGAAGGGAGTGCTTTCAGCGACGGCGCGCTTTGGCGTGCCGGCGGCCAGCACCGTCAGCGTGGCCGTGACGAGAGCAAGAGCGATGCGGAGCGGCATGGCGGGGATTATCACACGTGTTGACACCCCAAACGGGGCGGACATATGGTTGGGGCGGCGCGTGGGTCTGCATCGAACCAGCCTGGGTCGCATCATGGGTGTCGCGTCGGCCGTGGAGTTCTTTCTCATAGCCGGCGCCATCGGTGTGATCGTCTGGAAAGCCCATCGCATCGAGCTCGCGATGGACACCCAGTCCGTCGCCAACGCCGCTCTGGCGGGAGAGATCTCCGGCATGCTGACGGCGCTCTCCGTGGTGGCGCTGGGTCTCCTGCTGGCGCTCGGGATCGGGATGCTGGCGGTCAGGCACTACGTGCTGCGGACGGTCCAGGGCTTCGCGCGCGCCGCCGACGCGCTCGAATCCGACAACGCCGCGTTTCGCCTGGACTGGACGGGACCGGCGGAATTCGAGAGGCTGGCGGCGCGGTTCAACCGGATTCAGGAGCGCCTGCAATCGGAAAGCGCCGACCGGGCGCGGATCGAGACGCGCGAGGCCGAGATGCTGGCCGCGCTCAACAAAGAGATCGACGCCAACGCCGAAACGCTGCGCATCGTGAAGCGCGCCGCGCAGGCGTGGCGGCAGACGTTCGACGCCGTCGATTTCGTGCTGCTCACCGTCGATCGGCATGGCGTCGTGCAGCGCGTCAATCGCGCGGCGGTCAACCTCCTCGGCGGCGGCTTCGAGGACTGGATCGGCCGTCCGATCACCGAGTTCCCCGACCGCCAGCCGTGGCGCGCGATCCGCGCGCTGCTCGACGACGTGTTCGTCGACGGCAACCCGATGAGCGGCCAGATCGAAGACGGCGCCGTATGGGAGTACGCCTCCACGGGCCTGCACGCGGCCGAAGACGTCGCGGTCGTCTGGGCTCGCGACATCAGCCAGATGACGGAGCTGCAGCGCGCGGTGGCACGCTCGGAGTCGATGGGGGCGATGGGCGAGCTGCTCGGCGGTGTCGCGCACGAGGTGCGCAACCCGCTCTTCGCCATCACCGCGCTTCTCGACGCGTGGTCGCTGAAGCCGCAGGTGCAGGAAGGGCCGTTCCTGCCGGCGCTCCGCCGCGAAGTGACGCGCATGCGGCAGCTGATGGAGGAGCTGCTCGAGTACGGCCGCCCGTTCAACCCGTCGCTCGTCGTGCGCGATTTGCAGCCGGTCGCCGCGGAAGCCGTCAGCATCCTGATGCCGGCCGCGAGGGAGATCGACGCGACGATTCACGTCGACGTCTCGGGCCTGGTGCACATGGACTCGGCGCGCATGCTGCGCGTGTTCCTGAATCTGGTGCAGAACGCGCTCGATCACTCACCCGACCGCGGCGTGATCGACGTCGCCAGCCAGGCACTCGCCGACGGCGGCCAGCCCATCGTCCGGATCACCGTGCGCGACCGTGGCCCGGGTTTCCGCGAGGCCGATCTCCCGCGGGTCTTCCATCCCTTCTTTACACGGAGGCCGGGCGGCACGGGACTCGGACTGCCGATCGTGCAGCGCATCGTGGACGAGCACGGCGGGACCGTCTCGGCGGGGAACCATCCCGAGGGCGGCGCGCTGATTCGTGTCGATCTGCCGATCGCCGCCGCCGCGGCCTCGACGTAACGCCGTGGCGGGGCCTCGCGTACTCATCGTGGACGACGAGCCGGGCATTCGCCTCGGCGTGTGTACGTATCTCGAGGCCTGCGGCTTCGACGTCGTCGACGCGGCCGACTGTGCGGCGGCGCTGCAGCTCCTGCGCGGGCGCCGCTTCGACGTCGGCGTCCTCGACTATGCGCTGCCGGACGGCAACGCGCTGACGGTGCTGTCAGAGATTGCGAAGATCCAGCCGGCGATGAAGGCCATCGTGCTGACGGCGTACCCGTCCGACACGATCAAGCGGAACGCGCTGGCGTCTGGAGCGTCGATGTTCCTGACGAAGCCGATCGAGCTCGTGGCGCTGCGGGCGCTGCTGCACGAACTGACCGGCACGACCGCCTCCGACGCCTGAGCCGATCAGGCGGCGGACAGATGTTCCGCGCGCGCCGCGACGTCGCGGAATGCAGGCCCGACGGCCGACAGCAGTTCGCGATAGAGCCCGAGCGCTTCGCTGCGTTGTCCCATCGACTCGAGCGTGAGCGCGAGCTCGTAGGCCAGCGCGTGCGCGTTGTCCTCGTGAACCGGCGGCTGTTCGGCGGTCAGCTCGAGGCAATGGAGCGCGCGCGTCAGATCGCCGGTCCGCCGGTAGAGCTGCGCGAGGTGCACGCCGACGAACGGGCGCAGCGCCGGCGTCCGCATCATCGGCTCCAGCGTGGCCATGGCTCCGGCGAGGTCCCCCGCGGCGGTGAGCCGGGAGGCGTTGGCGACGGCGTTCTCGGCGTCGGTTTCGTCGGACGCATCGAGCCAGTCGTCGAGCGGATCGGCGGGGCGTGACGGCGCGGGGGCCGGCAGCGGCGTCCGGCGGCGCCCCTCGTCGGTCACAAGGCCATCGTCGTCGAACAGGTCGAGCTCGTCGCCGTCGAACTCGCCGACCGGCACGGCGGCAGGTGACACCGCCGACAGCGGTACGGGAGCCAGTGGTACGGGCGCCGATCGAACGGGCGGCGCGACGACGACCGCGTCCGCGAGCCCGCACGCTTCGCTGTCCTCTGCGTCGATCTCCGCTGCGGGCCGGTCGACGCCCGCCGTGGCCAGGATGCGATCGATCAGGTCCTCGACCGTCGCCGTCGCAGGCTGCCGGTTCAACAAGTCGAGCGCGACGTGACGCCCTGTCGACGCGCGGCCGGTCGCCAGACACGCGTCCGCGAGCCGGATCTGCGTCGTGTCCACGCCGCCGAGGCGTCCATCGACCGAGACGTCCACGAGCATCTGGAGCGCTTCGACGTCCTCGGGATGCGCGCGCAGGAACTGCTCGATGTGTTCCGCCGCGCTCTGAAAGTCGCCGTGCGCCGCCGCGCGCCGCGCGACGTCCTCCATTCGCTGAAACGCGCCGAGCCGGACGGGATTGATTCCAGTCGTCGGACGGTCCTCGAGCGGCGCGGCCGCCAGGCTGAGGCCGAGCGGAATCCAGTCGTCGGATCCGGTGTCGAGGGGTTCATCCGGCAAGGCGGCTTCGACCGGTGTCTCGAACGGCGACGGCGAGACCGGGATCGGCGGTTCGAGGGCATACGCCGGCGGAGGAGGCGGCGGACCGGCCGCCTGCGCGTCCAGCAACGCGCCGCGCACACGCTGCATGAACGGACTCGCATCGAGGTTCACGTTCTCGAGCTCGCCGACGCGCGCCGTGGCGGCGGCGTCGCCGGGCCGCATGCGCAGCACCTTGCGGTAGAGCGCACGCGCTTTGACGGCGTGCCCCTGGTCCACCATGTGCTCGGCGAGATCCATGAAGACGGCGATCGCGTCTTCCACATTGTTCATGCGGCCGTACAGATCGCCGAGCGCGTTGGCGACAGCCCAGTCTTTCGGGTCGAAGTCGTACAGCTGCTGATAGAGCGGCAGCGCCTTCGCGAGCGCGTTCTCGCGCATGTGGCGCGCGGCCTGGTCGAGCAGCTCGCTCCGTTCGGCGCGCTGCTTCTGCTGCTGCTGTTGTGCCTTCCCTGGTCGAGTCATGTCGAGTATGCCGCCGTCAAGGAATCGAGATCGACGAGAGCCACGGCTTCGCCGCGCACCCCGTACAGTTGCACGCCGGGCGGCGTGCCGTCCGCACGCGCCAGCGGCGCGTCGTCGTGCGTGGCCCGATGGAGCACGACGTCGCGATCGATGGGGACCGCGAGCAGGGATGTGCCGTGACGCGCGATCAGATAACGGGCGCGCGCGGTGTCGGGCGACACGCCCCCGCCGCCGCTCGCGTCGAGCACCGGGATCGCCAGGCTGCGCCAGATCGCGATTGCCGAAATGTGCGGCGGCGTGCCTGGCACGACGCGCGCCGGCAACGCCTGGACGACGGCGACGATCCGGTTTCCGGCGATCGCGAACCGGCTCGCGCCGCACGGCGGCAGCGCGGTGCTCGTGAACAGCGCCGCCACCCCGCGTCCGGCGCCGCTGGGCGCCAGCTCCGGCGGCTGCGGCGGCGGCGCTGCGAGCGTCACGCGCCCGGTGTTGCGCGGATCCAGGCCGGCGGGCGAGCAGACCAGACTCGGTTCCCCTTCGTCTTCGTCGAGGAGCGAAGAGAACCATCGCCGCGCGACGGGACCCGCGAGCACGGGCAGCGGCAGCCGTTCGGGCGCGCCCTCACGGCGGGCACTCAGGATGCGATCGACCTGCCAGCCCGCGCGCTCATCGCCGCTGCCGGTGATGACCACATGTGTGCCGTCGCTGGCGGGCTCCGACGGGTGCAGCAACGCCCCGAGCGCGAACACCGGAATGGGCTCGCGACCGCGCAGCGTCCCGATGCATCCGGCGCCGTCGCCGCCGGGCGCGATCTGATCGCTGCGGGCGATGAAACGCACATCGCCGCCGTCGAACGCGTACGGCCGCCCGGTAATGCGGCAGTGCACGAAGGTGTCGGGCTGCTGCGCGGGAACCGCCTGCGACTTCACGGGCGCCCCCTGGCCGCGAGGAGCTGTCCGATGCGTGCCGGCCGCGCCACGTGATCCGCCCCCGCGCGTTCGAGCGCGCGCTTCGGCATGCTGGCCATGACGCTGCTGGACGGCTCCTGGATGTACGCCTTGCCGCCCGCTTCGCGGATCCGCTTGAGCCCCTCGGCGCCGTCGTAGCCCATGCCGGTGAGGACGACGCCGGTGGCCGCTGAGCCGAAGGCATGCGCGGCACTCGCCATCGCGAGGTCGATCGACGGGCGATAGCTGTCGCGATCGCCGGGCTGTTGCAAATCCAGGCGGCCGTCGGGACGCACGATCAGGTGAAAGGCGCCCGGCGTGACGAGTACACGGCCGGGCTCGATCTTGTCGCCGTTGGCCGCCTCGCGCACCGAGAGCGACGTATGACGGCTCAACTGCTCGGCGAACGGCGCGGTGAACATGGCCGGCAGGTGCTGCACCACGATGCAGCAGGTCGGGAAGTCGGACGGCAACTCCGCGAGCAGCTCGCCGAGCGCGCCCGGTCCGCCGGTGGACGAACCGATCACGATCACGCCCCCCGCCGCTGCCGGACGGATCACGGGACGCACCGGGCGCGCCACGGCGGAGGCATCGAGAGCCGGAAACACACCGGACTTGGCCTTCGCGCCGACGACGACCTGCGCACCCGCCGCGGCCTTCACCTTCGTGACGATCTCCCGCTTGAGCGACGCGGCGCTGACCGGCGCGCCGGCGGTGTACTTCAGCACGAAGTCGACCGCTCCGAGCTCCAGCGCGCGGAGCGTCGTCGCCGCCGCGCGGCGGCTGATCCCGCTGATGACGACGACCGGCACCTGCGCGGACCCGACGTCGCGGAGGAGCTCGAGACCGTCCGTGCCCGGCATCTGGAGATCGAGCGTGAGCACGTCCGGCGTGGTCTCGCGGACGAGATCCATCGTCGTCGTGGCGTCGTGCGCGATCCCGACGACCTCGCAGTCGCCGGCCTCCTCGAGGTAGGACGCGAGCAGCTTGCAGGTGAACGGCGAATCGTCGGCGATCGCCACGCGGATCATGACGCGACTCTCCGATCAGCCTTGCGGCTGGCCTGCACGAGCCGCCCGACGCGCTCGATGAGCGTGTCCTCCTGGAACGGCTTCACGAGGTAGTCGGTCGCGCCGAGCGACTTCGCCTTGTCGCGGTGCTTGTCGCCGCCGCGCGAGGTCAGCATCACGATCGGCAGCGCGGCGTACGGCTTCTGCCCGCGTATCGTCGCGAGGAATTCGTAGCCGTCCATTCTCGGCATCTCGATGTCGAGCAGGATGAGATCGGGCGGCCGCGTCGAGCGGTGCACGGCCTCGAGCGCCTCGAGCCCGTCGCGCGCCTGAATCGCGGTCCATCCCGCCCGGCGGACCGCCGAGGAGAGCACGTGGCGCATGCTCAGCGAGTCGTCGACGATCAGGATCTGATAGGGCTCCTTGTCGGGCAGCGCGGCGCGCGGCGCGGCCGCCACGCGCGGACGCGGCGCGTCGGCCACGGCGCCGAGATCCGCCGGGTTGAGAATCAGCACGACGGTGCCGTCGCCGAGCAGCGTCGCGCCCCAGACGCCCTGAACACGGCGAAGATGCGTGCCGAGCGTTTTGATGACGGCGTCGCGGCTGCTCAGGATCTCGTCGATCTCGACCGCGACGTGGCGGCCGCCGAGGTTTGCGACGACGATCGGACGCGTGGCCTGGTTGGTCTTGGTGGGACGCGGAAGCGCCAGCCACTCGGCGAGGTCGCGCACCGGGTACGTCTGTCCGGCGAGCGAGATGACGCGATCGGATCCGAGCGGCACGACCGCGGTCGGCAGCGGCCGCGCGATCTGGACGATCGCGCCGAGCGGCAGGCCCATGATCTCGCCGCCCGCGCGGAAGAGCAGGATGCGCGTGATCGCGAGCGTCATCGGCAACCGCACGGCCATCGTCGCGCCCGCCCCGGGACGCGACACGATCCGGATGCGGCCGTTCAACTGGACGACCTTGGCCTTCACGATGTCCATGCCGACGCCGCGTCCCGAGATCTCGGTCACGCGATCCGCGGTGCTGAACCCCGGCTCGAAGAGGAACGACGTCAGCGTGTCCTCGTCGAGGTCGCCGGCCTCCGACTCGTGGACGAAGTTGCGGTCGACGGCGATCCGGCGGATGCGCTCGATGTCGAGACCGCGCCCGTCGTCGTTGACTTCGATGACGACGTCGGTTCCTTCGTGGTACGCGCGCACGGTGACGCGGCCCGTCGCGGCCTTGCCGGACGCCACCCGCTGGGCCGGCGCCTCGATGCCGTGGTCGACCGCGTTGCGCAGCAGGTGCATCAGCGGGTCGGCCATTTCCTGGAGGAGCGACTTGTCCATCGCGACGTGCTCGCCCTCGAGCGCGAACTCGACCGACTTGCCGCAGGCCTCGGCCGCGACGCGGACGGCGCGCTCCAGCCGCGACCCGAGCGTCCGCAGCGGGACCATCCGGAACTCCATCACCTTGTCCTGGATGTCCCGCGTCACCCGTCCGAGCCGCGTGAGGTCGCTGTCGAAGTCGCCGAGCGCGTCGCCGACGCGCGTGCCGACGGTCGCAATGTCGCTCGCCGTTTCCGCGAGCTCGCGCGTGAGCAGGTGGAAGTCGGTGTAGCGGTCGAATTCGAGTTCGTCGAACCCTTCGGCGCTGGCCGAGCTGGTCGCGGACCGCCGGTCGCCGGTGCGGAGGATCAGGTTGCCGCCGAGCGCGCGCGCCTCGTAGTCGCTCTCGAGCTTCTGCGCCACGCGCCGCAGGCGCGCCGTGCTCAGCTTCAGCTCCTCGACCTGGCCGGCGAGCGCCGCGTAGTGCTGCTCGAACGTCGAGCGGTTGATGACGAGCTCCGTCATGAAGCGCACGAGCTCGTTGACGCGTCCGAGCGGCACGCGCAGGACCTGGTCCCCGTCGCGGCGATCCTCGCTGCGGCGATCGGCGCCCCGGCGCCGTTCGGGGAACGCCGCCCGCGGAGCCGTCTCCGGGACCGGCTCCGCGAACGGACGCTCGCTGGCGGCGGGAGGAGCCGCCAGTTCCTGGTTGACGAGCTCGGGCGGCGTCGCCGCGACTGCGGCGGGCACGCCGATCTGGTTGAAGCGCTCGAAGAGCTGCCGCACGGTCTGCGCGCGCGCCTCCGCCTGGCTCGCGGGACCGGTCAGCAGATCGCTCAACGCGTCAGAGGAGGCGGTCAGCAGTTGCACGTGATCGGCCGTCGGCGATGCGTCCTGGTCGTACAGCGCGTCGAGCAGATCCTCCATGCGATGCGCGAGCCGCGACACGGTCATGTAGCCGACGACGCCCGCGGCGCCTTTCAGCGTGTGGACGGCGCGGCGGAGCTCCTGAAGGCTCTCGCGTTCCGTGCCGTCCGGCGACAGCATCGCGGTGAGGCGCGCGATCGCCTCGAGGTGCTCCTGGGCCTCCGCGCCGAAGACTTCGGCCAGCTCCGGATCGATCGCGTCGGTGGCGTCGATCGGCTCGTCCGGTTCGGGCGTCGGCGCGAGCGCCGCGACGACGGGCGGCAGCCAGGCCGGCGGCGGAGACGCAACCGGCGGCGACGTGGGCGCCGACCCCGGCATGGGAAGATCGAGCAGGCCGTCGGAGAACACCGAGAGATCCGGCAGCGTCTCGAGCGCGGATGCGTGGGCCGCGAGCACGGGCTCGATCTCGGATCGCCAGGCGGCGAACTCGCGCGCATCGATCTCGAGCAGGTCGGCGAGCGAGGCGTCGTCGGCGGACGCGCCGCACTGACGCAGGCCCGCGGCGAGCGTGCCCGCCGCCGCGCCGCACGAATCGTTCGTCAGGCCGGCGTCGATGTACTGGGAAAAGAGGGGCAGCGTGCCGCGGAGCGCGCGGACCGCATCCGGCGTCAGCAGGACCGTGTCGGGGTCGAGCAGGTCTTCCGCCTGGTTGAGCAGGTAACCGAGGGCCGCGAGGCCCACCATCGAGGCCGCGCCTTTGATCGCGTGACAGAGCCGGTAGGCTTCGCGCGCGGCGGCGAGATCCGCGGGGTTCACTTCGACGGAGGCGAGCGCGCCGTCGATCGCCGGCAGCGTGATGGCGAATTCGGCCGCGAAGGCGCCGATGGGACCGTCTTCAGAATGTCGCGTCATGACGCGCGCTCCGTGCCTGCCTGGTCCTTTCGACGGAATCCGCGCACGCCAGGCACGTGCAGCGACTCGAGACCGGAGGGTTGACCGCCCGGTCCCTCGCCGGGGCCGAGCAGCAGGTAGCCACCGGGCCGCAGGCGCGAGGCGAGCGCGTCGAGCAGCCGCGTGGCCGCCTCGGGCGCGAAGTAGATCAGCACGTTGTGGCAGAAGATCACGTCGTGCTGCGGGCTGAAGCCCAACGCCGACAGGAGATTGATGCTCATGAACCGGCAGCGCTCGCGCAGCTCGGCGACCACTTCGTACTCGGTGCCGCGCTCGGTGCGCACCTCGCGGAGGAACCGGCCGCGGTAGGCCGGCGCGAGCCCGGAGAGCGCGCGCGGACCGTAGACGCCGCGCCGCGCGATGTCGATCACGCGGCGGCTCATGTCGCTCCCCCACACGGTGAAGCGGCCGCCGAGGTCCTCCTGCATCATGGCGAGCATCGCGAGCGAGTAGGTTTCCTGTCCCGTCGAGCAGCCCGCGCTCCAGAAGCTGAGATACGCGCCCCGCACGCGCTGCGTGAGCAGCGACGGGAGGAGCATCGTCCGCAGCGCGTCGAACGACGCCTGATGGCGGAAGAACGACGTCTCGTGGTTCAGCACGCCCTCGAGCAGCTCGGTCCACTCGGGACCGCCCTCGCGTTCCTCCGAGAGGAGCGCGTGGTACGCCACGGGGTCGGTGACGCCCCGCGCGCGCATCTGGTTCTCGATGAGCTGCAGCACGCCCGGGACCTGCGCGTCGCGGAACGTCAGGCCGCAGCGGCGCAGGAACAACGCACACCAGTCCTGTGCTCCGATCGCGGCGCGGGTCTTGTCCCGCGCGTCGTCCCGGTGTGCGTTCATCATCATCGAGACGCGACGAGACGCGGCGCGGTCGCGGGCTGCGCGGGCGCCGTCGGCAGGTGGAACCGCGCGACCGACGCGTTGAGGTTATCGGCGAGCAGCGCCAGCTGGCCGATCGAGGCCGCCGTCTGCTTGGTGTTCGACGCCGTGTTGCGCGTGACCGACGACATCTCGTTCATCGACTTGGCGACCTGCTCCGACCCGCGCGCCTGCTGCTGCGCAGCGTCCGAGATGGCCTGGATCAGCTCGGCGAGGCGGTTCGACACGCCCTGAATCTCGGTGAGCGCGACGCCCGCCTCGTTGGCGATGTTCGAGCGGTTGATGACCTCGCGCGTGGTGTCTTCCATGGCCGCCATGACTTCGGCGGTCTCGCTCTGCGTCGTCTTGACGAGCGTGCCGGCGCGCTTGGTCGCTTCGGTCGCGCGCTCGGCGAGGCGCTCGACTTCGTCGGCGACGACCGCAAAGCCGCGGCCGGCCTCGCCGGCCATCGCGGCCTGAATCGAGGCGTTGAGCGCGAGGATGCTCGTGCGGTCGGCGATGTCGCCGATGAGCTCGACGATCTCGGCGATTTCCTGCGAGCTCTCGCCGAGGCGCTTGATGCGCTTGGCCGTTTCCTGCACCTGGTCGCGGACGGCCTTCATGCCCTCGATCGTCCGCGTGACCGCGCGCGCGCCGTGCTCGGCGTTGGTCCGGGCTTCCTCCGCGACGGTCGCCGACACGGCGGCGTTCTCCGACACGTAGTGAATCGAGGCGGCCATCTCTTCGATGGCGACCGAGGCGTCGACGGCCTGCGCGGCCTGC
>Ga0066903_100002532_pt1 | contig 14378 bp, 10 predicted proteins | sample PanSoiMetaGPlot1_FD_67491 | JGI IMG/M metagenome (GOLD analysis project Ga0066903, IMG submission 67491) | Tropical forest soil microbial communities from Panama analyzed to predict greenhouse gas emissions - Panama Soil - Plot 1 (version 2) | ecosystem: Environmental > Terrestrial > Soil >...
CGGGACAAGTCACGGTAGTCCTCAATCCCACAACTTTTTTGGGCACGAATGCGGCAAACCAGCAGCCCTATCCCGGCTCGGAGTACCTGGATTTGGGAGTGAAGGTAAAGGCGACACCGATTCTGCATGCCAACAACGAGGTGACGCTGCAACTGGAGTTCGAGATTCGTGCCCTTGCGGGGACGAGCATCAATGGCATTCCGATCATTTCGAATCGCACGTTGACTCAGACGGTCCGAGTGAAGGAGGACCAACCGACGCTGCTGGGTGGACTGACGGACCGGGAGGAAACCCGCTCCATTACCGGGCTGCCGGGATTCGCGACGCTACCCGTCATCGGCTACGCCTTTGGAACCAGGAACAACTCGCTGATGGACACCGAACTGGTGATTCTGATTACGCCGCGGCGGCTGCGCGCACCGGGCCAGACGGGGCGCACCGTCTACGCCGGGCGCGGCGACACCACGACACGACGCGAAGGTGGCGCAACACCTCCGCCATCGCCGCCACCACCATGAGGACTAGCTAAGAGTGAGCGAATGGCCCGCCAGCTTCTCGAGGATGGTTACGGGCGCGAGCTCTGGCGCAACCATGGCGCTGCGCGACACGATGAACGTCTGCTCGAGAGCATACTGCCCTTCGAGGACGGCGTGACTCACGCAATCGGTGAAGACGATCCAGCTAGAACCTGGAGGGAATTCCCAGCGGCGCTTCGGTGATTCGCTCTGGAAGAGCTCATCTTCCTTCATGGCGTTATGGCATGCGTGCATGAAGCGGTCGTAGGAGGACTGGCGCGCACCTGGAAAGCCCAAGGCACCCGCCAACGCACGAAGCGGACTCCTCTGTTGTGCTGCGGGAAGGCCGAGCGTTTGCGCAAAGCGCGGCGCAACAGCTGAAAATGTTTGGGAAGTGAGCCAGATGCGATTCTGCGACGGGTTGATATTGGTGAAGAAGCGCAAGATGCGATCGCCATTGGTTGGGCGCGTAGGGAACGAATCAACGTGGCAAAGGTCATTGCGGGCGTGCAGGCGCGCGGCGCGGCCGCGTTCCTCGATGGGACGATAGCTGGCGTAGTCGAGCTTCCAACGCCCGCCGTATGGGGGGAGGAGCTCAGCGAGAAACTTTGCCGCGGACTGGGAGTAGCTGCGAAGTATAACGCGCAACTGCTCGCCTTCCGCGGACTCGGTCTTGTCCAAGCCGGTCACGCGATCTTCCACGGGACGATAGGCGACGTTTTTGTGGTAAGCGGCGCTGGTTTGCTTTTGCCCAAGCAGAGTCTGGCGATTCGCAGCGGAGATTTCAAAGGGCGTACGCGCGAAATACAGAATATTGCCGGCTTCGAGCTCACGGCACAACTGTTCACCTCGCGCGCGCGGGTCCGCAAGCAGGGCCGGGACGAATTGTCCTTCGGCATCCTGAACTGAGACCAGACTGCTAACAAAAGAGCCAGCCTCTGGATCCATCGGTTGCGCGACAGGAGAGCTCATACGGACGAAAAAAGCATAGCGTCGAGCACAAAGAGTGGCAAGCGGCGGCGCGTCACGGAAGCGCTTCGAAGACCACGATCGGGCGGTAGGTGCGCGGAACGACGGCTTCTGCAATGGCAATCAGCTTGTTCTGCTGATTGAAGACGCGAAGGCGCGGTGCGGTGGGCTGGCCGGAATCGAGTTGCTCCGTGGCACCGGGGATGGCGGAGATCTGACCCGGCTGAATCTGCGCGACCGTGACGTTGAAGTTCGTGCCGTGGCGGACGCGCCTTTCGACGACCGGCAAGACGTTGGCGCGGGGAAGACTCGGTAGCAGGTGCTCCAGCGGGATGAGGCGCTCGGCAAACTTTCCGGCGCGCGCAGCTTCGGCCAAATCATCGAGTTCGTTGGCTTGCTCGAGCGAGAATTCACCGACAGCAGTGCGCGTGATTTCGGCCAGATGCGCGCCGCAGCCGAGCAGCTGGCCCATCTCGTGAGCCAGCGAGCGAATATAAGTGCCCGACGAGCATTCGACGACAAAGCGTGCGAGAGACCCTTCGATGCCGGCGAGCCGGTATTCGAAGAGCTCGACTTCAACTGGCTTCAGCTCCACGGCTTGCTTCTTACGGGCCAATTCATAGGCCGGGCGGCCGTGGATTTTTTTTGCGGAGAATACCGGAGGCTTCTGCTCGAAGCGGCCAATACGCTCGAAGGCAAGCTTTTCGAGTAGGTCGGGTTCGAGCGAGGGTGCTACGTCGGGACCGCGGGCTTCGCCGTCGGAATCGTAGGTGTCAGTGGCAAAGCCGAAGCGGAAGCCGGCAGTGTAGCGCTTGCGTCGCCCAGCGTAGAAGCGCACCAGGCGCGTGGCGCGGCCGAGCAAAAGGACAAGTACGCCAGTGGCCAGCGGGTCCAGCGTTCCGAGATGACCGACTTGACGAAAGCCGGCGAGGTGGCGCACAGCATCGACCACGTCGTGAGAGGTTTTGCCCTTGGGCTTGTTGACGACAAGCGCGCCGTCAAAGAGCGCGGGCTGCGGCTGGCGTGGCATAGGTCGGGAAAGTCAAGAACGCGAACCGGCCGAAGTCCGGTTGGTCATCGCTAGAACAGGGAAAAAAAACGCACGGCTCATGGCGTCGACGGTTTGTCTTTCTTCATTTCCTTGAGCAAGGCGTCAATACGCTCGGTGTACTCCTGTGAATGATCCAGAGTGAAGTGCAAGTCCGGAGTACGACGCAGTTGAAGGCGCTCGACCAGCTCGCTGCGGATGAAGCCAGAAGCGTGCTCGAGCGCCTTGATGGCGTCTCCTTGTTCCTTCGCGGAGCCTCGCGCGCTGATGAAGACGCGGGCGTGGCGCATGTCCGGCTGAACGCGGACTTCGCTGACCACGACCATGCCTTCGAGGCGCGGATCTTTCAGTTCGCCTGCAAGCATGGCGTTGATTTCGTGCGCGATTTCCTCGCCGACGCGCTCGTGACGATGATTGGCTGTGCTCATCTTTACCGCGCAGTTCCTGTCTGGTTCCGCCGCTAGATCACTTCCACCACGTGATTCACCAGCATGCGCCCCAACTGGCGGCTGGCATCCTCCAACACGAGTTGCAGCGACTCTTCCACGTGCTGCTCAGCATTCGAGAGTGTGACCACGCCGATGATGGCGCGCGACCACACGTCCTGATACTCGAGCTCTGCGACCGCCACGTTGAAATGCCGTCGCAAGCGGTCCTTTAAGCTGCGGACGACCTGGCGCTTGTCCTTCAGCGATTGAGCGTCCGGAATATGCAGCTCGAGAGTGAGCAGGCCGACCGGCATGTGCGGCTCCGGAAAGCTGGCGGACTATCTCTTCGCGGAGGCACCGCCTTGAGCGGCAGCCTCGGCGGCGCTAAGCTTCTGGACGTTGAAGCATTCCAGAATGTCGCCGACTTTCACGTCGTTGAAATTCGCAATGCCGGCGCCGCATTCGAATCCAGCGCGAACTTCGCTGGCGTCGTCTTTGAAGCGCTTGAGCGAACTAAGCTTCGAGGTGTAGATCACGGCGCCATCGCGGACGACGCGAACCTGGGCGTCGCGCTTGAGGACGCCGTCGAGAACGTAACAGCCGGCAACCGTGCCCGCACCTTTGACGCGGAAGGTGTTGCGCACTTCCGCGCGGCCAAGATAGGTCTCCTGGATGACCGGCTCAAGTAGGCCTTCCATGGCCTTCTTCAACTCGTCGGAAACCTCGTAGATGATGGTGTGAGTGCGGATATCCACACCTTCGCGCTGGGCGAGGTCGGAGGCTTTGCGGTCCGGCCGCACGCCGAACGCGATGATAATGGCGCCGGAGGCGGAAGCGAGCAGAACGTCGTTCTCCGTGACCGCGCCTACGCCAGCGCTGATAATCTTCAGCTTGACCTGATCGGTGGAAAGCTTGGGCAGCATCTCGCTCATCACTTCCGCGGAGCCCTGCACGTCGGCCTTGATGACGATAGGCAGTTCTTTCACTTCGCCCGCTTTGAGCTGCTCGTGCAATTGGTCGAGGGTGATGCGTCCACCGCTGGTGCGTGCGAGTGCGGCATCGCGCTGCTTGGACTGGCGGAATTCGACGACGTGGCGGGCTTTGGCCTCGTCGGTCACCTGGAAGTGATCGCCCGCTTCGGGAACACCCTGCAAACCCAGCACTTCGACGGGAGTCGAAGGCGGAGCATCCTTGGCGGCCCGCCCATGATCGTCGAACATGGCGCGGACTTTTCCGAACACCGCACCACAAATGAAGAAGTCGCCGCCGCGTAGCGTGCCGTTTTGCACCAGCACGGTAGCGACCGGGCCGCGGCCCTTGTCGACGCGTGATTCAAGCACAGTGCCGCTGGCCGGCGCGTCGGGGTTGGCGCGCAAGTCGCGCAACTCAGCCACCAACAACAGAATTTCCAGCAATTTGTCGATGCCCTTTTTCTGCTTGGCGGAGACTTCAACGAATTCGGTGTCGCCGCCCCACTCGACGGGCATGAGCGAAAGCTCGGTGAGCTGGCGCTTGACGCGCTCGGGCTGCGCTTCGGGCTTATCGATCTTGTTGATGGCCACCACAATGGGCACCTTTGCGGCGCGCGCGTGGTCGACGGCCTCGCGCGTTTGTGGCATGACGCCGTCGTCCGCTGCGACCACCAACACCACGATGTCTGTAACCTTTGCACCCCGCGCACGCATCCGCGTGAATGCTTCGTGACCTGGGGTGTCGACAAACACGACGCTCTTGTCGGCGACCTGCACCTTGTAGGCGCCGATGTGTTGGGTGATGCCGCCAGCTTCGCCGCTGGCGACGTCGGCTTCGCGAATAGCGTCGAGCAAACTGGTCTTGCCGTGATCGACGTGACCCATCACGGTGACCACAGGCGGCCGGGGCTTCAGGTTCTCTTTGGTCTCTTCCTTGGCAACCTCAAGAACCATTTCCTCTTCGAGGGAGACGACCGTCACGACGCCGTTGAACGCTTCCGCCAGTTCGGTTGCGGTGTTGACGTCGAGAGCCTGATTGATACTGGCGAAGACGCCGCGATCCAGCAGTGTCTTGAGCAAGTCTTTGGCGCGGACGTCGAGCTTCTCGGCGAGCTCGCGAATGGTGATGCCTTCAGTGAGGGTGACGTCGCGCGGTGGGCGCGGCTCCGGCGGCGCGATGACCGCGGCAACACCGCGGGTTGCACCAGCGCGCTGCCTGGTCGGATGCAGCTTGCGCTCGCCTTCCATCTCGCGCTTATCTGCGGTCGGGCGCTGGCGCTGCGGAGGTTTGCGCGCATAGAGCGGCTTACCGGGTTCCGCCTTAGCCGGCATTTTGTCTGGCAGAGGCGGCAACATCCCTGGGCGGCCCGGCATTCGTGGGCCTGGACGCGTGCCCGTCGGCGTCGGACCTCGGCGCTGTTCAAAGGGACGCCCTTGCGGGCCGCTCCCTGCGCCAGTGCTACCTGGGCCTGTCGGGCGCGGACCATACGGCCGGCTCCCGGGCCCACCTTGTTGCGGACGCATCGGCTGACCAGGACGGGGACCACTGGGACGATCTGATGGGGCGCTGGGTAGCGGGCCACGATTCCCAGTTGGGAGCGGCCCACGATTTCCTGTCGGCAACGGTCGGGCGGGTTGCGCGCCAGGACGAGCCGTCGCCGCGCCAGGTGCCGCAGCAGCAGGACGCAAAGACGACGGCGATCCCGCTTGCTGACCGGGCGCAGGCGGACGAGCGGCTGCTGGCGTCGCCGCTCCCGGGGCGGGCGGACGAATCGGTTGACCCGGAGGTGCTTTGGGACGACTGGGCTGGCTCGCTGGCGGGCTTGGAGCCGAAGAAGTCTGTGCTGGTGCTGGCGGCTTTGGCGCAGGAGGCTGTGGAACTATCGTTGGAGCGGAAGGCGGGGCGGGCGGAGCCGCAGGTTTCGCTACTGCAGGAGCTTGCGGCGCGGCAGGCGCGTGCGCCGGTGCTGGAGCCGCAGACGGCGGAGCAATCGGCGCTGGCGCGGGAGCTGGAGGGCGCGCGGGTGGCGCGACAGCAGGAGGCGCCACCGGAGCTGGCACTGCCGGCCGCATGCGCGCAGCCCTGGCGGCTGCTTCCTTAGCTTCTTTTTCGGCCTGCGCCGCACGCTCGGCTGCGGCTTCTTCTTCGGCCTGACCGAGAAGGCGGCGGCGCACTTTCTCCGCGACGTCGACCGGAATCGAGCTCGAGTGGGTCTTCTTCTCGGTGACGCCGAAACCCGGCAAGAGGTCGATGATGGCTTTCGCCTTGACCTCGAGTTCGCGGGCTAGCTCGTTGATTCGGACTTGGTTAGCGTCGCTCAATTAGGATTTAGCCTCTCCCGACTTGTCGTGCGCTTCGCTGGATTCGCTTGCCGCAGCTTGTCCCGATTCCTTGGTTTCTTCTTCTTGCCCAGGTGCTGCCTCCTGGGCTTCACGTGCATCGCTCGCAGCGGACTGGTTTTCGGTGGCCGCGGATACTTCATCGGCAGGCGCCTCGGCATGCTCTGCACCCGATGCCGGTTCGGCATCCTCGACTGGCGCAGCGGCGGCCTCGGCGTCGCCTCCGCCTTCGTAGAAGCGATTCACCGCCTGATAGATTTTGTCGACCATCTTTTCACCGATGCCCGGAATTTCCATCAGCTGCTCCGGAGTCATCGACGCAAGCTTTTCGACGTTGTTGATCCCGGCGGCCTCAATCTTTTCGATAGTTTTAGGGCCCACACCGGCGAGAGCCGTCAAGGGCGTCGTCGGAGCGGTCAGCGCAGTCATCTGCTCTTCGATCTCGCGGCGCTTCTCTTCCTCACTCTTGATATCGATGTCCCAGCCAATTAGCTTGCTGGCGAGGCGAACGTTTTGGCCCTTCTTGCCAATGGCCAACGAAAGCTGCGAATCCTCGACGATCACTTCGAGCTTGTGATTTTCGGGGTCGGTAATCTGCACGCGAGTGACCTTGGCTGGACTGAGCGCTTTCTGCGCAAAAGCCACGGTCTCTTCGCTATACGGAATGATGTCGATTTTCTCGCCGCGCAGCTCACGGATAATCGACTGCACGCGCATGCCTTTCATGCCTACGCATGCACCCACCGGGTCGACGTCTTTGTCTCGGCTCGCTACGGCGACCTTGGTGCGCTCGCCGGCTTCGCGTGCTGCATGACGAATTTGCACCGTGCCGTCGTAGATTTCCGGAACCTCCATCTCAAATAGGCGTTGCACCAGGCTGGCGTCCGCGCGGGAGACGATGACTTGCGGTCCCTTGGCGGCGCGGTCCACGGCTTTGATGACCACGCGGAGACGTTCGCCGATATTGTAGGTTTCAAGCCGCGATTGCTCGCGCTTGGGCAGACGCGCTTCGGTACGGCCCATGTCCACGATCAGGTCAGGACCTTCGGAGCGCTTGACGATGACTGTGACCAGTTCGCCGACGCGATTGTGATATTCATTGAAAATCGTGTCGCGCTCGGCTTCGCGGACCTTCTGCAAGATGACCTGCTTGGCCGTCTGTGCCGCGATGCGGCCGAGCACATCGGTGGGCTTGGCAGTAATGATTTCGGTACCGATCTCGGCGGCGGGGTTTTTCTTTTTGGCGTCGGCCAAGGTGATTTCCCGCTTGGGGTCGGTGACTTCCTCGACCACAGTCAAAACGGCGTAGACATCGACTTGACCGGTCTCCTGATTGAACTTGCCCCGTAAATCCTCTTCGCTCTTGTAGTACTTCCGTGCGGCCACCACCATGGCGTCCTCAATCGCAGACACCACCACTTCCGGTTCGATATGCTTCTCGCGGCTCAACATCTCGATTTGTTGATAGAGCAGACTCGCCATGACTCGTTCTCGATTTCCCCGCCGTCAGAACTCCACTACCAGATTCGCCTTGCGAATATTGTCCAGCGGCAACTCGACCACTCGCGCCGCCTTGCCTTTCAATTCCATGCGGACCATTCCGTCCGCAAACCCTTTCAGGCGGCCCTCGAAGAATTTCGCTTCGCCGACCGGTTCGATGGTCGAAATCTTTGCCAAACGCCCGGTAAAGCGCGCAAAATCGGCCGCTTTGGTGAGCGCGCGGTCCATGCCCGGAGAGCTGATCTCCAGGACGTAACTGGGCCCTGTAACGAGGTCCTCCACATCGAGGATCACGCTCAGCTGCTTACTGACTTTCTCGCAGTCGGCGTGGCTCACCTTTGGGTATGGACTTGAGGCCTCCGCCGTTCCGACTTGACCCAGCCCGGCACCACTAGACCCAGCTTCCGTGCTGGCCGTCGCCTCAGGGACGCGGTCGATGTACACCCGAAGGAAACGTTGCTTACCAACTTTCCATTCGACGTCAACGACTTCTAGCCCCTCCGAGCGCGCCACACGCTCGGCGGCCTCCCGGATCTTGTCCAAATTCAACCAGAGACTCCCCGACCGTTGCCGGTCCGCACGGCACTCCGTCCGGCGCCAACAAAAAAGTGGGCTTGCGCCCACTCATCCGTTCGACCGCTTCAGAGCGAAACTAGAGTATATTCCGGCACTACGGCAAAAGCAAGATACGCCGCTCTGAGCCCCGAAGGCGCTGGATTCGGATGATGCGAGCGCCAACGTCAGTTCGACTTGACGCCTAACACTCAGGCGGGTACTGTTTTCTCAAATTGTTGTGACGGATTATACAAGTGAGTTGGGCCAAAGTATTCTTACCCACGGTTGTTCTCCGGGTCGCGCTGCTGCCGGCAATACTCGTCTTCGCCGCGCCGGCTTGGCCGCAACGGTCGCCGCTTCCCTCGGTTCCAACCGCACAGCCGGGCGAGCGGCTGAATGCGCTGGGATTGCTTCCCCGGACCATCACAGTGAACGTACGCGAGGCGAACGGGATGCCCCTGGAGGGCCACGCCTTTGTGAAACTGTCTTCGCAGAGTCGGCATTACAGCGCAACGGTGGCAGTGCAGGATAACTCCGTAGCTACATTCGACGATGTGACTGGTGGCGACTATGACGTAGAGGTGAACTGCGCCGGTTACAAGACCGCGGTGGAGCACGTCAGCTTTCAGGGCGGTTCTGGGGTTGCCTTATTTGTGTATCTGCATTCTGAGACGGAGGCGGCAGCTACTGCCGCGAGGCCGCCGGGGATGAAGCTGACTCCGAAGCTGCAACAAGAGTTAGACAAGGCTTTCGAGAAGATGCGCAAGCGACAGTATGACGGGGCGCGCGAGCACTTCGAAAAGGCAGCCAAGCTAGCGCCCGCAAACCCGGACATGCCGTACATGCTGGGCATGATCGAGTACAACCAGCAGCACTTTGACCTGGCGCGCGAGCAGTTTCAGAAAGCGCTGACACTCGATCCAGCCCATGAGCGCTCGCTGACCCGGCTGGGCGAATTGCAGCTGCGAGCTGGCGACGCGGCTGGCGCGACTCAAACCCTGGAGAAGGCCTATCTGGCGAACGGAGCCGATTGGCGCATGCACTACCTTCTGGCGCAAGCGTATAACGAGCAGAGGGATTATCCGAAAGCTGGGCTACATGCCACCAAGGCGGCGGAACTGGGCGGAGACCAAGCTGCGCAGCCGCTGTTCCTCCTGGGCCAAATCTATAGCTCCGAGAACGAAAGAGAGCGAGCCAAGCAAGTCTTCGACATGCTTATCGCGCAATTCCCGAGCGACCCGGCGGCGAAGCAAGCCAAGGCACAGGTCGCGGCTTTGGACGTCAGTCCCTCTGGCACAAACCCGGCGGGTTCGAGCTCCGCGACCGCCAGCGCTAAGTCCAACAACGCCGCAGTGGCCTCCGTTATGGCCGTTCCGGATTCGCTTCCGCTGACTCGCGAAGCCCTCGTGCCTCCCTGGGCGCCACCCGACATTGACAGCAAGGAATATGCGCTGGCTCCCAATATTGCCTGTCCGCAAAGCGATGTGCTCGTTCGTGCGCAGGGCCGAATGCTGCATCAACTGCAAAACTTCGAGAAATTCATGGCTACTGAGCATATCGAGCACCGGGAAGTCGATCGGTTTGGCAACGAAGGGGACTTGCGGGCAAAGGACTTTTCCTATCTGGTGTTCGTGCACCCATTCAAGAATGATTCGTTCTTTCTTGAGGAGTCGCGAGACGGCGGCACGGGTGTCGACAATTTTCCAACGTCTCTTGCGACCACCGGCCTGGTAGGACTCGGAGTCGCCGTCCTCGAGCGCGAGTATCAAAACGATTTCGACTTTAAGTGCGAGGGGCTATCTTCCTGGCGCGGACAAGCGGCCTGGCAGGTACGCTTCGAGCAAAAAAGGGGATTGCAGTCACGGGTCCGCGTTTGGCGGCGGCGGGGTGAGCTGTTCCCAGTCTCGCTGAAGGGCCGCGTCTGGGTGGCGGCGAACAGCTTTGACCTGCTGCACCTAGAGACTGATCTGCGAGATCCAATCGAGAAACTAGCCCTGACGCGCGACCACTTGGCGGTCGACTATGGCCCGGTGACCTTCGAAACTGGAAACGAAAAGCTGTGGCTGCCCTGGAAAGCGGAGATGTTCATGGAAATCCATGGCAAGCGCTACCATCACCAGCATTCCCTGACGAACTACATGTTATTCTCCGTGGACACCACAAGTCAGATCGGCAAGCCCAAGCTGCCTCCGTCCGACGAGGACGCTCAGCCCAAGAATTAGGAATAGACCCAGACAAAAAAACGGGCCCCCGATGTAGCGGAGGCCCGGAATACTGTCAGATTGGCCGTGCGCGCCGAACTCGATGCGGCTTATTGCTGCGGCTTCGGAGCAGGCGGTGGAGTGGTGGTCTTTGGAGCCGTTTGGGTGGCCGCCGGCTTCGGCGCGGCCTGCTTCCCGGCTCCTCCTGCTGCGGCGGCTGCGCCACCCCGAACCGGGTAGGCCTGATCGTACAACCGGATGATGTCCTGGGTGATGTCAATGGTGTCAGACTTGTAGATTAGTGGCGAATTCTGCGCTGAAGAATCCAAGACAGCCACGAAACCGTTCTCCCTCGCGAAGCGGTTCAGAACATCAACCATCTTGCGGCCGATGCGGTCGATGACGTCGCCTTGCTCGTCATTCACATCTTGCTGGTATTCATTCTGTTTGCGCTCGAGCTGGCGGGCCAAAGATTCGCCTTGGCGCTGCAGGCGCGCTTGCTCTTCCTGGCTCAAGGTGTTAGAGCCGGACTGAAGGCGTTGGCGAATGTCGTTGATCTGCTTGTTGAGGCTCTCGAGCTCGGTCTGACGAGGCGCAAACTTGGATTGCAACTCCGCGGAGGCTTGCTTGCCCTCGGCGGTCGCAATGATGGCAGAGCGCACGTCCACTACCCCGAACTTGCCGCCTGCCGCGGCAGCCGCCGGAGCCGACTGTCCTTGAATGGCTGCAGCGCCGAGGAGGCTTGCTCCCACTAATGCGGCGCTACGGATGATATTTCTGAAATTCACTTTTTTCTCCTTATTGAGGCGGTTTCGATTCGCTCGAAACCGCCGTCGCCAATTCTCGATTGGCTCAAACCTGGTCCCGCTCTCTAAGCGCGCTTCCCAGGACTATCACAAACCAAACAGTATAGCCGACGCTCGCCGGAGCAAGCAACGCGAAATGGGAATCATCGGAAGCCCGGAGAACAACGCTGCGCACTTAGACGCTAACTCCCGGGAGTTCGCTGCCTGAGGCTGCGCTCCCCTATGGAAGAGCAATGTGCAGAACGCGGTTGTTGCTCTGGTCCACGACCTCCGCCATGTTCTGGAAGTTGTTGATGGCCACAGCCAGAAGGCCGTTGCCGCCAATGCCGATGACTTCCCGAGTCACGAAAGTCTGGGCGTCCACCAAGGAAATGGTGTTACTCAGTGCGTTGACGGTGACCACGGTGCCGGAATTGGCGTTCAACCCTACCGAAACCGGATTGATGCCGACAGAAATAGTGTTTGTCGCGCCGTTGTCAGGGTTAAATACGACGACCTCGTTGGACTGGCTGGTGACGCCGAAGAACAGACCCGGGTTTGTGGTGTTGGTGACGGCGGCAGGATCGAAATAGACGCCGGTGGGTGTAGCGCTCAAGAAACCTGCGGATCGCGCGGTAGTGCTGCGGGCCGGTGTAGCTCCCCCGATATCGATGGCGTCCATCACGCCCGTGGGTGCAGTGCCGGTGGTGCTCAACTGTAAGGCGGTGACCACCGCGAGACCTCGTCCGTTAGTGCCGCGGTCCGGGTCGATGGCTACGGCCAGAGGGCTTTGATCCACGCCAACGGGTCCGAGGACCGTGAGAGTGCCCGCCGGGCTGGCGGTGAGTGGGGTCAGGTCCACAGCGGAAACAGAATTCGAGCCGGTGTTAGCAACGACGACCAGGTTGGTCTGCGGATTGGCGGCAACGCCGGTCGGGTTGGTGCCAACGGTTAGGTCCGGAATGACGGACTTCATCTTGTCTAAGTCCAAGATGGAGATCGTGCCGGACGAATTGTTGGTGACAACCGCGACCCCAAGCGTTGGGCTCAATCTCGGAATCACGGCCACGCCGGTCGGGGTACCACCCGTGGGAATCGAGCCGACGATGCTTCCGAAGCCAGCTCCAGGATTCAAACTGATGAGTGAGACCTGACCGCACGCGGTGTTGGTGACCACCGCGAGGTTGCGCTGCTCGTCGACGGCCACGCCGCCCGGCAAAGGGGCCCCAGCCGAGCAGTTCGGGAGGTTGGTCACGCCAATCACGGAGAAGTCAATGGCGTTCGAGAAAATCGAACCAGTAACCACATCGACGGCATAGCGGTGCGGCACACCAATGAGCGGAGGCGGAATCGCAATCGTGAGATCGATTTCGTGACTGCTGACGAAATTGACGCCGGATGTGAGCGGAACTCCGTCAAGCCGCACGACTGAAGCGGCCGTAAACCCAGTGCCAAAAATCTGGACGCCGGGCACCGAGTTCAAGGGAGCCGCAGCGGAAGTGAGTGCCGCGCGCCGCAATGTGGTGCCGGGTACCGGGGGAGTGCGCAACTCCTGGATGTTTACGGACTTGATCGTTCCCATACCAACAACGCTAAGGCTGCCGCTGCCGGCGTTGACCGCGATGGCCTGATTTCCGCTCGCATCGACAACCAGGGACCCCGGGATGGAGAGCGTTACCGCCGGGTTTGCTCCCGGCGGGTAAGAGACGCCTCCATTACCCGTTTGGCCTGTGTTCACGAACGCGGGACGCTGCAGCAAACTGGGGTCGATCATTGAAATCTGATTGATGCCCGTCGTGGGATTGAATAACACCGCTGTGTTTGAGAACGGCTGGAAGCCGACGGCGGTCTCACCGATCTCAGGAGCGCCAGTGAAAGTCGTTCCGGTAGCGCCACTGAAGATGGACATGCTGGTGAAGCTTCGAGTGAGGGGATCGAGAAATCCAATCTGCGAGGCCGCAACATTGGGATCGGCAAAGACCAGGCGCCGAGTCAACGGGTTCACGGCGATTCCCTGGGTTGTTGGCGAAACCAGAAAGCCAAAATTCACTGATCCCGAAGACATTGAACAGTTGTTGGAAGCGGAGCATGTCGATGTGTCATTCACTGCCGCTTGAGCGTATGTGAAGATCGTGGGGCTGAGAACCGCCGTGATCGGAAAAGCGCCGTTAAAGTTCGTTCCGGCAGTGGTCCCTTTGGGAACATTGGAGATTAGAACCGTCGGTGAACCGACGATGGCCACGCCGGAAGCGAGGCCATGGGGTGCGGTGGTCGTCACTTGAACGCTGTTGGCAGTGCGCGTAACGCTCGCGATTCCGACTTGCTCGTGGGATAGGGAGGATAGGTCAACCCCTTCGAGAATCCCTCCGCCACCCGGCGTGACATAGGCCAAATGCCCCAGCGGTTCAAAGGCAACTTGAGGATTTGTGCCGGTGTTTAGCGTGACGAAGCCGATCGGGCAGTACGGCGCTGTTCCGAGAATGCAGCTGACGGATGCTTTGCCGTCGAGATTGACGATAAGACCGACGTTGGTGGAGGCAAATGCCACAATTGCGCGGTGAAGGAACGGGTCAATGCCAACCGAATAGGGGAACGGCTGGACGAAAGGCGGATTCGGCGCCGGAATCGGCTGCGGGATGACGGTACTGAGATCGATCGTAACCAACTGGCTCAGCGTGTTGCTGCCTGGAAGATTGACGAGAGCCAGGTTGCGGCTCGCGTAGTTGATGATCGCGGCGATGTGCAGCTGGTCGTCTACGGCCACGCTGGTGGCGACGTTGCCGCCCGAAGTCGCCGTGCTTGTTAGAGTCACGCCGCCATTCACGCTGAAAAACTGGATGTTAGGCTGGCTGTTGGTATTGCTCCCGCCCGGATCGTTCACGCCCGCCAAAGTGATCGCGCCAACCCCCAGAATGGAATCGAGGGCAATCGCACTGGGGATGGCAGTGGAATTAATCGGAATCGTTGTCGGGCCGGTCACCGGATTCGCGGTTCCAGGGTTGATCGAGCCGTAGTCCGGGATGATTGCCACGTTGGTATGTGCCGTCACCGGGGGCGATAAGGTCG
>Ga0066903_100002533_pt1 | contig 14375 bp, 17 predicted proteins | sample PanSoiMetaGPlot1_FD_67491 | JGI IMG/M metagenome (GOLD analysis project Ga0066903, IMG submission 67491) | Tropical forest soil microbial communities from Panama analyzed to predict greenhouse gas emissions - Panama Soil - Plot 1 (version 2) | ecosystem: Environmental > Terrestrial > Soil >...
TCGGTGTCCATCCTGCGGCGCCGGCAGCGGCAACGTCGTGCTGCGCACAACGCCACTGAAACCGTCGGCTAAGTTTACAGATCCGGCCCGTTGAACGGCCAAATGTCGGACTCCTGATAGCGCGCCAGGCGCACCCATTGTGCGATGGTCCGGGTGCCAATCTCGGCACACTCAAGGGACCAATCTATGCGTGATACCTTCGTCTTTGGCGCTGCTGCTGCTGCAATCAGCATCGCCATTCCCACCATGGCTGGGGCCACTCCCCTGCCATTCGATACCGTCTACTCCATCGACGTGCCGAACACTGCCATCGCCGGTTTCACCGGCCCCTACGGTTTCGCCACGGTGCATCTCGTCGATGCCACGGATGCCGTCGTCACCTTCGTCGGCAACACGGTCGGCGCCAATGTCTTCACCTTCACCGAAATGGCGCTGAACGTGAACAGCAGCAGCTTCACCGCCGATGTCGTCTCGTTCATCCCGGTCGGAAGTGCCACTCCGACCTACACGCTGAAGACCGGGCAGAACGTGAGTTCGTTCGGCAACTTCGACCTGTTCTTCAAGGCGACGCCGAACGGGGCATCGGCGCGCGTCAGCGAAGCCGTCGTCGACATCCACGACAACGGCGCGGGCTGGACCGAGTCGGATCTCGTGCTGATCCCCGATGCCAAGTCCTTCGATCTTGCGATGCACGTCATCGTCAACACCGGAGGCACCACCGGCTTCGCGGGCGACGGCTCACACACCGAGATCTGCCCCAACGGCGGCACCCCGCCCACCTGTTCCACCACACGCAGCGGCCCCCCAGGCGTGCCTGAGCCGCTCTCCCTGGCAATTCTTGGCACCGGCCTGCTCGGTCTCGGTCTCGCCAAGCGTCGCAGCTAACCACACAGGAGTAACCACAAATGCGGAAAGTCTTACTCGCCACCGTCGCAGCGGCGTTCCTGCCGCTCGCGGCCCATGCCGCTAACGTCGTGACGTTCAGCCAAGTCTCGAACGCCAACACGTTGACCGCGACCGAGAACGGCGCGCTGACCCAGACGACGCTGACCATCACCGATGCCATCATCAACATCGGCCAGCTGCTCGGCGCGCCGATCCCGATCCTGAATTTCTTCTCGCTCACCGCCACAAGCAACGATCCGGCAGTCGGCCTCCTCGGTGCCATCGTGCAGCACTATGACGGCACGTTCTGCCTCTCTACGGCAGCAGGCTGTGGCGGCATCAATACCCTGTCGGGCTCGTTCTCCGACGCGGTCTTCGGTGGGGCTGGCGGACCCGGCTTGACGCTCAACGTCAACTCGCCGCCCGACACCCTGAGCCTCTCGTCTGCCATCATCCCAGCAGGCGACCTCACGGCGCCGAACTCGTTTTCGGTTGGCTTCACGAACATTACGGTCCCGCCTGGTCTGCACATCAACGGCAACTCGATCGCGCCGTTTACCGCCTCGTTCGCGGGCACGGTCAGCGCGCAAGCAGCCGAAGTGCCGGAGCCGATGACGGTTGCGGTGCTCGGTATGGGGATGCTGGGTCTCGCCGCCGCCAGACGGCGCAGGGCCTAGTGTGGGACGCCGGGCTCAGGACGGGATGGCCCCACCGCTCGCCCTGGCCCGGCGTTCGCTTTTTTGCACGAGTGGGTTCGAAATGGGTTCGAGTTCTCGGGGTCACGCAGATAGACCCAACGATTTCAATAAGATAGGCATTCATTCGGCGTTGTTCACCAGAACATTGATTGGCACGGACCTACGCGCAAACCCGCGGTTTTCCGTGCTTCCTTAGCTGCCGACCCCCCGCTTTGAGCCCCCCCTGATCGAACAAGTGGGTTCGAGAGTGGGTTCGAGTTTTCGCCGCGCGCTTGCCGCCGGCAGCCCTTCTCGGCAACATCACCCACGAATGAAAGCGCTCTTTCCTGATGTCGCCGACAAGCTTCGCTCAATGGGGTCGCACCAGTCCGCAGCGCCTCGATCGAACACCTGGCTGACGCCTCCGCATATCATTGATGCCCTGGCGCCTTTCGATCTGGATCCTTGCGCGGCTCCCGAACCCCGGCCGTGGGCGACTGCTGCAATACATTGGACACGCGAGGATACGCCCCTGCATCGCGAATGGTTCGGCCGTGTGTGGCTGAACCCGCCTTTCCGTGGCGATCTGGTCGGCGCCTTCATGCGCCGCATGGTCCGCCATGGTCGTGGCACCGCTCTGTTGTTCGCCAGAACAGAGACGGAGATGTTCTGTGAGACCGTATGGCGCGCGACCAGCGCCGTGCTGTTCCTCGAAGGCCGACCACATTTCCATCACGCGGACGGTCGGCGCGCTAGAGCTAACAGCGGAGCGCCGGTCGTGTTGATCGCTTATGGTCGCGATGATACCGAGCAGCTGCGCAAAAGCGGCTTGCCTGGAAAATTCCTGATGTGCAACTGAGCCCCAACGAAAAACGCGCCCCAGGCTGCAACCCGGAGCGCGTCCAAAACAGAAGGAAACCAATCAGACTATGTCCACTGAGAAGACTACCACGGCGCCACACGCGCCGTCCATGCTCGATGCCAAGCACGCGGTCCCCAATCCAGACGGCTCTCCTAACATCCTCCGCTTCGGCGACGGGCTCATGCTGTGGGTCACACCGCGGCAGAAGATGTGGCGCGGCAAGGTGCAGCACGGGGGAAAATCCTCGACGCTAAACATCGGGCTCTTAAAGGACCTGACGCCGAAACAGGCCAAGGCGAAATTCCTCGCACTCCGCGAAACGCCGGATCCAGCCCAGGCGCGGCGCGAGGCGGCCGCGGCGGCGAAGCGAGCGGCGACGACGTTTGCGGTCGTGGCGGAGCGCTGGCGGAGCGAGACCTCAGCCGATGAGCGCTGGACCGAGCGTCACGCGCGCCTCGTCCAGCAGCGGCTCGCCAAGCACGTCCTGCCGGCGTGGGGCGAGCGTCCGGTCGGCGAGCTCGGCAAGGACGATGTCCGGATCCTCGTGCGCGGCGTGCACGAGCGGAGCGGCCTGGCGATCGGCGTCGCGATCAAGCAATACATCTCGTCGATGTTCGACTATGCGGTCGCGTTCGGGATGGTCGCCCATAACCCGGCGAAGGCGATCGCGCGGCACCTGCCCAAGCGCAAGCACGGCGACGAGACGCCAAACGCCCACGTCCGCACGATCGAGGATGCGCGGGCCGTCCTCGCTGCGGTCGAGGCACGACGCAGGCCAGCCCAGCCGGTTCCCGGCTGGCGCGGCGCATGGGTCAATCCGTGGACTCTCCTAGCGCATCGGCTGATCGCACTGACCGGGTGCCGGAAGAACGAGGTCGTCGCGGCACGCTGGCCCGAGTTCGATCTCGACGCGGAGGTCTGGACCATCCCGGCGACGCGGATGAAAGGCCGCATGGCGCACGCGGTCGCGCTCGCGCCGCAGGCGATCGAGGTCATTCAGGCGGCGCGCAGGATCCGTGCACAGGGAAGCGCATTCGTCTTCCCGGCTTGCGGTCGAGGCCGCAAGGGGAGGGCCCATCTCGCCGACGCCACGGTGAACTCGCTGATGCGGCGTGCGCTCGCTGACGCGGGCCTCGGTCAGGTCATGGTCCCGCACGGCTGGCGGCACACGTTCAGCACGATCATGAACGAGGTCGATCCGGGGAGCTTCCGCGTCGTCGACGTGATGCTCGCCCACCGGCAGTTCCGTGACAGCGCCGGCGGTGAGGTCGTCAAGTCATCGACGGAGGCGAAATACAATCACGCACGGCACGAGAGTGCGCGGCACCGGATCGCGCGTGCCTGGGCGGACATGCTGCTGCCGCCTGGCGCGCCGTCCGCGCTGTCGCTGACCGGGCTCGAGGTTCCAGCGTCGAACATCGTCAAGCTGGCGGATTTCGCCGGACATCACGCAGCATAGAGTATGGTGGTTTGGGATTTGCCTTCAGACATTCCGATCTCTCTCCATCGCCTCTTTCGCCCACTGGCGGAGATGTGCCGCTGATCCGCTATACCGATGCAGGCGGTCGTCACGGGCACGCGCAAAGCCGTGCCGGTAACTGTGCGAGCGGTTGGCAGATGGTTCTGGCGCGTTTAGGTCAAGGCCATCCACGTAACCCTCCACCATATCGTCATTGGCTTCCGTGGTTTGGTTCTCAGGCATCAGCTCTCTCCTTCGATTTATCGAACTGGCGTTGAGTGGGCCGTCGCCCGAGCAGGTTGACCGCAGTTCTCCAGGCCATTGGCACAAGCCTACCGCGCCGCACCTTGCCGGCGCGTTCCAGCAGCACATCAGTCGCCATCTCGGCACGGTGCCAGTCATCTTCGATCAGATCAGCCCGACGCTTGGCGTCGGCCATTCGCGCCGCCTTGGACGCCTCAACGCCGGCTAGCCTCGCACCGGTTGCCTGATGCCGCCTGCGGGCCGCCAGGAACTCGCTCATGGCCTCGGCAAGTTCTCCGGCGCTGGCAGCCGGGGGGATCACCCGGCCTGTCTCCTGAACACTCACGGCGGCACCGCGATGGGCAGCGGCGGCCAGGGCAGTCATGAAGTCCTCTGCCGCCCAAGCCAAGACACCGAGCGACGCGACGTGGATCATCTCGTCTCCACGCTTACGGGCGGTGGCGCGCAGCAGTTCTGCGCGATCCTTCAGGCTGGCCGGAGAATGCGATCGCAGAGCTTGGGGCTTTAACACGTCCTCATAGGTCTCGACCGGTCTGGGCACAGTGGCCAGCGCCGCGCGCTGGTCATCCGGCGGCCAGTGCCGGAGAATGTTGCTGATGTAGATTTTCCGCTTCATCGCTATTGACTTTAACTGGCATCCGGCTTAAAGTCAACCGCAGGAATTGAGACCCCCCCCACTAGGTGCAGCAGTTGGCGCGCTGCTGTTGAACGTCTTCCGATAGCGCCACACCAGCGGGACGACAGGACGCGACAACGCCCTGCCGCCCCTGATCACAACCGAAAGTGGAGCTTTCGATCATGACTATGAGAACTATAGCTGTGTCGCTTGCCTTGACAATGAGCCTGACCGCCTGCGCCTCCCATTGGGAGCGCTCGCCCGGCCACGAGTATGCCGACTACGACCAGGACGAAGCCCGCTGCTACCTGATCGGCCGCGGCATGCCGCAGGAGGGGTTCGCCGCAGGTGGTGGTGGCACCGGTCAGGCTGGTGCCTACGCGGCTGCTGGAGCTGGGCTCGCCATGATGGCGTTCGCCATCGGCCGCGCTGTGCAGCAGCAGAAGGACCACGATGCCTGCATGACGCTATCCGGCTGGCACAAGGTGGCCAACCAATGAGCGACCGTCTTGCCCTATCCAACGCCATCGAGGATGCCGGCATACCGCGCGACAAAGCGCAGCGGCTGGCCTCGGTCATCTTCGAGGCAATTCACACGAGCGTCGCCACCAAGGCTGATCTACAGGCTATGGAAACGCGCCTGACGGAGCGGTTCACTCGGCGGGGTATGGCGGCACTGATCATCGCAACCACGGCCCTATTTGGTGCGCTGCACCTGTGGCCACCGCATATGGGTGGCTGAGATGAGCGACATACCGCACGACGACCGGGACCAGCTGGACATCCGCGAACAGATTGCACGGATCGATCGCAATCAGGCAGAGGTCCAAAAGCTATTCGCCGAAGCAGCGAAGTTCAAACGCGAGCGCTGGGTCATCCCCGTGACGGTTGCCGGCGCGCTGCTGGCTGCCGCGGTTGCCCGCCTCGACGTGATCGCCCGCATCCTGGGGTGGCTGCCGTGATGCACATCTTCGTCTCCGTCCTCGGCGCCTTGGTCGCCGCCTACTTCCTGCGTCAGTGGTGGGAGACCCGGCACGAACAACGAGCCAAGCGTGATCTGGAGCGCGCCCTTGATAGAATGACCATCGCCCGGCACGGCGGCAAATCCAAGCATCAGCGCGAATGGGAAGAATATGCCGCTCGGCATTAAGGCCCAAATTGATTAGGCGGTGGGGCTGGCACTCTGCTGCCAAGCACATTCATGAGTTGATTGACGCGCTGTTGCTGTAGATAATTCGCTAATTGGCGCGCCCCGCCCCCAGCTACATGAGTAGCTATCTCGCCCGCTATGAACCCTGGAAAGCCGCCAACACCTGCGCCAACAGCTCCCCCTACATGCGGTAGCAGACGACTGCCTAGCACATGCATCAGCCCGCCAACGGCACCACGGTCGGCAGAGTCAACCAGCGCGGCTTTCTCTTCGCCCGACCAGCCGCGCGACGCTTTGCCGTTGATGTAGTTGTTGACCGCAGTCTTGTAGGACGATGTCGGGTTCTGCGTGCCATCAGCGCGGGCTTTCATACGCTCGACATCGTCCATCTTCATGGCCTGCGCCCAGGCTCTCCTGGCGTTCGTCCATGGATCGTCACCCGCTAGATCGGGCGGCGAGATGCGGTCTCGCATGTTGGCCTGTATCTCCATCAGCTGGCGGTAGTTCTCTGAATTGCCATTCTTCTTGAACTCCTCGGTCGCGGCGTCCCCGAGGCGTGAGTAAGTGCGTTGGGCATCCTCCAGAGTCGTTGGCGTATCGCGCAGCTTTTGCACTTCGTCAGCCATGCGACCGATCGGAGTTTCACCGGCGATGGCTGTTTCCAGCGGTCCTTTGGGTCCAGCAGTATTCAGATCATCGCTCAGCGCATTGATGAACTCTGGCGGCATGGTTCGGCCGCCTTGGGTCGCATTGATTTTGTAATATTGGTTCGCGACCGTCTTTGCATCTGCCGCCGTCATAGGGCGCGCCGATATGGATGTGGCAGGAGTTGGAGCTGCATCAGGCGGGGGTACTGCGTGCGTTTCGATCTGTGGTGGTGGCAGCGGCACTCCCGTAGGGCTTGTCGGTCCAGGGGGCCGCGTGGCGTCGGGATGAAACTGATTAAGGCCCGTCAGATCGGCCTGCCGGTCGAATGTCCCAGGCGGCACGAACTCCGGACGCCCCTGGCCGAAGCGCAGTCCACCGACGCCGCCTAGCATCGTTGCGGCCGACAGTGCCTCGGGGGCTATATTCATAGTCCCCGTCGTCGGATTGATGGTGATGTTCTCGGCTGGCGATTGACCCAACGCCCTGAACGGTCCAGGGGCCACGGCCCAGCCTTCATACCAGGGACGGCTGGCACCTTGCGTAACCAGTGCCGGCATCTGCGTGCCAATCGCCGCCGGGTTCATCATCGTCGGCGCGGCGTTTCCCACGATGGCATCTGTCCGCCTGGCGAGCGGCAGCGTTTCGCTCTGGACGTATCCAGGCTCGTTACCACCGACAACGGTCGGTAATGAATTGGACCACGCTTGGCGTGAGGCGGCGACAGCGCCGGGAGCTGGCGTGACCATGGCACCGCCGCCCGGCACGTCGGCAATATCGGCTATGTTTGGTTGATCGGCCGACGCTTTCGTCGTCCCCGGAGGCGCGTCCTGATAAAGATTGCCGCCTTTTGGCTGGGCCGTCTTCTGATCGTCCAGAAACTTCGCGATCTCCGCATCCGTGTAACCGGCCGCCTTGGCCCCTTCTACGTCAAAGGCCATGGCTCACCTCGCAAAGCTGGAGAGCGGCGGACGCTGAACTGGCTGCATAACCTTGCGACCCTCGAAGGTGTTCACCTCGGCATTCGGTGAGGCGCGCGAGACGATGGCCAGCGCCCGGTCATACTCGCTTGGTGCGCCGTTCGGCCCAGGATCGCGACTCAATCCCTTGGCCCATGTCGCAGCATCCTGACCGTTCAGCGCTCCCATAGCTGCAGCATAGACTTGTGGATTGCGCTGCTGCTGCCATTGCAGGTCGAACTCGGTGAGCGGTCGGTAGTCTCCAGTCCCCGCACGGAAGTTGGTGCCATGCTCTTTGGCCCACGCAAGCGCACCCTGCGAATAGTCCGTATCAGCCTGTGCGGCGATGAGTTGCATGCCGATCATCGCCTTGTTCGCGCCGGGGCGCAGGTCCAGGCCGGGGTTGTTCTGCTGATAGAGCTTGAGGGCACCGAGGCTACCGCGTGAACCAAGGTCGCCACGCTCGGCCGCGCCGGCCGCCGCCAGTGTCAGCTTGCCGAACTCCTGCGCCGCCGCCGCATCGCCATTAGCACTATTGGCGATCAGTGCCTGCGCAATGCCAGGGAACCCTGCGGTTTCGGCCAGATTGGCAAGCTGGGTGCGCGTGTAGCCACCGGCCCCGGTCGAAATCTTCGGTAGCAGATCGAGCATCGTCTGCAGCCTGACCTGTGCAGTTTGTGCGTTCTGGCCTTGGGCGGCGATCTCCGGCAGCAGTTTCCGGTCTTCGCGATAGTCGAACTGCTGCTGTTCAAACGACGCGGCTGCCGGCCGCGTCTCTTTCGGCAGAAACTGCACCGGCCTGTTGCCCGCATAGACCCAGGTGCCAGGCGTGCCCTGTTCGCCAGGCTTGGGCTGCCGCCACGTATCGCCGTCTTGAATCGCCGTTCCCTGGAACCCACGGGACTGCATGTTGGGGGCAACCGAAATGGTCTCGCCGACCTTCTGCCCGGTCTTTGGATTGGTGGCGACGATACCGTCAGCCGTCATCTCGAAGTGAAGATCGGGGTTCGCTGCCTGCCAGTATTTGAGTTGCGCCTCGGAGCCTTGCAGACCGAGTTGCTGAGCGGCGATCTCGTCCGACCGCTGCTTTTCTAGCGCCGCCTGGTAGGTCTGCTGCAACTGGATGTTGCGCTGCGTGCGACGGTCAATCTCAGCCTGCAGGAGTTGCGGACCATTCGGTTGGAACATCAGCCCCTGTCGCATGCGGGTGAGATCGGCAACATCGCGTTGGGTCAGGCCGGTCTGCGGATCAACGGGTAGTGGAGCGGCTGGCAGCGGCACTCGTGGCGGGATTTGCACATTAGGTGGCGGCGGCATGTCGGGAGGCACGGCGGTTGCGGCCGGAGCCGGTGGGTTTCCCGGCTGAGCGCCCGGCGCCATCTGGTTCGGCGGGGGCTGTGGCACCACTGGAGCCGGTACGGGCGGTGGTGAGCCTGCAGCTGGGCCGGCACCTTGCACCGTCCCTGGCGGAAACCGTGCTGGTGCGCCTCCAGGTGCCGCAGGCGGGGCTGTGGGTGGCGCCCCGGCAACCTGCGTCCCTGGCGCTCCGACCTGATACGTCGTCACCGCCTGCGCCGGATCGGTCGGCGACATGCTCGGGCGATAGCGGAATACGTTGGCGACATAGTTTGGGTCACCGCCGCCGTTGTAGGCGCGTAACGCAGCAGCCTGCACCGCAGGATTGTCCATGTCGGCATTGGCGCCTGCCCGTTCCCGCAGATAGCGGGCACCGGCCAGGATGTTATTGCGCGCGTTGTCTGGCCCAGTAATTGTCGCCGGCTCGATGCCCATCCCGCGCGCCGTCGCCGGCATGATCTGCATCAGGCCGATCTCGCCGGCACGACCCGTTATACCAGCGTTGAACCCACTCTCCTGTCGCATCTGGGCAATGAGCAGATCGGGCGGAATGTTGTATTGCCGCGAGGCCTCCATGACATAGGGCAGATACTCTGGCGGCAGCGACGCACTGGCCCCCGGACCGCCGGTGCCGCGCGGTGGGATCGGCTGTGTCGTCGTTGCCGTGCCCGTGCCACCTCCCGTCGTTGTCCCCGGTGGCGCGCCAGGCGCAGGCGCCGGCACCGGCCATATGGCGTTCATCCCAGCCTGCTGCTGCTGCAGCTTGTAGAGTTCAGTGCTGGGAAGGCCCAGACGTGCAATCGCCGCAGCCCGCTCATCGCCTGGATAGACGGGCGGCGCATTCTTCAGATACCCGCCAGCTTGCGCTTGGGCGATCAACCCAGGATAGGCTGCGGCCCGTGCCTCAGTGGTGGGATAGAGCGTCGGGTCCATCAGCGTGCCGGCGACCCGCGCCGCCATTTCGATGTCTTTTGCCCCGACGTCCTGCTGCGCCTCCTGCACCTGATATGGTGCCAGTTGGTTGCGGATCGCCTGCTGCTGCTGCGCAATCCCCAGATACTGCGGTGCCAGCAGTTCGTTCTCGGTCGGGAAGGATGAGGTTTGTGCGCCGCTCATCAGTATTGAGCCCCTAGTCCTTGATTGGGCACATACGACGAATCATAAACGCTAGTGCTGTACGATGGCGCAATTCCACCCGCACGATTGATCGCCGTATTCACAGCAGACCCGCCACTCAGCCAGTCCTGGAAGTTCTGGTTGTTAAACAGGTTGTTCAGCGTATTGCCTATGCCGGTCGCGGCATTGCCGAGGATCGAGCTCTGCGCATTGCCCGCGCCAATCGCGAGGTTCGCCTGCCCCGTGGCATTGCCTTCTTCCTGCGACACCAGATTGTTTCCTGCCGTCGCCATGTTAGACGCGGCCGTCAGCCCGCTACCGGTCATTGCCGCCAGCCGATTGTAGTAATTGCCGAACTCCTGGTCAGCTAATCCCGTTCCGAATGTCTGCTCCGCCTTGAGCTGCGCCCCGCTGCGCAGCAGCCCGCGGCCCGCAGCCCCCATGTCCGTCGCCCGCAGCCCTTGCTGCAGTGACCATTGATAGCCGGGCGAGGTCTGGAACTTGGCCATAGCCGCATTGGCGGCATCCGGGCCATTCAGCCCCAACAGATCCTGCTGGTCCTGCAGCGATAGCTGGCCCGCCTGCTGGTATGGCGTATAGCCGCGGATGGCAGCATCGTATTGCTGCTCCATCACCGGCAGGATGTATTGCAGGTTGCGCTGCGCCGTCGCCGAGGCTTGCTTCGCCGCGCTCGACTGCATGCTCGAGCCTAAAAGGCCAGCCCCCGCTGAGAGCGCGCCACCAATCGCCGCGCCGGCTCCCGCACCTATGCCCATGTCAGGCCCCCATATTCAGCTGCCACAGGCCGCCAAACGGTTCAGCGCCCAAGCGGCGATAGACCGCACCAAGGCTCGGACCAGAGCCATTGACGCCAGCACGCATGATGACCTGATGCACGCCCCTAGCGCGCAATGCATCATGCGCCCGCATCAGCAGCCGCACGCCAATGCCGCGCACGTCCGGCGAGGTATAGAAAGCCGTGTGTGTCGCGTGGATGGCGTTGTCACCCTCAAGGGAAGGCCCAATGATGGACAGCAGGTAGCCGAAGCATCGTCCATTGCTGCGCACTGTCATGGTCTGCAGCGCCCCCACATCGTCCAGCGCCTCGAATAGCCTGACATTGAAGTCAAGGTTCGGCTTACGTCCGGTAATCGCGCAATGCTCGCGGAGTAGCGGGGCCGCGTCCTGGCAGAATGATCGGAACGGCTCAGCCTGAAACGTCATGCCATCAACCGGCCGTTCAGGTGGCCGCATATTGGCGATGATGCGATGCCGCGCCAGCTGCGCCAGTTTGTCCAGTTGCGGGCGATAGGCCGCGAAGTAGCGCAGCACGAGGCCCATGTTCACCTGGATATTTGTCGGGGCCAGCAGTGCATGCCACGTCGCATCGAACGGCTGCGGTAGGCAGTGCTCCCAGAGCCGCCGGCAGCCATCCTCGGTCGCCAGCTCGTCGAACTCGATCCGCAGCGTTCCAGGAACCCGCGCCTCGATCTGGTCCAGCTTGTGGTCGAGGCGCCGCAGCACCGCAGCGAGGAGCGTCGCATCAAAGGCTGGCCCGCCTAGCCGCAGCAGGGAAGCCATCACATCGGCCACCGGGCGTCTGACGGTCACCACCCGCACCTCCGGCTGCAGCGCCGTCAGGAGCCGCCAGAACGGCGCCGCGCCGGTCTCCACCGAGCCGGTGCAGGGCTGGCTCAGCCAGGCTCGCACATCGTCCAGCGAGCGACAATGCCGCACCTCGTCGTGGCCGCACTGCCACTCGCGATAGGTCAGGTAGCGTGAGATCCAAGCGGTGCGGCTGCGGGGCAGCGCGAAGATGACGAACGGCCTCACCGCATCCGCCGTGCCCGAATGAACCCCGCCACCAGCATCGTGCCGCTCGAGATAGCCGCATAGGCCCCGAGATGGACCGTCGTATTCATCGTGATGTTGTAGCGCCGCACCGGGATGGACAGCTGGTTGATCAGATTGGCTGAACTGGTCGAACTGATCGCAATACCGCCGTGGCCGTCCATCGGCTGGGTCACCGGCACGTCATTAACCCAGGCGCGCAACTCGGCCGAACCACCCTTCGACGACCCTTCAAAATACATTGTGCCGGCGGCATCCCAGTCGCCCGGCGACAGGATGATCGAGGTGATATCGGTATTCGTCGACCCGGCGATGCTGATCGGTGAGCTGCCCAGCACAACCGATGAAATCACTTCACCAACTTGTCCAGGCACTGTGTCACTGCCGTCGGTGATGCCCATGTTGGCCGTGAGGGTGGCTAGCCGGTCCGCCACATCCTGGTCGTGCTGCTGCCAGGCAAGCGTATTGCGTCCGTCGGCGTTGAGTTGCGGCACTTCGTGCGGCGGGTTCAGCCGCTTAGCCGGGGCCAGCGTCATGACGACCGTGGCATCAGGTATTGCCCCTAGCCCAATCACCCCATGCGTCCTTAGCGGCTTTGAGGTAAGCCGTGTGAGCTGCCTCCGGAGTGGCGAAGTAACCTAGACATACGAGGGCGCCATTTAGGCGAAGGTATGCCTGATATCGTTTGCAATCCTTTTGGAGACGAACTCCTTTGGGAAGCGCCCTACCTTTAGTGGGGCCTCGGTTCTTTGCATTTAGATTGCGATCTGCCTCGCGGAGATTCGCCAGACGGTTATCATAGAAATTCCCGTTTATGTGGTCGATCTCGGCTGCCGGGTCTGTCCCATAGACCCATTTCCAAATCACCCTGTGGTACCCAACGTTCCGGTGATTGACCATAACCTGCATGCGTTTACCATCGATCGAACCAGCTCTTTTCCCGGCAAACCGACCATTGAATGCGGGGGCCACATCATCACGCTTGCGCCATGTCAGATAACCAGTATTTTCGTCGTAATCGAACAAAGAGCGGAGGTCTTCCTGGGACGGCAGTTCGCGTGCTCTAGTCATCTACGAAAGTCCTGCAACAATATCTGCATCTATACCATAAATTGTTGGGCTACCCAGCGTGCTGATGCTGAACACCCGCTGACGGAACGAGCCAAGCCGCGTGGTGTAGAGACGCTTGCGCAGCTGTCCCACGGTGCCGAGGCTGAGCGCCCGGCCATTCGGGAACGTCGCACCACCGTCATCTGACCATAGGAGCGTCACATCGCCCGACGCCATCGCGGTCCCGACCTCGGTCTCGATCTCCAGCCGTGAGCAGAACGCCCGCATGGTGCCGCCCCACAACGGCGGCAGCACCGCCTGGCGGAAGATCGGCTGGCCGTCCTCCGTCATGGTGGTCAGCGACGTCTCGAACAGAGAGTTGCTGCGATTGTCGCCATAGAAGTTCCGGCCAAACCAGAGCTGCGTCGCCGACACCCGCCAATCGCCCGTCTCATCGATGCTCGAGGCGCGGTTGTGCCAAACCTTGGTCGCACCGTCGTAGACGTAGGTCCGGTGGTTGCCGAGCGTCATCGCATAGAATGAATGCCCATTCTCGATGGTGAACAGCCCGCGCTCGACAAGCAGCGGATTGGTCTGCCGGATGGACCATTCCAGCGCATGCGTCGAGACGCGCCGCGCCAGCAGGTTATCGCTGCGATAGACGATGCCATCACTGCCCAGCCACCACACTGAATTGTCGCCGATCGCTACGCTCGCGCCATTGCCGCAACCCTGGCTGATGAGGCCGCCCGGCATGCGGCGCAGCGGGAAGTCCGTATCGCCGCTGTCATACCAGACCTCGACGCCATACTCGCCCAGGAACCAGAGCTGGCTGCGCAGCGTCACCACGCGGCGCAGGATATTCGGCGCAGCGTCAGTGTGCGCAAAGTCCAGCGCGTCATAGTCCAGCGGATCATTGATCTGCGAGATGAAGAACTGAGTGGTATCTGTCGGGTGCGTGTACACGAAATAGCCGTCGAGATAGGCAACGCTCGTTGCCCCCGGGAATGTGCCACCGATGAGGTTCAACGGATCGCCAACATTCAGCCCGCAGGTCAGGGCATTCGGCGGCACGCAGACCACAACAGCGGTCGCACCAACGGCAATCGAGACGAACGGGGGAATACCAGTGACCGAAGGAAAGCCGACGACGCCGAGATCCTCAATGGTCCGCGGCGTATCGGTGACGCGGTAGAAGTGATCGCCCGAAACGACATAGAGCCGGTCCTGCGCCACCGCCATGGCGCTGATTGGTCCAGGACCGACGTTGAGCGACGTGCTCAACCCCTGGCTTGGCATCAGCACCACGTCGTTGCGCGCATCCTTGGGCGCCTGCTCAGCGTAGAAGTTCAGCAGCAGCTTGTCCGACAGCGGCGGCGAGACGTGCTGATAGGTTTCTAGTGGGAACGGGATGCGGCGCATGCCGCGCTGTGGCGTCTGAGTCTCGGACATCGCTCAGGCACACCGCCCCACTTCAACCCAGTT
>Ga0066903_100002534_pt1 | contig 14371 bp, 8 predicted proteins | sample PanSoiMetaGPlot1_FD_67491 | JGI IMG/M metagenome (GOLD analysis project Ga0066903, IMG submission 67491) | Tropical forest soil microbial communities from Panama analyzed to predict greenhouse gas emissions - Panama Soil - Plot 1 (version 2) | ecosystem: Environmental > Terrestrial > Soil >...
GCGCCGGCTCTATCTGCCGATCCAGGCGGTGCCGAAGCTCGTCATCAACGCGTTCGTGTCGGCCGAGGACAAGAACTTCTGGGAGCACGGCGGGCTCGACTACAGCGGCATCGCGCGCGCCGGCATGGCGTACGTGCAGAATTTCGGCACCCACAAGCGCCCGCAGGGCGCCTCGACCATCACGCAGCAGGTCGCCAAGAACTTCCTGCTCACCAACGAGGTCTCGTTCACGCGCAAGATCAAGGAGGCGTTGCTGGCGCGCAGGCTCGAGCAGACCTACTCGAAGGAGAAGATCCTCGAGCTCTACCTCAACGAGATCTATCTCGGGCTCGGCGCCTACGGCGTCGCGGCCGCCTCGCTCCTCTACTTCGACAAGTCGGTGCACGAGCTCACCATCGCGGAAACCGCCTACCTCGCGGCGCTGCCCAAGGGGCCGGCGCTGCTCCACCCGTTCCGCCAGCGCGACCGCGCCATCGAGCGGCGCAACTGGGTGATCGACCGCATGGTGGAGAACGGCTACGTCAAGCCGCAGGAGGGCGAGAAGGCGAAGAAGGAGCCGCTCAACGTCACGTCGCGGCCCTCCGGCGCGCACGTATTCGCCGCCGAGTTCTTCGCCGAGGACGTGCGGCGCGAGATCTTCGAGAAGTACGGCGACAAGGGCCTCTACGAGGGCGGCCTGTCGGTGCGCACCACGCTCGACCCGAAGATGCAGGTGATGGCGCGCAAGGCGTTCGCGGACGGGCTCGTGAACTTCGACGAGCAGCAGGGCTATCGCGGCGCGGTCACCAAGATCGACATCGCGGGCGACTGGGGCGTGAAGCTCGCCGAGGTGAAATCGCTCTCCGACGTCGGCTGGAAGATGGCCGTGGTGCTGGAGACCAGCGAGCAGGCGGCACGCGTCGGCTTCCAGCCCGGGCGCGAGATTGGCGGCGCCGTGCTGCGCGAGCGCGAGGTCGGCATCGTGCCGCTCGAGGGAGTCAAGTGGGCGAAGGCGGCGAGCGGGCCGCAGCGCGGCAAGGCGATCGCCAAGGTCTCGCAGGTGCTCGAGCCGGGTGACGTGATCTATGTCGAGCCGCTCGCCGGCAAGGACGGCCAGTTCCGCCTGCGCCAGGTGCCGGAAGTGTCGGGCGCCATGGTGGTGATGGATCCGTGGACCGGCCGCGTGCTCGCGCTGGTCGGCGGCTTCTCCTACGACCAGAGCCAGTTCGACCGCGCCACCCAGGCGATGCGCCAGCCCGGCTCGGCGTTCAAGCCGATCGTCTACGCCACCGCGCTCGACAACGGCTACACGCCGTCGAGCGTCGTGCTCGACGCGCCGCTGTCGATCGAGCAGGGGTCCGGGCAGCAGGCCTGGACGCCGGAGAACTACGAGGGCAAGTTCTACGGCCCCTCGACGCTGCGCTTCGGCCTCGAGCATTCGCGCAACGTGATGACGGTGCGGCTCGCCCAGGACATCGGCATGCCGCTGATCGCCGATTACGCCAAGAAGTTCGGCATCTACCCCGACGGCCTGCCGCCCTATCTCTCGTTTTCGCTCGGGGCCGGCGAGACGACGGTGCTGCGCATGACCGCCGGCTACTCGATGTTCGCCAACGGCGGCCACAAGGTCACGCCGACCCTGATCGACCGCATCCAGGACCGCTTCGGCAAGACCATCTACAAGCACGACGACCGCGAGTGCCGCGGCTGCGACGCGGCCAAATGGGAGAACCAGGCCGAGCCGAGCCTGGTCAACCGCCGCGACGAGATCGTGCTCGATCCGATGACCGCCTACCAGATCACCGAGATGATGGAGGGCGTGGTGCAGCGCGGCACCGCCACGGTGGTGCGCGAGGTCGGCAAGCCGATCGCCGGCAAGACCGGCACCACCAACGACGAGAAGGACGCCTGGTTCATGTCGTTCACGCCCAATCTCGCGGTCGGCGTGTACATGGGCTACGACAAGCCGCGTCATCTCGGCCGCGGCGCGACCGGCGGGCATCTGGCGGCGCCGATCGCCAAGGACTTCTACAGGATGGCGCTCGCCGACAAGCCGGGCGTGCCGTTCGCGCCGCCGCCCGGCATCAAGCTGATCCGCGTCGATCCGAAGACCGGCATGCGTGCCACGCTCGGCCAGACCGGCACGATCCTCGAGGCGTTCAAGCCCGGCACCGGCCCGTCCGACGCCGCGCCGATCATCGGCATGGGCGGCGGCATGGACGACCAGCAGCCGTTCCGGGTGAGCCCGGACGCCGACCGGGCAGTGCGCTCGGGCACCGGCGGGCTGTATTAGACACGCCGATGTGCGGGCTCGATCACTAACCGGCCGGCTGGAAAAGCTCGATCACGTTGCCGGAGGGGTCTTCCGCCAGAATTTGCGACCCGCCCGGGCCGGTGACGATGTCGTTGCGGAATTTCACGCCTTCGGCGCGCAAGCGCTCGACTTCCCGGCGCAGATCGCTCACCACCAGCTCGAAGCGATTCCAGCCGCCGGGTTCGGGGCGGCGGCCGTCGGGCATCGGCCTGCCGGCCGAGCTCTTACCGCCGCTCAGCAGAAGGCGCAGATTGCCGCGCTTGATGTCGGCGAACGCCGGCGCTGCGCTCGACAGCAGCGTGAAGCCGAAGTGAGTCATGTACCAAGCGGTCTCGCGCTCCACGTCGTCGACCATGTAGCGAACATTGACGACTTCGTCTGCCATGGGTTTACCTCCGCTCCTGGTCCACGATTGTCACCTCGCGGCCCGTTCTTGCGCGGCATGGTCCGGGCGATGAGGCGGTGATCTTAGACGGAAACGCAGGATCGATCTCTTTGGTTTCGGAAACCTCGATCCTGCCTGTGCGGCGACGATTGGTTGCGCCGGCCTCGGCGGATCGCTACATCGGGGCAGGCCGTCGCAAAATCGCCGCGGCCGAACGGACAAGGTCATGCGCGCGGAAATCGAGAAGCTGGTCGCTGAGATCAAGCAGTCGGTGGGACTGTTGAGGAGGCATCTTTGACGTCGACAAGGCGCGCGCGCGTCTTGCCGAGCTGAATAAGCTCGCCGAGGATCCGAAACTCTGGGACGACCCGCAGAAGGCGCAGCGCCTGATGCAGGAGCGCACCTCGCTCGACGACCAGCTCGCCGCGCTCGGCCGCATCGAGCAGGACCTCGCCGACAACATCGAACTGATCGGGCTCGGCGAGGCCGAGAACGACGCGGGCGTGGTCGGCGAGGCCGAGAACGCCCTCAAGGCGCTGCAGAAGGAAGTGGCGCGGCGCGAGCTCGAGGCGCTGCTCTCGGGCGAGGCCGATCCCAACGACACCTATCTCGAGGTGCATGCCGGCGCCGGCGGCACCGAGAGCCAGGACTGGGCCGAGATGCTCCTGCGCATGTACACGCGCTGGGCCGAGCAGCACGGTTACAAGATCGACTACCTCGAGGAGACCGCCGGCGAGGAGGCCGGCATCAAGTCGGCGACCATCGAGGTCAAGGGCAAGAACGCGTTCGGCTGGCTCAAGTCGGAGACCGGCGTGCACCGCCTGGTGCGCATCTCGCCGTTCGATTCCAACGCGCGCCGCCACACCTCGTTCGCCAGCGTCGGCGTCTATCCGGTGATCGACGACCGCATCGTCATCGACATCAAGGAATCCGACGTGCGCACCGACACGATGCGCTCGGGCGGAGCGGGCGGCCAGCACGTCAACAAGACCGAGTCGGCGGTGCGCCTCACGCATATCCCGACCGGCATCGCGGTGGTGGTGCAAGCAGAACGGTCGCAGCACAAGAACCGGGCCGCCGCCTGGAAGATGCTGCGCGCGCGCCTCTACGAGCGCGAATTGAAGAAGCGCGAGGAGAAGGCGGCCGCCGAGCAGGCCGCCAAGACCGACATCGGCTGGGGCCACCAGATCCGCTCCTACGTGCTGCAGCCCTACCAGATGGTGAAGGACCTGCGCACCGGCACGTCGACCTCGAACACGGCGGCCGTGCTCGACGGCGATCTCGACGAGTTCATGCAATCGGCGCTGGCGCAGAAGGCGTTCGGCACCGGGCCGACGGACGTCGAGGACGTGGAGTGAGCAGCACCATGCGAGCGCTGGCGGGCCGGTCCGTCCGGTATGTGTTTGCGCTGATGGTCGCGCTGACGGGCGGCGCGTTCGCCCAATCGCCGACCAGGGGCCACGCGCCCGTGCCGCCGAACGGATACGGCGACGGCTGGTTCATTTCCGAGTTCTGGAGCCGCGAGTATCCGCCCGGCTTTTCGGTCACTCGCCCGGATGCGGTCGTCGCCGCGCGCGCCACGATGGACAAGGCAGCTCCACGCGATATCGCCTGCCGACTGCCTTACTTCGCGGTCATTCACCCTTGGAACAAGAGCCGGATTGCCAAGAGCAAGGTCAAGTTCTATTCGGCGACCAAAATTCTGCGGCTCGTGGTGAAGGAGCCGTTCGATTTCGATTTCATGTCCCGGGATTTCATCTCCGGCACGGTTGGCCTGAAGGCAGGCGACACGATCGACTACATCCGTCATGATTCGGAGGGCTCGTTCGAGGTGCGCATCTTCGGCAAGCAATATACGGTCGATCAGAATTTGTTCGATCACGTCGAGAAGGTCGCGCGGGACCAGTTCGTCGAGGACGATTGGGCCGTGCTGACCTGCGTGGGCGGCAATCGCGCCTACATTCTTCTGTCGGACCTTGGGCTGGACCCTGACACGGGCGCACCGGTTGAGGGCGAACGTGTTGCGGGCATTTCCGAGGTAGGGCCCGGCCAGACCGACTATGGCAGGGCGCGCGATCTGACCGGCGCCGAGGCGCGGGAACTGGAAAGAGCGCGTCGGCAATAGCTGCTGCTGGATCATGCCCACCTTGGCGCCGGCGCAAAACCTTGTCCGGATCGATCGCCTCGCCGTCGATGCGCGTCTCGTAATGCAGATGCGGGCCGGTCGAGCGGCCGAGGCGCGGGCGCTTGGGAGCCATGTGACCAAGCCATCGCAACGCCACGTCGCGGCCGAATAGCGGCTGAAGGACCTGCGCACCGGCACCTCGACCTCGAACACCGCCGCGGTGCGCGACGGCGATCTCGACGCGTTCATGCAGTGGGCGCTGGCGCAGAAGGCCTTCGGCACGGGGCCGACGGACCGCTTGCAGTGTCGCGCGCCGCCCGGCAGTCTGCGGTCGGCCGCCCCGCGAGCGTCGCGAGCGGGAAGAGGGAGGTCCGGCGTGGCTCGCAACAAGAAGAGAGTGCTGGTGGCGCACACCTTGGCGGCCGCCGGGTGGGAGGTGTTCAAGGCACGCGAGGACGTCGAGGCGGTGGAGTTCCCTGGCTCGATCGCGGCGGCGGAATTCAACGCCCTTCTGCGCCGGGATGGCGACGTCAACGGCGCCGTCCTCGGCCTCACGCGGTTCGGCGAGAGCGAGATCGCCAATGCCAACGGACTGCAAGTCGTGGCGCGCATCGGCGTCGGCTACGATACGGTCGACGTCGCGGCACTCACTCGCCACGGCATTCCCCTGATGGTGGTCGGCACCGCCAATTCGCCGTCGGTCGCCGAGCAGGCGATGCATTTCATGCTGGCGCTGGCCAAGCGCGGCGCGGCGCTCGATAAATTGGTCAAGACGAACCGCTGGACCGACCGGCTGTCCGGCGTGCCGTTCGACCTCGTCGGAAAGACCGTGCTGATCGTCGGCTTCGGCCGCGTCGGCACCCGCGTCGCCAGACGCTGCCTCGCGATGGAAATGAACGTCCTGGTGTACGACCCGTACATCACCGACGAGGCGGTGCGGGAAGCGCATTGCGAGCCGGCGGCCGATCTCGACGCCGCCCTGCCGCGCGCCGACTTCGTCACGATTCATTGCCCGAAGACGCCGGAGACGGACGGCATGTTCGGCGCCGCCCGCCTCGCGCGGATGAAGGCCACGGCCTACTTGGTCAATACGGCGCGTGGCGGCATCGTCGAGGAGGCGGCGCTGCATAACGCGCTCAGCGCCGGCGCAATTGCGGGCGCCGGTCTCGACGTGTTCGACCGGGAGCCGCCGTCGCCCGACAATCCGCTACTCGCGCTCGACAACGTGATCAGCGCGCCGCATATGGCCGGCGTTACGCGCGAATCGATGGATCGGATGGCCCTGCAGGCGGCGCGCAACGTGCTCAGCGTGTTCGACGGACGGCCGATCCGCGAGAATGCGGTCAACCCCGAGGTGCTCGGGTAACGCCTCAAGGGGGTGAGGAGATCGCCATGCGCAAGAACGAAATACGCCGCATCGTCGCGGGTGGCGGCACAGTGCTCAACGGCTGGCTCGCGATCCCGAGCTCGTACTCGGCCGAGATGATCGCGCACCAGGGCTTCGACAGCGTCACCATAGACCTGCAGCACGGGCCGATCGACTTCCAGGCGGCGGTCGGCATGCTGCAGGCGATTTCCACCACGCCGGCGGTGCCGATGGTGCGGGTGCCGCACAACGAGCCGATTCTGACCTTGAAGCTGCTTGACGCCGGCGCGTACGGGGTCATCTGCCCGATGATCAACTCGCGCGCCGAGGCCGAGGCGCTGGTCGCGGCCTGCCGCTATCCGCCGCGCGGAGCGCGCAGCATGGGCCCGAACCGCGCCGTGCTCTACGGCGGCGCCGACTACTGGCAGCACGCCAACGAGGAAATCCTGCTGTTCGCCATGATCGAGACGCGCCAGGCGGTCGCGAACCTCGACGAGATCGTCTCGGTCGACGGCATCGATGGCGTCTATGTCGGCCCCTCCGACCTGTCCATGAGCCTTGGCAAGCCGCCCCCGACCCTCGATCCGCAGGACCCCGAGGTGCTTGCCGCTATCAGGAAGATCTGCGACGGCACGCGCCGGCGCAGCAAGATCGCCGGCGTTCACACCGACGGCGCCAAGACTGCGGTGCGCCGCTTCGGCGAAGGCTATCAGCTTTGCACGCTCCTCAACGACGCCCGGCTGATGGCGAACGCAGCATCCGCCGCCGTGCGCGAGGCGCGCGGGCAGGTGCCACAGGCCGCCGCGAAGACCTATTGAGCGCGAGGTCGGTGCGAAGACGTTCGGCGCGCAACGACCACCTCGCGCTGCTCCGGCGCACACATGCCATTTCGATCGGTGTTGAACGGATTGAGCCCGACAGGCGGCGCTACTGAATCGCCCCCAGCCTCACTCCCGCCCGCAAAAATTTGTCCGGATCGACCGCCTCGCCGTCGATGCGCGTCTCGTAATGCAGATGCGGGCCGGTGGAGCGGCCGGTCGAGCCGAGCCGGCCGATCACCTGGCCGAGCCTGATCGTCTGTCCGACCTTGACGTCGATCTCCGACAGGTGGCCGTAGCGGGTCGCGACGCCGTTGGCATGCTCGATCTCGACCATGCGGCCGTAGCCGCCGCTCCAGCCGGCCGCCGTCACGGTGCCGGCAGCGGTGGCGCGCACCGCCTCGCCGCTGTTGCCGCGGAAATCGATGCCGGTGTGCATCGCGGGCCGGTTGAGGAACGGATCGATGCGCAGACCGAAGCCCGAGCTCGCGTCGAGCTCGCCGTTGACCGGCTGGCGCAGCGGCACGGTCGCGAGCGTGCGTACGAGCTTGTCGGCCCGGGCGCGCGCGATCGCGATGCGATGGGCTTGGGCCTCGAACGGCGAGGCCGCGGAAGCGAGCCGATAGGGCACGAACGGGCCGCCGGTCCCCTCGGCGGCGCTGCGCGCGGCCGCGCCGAGGCCGAGATCGGCCAGCACGCCGCGCATCCGCTTGACCTTGCCGTCGTAGACCTGCTCGAGGGCGTTGAGCGACGTGGTCTGGTTCGCCTCGACGCGGTCGAGCGAATCCTGCAGCCGCGCCAGCGCGCCGGCCGGGCCGCCGTCGGCGAGCGCGGCGTCGCGCTCCGGCGCGGGCGCGATCGACGTCGTGCCGCTGATCGGCGAAGGTTTTGGCTGAGCGTCGCGCGGCGTGATGGCGCGCGTGTTGGGCTTGATCGATCCGGTGATGGCCGGATCGGTCAGTGCGCCGAGCGAGGAGCTGCGCGCCTCGAGCGCGGCCTGGCGCCTCGCGAGCTGGTCGAGCCGGCGCTCGAACTGCTCCTGGTCGAGCAGCTGCCGGCTGGTGACGCGGTCGACCTGCGCCCGCATCTCGGCAATGCGATCCTCGTAGGCGAACTGCATGGCGGACTGCCGGGCGATCAGGCGCGCCAGCACGTCGTCGTGGAACGCGAAATAAGTGGCCGTGATGCCGGCCCAGCCGGCCATGATCACCAACGTGCCGACGCAGATCCAGAACGCCACCGGACCGATGCGCACCTGCCAGGCGCCGTGACCGAGCGTGTAGTCCGCGCGGGCCGGGCCGCGGCGGACGCTGTGCTCGGCGCGCCTGCGGCGCGTCGGCTGCGGCGGCGGGAGATCCTCCCCGTAGGCCTCATCGGGATGACGCTGCGCCGCATGCTCGGCCACCCAGTCGTGGTGAGCGGGGTGCGCGTACGCGTACGGTTCGCCGGTACGGTGGGGAAAGACTCGGTGCGACATCGACGCTCCCGCGCCGGACTCGACAACGTGAGGGCGACGCTCGGGGGCGAATTTGCTGCGAACATGGTTAACGGTCGGCTAACGCGGCCGACGTACAAGTCCGTATGGTCCACGATTGCAACGCATCGCAGGAGAGCAGGGGCGTGCTACGGCGAAAGCCTGCCGCAGACTTGATCCGGTACAGGTCCGCCGACCTGGACATGCGCCGATGCGAAAATCAGAGTTCCTTGGCGGCGGCGAGGACCTCCTCGGCATGACCCTCGACCTTCACCTTGGGCCAGATTCGGGCGATCCGGCCGTCCCGGTCGATCAGGACGGTGGTCCGGGTTATCCCCATGAACTTCCGCCCGTACATGGATTTTTCACCCCACACGCCATAGGCCTCGAGCATCCGGTGGGTCTCGTCGGAGGCGAGCGGGATGGCGAGGCCGTGCTTGGCCTTGAAGGCGTCCTGGGCCTTCACGGGGTCGGCCGAGACGCCGAGAACGGCGGTCCCGGCCTTGCCGAAGGCCTTGGCGAGGCTGGAAAATGCCTTGGATTCGACGGTGCAGCCGGGCGTATCGGCGCGGGGATAGAAATACAGAACCAGATTTTGCCCCTTGAAATCGGCCAACGATACCGTCGCGCCGCCATCGCGCGGCAGGCTGAAGGCCGGGGCCTTGGATCCGGGGGCGAGACGGGCGGGCATGTGCCTTCCTTTCGACCTTTTTGCAGGATCATCATTCTAGAACGGCCTCATGGTTTGGGGAGGGGCGCCGGTGGGTCAGGGGAACTGGGAGAATCCCTGACCGCGCATGGGGATGCGCCTCGACCTGCGCAACGCAGGGAAGTCAGGCGGGGGATGCCGATCCGGCATGTCGGACAAGTGCGATAGTCCACGGCTCGCGGCGTTGCGCGGCCTGGAGGAAAGCTTGCGCTCCCATCGTGAAGCGCATGCGGCGCGGGCGTGTGCCGCGAAGCCCGTGAAAGCGGTTGCGCCGGCGCCCGAGCCCGACGAACCCGACGATCTCTTCATCGACGAAACGCCGCCGACCGCTCTCCACCCGGTTCTGCGCCGCCGCTTCGTGCTGCCCGAGTTCCTCGGCGGCCGGGCCGTGCGCCGCGTCTTGTACACGTGCGCCGGGCTCATCGTCGTCGCCAGCGTGGCGATGGGCGCACTGCTGTATCGGCTCTCCAGCGGCCCGATCGCGCTCGATTTCGCCACCGACTGGCTCGCCGCCGCCATCAAGGAAAATCTCGGCAACAACTATTCGGTCGAGGTCGGCGGCACCATTCTCGAGCGCGACGAGAACGGCCGCACCGCGCTGCGCATCCGCGACATCGTGGTGAAGGACGGCGACGGCGCGGTGGTCGCCAACGCGCCGCGCGCCGAGGTCGGGCTCGCTGGTCTGAGCATCCTCAGCGGTCATCTGCGCGCCGAAAGCCTCAACCTGGTGGGCGCCGCGCTGTCGCTTCGCATCGAGCAGAACGGCGACGTCTCGGTGTTCACCGGCGCCGACAAGCGGCCGCTCGCGCGCGCCCCGAAGCTCGCCTCGGCGGAAGCGCTGTCGGTCATACCGACGCGCGGGCTCACCACTTCGGCGGCAGCCGCGCCGGCCGCCCCCGCGGCGCCCTCGCGCAGCAGCCTGGAAACTCTCGGCGCGCTGCTCACCTGGCTCGACACCGTGAGCGCGCTCGGCCTCGACGGACGCGACCTCGGCGAGATCGGCTTGAAGAGCGGCAGCCTCACGGTCGACGACGAGCGCAACGGACAGCAGTCGAAGTTCGACAAGATCAACCTGAGCCTGACGCGGCAGGCGGGCGGCGAGGTCATCCTGCGCATCGGCTCGGAGAATGCCGACCGGCCGTGGGTGCTGCTCGCCGGCGTCAAGCCGCTCGGCGAGGGCCGCCGCGCCGTCAGCATCGAGGCGCGCAAGATCATGTGGCGCGACCTGATGCTCGCCGCGCGCGTCGACAGCACCCAGTTCGACGCCGACCTGCCGCTGTCGCTGAGCCTGCGCGCCGAGCTCGCGCGCGACGGCATGCCGCAGCTGGCGAGCGGCCAGCTCTCGATCGGCCCCGGCACGATCACCGACGCCAAGGATCCGAACGCGCAGGTCCAGGTCGAGCGCGCCGAGGCGACGATCGACTGGGATGCGAGCCGCCGCGCGCTCGCGGCGCCGTTCCAGATCGTGTCGGGCGGCAACCGCATCACGCTGGTGGCGCACGCCGAGGCGCCGGCGCAGGCGGGCGCGCCGTGGCGGATCGGCCTCACCGGCGGCTCGATCGTGCTCGCGCCGCGCGCCGCCGAGGACGAGCAGCTGGTGCTCAGCCGCATCGCGGTGATCGGCCGCTTCGACCCGGCCAAACGACGCCTCGACATCGAGCACGCCGACGTCGGCAACAAGGACGTCGGCGTCGCCGCCTCCGGGTACATCGATTTCTCCACCTCCGACCCGCGCCTCGCCATCGGCGCGGTGAGCCGCAACATGTCGATCGCGGCGTTCAAGCAGATGTGGCCGGTGTTCGTGAACACGCCGGTGCGCGACTGGGCGCTCGAGCATTTCATCGGCGGATCGGTCGAGAAGATCGAGATCGCCACCAACGCCAACATGTCCGCCTTCGAGAAGGGCGGGCCGCCGGTGCCGGACGACGGCCTGTCGGTCGAGATCGTCACCAGCGGCACGGTGGTGCGGCCGGTCAACGAGCTGCCGCCGATCCGCGACGCCGACCTCGTCATGCGGGTGGCGGGAAAGAACGTGGTCATCAGCCTCGGCCGCGGCGTGGTCGATCTCGCCTCGGGGCGGCGGCTCACCATCGCCAACGGCGTGTTCGAGATTCCCGACTCGCAGGTCAGGAAGCCGCCGGCGCGCGTGCGCATGCGCATCGAGGGCCCGGTGCCGGCCGCGGCCGAGCTCCTGGCGAGCGACCGGCTGCGCGAGGCCTCGGGCTCGCCGCTCGATCCGGCCGGGAGCAAGGGCACCGTGACGGCGCAGGTCGCGCTCAATCTCGCGATCGATCCCGACATGCCGAAGGGCAGCATCAAGTACAACGTGGTCGCCGACATCGCCAACTTCGCGGTCGACAGGTTCATGATGGACCAGCGGATCGAGGCGCAGAGCCTGCGCGTCACCGCCGACCCCGACGGCTACCAGGCGCGCGGCGACGTGCGCATCGGCGGCATGGCCGCGCTGGTCGACTACCGCAAGCCGCGCGGCGACGTCGACGCCGAGCTGCGCCTGCAGGCGACGTTCGACGACGCGGCGCGCAGCCGCTTCGGCTTCGACTTCAACGGCGCGCTGACCGGGCCCGTGCCGATCCGGCTCGGCGCCAAGGTCGCGTCCTCGCCCGAGCTCGACAGCCGCTTCGCGATCGAGGCGGACCTCACCCAGGCGAAGATCGACAACCTGCTGCCGGGCTGGACCAAGCCGGCCGCCAAGGCGGCGCGCGCGACCTTCACGATGGCCTCGCGCAAGGGCACCAACACGCGCATCGACGACATCGTGGTCGAGGGCGGCGGCGTCTCGGTCAAGGGCTCGGTCGAGCTCGACCAGAGCGGCGAGGTGGTGGCGGCGAGCTTCCCGGTGTTCGGGATGGCGAGCGACGACAAGGCGAGCCTGAGGGCCGAGCGGCTGCCCGACGGCGTCCTCAAGGTGACGATGCGCGGCGACGTCTATGACGGCCGCACCTTCATCAAGTCGGTGATGGGCGGCGGCCCGGCCGACAGCAAGCAGCCGCAGCAGCGCCGCAGCATCAACGACCTCGACCTCGACGTGAAGATCGGCGCGGTCGCCGGCTTCCACGGCGAGGCGCTGCGCGGGCTCGACCTGCGCCTGCAGAAGCGCGCCGGCCTGATCAAGGGCTTCGCGCTCAACGCCAAGCACGGCGCCGAGGCGAGCCTGCTCGGCGACATCCGCACCGGCACCAACGGGCGCCAGGCGCTGTTCTTCCAGAGCACGGATGCGGGCGCGCTGCTGCGCTTCACCGACACCTATCCGCGCGTGGTGGGCGGCCAGATGTGGGCCTCGATGGAGCCGCCGACGCCGAGCCAGACGCCGCAGGAAGGCCGCCTCGTCGTCCGCGATTTCGAGGTGCGCGGCGAGCCGGCGCTCGAGAAGGTGGTCGGCGGCGGCGGTGGTCCGCAATCCTCGGGCGTCGACTTCTCGCGCATGGTGGTCGACTTCGTCCGCTCGCCGGGCCGCTTCATGGTGCGCGACGCGCGGCTGCAGGGACCGGTGATCGGCGCCACCATGGACGGCGTACTCGACTACGCGGCGAACGACGTGCGCCTGCGCGGCACCTTCGTGCCGCTGTTCGAGCTCAACAACATGTTCGGGCAGATCCCGATCGTCGGCCTGTTCCTCGGCGGCGACCGCGAGGGCCTCATCGGCATCACGTTCGAGGTGGTCGGGCCGCCAGGCTCGCCGACCCTGCGCGTCAACCCGGCCTCGGCGCTCGCGCCGGGCCTGGTGCGCAAGATCTTCGAGTTCCCGACCAGCGTACCGGGCGTCAACAACGTGGCGAGCGAGCGCTATCCCGAGGCGCGCTCGAGCTACGCGGACAGGGACCGCTGAATTTCGCCGCGCGCCGCCGCCGGGCGTCCGCGCGGCCCGCAAAGCCCGGGATAATTGATTCAGATCAAGGCCGTCGGATTGCGGTTCGCCTTGATATGGCGTCAGATGGCGTCGGCGAGACGCGCCGAGCCCACATTTTTTGCAAGCAAAACAACGTCCGAGTGACCGGACGCCCGGGGCAGGGAGGGACGAGATGACGACCATCGCGCTCGACAAGACACACACGTCGCACGTCAAGGTCGCGACCGCGAGCCTGATCGGCACGGCGATCGAATGGTACGACTTCTTTCTCTATGGCACCGCGGCCGCGCTGATCTTCAACAAGCTGTTCTTCCCGACGTTCGATCCGATGATCGGCACGCTGCTGGCGTTCGCGACCTATGCGCTCGGCTTCGTCGCGCGCCCGCTCGGCGGTCTCGTGTTCGGCCATTACGGCGACACGATCGGCCGCAAGACCATGCTCTATCTCACCCTGCTCATCATGGGCACCGCGACCGCGGTGATCGGCATCCTGCCGACCTACGACACGCTCGGCGTCTGGGCGGCCGTGCTGCTGGTCGCCTGCCGCCTGATCCAGGGTTTCGGGCTCGGCGGCGAGTGGGGCGGCGCCGTCCTGATGGCGGTCGAGCATGCGCCCGAGGACAGGAAGGGATTCTACGGCAGCTGGCCGCAGCTCGGCGCGCCGCTCGGTCTCGTGCTCGGGACGCTGGTCTTCTCGATCTTCTCGATCGCGATGAGCGATGCGCAATTCACCGCCTGGGGCTGGCGGCTTCCGTTCCTGTTCAGCATCGTGCTGGTCATCGTCGGCCTGTGGATCAGGTTCACGCTGGCGGAATCGCCGGAATTCCAGAAGGTCAAGGAGACCAAGTCGGAAGCGGCGATGCCGATCATCGACGCCATCCGCCAGCACCCCGTGAACATCCTGCTCGCGATGGGCGCGCGCTTCGCCGAGAACGGATTCTTCTACATCTATGCGACCTTCGTGCTCGCCTACGCGACGCAGGCGCTCGGCATGAACCGGCAGGACATCCTGAACGGCGTGCTGATCGCGGCCTTCATCGAGAGCTTCACCATTCCGGCATTCGGCGCGCTCTCGGACAAGCTCGGCCGCCGGCCGGTCTACATCTTCGGCGCGGTGTTCTCCGCGCTGATGTCCTTCCCGCTGTTCTGGCTGCTCGGCACGAAGACCCCGCAGCTCGGCTGGATCGCCATCGTGCTCGGGCTCGCGGTCGGTCATGCCGCCATGTACGGCCCGCAGGCGAGCTTCCTGTCCGAGCTGTTCGGCACCAAGGTGCGCTACAGCGGCGTGTCGCTCGGCTACAATCTCGCCTCGATCTTCGCCGGCGCGCTGTCG
>Ga0066903_100002535_pt1 | contig 14370 bp, 3 predicted proteins | sample PanSoiMetaGPlot1_FD_67491 | JGI IMG/M metagenome (GOLD analysis project Ga0066903, IMG submission 67491) | Tropical forest soil microbial communities from Panama analyzed to predict greenhouse gas emissions - Panama Soil - Plot 1 (version 2) | ecosystem: Environmental > Terrestrial > Soil >...
GCAACGCCCTGATCGTAGACAACGACGTTGCCGTCGAGTTGATAGAGGAATACGTACCGTCCGTTTTGCGACGCGATCGATCCGTTGGGCGACAGCAGATCGCCCGAGTCCAATCTTCCAGTGCCCGGCACGCAGCTGCCTCCGGAAGGAGGCGGGATTGGTGGCATCGGTTCCGGAGTCGGCGGAATCGGTTGCGGAGGGATCGGTGGCGATGGTTCAGGAGGGTTCGGCGGAACGGGCCTGGGCGGAATCGGCGGTAACGGTGGAACGGGTCCAGGAACCGGTGGCGACGGCGGAATGGGTTCGGGCGGATTCGGCGGCGACGGCGGCGACGCAACCGTCACCGAGCTCGTCGCCGTATTGTTCGCCGGCACTGGATCGACCACTGTGGGCGGCGCAGCAATCGAGGTCGTGTTGACCAGCGTCCCGGTTGCTGATGCACCAACTAATCCGGTTACCGTGAATGTTGCGCTGCCACCATGAACGAGCGTCACCGTCGTCGAGATCGAGCCGACGCCGTTCGCGGCCGCGCATGCCGATCCTGGCGTCGCCGCGCAGGTCCAGGAAGCGCCGGTGAATGCCGCAGAAAACGTGCTCGTAACCGTGGCGCCCGAGGCGTCCGCGGGGCCGGCGTTGCTCACGACGATGGTCCACACGAGCGTCGCGCCTGGGTCGACCGTGGTTGCGCCTGGGGTGACCGTAACGGCGAGATCGGCGATGACCGAGGGCGTCAGCACGACTGACATCGCATCGTTGGCGGGATTGGGATCGGCCGGCGCGCTCCTCTGCAGCGCAGCGACATTCGTCACGCTGCGCGGCTGATCGAGCCGCGCGGTGATCGCCAGCGTCTCGGATCGCGTGACCGGGATCACACCGAGCGTCCAGTCTCCGGTTGCCACCTCATAGGTCCCCTGCGACGCGGTGGCCGACACGAACGTCAGCCCCGCCGGCAGCAGATCTCTGACGGTCGCGAGGATTGCCGGGCTCGGTCCGAGATTGGTCACGGAGATTGTGAACGTCACAGGCGAGCCCAGGGGCGGCGACGGGTTGCTGACCTCGAGGCTGACGTGCAGATCCGCGGTCGCCGCAGCGTTGACCGAAGCCGCGTCGCTGTTGTTCAGCGGATCCGGATCAATCTCCGCCTGGGAGGCAACCGACGCGTTGTTCACGAGCACACCCGGAGCCGTCACTGTCCCCGCGATCGTCATCGTCGGAGCCGCGCCGACGGCAAGCGAACCGATCGCCCAGAGCCCCGTTGCGGCGTCGTAGCTGCCCTGCGCCGGCGTCACGCTGCTCAGTGCGAACCCGGCCGGCAGCAGATCGGCGATCGTCACCCCGGTCGCCGGACTTGGGCCGCGATTGGTCGCCGTGACGGTGAAGGTGACCGTGCCGCCGACGACGGCGCTGACCCGATCGACGACCTTGCTGACGGCGAGATCGGCCGCCGCAGCGACGTTGAGGACGACCGCGCCCGAGTCGTTTGCGGTGATCGGATCCGGCTCGTTTTGCGCAGTTTTCAGCGCGAGATTCGTGAGGGAGCCAGCCTCGGTGGCCGTAGCCGTGATGGCAAGTTGCGCTGTGGCGCCGGCCGCGAGCGCGCCCACGGTCCACACACCCGACTGGCTGTCGTAGCTGCCTTGCGCAGGCGTGGCCGACACGAATTCCATTCCGGCAGGCAGTTGATCGGTGATGGCAACCCCGGTCGCCGCCTGTGGACCGTGGTTGACGGCAGTAATGGTCATCGTCACCGTCCGGCCCACGACCGCGTTCGGCGGAGCCGACTTGGTCACCTCGACGTCCGCACCGGTCTCGACCAGCGTGGGCGCGGACGCGCGGTTGTTCGCAAGCATCGGATCGGGTGTCGTCGAGACGATCGTCGCGGTGTTCACGATCGGCGACGGCGCGATGTACCCGAGAGGCACGTCGAAGATTGCGGTGATCGTGCGTGTCGCGCCCGCCGGCAACGTTCCGAGCGCACAGGGGAAGGTAGTGAGGCAATCGCCGGAGGTTGACACGAACGTCAGCCCGGCCGGCGTTGGATCATCCACCGCGACGTTCTGCGCGGCCGACGGGCCCGCATTGCTGACGGCGATGGTGTAAGCGACGCTGCTCCCGGGAATGACGCTGGCGGTTCCGGTTTTGCCGATCGCCAGATCGGCTGCAAACCTGACCGCCGTCGCAATCGTGACGGCATCGTTGAACGGATTGGGATCGAAGGCGCTGGTCGCCGCTGCGGTGAACGTGATCGGATCGGGCCCGGCATAGTTGGCGGGGACAGTGAAGCTGACGGTGACGACTCCCGTCTCCGCTGGCGCAAGGCCGCTGAGCGTGCACGGGACCGATACGCATCCACCGGTCACGCCTGTCAGCACGAGGCCGATCGGAGTGGGGACGCTCAGCGTGACCGTCCCCGTACTGGACGGTCCTCCGTTGGCGATGGTGATCGCATAAACGGCCGATGATCCGGGATCGACGGACACCGGGCCGGTCGCAGTCACCGTAACATCCGCGACAGTCGTCAGCGTCACGGTCGCGGTTGCGTTGTTGTTCGTGGGATCTGGATCGGTCGTCGCGGCGGGGACCGCGACGCCTGCGGCGTTGACGAGCGAACCGGCGGCAGCCGGCGATACGGTGCCCGAGGCGACGAACGTCGCGTGCCCGCCCGAGATCAGATCCACGGTCGTCGCGATCGAGCCGGTCCCCGACGGTGTCGCGCAGGTCGAGCCGATGCTGGCCGTGCACGACCAAACCGTTCCCGTGAACGCCGGCGCAAAGAGATCCGTCACGGTGACGCCGGCCGCGTCGCTCGGGCCGTGATTGGTCACGAGAATCTGCCAGCTCAGTGGCTGGCCGGCGACCACCGCGGCCGGGCTCGGTGTCTTCGCGATCTCGAGATCGGCAACGAGCGAAGCCGTTGCCGCAGCGGTTCCGCTGTCGTTGGACGGGTTCGGATCGGCGGGTGCGCTCGACTGCCGCGTCGCCGTGTTGTCAGCGGACGAGGCTTTTATGATCGCCGTGATCGAGAGTGTCTCGTTTGCCGCGACCGGCATGGCGCCGAGCGTCCACACACCGGTCGTCGCATCGAACGTGCCCTGCGACGGTGTCGCGGACACGAACGTCGCGCCGGCCGGCAGCGCGTCGAGTATCGCGGCGCTCGTCGTGGCGCTGGGGCCGAGGTTGGTGACGGCGATGGTGTACGTCAGTGGCTCCCCGACAGCGGGCGCGGTGTTGCTGACAGCCTTCGTCACGCGCAGATCGGCGCTAGTAGCAGCGTTGACGGAGGCGGCCGAGCTGTTGTTGAGTGGGTTCGGATCGATCTGATCCAGAGAAGCGACGACCGCGTTGTTCACGAGGGCGCCGGGCTGGGTGACCGTTGCAACAAGCATCAGCGTCGCCTGCGCCGATGCGTTGACGCCCCCGACCGTCCAGATGCCGGTCGTCGCGTCATAGACTCCCTGCGAAGCCGTGGCCGAAACCAGCGACAGTCCGGCCGGGAGCGCATCAGCGACAGTCACACCGGTGGCCGCGTTCGGCCCGCGGTTGCTCGCGATGACAGTGAACGTCACCCTCTCTCCCGTGAGCGCGTTGCTTCGATCGACTCTCTTGGCCAGGGCCAGATCCGCCGTCGGCGCGGCGTTGATCGCGGCGGCTGCGGAGTCGTTGCCGGTATCCGGGTCCGGCTCGTTCTGACCCGTCTTCAGCGCGAGGTTCGTGATCGCGCCGCGCGACGTCACCGTCGCGGCGATGACGAGCTGCGCGCTCGCGCCGAACGCCAGCGAACCGACACTCCACTGTCCAGTCGCCGGGTCGTACGTGCCCGCGGTCGCTGCGGCGGAGACGAACTGCAGGCCCGCCGGCAGCAGGTCCGTCACCTGGATGCCGGTAGCGGGATTCGGACCGCGATTGTGCGCCGTGACAGTGAACGTGACCGTATGTCCCACCTGCACGCTCGGTGGCGCCACAGACTTCGTCACCTCGACATCCGCGTCATGGTTCAGCGTCGTCTCGACGGTCGCCTGGTTGTTCGACCCATCGGGATCGGGAGTCGCGCTCGACACGGTCGCCGTATTGACAATCGGAATCGGACCGGCGTAATTGGCCGGAACCGTGAACGTGGCCGTGATCGTTCGCGCCGCGCCCGCCGGCACCGCGCCGAGCGCGCACGGAAACGCCGTCGCACAGTCGCCGGCGTTCGATACGAACGTGAGGTCGGCCGGCGTCGGGTCGCTGACGATCACCGCCGCGGCGTTCGACGGGCCGCGGTTCGTCACCGTGATCGTGTAGACGACCGCATTACCGGGGACGATCGACGCCGGCCCGATCTCGGTGATGACCACATCGGCCTGCGGCGTCAGCTGATCGGAGTCCGTGTTGTTCGCGGAGCTCGGATCGGATGCGCCCGGACCGGGCGTCACCGTCGCGGTGTTGACGAGGACGCCGACGGCGTCGGCCGCGACGGTTGCTGTGACTCTGAATGTGACGGCGCCGCCGACCGGCACGTCGACCGTCGCATTGATGTTGCCGCTGCCGGCCGGCATGCTGCACGCGCCGCCGCCCGCTCCCGTGCACGTCCAGGTCGCGCCGGTGAGCGCGGCGGGAAGCGTATCGATCACCCTGGCGCCAACCGCGTTGCTGGGGCCCGCGTTGGTCACGGTGATCGTGTAGGTCACCGCCGAGCCCGGCACGACCGTCGTCACTCCGTTGGTCTTGGTGATGCCGAGGTCGGTCACCGGCGCAGCGATCGCCGTCGTCGCGATCGCGTTGTTGTTGCCGGTCGCCGGATCGGCGGTTGTGCTCGACACCGTGGCGGTGTTGACGATTGGATCGGGTGACGTGTAGCCCGCAGGCACCGCGAACGTCGCGGTGATGGTCACCGGTGCGGCGCCCGCGACGATCGTTCCGAGCGAGCATGGGAAGCCGCCGCTGCACGCGCCGCTGGCCGACACGAAAGTCAGCCCGGTCGGTGTCGGATCGCTGAGCGTGACATTCGCGGCGTCGGATGGCCCCGCGTCCGTCACCGTGATCGCGTACGTGATAGTTGATCCGGGCGTTGCCTGCGCCGGTCCGCTCTTTGAGATCTGGAGATCCGCCACCGGCGTTACCGTTACTGCGCTCGTGGCGATGTTGTTCAGCGTGCTCGGATCGGTGACTTCTGACGGCGCCACGACCGAGGCGGTATTGACGAGAACACCCAGCGTGCTCGACGCGATCGTTCCGGCAGCGGTGATCGTCGCCGAGTGGCCTGCTTGCAGATTGACAGTGGTCGCGATGTTCCCGCCGCCGGACGCCGCGCCGCAGGCGGAGCCGCTGTCCGCGACACACGTCCAGCCCACCGCGCCGAACGCAGCGGGAAACGCATCGACGACGCTCGCACCGCTCACGGCGCTCGGCCCGTTGTTCGTCACGACAATCGTGTAGCTCGCGGACAGGCCCGGGATCGCCGGCGTCGTCATCGTCTTCACGATCGCGAGGTCGGCGATCGGCGGGACGACCGTGGTCGGCTCGGTCGCCGTGTTGTCGCTGAGATCGAAGTCAGGTGGCCCACCGGTCGTCACCGATGCCGAATTGATCATCCGATTGGGGACGGGAACGGTCTGCGGCGCCGACGCCAGGATCCCGATTTCGATGCGGCGGCCGCGCAGCATCTCTCCGAGCTGGCATGTGATGGTGGCGGTACCGGTACAGCTGCCCTGCGTCGCGGTCGCGGATATCGCTGACACGCCGGGCGGCAGCACGTCGGTCAACGTGACCGCGGGCGAAGTCGCCGGACCGCGATTCGCCACCGACAGGGCGTAGGAGAAATTTGTGCCGGCGATCACGGGATCGCGGGAATCGCGCTTCACGACAGCCAGATCGGTGGCCGTCGCTGGCTGAATTTCGGTCGATACCGCGGCACCATTGTTATTGACATCGGGATCCGGCGTGACGGAGGTGACGCTCGCGGTGTTCACCTCGGTTGTCGGCGTCGCCACTCCCGCGGCGACTATGAAGGCCGTCTGGATGACTACGGTGTCACCAGGCCGAAGCAGGTCGAACGTGCAGGGAAATGGTGTGAAGCAATCACCGGAGTTTCCGGCGAACGGGAAATCTGCGGGCAGCGAGTCGAGCAACTGGATGTGCTTCGCGTCGGCCGGCCCTCGGTTGGTTACGGTGATGCGGGAGAAAGCGGTTTCGCCCGGCTCCAGGAGCGAGGGACTCGACTTCGTGACGACGAGATCTGCCTGATCCGCGTCGGCAACCGTCGTCGGTTCGCTGGAGGCGTTGTTCGCGGGGACCGGGTCGGTCTCGGCCGCGGTGACGCTTGCGGTGTTCACGAACAGGCCGACGGTCGATGTCGCGGCGACCAGCGTGACCGTGGCGGTCGCCGACGCGGTCAGCGTGCCGAGCGTGCACGTTGCGCCAGCGCACGTGCCCTGGCTCGGCACTGCCGACACCAACGTGAACTCCGGCGGCAGCACGTCTGTCAGCACCACGTTGGTCGCGTTCGCGGGGCCGGCATTGCGGACAGTAATCGTGTAGGTCACGTTATTGCCGGAGATGACCGGGTCTGGACTGTCGGTCTGCTTGACGGAGACGTCGGCATCGGTCGGCGCCGCGACGAGCGTGATCAACTCAGTGCGGCCGTTCTGCGACGTGAAGTCCGGAGTCGGCGAGGAGACCACTGCGAGATTCGTGATGACAGTGCCGGGCACGAGATTTGACGACATCTGCACCGTGAAGCTGAACGCTTCAGATGCGCCCGGTGCCAGGACCGGAGTGAGGCACGAAACCAGGTTGGCCGTTCCGGGCGGAGGTACGGTGCAGGTCGTCGGGGGCGGCGGCACCGTTCCACCGGTAATGACTCCAACGGCGGGAATGACGTCACTGGAGGTCACGTTCAACGCCGTCCCCGGCCCCAGGTTCGTCACTGTCGCGACGTATTCGATGACGCCGCCCGGCGCGACGACACTCGAACCCGAGAGCGTGACCGCGAGATCGGCCCGGTCCGGAATGACGAGCGTGGACACGGACGACGAGTTGTTCGACGCCACCGGATCGGATTCGGTGGCGGTCACGCTCGCGGTGTTGACGAACGTGGGCGGGCCCGAGTAGTCGAACGGCACCTGCAAGTCGATGCGCGTCGTGCTGTCCTCGCCGGGCTCGAGCAACGGGATCGTGCAGGGAAATCCCGCCGCGCACGGGCCGCTGCCGCCTGCCAGCGTGAGGCCGGCGGGAAACGGATCCGAGACCACGACGTTCGTAGCCGTCGAAGGCCCTCGATTCGTGACGTCGATGAAGTAACTCCCTACGGCCCCGGCGATCACCGCCGGCAAGCCGAGTTTGGTGACGGTCACGTCCGCCTGGAACGACAGCGTCGACGTGATCACGCCGCGGTTGTCGAGCGGCGTCGGATCCTGCGCATCGCTGCTCAGCAGCAGCGCCGCGTTCGTGATTGCCGGTGTTCCTGGGCTTTGCGGCCGGTAATCAGGGGGAATTGACAGTCGCACCGTGAAGATCCGGCTCGCGCCCGGAGCGAGAACGGGAATGGTGCAGACGGGCGCGACAAATGTGCGTGCGACCTGCTGCACTGTCTGGTTCACGCAAGTCGAGTCGGGCGGTGCCTGAATGCTTTCGATCAGCTCCGGCCGGAACGGGCCGGCGAACAACGCGCCGCCATCCTGCGGCGCCTCGACGAAGGCGAAGTCTCGCACACTCGAGGGACCTGCATTGGCGACCGTGATCGTGTAGTCCGCGGTCGTTCCGGCGACGATTTGTGCCGGCCCGCTCTTGACGATTGACGTGTCGGCCACGGCGACGACGGTGTCGGTGTCAGTGGAGACGTCATCGGGCTCGGTCGGGTCCGTCACGCCCGCCGCGACGGACACCGTGGCAGTGTTTTCCACGATACCGCGTGCGTTGCTGCGAACGAGCGCCTGCGCCGTGATCACGACCGCGTTGCCGGCGCCCGGACTGACGTCGATTAGCGTATCGATGTCGCCCGACTGAGTCCCGCTGGCCGCGCAAGACGAAGTACCGGATGCGATGCACTGCCACTGCACGCTCGCGAACATCGCTGGATCGAACTGGTCGACGACGCGGCTGCCCGGCGCCGACGCAGGACCCGCGTTCGTCACCGTGATGGTGTAGGTCGTCGTCAGACCGGCGGTCACCTGGCTGACTCCATTCGTCTTCGTGATGGAGACATCGGCGACTGGCGCCAGCAGCGACGTCGTGGCACGCGCGACGTTGCTGGCCGGGCGCGGATCCGGCGTGCCGGCAGATGCGGTGGCCGTGTTCACGATCGGGTCCGGCCCGCTGTAGGCCGACGGGACCGCGTACGTGACGCTGAGCGTCTGGCTGCTGGCCGCGGAAATCGTGCATCCGGGCGCAGCTGCGCACGGACCAGCGAGCGGAGTGACCAGCGTGAGGCCTGCGGGCGTCGGATCGGTGACGACGACGTTCTGCGCGTCTGACGGCCCGTCATTGGTGACGGTGACGGTGTACGTGACGTTGTCGCCGCGCTGAGTGGAGGCCGGGCCGGCTTTCGTCACGCGCAGATCCGCCTGCGGCGCGATCGCCGCGCTCGCCGCCGTCGTGTTGTTCGAGAGATTGAAGTCTGTCGCCGTCGCAGGCGCGGCAATCGTCGCCGTGTTCGTGATTGTGCCGGGCGGGACGTTCGCGGGCAGCGTGCCAGCAATCGTGAAGGTGGCGGCGCCTCCCGCCGGGAGCGACACCGTCGAGTTCGGGGGACCGGAACCGCCGGCCTGACCGCAGGTCGCGGATCCGTTAATAGGTACACACGTCCAGTTGATGCCCGCGAGCGCCGGCGTTGTGCCGGCATCCGCGACGACGGCACCGTTGACGGCGCTCGGACCGCTGTTGCGGACGACGAGCTGGTACGTGACCTGGGCGCCGGGTTTCGCCGGCGCACTGGGAAAGCTGCCGCTGATGCTGAGATCAGCGGCCGCCACCAGAGTGGTCGCGGTGTTCGTCTCGATCGACCCCTGCTGAATCGACGGACCACTGCAGCTCGAGAAGTCGAACGTCCAGCGCGCGCGGTTGCTGATCAGGCTGGCGTTGGGTCCCGCGACGATCGAATCGATCTGCACCTGAAGGGTGATGGTGACCGTCGTGCCCACTGCAACGGTGCCGAGCGGCACGCCGGCGACAGGATCCGCGCCCGCGCGGACGACGCCGTCCACCGTCAGGCTGTTGCCGACGAAGGATGTGCCCGCTGGCGGCGTGTCGAAGAAGATCACGTTGCTGGCGTCTACCGTGCCGGTGGAGTTGTCGATCCGGATCGCGTAGGTGAGCACGTCGCCGACGGCTGCCGTCGATTTGTCCACCGACTTCGTGCCCGCGCTCGAAAACGAAGGCGCCGCCGTGTCAATCTGGAACCCGAGCGCCGTGATCCAGAACAGGTCGCCGCCGCTGGTCGTCCCCTGGGCGAAGGCCGTCGCGTCCTGCTTCTTCAGCGCTCCTGACACGTCGATGTTGGTGATGTCCCAGCCTTGACGGGCACCGGCAACAGGTGCTCCGGGCGTGTGATTCCGATCCCCGAACGTACCTCCCGTGGCGAGGCTGCCGTCGTCGCGAACGATTTGTCCCGCGAAGAAGTTGTTCTTCGGGTTGCGCGGGCCTTGCACCTGGTCGCCGTTCTTCAGCGGCACGCGGCCCCCGAACAGCAGCTGGTCGCCTGCCATACCGGCATCGCCCTCCATCGCCGTCACGGCGAGATGGGCGGCGACATTCGCATTTCCCTGTTGCGACGCGCAGAAGCCCGCGACTTGTGCCGTAGCGCCGCCGGCTGGCTCGAGGCCGAGCAGGAGGTTCAGCAGGCGAATCGGCTGGGTGAAGTCCTCGTAGACGACCGCGAGCGTCCATCCCGCGGCCGGAGCGCTGTTATCCGTCGTCCCCTGGGTTGCTGGCACGCGGCCGGCGGCGTAACCACCCGGCCCGATAACGAGTGCCGTGACGTCGGCAGTGCGGACGTAATAACAGCGGAGGCAGGTGCCGTCGCCCAATGGGGTGCCGCTGCGGTTCGCGGTGGCCGGATCCGGTGTGACGTCGAACGTCCCCGCCGGCGTCGTGAATGAGATTGGGTTGTTGAGGGATGCGCTGACGTTCTCGCCTGACGCGTCTGCAAAGGAGCCGCCCCATATGAGCTCCGCGCGCAGGACGCGGGCCCCTACCGGCAGGCGGAGAATCGCCTGCGAGCGGTTCAGGCGCCAGTCGCTCGTCGTCCCGGGCGGAAACGTTCCGTCCTGCAGGCTCGTGTCCGTCGTGACGAACGTGTGGATGGCGCCGACGGTGCCCGGGCCGTTCTGATTCTCCGCTCCGTCGAGTCCCAGTGTGTTGCCGGCGAAGGTGATGGCGCCGTTCGTCGTAGCGGTGAACCGTTGGACGTACTGCGCCTCCGCCAGTGCCGGCATCAGGAGCGCGCAGCACACCCACGTTGCGCACCTCAGGCGCCAATTGGGCAGAGGCGGAGCGCAAACACTCATCGAGTGTCAGACCACGAGCGCCAGGTACGCCACCGAGATGTACGAACGTCAGCTCGGTTGACTCACCGCAGAAGTTGGGTTGCGGCTGCAAACCTCGTACGTGTAGCGCCCCGTCGGCTCGATTGAAATAAGGTCTTTAGAGGCATGGGGATGCCAGGGCTTCGGAGGCGACGATGCAAGCGATTTGTTCAGACATCTCCGACATGCCGGAGCAGAGCCCGACTATTCGGCCCGACACCAACCGAGTTGTAGTGATAGGGAAAGCTGGGCGATCAGGGGAGAGTCAACGACGGGACTTTGGCGCGGGCGAACGGACGGATGTCCACCTTCGCGCTGCGCGCTGCGGTGGACAACCTTCGCCTGGGTTGCCAACCGTTTCTCACGCGTGCATCGCCCAGGTGAGAGAAGGTTGGCGGGGTCGACGGGACTCGAACCCGCGGCCTCTGCCGTGACAGGGCAGCGTTCTAACCAACTGAACTACGACCCCTAATGAATCAGGAATTTGGAATTCAGAATTCGGAATGCGTGAGGGCGAATTCCAAATTGCAAATTCTCAATTCCACATTCTTGCGTGGGCGGTACAGGATTCGAACCTGTGACAGCCGGCGTGTAAAGCCGGTGCTCTACCACTGAGCTAACCGCCCGGCCTGACCTGCGCTCCGGCTGCCCGCCAAAGCGATCCATTATACGTCGCCTTCAAGACGAGCAACAAGGCTGCGACCACGAGTCCGAGGACGGCGCGATGCTCCCGGTTCGCGATCACCTGACGCATGCTGAATTGGCGGCTTCTCGCGCCGGGGCTCTTGCGCCGCTCGGCGACGCCGCTCCGATACAGGTCGTACTGTTCGCCGAAGTGGCGACGCAGGAACGCTTCCTCGCTCTTGATCGCCGCGGTGATTGTCGTCGCCAGATAGAGAGCGACGAGCGCCGCAACGAAGACGCTGTTGCAGGCAATCGCGAGCCCGAAGCCCATGATGCTCGATCCGAGGTACAGCGGGTGGCCGACGAAGCGGTACGGCCCGGACGAGGTGACCTCGCGCGACTTGTTCAGATGACCCGCGGCCCAGATCCGAATTGCTTCGCCAAGAGTCGCGATCGACATGCCGATCACAATCGTCTGGAGTGTCGGCTCGGCCAGCACGATCACGAGCAGGCCGAACACCCAGCCGAGCGCAACACGCAGCCGCGCCAGCGCCGCGACGAGCGCTTCAAACACGGCTCGGCTCTGCAGCCAGGCGTCGCTCGACTGCGGCGATCACTTCGGCGACGTCGATGTCGAGCAGGCACATGCGCGCCCGCCGGCAGCGCCGCAGGTGATGGCACTGGCAGATCGAGTCGCGTGACACCACGATGTCGAGCGGCGACATCGGACCGTTCCGCGCCGGGCGCGTCGGCCCGTAGAGACCGACGATCGGCGTGCCGACAGCCGCCGCGATGTGCGTCGGGCCGGTGTCGCCCGACACCATCAACGCTGCGCCGCGGGCGAGCGCGACGAGGTCGGCGATCGTCGTCTTCGGGGACAGCACCGCCGCATCGCCCGCAGCCGCGACGACGTCTGCCGCGAGCATCTCTTCACCAGGTCCCCAGAGCACGACCGACGTGAGCCCATGCCGCTGTCGCAGGTCCCGGGCGACGGCGGCCATCCGGTCTGGCGGCCAGCGCTTGTTCGGCCAGGCGGCGCCCGGGTTGAGCACCGCATAGCGTCCGCCGGTCTGCTCAACGATCGCCCCCGCCGCGGCAGACGTCGGATGCTCGATTGGAAATTCAGGCCGCGCGCCGGTGATCCCGACGAGCGTCAGCAGCGCGAGATTCAGTTCGACGACGTGACGAGTCTCGCGCGGATGATAAATCCCGCCGCGGCCCGGATCGTAGACGTCGGTATAGAACAGCCGCGCCGCGCGCTCACGCGCGTAGCGCGACGCAAATCCGATCACCCGCGGTGCACCGGACAGCCGCGCCAGCAGCGCCGACTTGATGAGGCCCTGCAGATCGATCGCGACGTCGTACCGCGCCCGTCGCAATTCGCCGAGGGCGCCGACCAGCGACCTGCCTCCGTCGGCATCGCCTCTGTCGTTGATGACCAGCCGGCGATCGATGACCGGCACGAGATCGAGAATCGCGCGGTGCTTTGCGGTGACCAGCCAGTCGATGCGCGCCTGCGGAAAGGCGCGGCGGAGCGCGGCCGCGACCGGGATGGCGTGCACGACGTCGCCGAGCGCGCCCAGACGGACGATCAGCACCCGCGACGGCGTCACGATCGAGCGATCCTCTTCAGCAGCTCGCGCGTCGCGTGCAGCTTCGGATCGCCGACGATCGCGGTCCGTCCGCCGTAGCTCGCGACGACGGCACGCTCGGGAACCGTCTCGACGGTGTAGTCGGTGCCCTTGCAGTGGACGTCGGGCCGGAACAGCAGGATCAGCCGTTCGACCGAGCTGTCGCCGAACACGACGACGTAGTCGACGCCGCGCAGCGCTGCGACGAGCTCCGCTCGATCCGCCGCCGGCAGGATCGGACGGCCTGCTCCTTTCAGCACCGCGACCGAGCGATCGTCGTTCACCGCGACGACAAGGCGATCGCCTTCGGCGGCCGCACCCTGCAGGTACCGCACGTGGCCGACGTGGAGCAGATCGAAGCAGCCGTTGGCAAACGTGATCGTCTTCCCGGCCGCCCGCTCGCGCGCAACCGCGTCGACGAGCTCAGGTTCAGTCACGATCACAGACCGCCCCCAAGCCCCGATCCTCCCTCGCAGCAGCGCTAAAGAGCCGCGCTACCAGAGTGTTGGCACGCACGTCGTCAGGAAAGTTCTTCACGAATTCCAAATTCCAAACTCCAAATTCTTAATTGGAGCGCCTTCCTTGCGGTGGTCCTTCCTGCGACCAGTTCTCAGTGGCCGTGTCGTGATCGCTCGCGACTGCGCCACTGAGCTCACTCGCGGACACCGTGGCGGTCCCGCGCTTCATCACGACCAGCCCGCCAGCGTAGTTCGCCAGTCTCGCCGCCTCGTAGAACGATCCGCCCGCCGCGAGCGCGAGGCCGAACGTCGCAATCACGGTGTCGCCGGCGCCGGTGACATCGGCCACTTCATCGGATCCGAAGATCGGAATCTGGATGGTCGGCTGCCTGGGCTGAAACAGCGCCATACCACGGCTCCCGCGCGTCATCAGCACGGCTTGCATGCCGGTTCGCCGCAGCAGGAGACGTCCAGCCCGCTCGAGCGCGCCGGGATCATCGTCGATCTGAATGCCGAGCACCTGCTCCACTTCCGACTCGTTCGGTGTGCAGGTCGTCAGGCCACGGTAATCCACCAACCGGTAGCGCGAGTCGAGCAGCACTGGAACCGGCCGCCGCCGTGGACGCCGTGCGACGATCCTGCGGACCCTGTCGGCGAGCGCCGGCGTGATCAGCCCGGAGCCGTAGTCCGACAACAGCACTGCATCGCAGTCGTCGAGCGCCGGCGCAATCTTTTGTGCCAGCGCCACGCTGATCGACGGATCGAGCGGCCATCCAGCTTCACGATCGATGCGCACCACCTGCTGCCGCGCCGCGTGAACGCCGCCGGCGAGGATCCGCGTCTTCACGGGCGTCCGGTAGCCGCGCGCGCGAACGACATGCGCGCGGCTCACGCCGCCGTGAAAGCTGGCGAGCAATCGCCGGCCTTCGGCGTCGCCGCCGACCAGCCCGACCAGAGCGGCACGGCCGCCAAGCGCCGCGACGTTGTTCGCCGCGTTGCCGGCGCCGCCGGCCACCATCTCGGTTGCGTCGTATTTCAGGATCAGCACCGGCGCCTCGCGCGACACGCGCGCGACTTCGCCGTAGATGAACTCGTCGGCGATCACGTCGCCGACGATCACGACGCGGCGGCTCGAGAATGCCTCCACCAGTGCGA
>Ga0066903_100002536_pt1 | contig 14370 bp, 15 predicted proteins | sample PanSoiMetaGPlot1_FD_67491 | JGI IMG/M metagenome (GOLD analysis project Ga0066903, IMG submission 67491) | Tropical forest soil microbial communities from Panama analyzed to predict greenhouse gas emissions - Panama Soil - Plot 1 (version 2) | ecosystem: Environmental > Terrestrial > Soil >...
TGGTTGCGGGACAGCCCGGCCATGGCCGGCACGCCGGAGCAGGTTCGACATTGGCTACACGAGTTCAATCCCTTTTTCGCCACCCCCATCGGCTACCTGCTCATGGCCGCCTTCATGGCGGTGGTACATTCCTTTCTGGAGGAATATTACTGGCGCTGGTTCGTTTTCAGCCGTTTGAAAGCGTTCCTGCCGGTGGTGCCGGCCGTCATTCTTTCCAGCATCGCCTTCATGTCGCATCATGTGATCGTCCTGAATGTGTATTTGCAGGGGCACTTCTGGGAGGCGGTGGTGCCGTTCTCCCTGTGCGTGGCCGGCGGCGGCATCGTCTGGGCGTGGTTGTATCACGCCTACCAGTCGCTGTACGCACCCTGGATCAGCCATTTAATCGTCGATGCGGCTCTGATGGGATTGGGGATCGATATGTTGTTCGGACAAGGGAGTTCACAGATTCTGGCGAGCCAACACTGAGCGTAACCGCTTGTCGTCATTCCTCCGCGTCTTCCTCATCCTCGAGCGATTTGCGGCCGCGCTTGCGGGGCCTGGGCGTGTCCTCGTCGCGCGGCGGCCGGGCCAGGCCCGCGCGTTCCAGCAGCGGTTGGCTCAGCACGTCTTCCTCGTCTTCCAGGATTTCTTCCAGCCGCTGTACCGTCGTCGGCACATATTCGATAGTGAAATGACGCTTGGCAATGGTGATCGTATCGCGCGGATGGAGGACTTTTTTTTGCACGCGGACGCCGTTGACCTTGATGCCGTTGGTGCTGCCCAGGTCGCGGATGGCCCAATGGCCGTCCTTGAAGACCAGCTCGCAGTGCAGACCGGATACGTTGGGGAAGCGCATGCAAATATCACACGATTCCCGTCTGCCGATGGTCAAGGTGGGGCGAATCAATGGTATGGGATCTCCCCCGCCAACAGGAATGAGCTCCCCGTTGCATGGCTGACTCATTCGAACCAACTCCGGCCCGCGTGGGCGACACGGGGAAGATCCTGCTTCCCCAAATGATTAAAACCGGGCGCCTCTAACAATCAAATGATAAACCATCCGCGCTGGTCCGTCCAGCATCGACTTGACTGGATCCCTGATTTCCTTCTAAGGTATACATCATGTCCTTGACGAACCCAATCCCTGCGCTATTCGAGGGGCGGCGCTATTATCCCCTTAGCCGGTTCCTCAGGAAACGTTTCGGCGCCAAAGTCTACCGTGTGACCGTGGACGGCGGCTTCACCTGTCCCAATGTGGACGGCACGGTGGCAGTCGGTGGTTGTGTTTTTTGCGACAACCGCAGCTTCAGCCCCAACCGCAGGCTTCCGCGAACCACCATTCGCGAACAGGTCCAGCGCGGGATCAATATCTTGTCCGCCCGTTACGGGGCCGAGCGATTTCTGGCTTATTTTCAGGCGGCCACCAACACGTACGCTCCGGTGGCGAAATTGCGCCGGCTCTATGACGAAGCTCTCGATCACCCCCAGATCGTCGGACTGGCCATTGGCACGCGACCCGATTGCCTTCCGGATGAGGTCCTCGAACTGCTCGAACGCTACGCCCGAAATCGGTACGTATGTCTGGAATTAGGCTTGCAGAGCATTCACGAGCGCTCGCTGGACTGGATGAATCGCGGCCATCATTTCGACGCCTTCGTGGATGCCGTTCACCGCTGTCAAAGCCGGCGCCTGGATCTGTGTATCCACGTCATCCTGGGCTTGCCGGGCGAGAGCCGGGACGACATGCTGGCCACGGCGGACGCTCTCGCCGCACTCCCCGTGAATGGCATCAAGATCCACAACCTGCACGTGGTCCGCGACACGCCCCTCGAAGAAATGTTCCGCTCCGGACAGGTGCGCATGCTCGACTTCGCCGAGTATGTCGGAATCGTATGCGATTTTCTGGAACGGCTGCCGACGACCGTGGTCATCCATCGACTCAACGGTGACGCTCCACCCGATTATCTGGTGGCGCCGCAATGGTGCCTGGATAAGCCGGCATTGCTCGCGGCCATTGATCGGGAACTGGCGCGGCGCGATAGCTGGCAAGGGAAATCACTCTCCGTGGCGGCTCCAGTGCACAAAACCTGTCCCCGCCTCTCGCTTCCCGTGTGCATGTAGCGCCGGAAACATCAGCGCCAATACCCGCCGTTACCATATCCGTACCAGTAAGCTGGTGTCGGATAGCCATATCCCACCCGCTGCACGGGCGGAGCCACCGTCGAAGCCGGCATCGGAGGGGGCGGTTGAAAACCGTTGGCGGGAGGCATCACTGGCGGCGGGGGCGGAAACGGACTCGGCCAGTTCGGATAGGCCAGGATCGGCGCCGGCATCTGGAAGTAGGCGTCGTAAGGGAAATACGAAAACCACGGCCCCAGGCTGGCCTTCACGCCGCCACTCACGTAATTGCAATGAAAACCCACATCCACGTCGGAGGCAAAGGCCGGAGTCGTAGAGGCAAAAAGGCCCAGGCCGCTCAGACAAATCCAGAGACTGATTTTTTTTATCTTGATCATGCGATGGTGCTCGGAAAAGTGATCCGTCTCATGTAACTCCTGCTCGAATGAAGGGGAGCTCATGGGCGGGGGCGCAGCAATGGCTGCATCCAATTCAGCATTGCTCATGGAAGGAAACGCGGCCAGAAAAAACCGGCGTGGCCGAAGATTTTGCCCGGTCACTACGCGGCGCCGGCTGCGCAAATCCCGTAAACGGTGTGATCGCAAAAAACAGAAACGCTTGCGGCTTTGCGTTCGAGCGAACGCAAAGCCGCAGGCGACGGACCCAACTTAGCGGCCGTACCAGTTCATCGGAGTGTAGTAGCTCCCGAAGTAGTCGGGCGCGTAGTTCACGGTCTGGAAGGGAGGTTGGCTGTACCAATAGGCCTGGGAACCAGGAACCGGCGTCGGCGGCGGCATCGTGGGAACCCGAGCCGGCGCCGGAGCCGACGGCAGGTAGTCGAAGCCGTGGCCGTTGCCGTAGCCATTGCCATAGTAGCAACCACCATACGGGTCATAACCATGCCGAACCGCATAGTAATGTTCCGGGCAGTTGGGCAGATCGCAGCCGCCGGGTTGGCCATTGCGGTACACGCCCCAGAGCAGGTTATTGCCGCCACTCGAGTGACACCAGTTCATGCCCATACTAAGACTCGAGCTTTTCCAGGCCCAGGCCTGGAGTTCCAGGAGGGCGGCCACGGCCAGGGCCAGCGTTCCCATCACCAAAAACTTTTTCATGGTCCTCTTCTCTCTCTGTAGACTGTAGGCGAACGCGCCGGAGTTCGGCTACCAACAGGTCTTGTCGCCCGGGGCTCTCTTCCCGCGGAGAGCGAACACCCGAGCATGTAAACATTACCCATGAGGACGCTGCAGGCCATCAGAAATGTTCCGGTCAGGTAAAAGGGTGGGACAAATCGGCGTTTTCTGCGCCAGGAACAAGCAAATCGGCGAAAGACAATTTTTTGATTAAAGTTCCCCGGCCGGTTCCAAGCTCACGACAGGCAGGGCAGGCACCCCGCAGGATCGGGAAAAACAAAAAAAGCGGCCGAGACCTGTTTCCAGGTCCCGGCCGCTTTGACGATGTGATCCGCCCGCCCTGTTATCGCCCGTACCAGTAAGATGGCGCCTGGTAATAGCCGTAGCCGTAGTAGCCGTAGTTCGGATAGTAGTAGCCCGAGCCGTAGTTGTAACCGTAATAGCCTGGAGAATAGCTGACCGTTTGGTAGAGCGGATTGTAGTAGCCGGAAGTCTGGTTGCTGCCGCCCGCGGGAGTCTGAGGGAGGACGGGGGCGTTGGTATTCTGCGCGCCCATGGGGTTCCCTTGCGGTTGCTGTCCGAAGTACTGGAAGTCATAGGGGCCGTACGTATTGAACCCGGGGAAGGTGTTCGCTCCCCGTGGGTAGCCGTGTCCGCCCGGATAGGTGCAGTCCGGTCCCGGAGGCTGACCGTTGCGGAATACGCCCCAAAGGAAATTGTTGCCGCCGCTCTGCCAGTTCCAGTTCAGGCCGACGCCGAATTTTGCATTGACCCAGGCCGAGGCCGGTCGTTCACTCAACAGGCCAAGCGACAGGGCCAACGCGCCCAACACGAGTATTTTCTTCATGGTGGAATCACCCTGTGTGTAGATGTGTGCCCGAGTCACGTCTCACCTTAGAGAGCGGTCATCGCTCAGGCACGTAACCATTGCCCACGGACGGCGCGATTGCCAAAGGAAATGGCCTTTCCAGGCAGAATAATCCTTCCCGTTGTCGGGCTAGTCGGCGAAAATCTTGTCTCTGGCTAAAGTCGCTCTTGACGCGCTTCTGGTCCATCTGTCCCAGCCCGCAAAGAGAGAACAAAAATTGAAGTAAAGCCGAGAAAGTTCCTTGACTGGGCCACCCACCAGCCTTTTTTTCCGCCGAACCGGCAAAGTCCAAGGCCGCAGACAGGAATAAATTCCAGATTTGTCGTTTTGATCTTGAAACTAGCTGGATGGAGTCCGGAACTGGTTGGCTCCAGTTGGTTCCGGCGTGTTGACCAACTGACCGCCACTTTGCGATCATGACGTAACATAAATTATGAATAGAAGTTGGCGACCAAGTGGCCGCCAACTTTGGAGGGTCAAGATCGTCCCTACAATTCGCCCAAACAGCCAGAATTGCGTCATCGATATAACACATTGATTTCAAGTATGTTATGTCGACGAATCGTGCTATTGAAATTCATTTTATCCAAACTTCCCAATTTACAGATTTTAAGAAATAGGCCTTAAATTTGGCATTTATTTGAAAATAAGCTATAAGTTGAAAGGGCACATTATTTACCCACCCAACCACAGCCCGCTCCATGTGGAACATGGGGCGATGCGCAAGAGGCCTCGACCTGTGAGCAAATACCGCTGCTCCTTGTTAGTGGTGGACGATGAACCATACATCCTCTCCACTCTGACGGCGCTATTGAATAATGATTTCGAGGTACTTACGGCTGACACCGCCCAGGCCGCCCAGGCTCTGTTCGCCCAGCGCGACATCGATCTCATCCTCACCGATCAGAAAATGCCCCGCTTCAGCGGGGTGCAACTCCTGGAATGGGTTCGCGAGCATCATCCCAAGACCGTGCGCCTGCTCATGACCGGCTTCGCCGAGCTGGAAGAAGCGGTGGACGCCATCAATCGCAGCCAGGTGTACCGCTATCTGTTCAAGCCCTGGCGTGCCGAGGACCTGCTGGAAACGCTGCACAGCGCTGCCCACTCTTTCATTGTGGAACGGGCCCACGAAGAGTTGCTCGTAGAGTTGGAAAACCGGGTGGCGCAACGAACGAAAGAGCTGGAAGAGGCCAACCACGAGCTGGAACAAAAGAACAAGATGCTGGAGAAACTGGCGCTGACCGATCCGTTGACCGGCTTGCCCAATCGCCGGGCCATGGATCGCCTGACCGAGCGCGAATTGCGCCGCCGCGATCGCTACCCCAGCCCGCTGTCTCTGGGACTGATCGACGTGGATCATTTCAAGGAAATCAACGCCCGCTATTTGCTTTCCGGTGGAGACAAGGTTCTGGTGGACCTGGCGAAGGTCTTGTTGAGCTCGCTGCGTAATGTGGACCTCATGGGCCGGATCGGCGGCGAGGAATTCCTGGTCATCGCTCCGGAAACCAATATGGAAGGCGCCGAAGTGCTCGGCGAGCGTATCCGTTCGACGGTGGAGCGCGGAGTGTTCTCCTACAAAGAGGAAATCATCCCGGTTCGCGTGAGCATCGGCTTCGCCGTTGCGGAAGTGGGAGTGGCTGCTGATTACGAGCACATGAAACACGTCGCGGACGCCGCCTTGGCCCAGGCCAAGGTCACCGGCCGCAACCGCTGCATTATTTACCCTCTCAATCGCCCCCCTTTTGAGCAAGCCGGTTAAGAACCGGCGTCCCAGAAACAAGTAAGAGCTCCCTCGCCCCGCGCTCTGGCGCTCTCGCGCTCCCACTCATCCCCTTTTCTTGGACGGTTCTAGTGGCTATAGTGGGTAGCCGAGGAGACCATCCCATGACCGTGGGGCAGCCCAAGCGCGTCTTGCTGTGCGCCGACTCCGCCAATGGATCGGATGAAGTGCGCCAGCTGCTTTGCCAGGCGGGTTACGATGTCGGCTATCATGTCATGAACCGCAGCGAGCCGGCCGACCCGGCCTCCGCCAACCTCATCGTCCTGGAGAGCAGCGCGGCGCCGGACGCCGCCCGGACCTGGTGTCAACACCTGCGTGGCCGGCTCGGTGAAGTCTTCGTGCCCATCCTGCTCATCAGCCCCGATGCCGATCCACGCCACCGCCTTGCCAGCCTCGAATGCGGCGCCGACAGCTACCTCCTCAGGCCCTTCGAAGCCGGCGAACTCTTGGCCCAGGTACGCACTTTTCTCCGCCTCAAGGATCGCCACGATCACCTGACCGAAAAATCGGCGGAGGTCCAGCGCATCAACAAGCGCTTGCAGGCGGCCTATCTGCAAATCGATCAAGAATTGGAGCTGGCCCGGCGAATCCAGGAGAGCTTCTTGCCGCAGAATCTGCCGCAGTTGCCCCAGGTCCGCTTCGCCGTCCATTACCAGCCGTGCGGCAAGGTCGGCGGCGATTTCTACGACGTCTTTCGGCTCGACGAGCACCACATTGGTTTCTACGTGGCCGACGCCATGGGACACGGCGTCCCCGCCAGCCTGCTGACCATCTTCGTCAAGAAAGGGGTCCGCACCAAGGAGATCTTCGGCCAACAGTATCGCCTGGTGCCGCCGGGAGAAGTGCTCCAGCGCCTCAATCGCGACATGATCGATCAGGCCCTGTCGGAAAACCCGTTCATCACCATGGTGTATGTGCTGTTCAACCAGGACGGCACACTGAGCTTTGCGCGATCCGGGCATCCCTATCCCCTCTACATTCCGCGTGAGGGCAAGCCGGTCCTCTGGCAAATTGAAGGAAGCCTCCTGGGCGTGTTCGACACCAAGTATCCCGTGCAGACACATCAAATTCAGCCGGGCGACAAGGTGCTGCTCTACACCGACGGCATGGACGCCGCCAGCTTTGAGAACAGTCCGGTCGGCATTGCCAGCCTGCTCGCCGCCGCCGACCGTTACCGCGACCTCGGCATCGACGACCTGGTGGACCGCCTGGCCGCCGACCTGTTCAAGGAAGTCCGGCAAACGGATGATCTGACGATTCTGGGGCTGGAGATGAGCGCGTGACGAAACGGAAACGCCTACTGCTGATGTTCGGTTGCCTGGCTGCGGTGCTGTTCGTCGGATACGTGGCGCTGTTGCTGACGCGGCCCCGGCATCGAATTACTCAGGAGAACGTCGAAGCCATCGAGATTGGCATGTTGGAAAAGGAAGTGGAGGCAATTCTTGGCGGACCTGCGGGAGATTATTCCGCCAATCGAAACGGAGGCCAGATTTTCGTTTTCTCAGCAAATACGGATGTCAAGAATTTAGACATCGTCGATTGGCCCGTAACCGCTGATGACATGGTGAAAAAGCGAGGGGGAAAGTTCTGGGTCGCAGACGAAACGGGTGTGTGGGTCCATTTCGATGAATCAGGCCGAGTGGATGACATGATGCACGGTTGGGTCTACATTTTCACGAGCGAACCCTTCCTCGCCAAACTCCGCCGCTGGCTGGGCATGTAAAATGGAACAGGAGATAACAGAGAAAACAGAGAACAAGAATCGGTCCGTCTCCGTTTTCTCTGTTTCCTCCTGTTTCAATGGCTTGAGGGTGTTAAGATATTGGGAAAGGAGGGCGCTATCATGGCAACCCGCAACGGTAAAATCCCTATTCTCCGCGTCAAGAAAAGCGACAGTCTGAAAACCATCTACGCCAAGTATCGCCGCGCCTTTACCGCCGCAGATTTGCAGAAGTACACGGAGATCGAGGAAGGCATTCCCCTGGAGCAAATCCTGGAAGAACTGAAGGCAAATCAGAAAAAGCCCCTGAAAAAACCCGTCAAGAGGCGATCCAAATCCAGGAAAAAGGCCTAGCCCATGGCAGAGCCGAATAACAACGGTCCCGCGTTTACTGTTCATATTTCGAAAAAGTTTGGAGATTCGATTCGTGAAATCCATAACCGGGCCAAGTCTCAAGGCCGGGGTGATATCGTAATTGCGGCAATCGAAGAGATTTTGCAAAGGCTTCGCACGAATCCCACCAACCTTGGCGAACCCTTGTATCGGCTGGCCGCGCTCGGTTTGGAAGTTCGCACCTGTGTGATCCGGCCAATCGGCATGGACTTCGCCGTACACCAGGAAAGATTTCTAGTATTCATCAAAGGCGTGAAGCTGCTCACCAATATAGGCTGATTTCAGGGGAAGCCGGTGACCATCCTGCACGTGGACATGGATGCGTTTTACGCATCCGTGGAGCAGCGCGATCGGCCGGAACTCAGGGGCAAGCCGGTCATCGTCGGCGGCACGCAGGGGCGGGGCGTCGTCTGCGCCGCTTCCTATGAAGCTCGCAAGTTCGGTGTCCACAGCGCCATGCCGATCAGCACAGCCCGCCGGCTCTGTCCACAGGGCATCTTTGTGCCGGTGCAGATGAGGCATTACGCTCAGATCAGCAGGCACATCCGCGAAATTTTTCTTTCCATGACTCCGCTCGTCGAACCCTTGAGCCTGGACGAAGCGTTTCTCGATGTGCGCGGCTGCGAGGGATTGTTCGGCCCGGCCCCGGAGATGGCCCGGCAGATCAAAACACGCATCCGCTCTGAGACGGACTTGATCGCCTCGGTGGGAGTCGCCCCGAACAAGTTTCTGGCCAAGCTGGCCAGCGATCACGGCAAGCCGGACGGTCTGGTGGTGGTGCCGGCGGAAACCGTTGGCGACTTCCTCAGGCCGCTGCCCGTGAGCCGGATCTGGGGCGTGGGCGCCAAGGCCGAAAGACGCCTGCACGCCCTGGGAATCCGCACCATCGGCCAGCTTGCCGCCACGCCGGAGCAGACGTTGATCGACCATTTCGGCGAAGTGGGCCGGCATATCCGGCAACTCGCCCACGGGCAAGACGATCGCCAGGTCGTTCCCGATCGCGAGGCCAAGTCCATCAGCACCGAGACAACCTTCGCTGTGGATATCGGCGACCGCGAAGTGCTGCGCGCTTGCCTCCTGGACCTCGTCGATCATCTGGCCATGCGTCTGCGCCATCAGGATGTCCGTGCCCGAACCATCGATGTGAAAATCCGCTCGTCCGATTTTCGCACCATAACTCGCGCCCAGGCCCTGGCGGAGCCGACCAACGGCACGGATGCCCTCTGGCAAGCGGCGCTGCCGTTGTTTGAGAAATCCCTGTCCGCGGACTTGCTGCCCGTCCGCTTGCTGGGCGTCGGCGCCATGCGCTTGACGCGAGACGCCGCCATCCAGGGCGATCTGTTTGAAAGCCCGGTGCGGCAAAAGCAAAGTGCGCTGGATCAGACGGTGGATGCGATCCGCGGAGTGTTTGGCAAGGACGCCATCCAGCGCGGCAGTTTGGTGGACCGCGGCGAAAAGCCCGATGGTTCCGGCGCGGAGGAATGATCAAATCCGAAATAGGCCCTGATACTGTTTCCGCTTGCAGCTTTGCATTCGCAGAATCATTGGGCGAGCGCCAAGCCGCAAGCAGAAAATTCACGAAAGAAAAACTTTTCCTTGACGCCGTCAACATTTAGCGGTTAACTGAACTCATCTCCCGTCACTTCTCGTCGAGGACCGGCCATGTCGCCGACGAAGCTGGCATGCCCCCATTGCGGGGCGGTATTGAAATCCAGCAAGACCCTGCGCGCCGGCAAGCAAATCACCTGCGTCAAATGCCAGCAGCGCTTCGCCTACTCTCCGGAAATGGAGCTTCATTCCACGGGGGATTCACGTGCCGGCACGTTTCACATGCTGGCGGAATCGCAGCCGGGAACTTGTCGATCTCCCGTTGCGGGAATGAATCTGACAGCCGCGGTCGCAGCGCCACCTGTGGAAGCTCCGACCTTGCAAACGGAATTGGCGGAACCACCACCGCTGGTGGTGGCGCCGCCCCGACGGCGCAGCCTGGGCGGTTTTGTCTTCGCCGTGCTTGTCCTGCTCCTGTTTGTCGGCGGCGGCACGGCTCTGGCAATCTTTTTCCTGTCCCGCGATGAGGAGCCTGCCGAGGCGCTGGAACCGGTTGCCTCCAAGCCCAAAAAGAAGGAACTAGCCAAAACCAATGTCCCGACGGCGAAAAAAAAGCAACAGGATCCGGAGCCGGATGCCGATGCCTTGAAGACGGTTTCCAGGGCGGAGCAGAAACGGATCGACGAAGCCATTGAAAAAGGCGTGCGTTTTCTGCTGGCCGAGATCAAGCCCTGGGGCAACTGGGATACCGAGGACGGTGAGAATGCCGCCGGTTATGCCGCCCTGCCCGCGCTGGCACTTCTGGAATCCAAGGTTCCGGCCGGCGATCCGGTAGTGCAGAAAGCCGCCGACTTCGTGCGCAAGCGCGGGCCCGACCTGGTGGAAACCTACGACATCGGCCTGGCTGTGGTTTTTCTCAATCGCCTTGGGGACACTCGGGACAGAAACCTGATCCGCTCCCTCGCCTATCGCCTGGTAGCCGGGCAGTCGTCCGACGGCGGCTGGGGTTACAAGTGCCCCGTCCTCACCGTCACCGAGGAACGCGAGGTGGAGGAATTCCTGAAGAACCATCGGCCCAGGCTCGACCTGTTCGACCTGATCGAGAACGATCTGCGCGCCGGCGATGTGAAACGCAAGGAACCCATTAAGAAAGAAAAGAAAGGCAAGTCGAACGATCCTGTCGTGAAGAAGCAACTCTCGGACAAGGTGGCGAATCTGCCCATCGTCAAGTTTCAAGAGGGCAAGGCCATGGAGTTCCTGGGCCGGGACGACAATTCCAACACGCTGTTCGGCCTGCTCGGCTTGTGGGCGGGCCGGCGGCACGGCGTCGATGCCGAACTGGCCCTGGAGTTTGCCGCCCGCCGCTTTCGCGAAACCCAGCGCGGCGACGGCGGCTGGGGCTACGTGCTCAAGGCCCCCACCAAGAACACCATGACCTGTGCGGGCCTTCTGGGCCTGGCCATGGGTCACGGCGCCGCCGCCGAGATGGTGGCCGACGCCGTCTCCCAGGGACACATCCCCAAGGCCGCCAAGAACGATCCCTACATCCAGGACGGCCTCGCCTCCCTCGGCAGGTACATCGACGGCGACCCGGAACGCAAGGGGCTGGAATCGCGCATTGATTTTTATTATCTCTGGACCCTCGAACGCGTCGGCATGCTTTACCGCCAGAAGACCATCGGCAAGCGGGATTGGTATCGCTGGGGCTGCAAGTTCGTGCTGGCACACCAGAAACCCGCCGGTAGCTGGCAGGAACACTACTCCGCGCCGGTGGACACCAGCTTCGCTCTGCTCTTCCTGGGCCGCTCCAACCTGGTCCAGAACCTGACCGATAATCTGCGCTTCTACCTGGCGATTCCGGATGAGGAATTGCGCCGGCGGCCGGGCAAAGGCCTGCGGAAATAGGGTTTGCAACGAATTAGGTAACGGTTGAAGCGGGCGTTACGCGACTTGGAATAAGCTCGTTTCCATTAGGCGTACATTATGGAAGTTCACTACCCGACTATCGACGAACCCGCGACGCCGGAATATGTTTTGGCGGTTCTCCGGGACATGCATCGTCAACAGTGTCAGTTTGACCCAGAAGCGGATTCCAGCGCCGTTCTGTCGATGGACACTACCGTAGAAGAGTGGCGGGACGCGTGTGGTCTTGTCCGGTGGCGGCAGCTCGCACACGCTTACAACGAAATGTGGCAACTTAACTGTTCGGATGCCGAATGGCGCCAGGTCTTGGAACCGGCGCACCGCAAGCGGCTCGCGGGCGTGTGCGCACTGATTGCCGGACGTGCCATTCGGCGCGTGATTCGGCCTTCACAGTTGCTGGGGAACAGTTGTCTGTCTGCTGGTGCGTTTCTAACAATCCGCTCAATCCTGAATGACGCTGGTGCACCGGCGAATGAGATTGCTCCATCGACACCATTGGCGCCCTACACTCGAAGTTACGTCGAAGCTTTCCTCGGTCCGATATCCCGGCTGGCACCAGGTGCGCTGCCATTAGTTCGGATTCGAGCACCTGTTTACGATACCGCGATGTTAGGTGCTGGTTTGGCACTGATCTGCTCGATGGTCGGAGCGATCATCGGTTCTCCAGTGCTCGCCATCTTTGGCGTGGTCCTATTCGCATTTTGTTACGGACTCACCTGGTTTGCAGCTCGATCTCTGCGCCCCGCGAGCGTTGAGTTCGGTGAGTTGCGGACGTTCCGTGATCTTGCGATTGTCATTGTTGACGGTAAATCTACCTAAGAGGCACTGCAAAGCCATTCGCTCGGCATCACGCGGAACGGGGCCAGGAGTTTTTGCAATTCATATCCCATACAGCTCCCCGTATTTTTCTCGCAGTCCCTGAATCAGCGGCCGGTGGTCGGGTTTCGCCCCGCTGGCGCGTTCGATCAGCCGGGGAGCCGGATAACGGCTGCCGTGGCGGTACACCTGGTCGCGCAGCCAATCGAGCAGGCCGGCAAACTGGCCATGGGCGAAGGCCTGGTCCAGGTTGCCCAGCTCTGCTCTGGCCTTGGCAAAAAGTTGCGCGGCGAACAAGTTGCCCAGGGTGTAAGTGGGGAAATAGCCGATCAGCCCTTCGCTCCAGTGGCCGTCCTGCAAACATCCTTCCGCATCGTTGGCCGGGACAATGCCGAGCGTGCGTTTGTAGGCGTCGTTCCAGGCGGCGGGCAGGTCGGCCACGCTCAGGTCCCCTTTGACCAGATCCCGTTCCAGCTCAAAGCGGATGAGGATGTGCAGGTTGTAAGTGACTTCGTCGGCCTGCACTCGATTAAGGGATGGGCCAACCTGATTGATGGCCGCATGGAAATCGCCCAGCGAAACCTTGCCCAGCGCTTCGGGAAAAGCCTGCCGGGCGCGCGGGAAGAAGTATTTCCAGAACGGCAAACTCCGGCCCACCAGGTTCTCCCAGAGCCGGGCCTGCGATTCGCTCAGACCCACCGATGTCACCGTGCCCATGGGCGTGCCGTCGTGGGCCGGATCGAGTCCCTGATCGTACAGGCCATGCCCGACTTCATGCAGCAGCGAGAAGAAAGCATCGCTGAAATTGTTGGTGCTGTAACGGATGGCGATCCGGCAATCACTCATGCCGATCTGGGTGCAAAACGGATGCACGGCCTGATCGACCCGGCCACGCTCGAAGTCGAAGCCCAGGGCGCTGGCCACCTCCCGGCCAAAGGATTGCTGACTGTCGGCCGCATAGGTGCGTCGGAGAATGGCCGACTTTATCCGTTTGCGGGATTGCCCGATTGCCCTGACCAGTCCCGCCAACTCGTCCCGCAGCGAGCCGAACAGGCCGACAATATCCTGTGTCCGCGTCCCCGGCTCGTAATCTTCCAACAGAGCATCATAAGGCTCGGCGGCGAACCCAATGCAATCGGCTTCCTGTCGTTTGAGGGCGACGATTTTTTCCAGCCACGGCCGAAACGAGGCGAAGTCCGCCTCCTGCCGCGACGTGCTCCACTGCTGCTGGGCCAGCGGGACCAGCCGGGCCAGCTCCTCCACTAACTTTCGCGGCAAGCGCGTGAGTCGATCGTAGGAGCGCCGTATTTCCCGGACATTGACTGCCGGCAAATCATCCGCATCGGCCACCAACTTGGAGCCTTCGACCGTCGCCAGCAACTCTCCCAGCCGCGGATCGGTGGCCCGGTCGTGCTCCAGCCCCGCCAAGTACGCAAGCTGATTCGCCCGCCCTGTCACCCCGCCCGGCGGCATGTACGTCAGCTCGTCCCATTCCAGCACCGCAGCACAGGAGCGGAGCAACACCTCCTCCCGGGACCGGCGAAGCAATTCATCGTACGCCGCTTGCGGAGTCATGGGATTCCGTTTATACCAAGTCAGGTCCGTTTACGTTTAGCGTTCGAGGAAACTCTCCGAACGTTAAACGTAAACCCAAAAATCGCTAACCAAGAGTGTAACAAATCCCCTTTCCAAAAAGGAGCACCATGGAACCGATCAAGAAATTTTCCGAGCTGGAGCCGGTGAAAAAAGCCTACTCCCTCTTTGACGAGTTCCAGCGCTTCACCTTCGGCAGCAAGGTGGTCGAGCTGGCCATCGGCGTGGTGATTGGCGCCGCCTTCGGCCAACTCGTCAGGTCCCTCGTCAGTAACATCGTCATGCCCGTCCTGGGCCTGATCTTCCCCGGCCAGCACGGTTACTCAAGCTGGCAGATCACCGTGGAGGACAAGGTCATCCCCTACGGCCAGTTCCTCGGCGAGCTGGTCAACTTCCTTATCGTCGCCGTGGCCCTGTTCCTGTTTATGAAAAAGTTCCTGACATGGATGATGCGCAACCGCTCCGATGTCCCCCTGACCAAGGACCAGGAGCTCCT
>Ga0066903_100002537_pt1 | contig 14369 bp, 11 predicted proteins | sample PanSoiMetaGPlot1_FD_67491 | JGI IMG/M metagenome (GOLD analysis project Ga0066903, IMG submission 67491) | Tropical forest soil microbial communities from Panama analyzed to predict greenhouse gas emissions - Panama Soil - Plot 1 (version 2) | ecosystem: Environmental > Terrestrial > Soil >...
CAGCGCCGCGTCGTTGAGCCTGAGCTTGTCGAGGGCGTCCCGCAGTTCGGGGTACTCGTCGCCGTCGACCGGGTACAGGCCGGAGAACACCATTGGCTTCGGGTTGTCGTAGCCGGCCAGGGCCTCCGGCGCGGGCTTGCCGACACTGGTGATCGTGTCGCCGACCCTCGCCTGGCGGACGTCCTTCACGCCGGAGATGACGTAGCCGACCTCGCCGGCGCCGAGGCCGTCTGCCGGGATGGGCTCGGGGGAGATGATCCCGAGCTCCAGGGTCTCGTGCGTGGCCCCGGTGGACATCATGAGCATGCGCTCGCGCTTGCCGAGACGCCCGTCGACTACGCGGACGTAGGTGACGACGCCACGGTAGGTGTCGTAGACCGAGTCGAAGATCAGCGCCCTCGCCGGGGCGTCCGGGTCGCCGTGCGGCGGCGGGACCAGCTCGACGATCGCGTCGAGTAGTTCCTTCACCCCCTCGCCCGTCTTGGCGGACACCTGGAGGACCTCTGCCGGGTCGATGCCGATGATCTGCGCGATCTCGCTCGCGTACCGCTCCGGCTGCGCCGCCGGAAGGTCGATCTTGTTGAGCACCGGGATGATCCTCAGGTCGGCGTCGAGCGCCAGGTAAAGGTTGGCGAGCGTCTGCGCCTCGATGCCCTGCGCCGCGTCCACGAGCAGCACGGCGCCCTCGCAGGCGGCGAGCGATCTCGAGACCTCATAGGAGAAGTCGACGTGGCCTGGCGTGTCGATCAGGTTGAGCACGTGATCGTTCCACGGCAGCCGGACGGCCTGGCTCTTGATCGTGATGCCGCGCTCGCGCTCGATGTCCATCCGGTCCAGGTACTGGGCGCGCATCTGGCGCCCCTCGACGACGCCGGTCAGCTGCAGCATGCGGTCGGCCAGCGTGGACTTACCGTGATCGATGTGCGCGATGATGCAGAAATTACGGATCACGGCCTGGTCCGTATGGGCAGGCATCGATACCGGCCTGGCCGGAACGCTCATGAAAACCTTTCCTGCTATGAGCCTGGTTTGAGTAACAGCCGACGACTCGGATATCCTTCGTCAGCGCGCCATCGTTTCTCCTGCGGGGCGCCGCGTGGGCACCGACCGCGGTGGGCGGACGCTCCCCAAAGACTTTAACGGACAAGCTGAAGGATACTTACGCGTGGCGAACATCAAGTCGCAGATCAAGCGCATCAAGCAGAACGAGAAGGCGCACCAGCGTAACAAGGCCGTCAAGTCGGAACTGCGGACGTACGTGCGCAAGTTCCGCGAGGCCGCCGAGACGGGCAACGTCGACGAGGCGACCACCGCGATGCGGGCCGCCTCCCGCAAGCTCGACAAGGCCGTGAGCAAGGGCGTCATCCACAAGAACCAGGCCGCGAACCGCAAGTCGGCGATCGCCAAGCGCCTGTCCGAGCTGGAGAACGCCTGACCGCTTAGCGGCCCGCGCGGTAGGCGACGATTCGCCGGACGGCCCGTTCGAGCGCGTACTCCGGGCTGGCGCTGTCGCCCTTGACCTGGGCATCGGACTCGGCGACGGCCTGCAGCGCGCGGGCCACGCCGTCGGCCTGCCAGCCGCGCAGCTGCTGGCGTACCCGGTCGATCTTCCACGGCGGTGCGCCCACCTCCGCGGCGAGCACGGCAGAGCTGGCACCTCGTCCCGCGGCGCCCACCCTGCCCAGGAGACGCAGCCCCTGGGCGAGCGCGCTGTTGATCAGGACCGGTGAGGTGCCGGTCGCCAGCGCCCAGCGCAGCTGCTCGAGCGCCTCGTTCAGCCGCCCCTCCACCGCATGGTCGGCCACGCTGAAGCCGGTCGCCTCGGCGCGCCCCCGGTAGTACTGGGCGACTGTGGGGGCGGCGATTTTCCCGTCGGTGTCGGACGCCAGCTGGCTGACCGCCGACGCCAGCTCCCTCAGGTCGGTTCCGACCGCGTCCAGCAGCGCCCGCACCGCGCCCTCGTCGGCTTGCCGGCCTGCCCTGCGGAACTCGGTCCGGACGAAGTCCGCCCGTTCGGACGGGCGGGTGACCTTGGGGCACTCGGTGACGCTGACACCCGCCTTGGTCAGGTCGCCGAGGATGGCCTTGCCCTTGGCGCCGCCCTTGGCTGCCCCGGCGTGCGTGACGACGATCACGGCGTCGGGCGCGGGGCTGGCCGCGTACCTGGCAAGATCCGCGGCGACCTCCTTGGCGGCGTTCTGGGCGTTCCTGACGATCACGACCGAGCCGCCGCCGAACAGGCTCGGCGAGGTGAGCGTGGCCAGCTCACCGGGCGCGAGCGCACTCGCCTCCACGTCGTGGACGTCTCCCGCGTCTCCCCCGTTGTCCCCGTTGTCGCTCCCGGTGGCGCCCGGCGCGCGGGCCTCGCGGGCCGCCGTCAGCACCTCGCGAACCGCCCGGTCGACGAGAAACTCTTCCTCCCCCACGACCAGGGTGACCGCGGCGGGCGCCCGAGAGGGTGCTTGCGCGCGAGTGGTCATACCCCGAAGCATGCCATGCGCGGGCGACGGCTGCGTGACTCGCTAGCCAGTCATCGTGGTAGGAAGTCGCGGTAGAGACGTTCGGGGCCTGACATCCAATAACGCTGGGGACTTTGGGACGACCCCTGGAGCAGGTCGATCGCGCAATCGACAGCTCGAGGTTGGCCCGGGTCAGGGGATCTGGCCGAGGCCCGGCTGGCCGTCGCCGCGGAACGGCGGCGGGGCGACCCGGGTGAAGCCGGCGGGCGGGGTGAGCCTGAAGATCGCCAGGTTGGCCGCGGTGGCGGGGAGATAGGCAAGGTCGGTGGTCTCTACCGGGCCGACGCCGTAGATCTCGGTACGGACCGGCAGGTACGTGGTGGCGTTGAGCCACACGTACTCGGTCGGCCACAGCGACGACTTCGTGGGCCTGAAGCCTCGCGGCGGGGCGTACTTCACTTCGATCGTGTCCTGCCCGTCTACCGTGCGGTGGCCCAGGATGCTCACCTGGCCTCCGGCGTTGTTTTCCGGCACGGGGAGGCTTCCTGACACGGGCGTGTCCTTCAGCACTCCGGTCCGGGTGGTGAGCCGCCACCAGGTCCTGGTGGCGTAGTCCACGTAGAGACGGTGCTGCGCCTGGCCGGTGGCTGCCGGCGGCTTGACGACGCCGCCGGTGAGGCTCTCCAGCTCATCCGAGGCGAGCCTCCCGCCCGGCCCGTAGACCCGGTAGCGGTTCATCCGGATCGCGGGGTCCGACCAGGTCACCGTGCCGCCCTGGGTCGTCTTGATGATCACGTTGGACAGGCCGTCAGCCGCGGCCTTCTCCTGGCTGGTCACGTAGGCCACGGTCAGCGGGGCGGGGTTGTGCGCGCCCGCGCCCGGCCGAGCGTGCCCTCCCGCGCCCGGCCTGGTCAGGAGCGGCTGCGGGCCGCCGGACGCGAGCAGCAGCGCCGCCGCGGCGGCCAGGCCGGCTGCGGGCACGGCCGCGGCCAGCCCGCGGGTCACCCGGCGGCGGCGCGCCCGGGCGCGGGCGCGCCCGGCGGCGCCGGCCGGCAACCGCATCGGCGCGGTCACGTCGTCAAGGGCCGCGCTCAGTTCGTCGATCAACTGGGTCTCGTTCACTGATACTCCCTCGTATTGACTGCGATGAGATCGGATCGCAGTTCCGCGCGGAGCCTGCCGAGCGCGCGGCTGGCCTGACTCTTGACCGTGCCGACGGAGTTGCCGAGGATCGCCGCGATCTCCGGTTCCAGCAGTTGCTGCCAGTAGCGCAGCACGATCACCGCGCGCTGGCCGGGCGGCAGGCGGCGCAGTGCCCGGATCAGCTGGTCCCTGTCGACCACCTGATCGTCCAGCGCGATGGCGCCGTCCTGAGGTTGCCATCGCGCGGCGCGCAGCTCACGGCGCTCGCGGCGGCTGGACTGGCGCCAGTGGTCCTTCGCCGCGTTGACTACGCAGCGCCGGGCGTACGGCAGCGGGTCGTCCAGCCGTCCCCACCGCAGGTACAGCCGGGTGAGCGCGTCCTGCGACGCGTCTTCCGCCCGGCCGCGGTCGCCGCACAGCGCGTAGGCCAGCCGGATGAGCGAATCGCCATGCATGCGAACGAACTCGTCAAACGCCGCCCGGGATTGTCGGCGCACAGCCACCTCCTCGGTCCGTCCTGGTTACGCCCGTACCACGCCGCGGCCGGCGCGCATGGTTGTCAGGAGATGGCGAAATGAATGAATGCCGGCCAGCGGTGCGGGTCAGCCGGCGACGGGCTCGCCGCCGCGCCAGACGCGGCGCGGCTGGAGGGCGTAATCCCAGCCGAAGGCGCCCTCGTGGTCGGCGTCCCAGAGCACGATGTCGGCCAGCCGGCCACGGACCATCGCGCCGCGGTCCGGCGCGCGCAGCGCGTGCGCGCCGCCTAGGGTGGCCGCCCGCAGCGCCTCGGCGACGCTCATCCCGAGGTAGGACACGGCGAGCGAGATCACCAGCGGCATCGACGTGATCCCGACGCCGCCTGGGGTGTGGTCGGAGCCGAGCGCGACCGCGACGCCCTTGTCGAGCAGCGACCGGACCGGCGGTCTGGCCGACTGCTGCAGGGCCGAACCCGGGCAGATCACGGCGGAGACCCCGGCCCTGCTGAGCGCCGCGACGTCGTCGTCGGTCGCCGTGTGCAGCAGGTCAGCCGATGCGCAGCCCATCTCGGCGGCGACGAATGCCGCGCCGGTACGCGAATGACCGCAGGCGTGCAGCCGCGGAAGCAGCCCGGACCTGCGCCCCGCGTTCAGGATCCAGCGGGCCTCGTCCTCGCTGAACAGGCCGTCCTCGCAGCTGACGTCCACGCTGTCCGCGCCGACCGCGGCGGCGTCCGCGCACCACGCGCTCACCGCGTCGATGTAATCGCCGCGCCGGCCGAAGAACTCGGGCGGCACCGCGTGCGCCGCCAGGAACGTCACGTGCACGCGCGGCATGCCCGGCTCCTCCTCAAGGGAGCGCAGCATCCGCACATCGGCCAGCTCGCCGTCCCTGGTGAGGTGGTAGCCGGTCTTCGCCTCGATCGTGGTGGTGCCGGACTGGAGCCAGCGGGCCAGCCGCTCACGCACGTTGCTGCACAGCGTCCAGGGGTCGGTGCCCCTGGTCACGGTCACCGTGGACGAGATGCCGCCGCCGGCCGCGGTGATCTCCGCGTCAGACAGCCCGCTGGACCGCATGGCCAGCTCGGCGTACCGGTTTCCCGCGTAGACCGGGTGCGTGTGCGCGTCGATCAGGCCGGGCGTAACCAGCCCGCCTCCCAGGTTCTCCACCTGGTCCACGTCAACGATGTCGTCGACGACACCGGGGACGCTGCGCGGCAGGTCCGCGGACGGGCCGACCCAGGCTATCCGGTCGTCACTGGTCACGATGGCGGCGTTGCTGAGGATCTCAGATCCCGTCCACAGACGGCCGATATTGGTCAGCAGGCGCGCGGTCATCGGCGCGCTCGCGCATCCCGGGAACCGCGGGAGCTGGTTCCAGCCATCATGATCGGCCACCTGCCATGCTGTATAGACCGTCGGCGCTGACCGTGCTTTGCGACGAAATGCGGACGGGTGGCGTACATGAGTGGCAACGTGTTGCGCGACCCGTCCTACATATCGGTTCAGTTACGGTATTGCACGGAGGGTGTCAGATACAAGCCCCTCGCGTAAATGCTGAGGCAACTCGAAGTTACTCTCGGGTACACCGCGCGGGCCAGGGCAGACAGCCCCGCCGGCGGCCGTCAGGCGAGGGGAAATTGCTCTAGTTCGGCGGCCAGCTCGGGCGGGACCCGCGCCTCCAGGAGGGTGCCGTCGGGGCCGTGCTCGACCCGGGTCACCTCGCCCGCTGAGTGCGCCCGCGCAACCAGGTCGCCCCGGCTGTAGGGGACGCTCACCCGGACCGCGCGGTCGCGGTCAGGCAGTGCTTCCTCGATGGCGGCCCGCAGTTCGTCGAGGCCTTCGCCGGTCTTGGCGGAGACCGGTACGGCGTTCCGCTCGCGCAGCTGGAGCGCCTTGAGCGTCACCGGATCGGCGTCGTCAATCTTGTTGATCGCCACGAGCTCGGGGACGTTCTGCGCGCCGATCTCGGCGAGCACGCCGCGCACCGCCGCGAGCTGAGCCTGCGGGTCGGCGTCCGAGCCGTCCACCACGTGCAGGATCAGGTCCGCCTCGGCGGCCTCCTCCAGCGTGGACCTGAACGCGTCCACGAGCTGGTGCGGCAGGTGCCGGACGAACCCGACCGTGTCGGTGAGCGTGAACGGGCGGCCGGCCGACGTGGTGGCCCGGCGCACGGCCGGGTCCAGCGTGGCGAACAGCGCGTCCTCCACCAGCACCCCGGCACCGGTCAGCACATTCAGCAGGCTGGACTTCCCCGCGTTGGTGTATCCGGCGATCACCACCGACGGCACCGCGTTGCGTCGCCGCTGGCCGCGCTGCACCTCGCGCCCGGTCTTGAACCCGGAGATCTCGCCGCGCAGCTTGGAGATCCGGGTCCTGACCCGCCGCCGGTCGGTCTCGATCTTGGTCTCACCGGGACCGCGCGTCCCGATGCCGCCGCCGCCGGCCACCCGGCCGCCTGCCTGCCGGGACAGCGACTCGCCCCAGCCGCGCAGCCTCGGCAGCATGTACTGAAGCTGCGCTAGCTCCACTTGCGCCTTGCCCTCGCGGCTCTTGGCGTGCTGAGCGAAGATGTCCAGGATCAGCGCGGTCCGGTCGATCACCTTGACCTTGACCACGCCCTCAAGCCTGCGCAGCTGGCTCGGGCTGAGCTCGCCGTCGCAGATGACCGTGTCGGCGCCGGTGGCCGCCACGATCCCGGCCAGCTCCGCGGCCTTGCCCGCGCCGACGTACGTGGCGGGGTCGACCCGGCCGCGCCGCTGGATCAGGCCATCGAGCACCACGGACCCGGCGGTCTCGGCGAGCCTGCTCAGCTCGCGGAGCGAGTTTTCCGCGCCGGTCAGCGCGCCATCGGACCAGACCCCGATCAGTACCACCCGCTCAAGCCGCAGGGTCCGGTACTCGACCTCGGTGATGTCGGTAAGTTCTGTGGAGAGCCCGGCCACCCGGCGCAGCGCGTGGCGGTCTTCCAGGTCTAGCTCCCCCGTAGCGGCGGACATCCCGGTCCGCTCGCTGAAAGCTGTCGTCATTATCCTCCAAGCTCGTGCCGTCTCCCTGATGGTGCCACTGACGGGGAGAGGCGTCACCTTAATAACACCGCGCAGCCCTCAGATGTGCCCCGGCCCGGCGGCCGGCGGACCGTCAGGTCCCGGAAGCGCGATCTCATTTCCCCTGCTCAATGTCCTCTGCCTGCTCAAAGTCCTCGGCGACCGCCGTTTTCCTCATTTCCTCGGCAACTTCGCATCACTTTTGGCCCTTTTCTCAACTTCGCATCAGTTTTGGCCCTTTTCCGGGCTCCTGAAACGTTTCAGAAGGGCCAAAACTGATGCATAGATGGCTATAGACGGCTGATGCGCGGAGACTCGGCGATTCACGCGGTGGAAGACATGCCAGGAGCTGAGCCGGTCGCTGGGCTAGACCCGCGGGAGACCGCGTGGGCGACCGCGCGGCCCGCTTCGAAGGCGGCCGCCAGCACGGCGCCATCGGTGGTCAGGCGGCTGACCGGCGGCGCGGAGGCCGACGGGCGGATGGTCAGCGCGCGGCCGGCGGCTTCGAGCTCCGCGATGCGCGTCACGTCGTCGGCCGTGCGAGCGCCGCGGGACAGCAGCGCCTCGCGCAGTTCGGGAGATTCCCTGCGCAGCGTGGTGCGGGCGAGCAGCCGGACGGAGCGGGGCGGCCCGAGCACAGGGGGGAGCGGAACGCCGTCCGCCCTGGCGGCCACGGTGAGCGGAAGGCGGGACCGGAGCACCAGGACGTGGGTCGCGCCCTGGGCTATCGGGGTACGGAACGGGATCGACTCCGCGACCCCGGCGTCGTAGAAGCGGCGGCCGCGCAGCCGCACCGGCGGGCCGGCCAGGAACGGCAGCGAGGCGCTGGCGCGCAGCGCCAGCCGTAGTTCGGCTGGGTCGCCGATCAGCGGCCGCAGGTCGGTCGAGGCGCCGGTGGCGGCGTCGGTGGCGAGCGGGTGATATTCAACCGCGCTGGCGAGCACCGAGCCGAAGTCCATCGGCCACTCCGTCTGGTAGACCTCCTCGATCAGCGTGCGGACGTCAACGACCGGGCGGCGGCGCAGCAGCGCCCGCCACCGGATCAGCGACCGGGCGTAGGTCGGCTCGGTCCAGCCGCGCAGGCCCTCGGGACGCGAGCTGAGCAGCCACGCGCCGCTGATGGCGCCGGCCGAGGATCCGTACACCGCGTCGAAGGCGGGCACCAGGCCGAGCTCGTGCAGGGCCAGCGCCATGCCCGCCGTGACGGTGCCCCGCATTCCGCCGCCCTCGATGGCCAGGACCACGCGCAGCCCGTCCGCGTGGCGGCCCGGAGCGGTGCCTGCCCGCTGCCGCTCGCGGAGCACCCGCAAGACGTCGCGCGTTTCCTGGTCAGTGGTGCGCATCGGATCCCTGGGCAGCCGCTGCCCGCTCCAGCGGGCGGCACGCGGCGCGCAGCTCGGGGCCGATGACCGCCGGGCGGAGGGTGGCGGGATCGAGCCTGATCTGCACGCGGCGTCCCTCCGCGTGTGTCACGGCCCCGTCTTCTGACAGCACCCGGAAACCGTATACCGCGCTGGTCCTGCCCAGATGATCGAGCCATAGCTGGACGTGCACCACGCCGGGCCTGGTGATCGGCAGGTGATAGGTGATCGCGAACTCCCTGACGACGAAGAACACGTCTTTGAAGTGGGGTGCGCCGGGGTCGAAGGCCCAGCCGACCCGGGCCCAGTACGCGGCGAGCGCCCGCTCGAGCAGCAGCACGTACCGGCCGTTGTGCACGACGCCCATCGCGTCCAGGTCATCGAAGTGGACCATGACCGGCTCGATCACGCCATCCATCGGTTACTCCTCCGTAGCGGATTGGGTCGCGGCAGCTGGATCATTCGTCAGGGAGCAGTTCTGGCGTCGGGGACAGCTGGCGGAGGCGGTCCAGAACCGCGCGGCGGGCGTAGCCCGCGGCATACTCCCTGCTCAGCCAGGTCGAGGTGATGAGCGCCTTGCCGAGCGCCTCTGTTTCGAATGCGAGCTGCCCAACGTCGGTGTCCGCGCGCAGCTCGCCGAGATCGACCGCCTGCGCCGCGACCGTGCGCAGCAGCCGGAGCCAGCTGCCGACGGCCGTCACCAGCGCGTCGCGCACGGGGCCGGGGCGGTCATCGAACTCCGGCTCGGCCGCCGCGAAAAAGCAGCCGCCGGGCAGCACCTTGTCGGCGTAGAACGCCAGCCGCCGCTCGTGCAGCGCCCAGAGCCGCCGGACCCCGCGGGGAGTGCGCAACGCCGGCCGCACGACGCGGTCCATCCACAGCTGCACGGCGTGATCGACGACCGCCAGCTGCAAGATCTCCTTGTCCTGCCAGTGCGCGAACAGGGCTGACTTGCTGACCCCCGTCTCGTCGGCCAGCCTGGCCAGCGACATCGCCTCGAGGCCGAGCACCGAGGCAAGCCCGACCGCGGTGTCCAGCACGGCCACCCGCGTCCGCTCGCCCCGCGCGGTCCTCCCGTCGATCACAGGACGAGGATACCAGAAATAAGACCGACCGGTCGGTCATATAGTTTGGGGCGGGCGGGGGGCACGGTCGGTTAGTCGGCCCGAAACAATTTCGGGGACTGTGACAGCGAGCGGAGCGGTTCGGGCAGCTCGCCCTCGTGGACGACCGTGAGGCGGTGCGTGGCGCGGGTGATCGCGACGTACAGGTCGTGGCCGCCGTTCGGCGACTGGCCGATGATGCCGGCCGGGTCGGCGACCACCACCCGGTCGAATTCCAGGCCCTTCGCCTGGGAGACGGTGAGCAGGGCGGCCGGCGAGTCCAGCGACTCGGGCTGATCGCCGGGCACCGCCTCGGGGATCTCGGCGGCCAGTTCCGCGATGCTCTTGTCGGGGGCTATCACCGCCACCCGGCCGCCGTCGGGACCGCCGACTCCGGCCAGGTCCGCGCGCAGCGCACGGGCGACGCCGGCGGCAAGCTCGCCGGGCTCGACGCGGATGGCGCGGGGACCGGCGCCCTCGGCGCGGACCGAGTCCGGCGGGTGCTCGCCGGGGACGGCCCAGGCGAGCACGTCCGTCGCGACCGCCATGATCTCGGCGGGGGTCCGGTAGTTGACGGTCAGCCGTTCCTCCCGCCAGCGGCCACGCAGCAGCGGGTCGAGCATCTGCCGCCACGTCGTCGCGCCGGCCGGCGAGCCGGTCTGCGCGACGTCGCCCACCACGGTCAGCGATCGGGCGGGGTTGCGGCGCAGCACCATCCGCCAGGCCATCGCGGACAGCTCCTGGGCCTCGTCGATGATCACGTGGCCATAGGCCCAGGACCGGTCGGCCACGGCGCGTTCGGCGGTGGTCAGGGCGGGACCGTTGTCCCTGTTCCACGCGGCGAGCGTCTCCGCGTCCACCATGCCGAGGTCGGCGATGTCGGTGATTTCCAGCACCTCGGCGGCGTACTTCGCCTCCAGGCGCTGCGCGCGCTCCATCGCCCGGCGGGCGGCGCGCTGCTCCGAGTCGTCGGTGCCGAGCAGCTCGGCGGCCTCGTCGAGCAGCGGCACGTCCGCCACCGTCCAGGCGGAGGGGGCGCCCGGGCGGGAAAGCAGCTTGCGTTCGGAATGATCGAGGACGGAACCGGCGGCGGAGCGGATCGCCCGCCCGGACCCCAGCAAGCCGGCCAGCAGCTGCTGGGGTGTCAGCAGCGGCCACAGCTCGTCCATGGCGGCGCGGACCCCGGGCTCGTCCCAGAGGCGCTCCCGGGCGTAGGGCACGTCCTCCGCGGTGAACGGGCGGTCAAGCGCCCGGGCCTCCGACCAGGCGAGCTCGGTGAGCAGTTCGGTGACGAACAGCTTGCGCGCCACGTTGTGCGGCTTGCGCAGCGACCTGGCGCGGTCGCGGGCACGCAGGATCGCGGCGCGGCGCAGCGGGACCGGCACGCCGTCGGCGTCGACGGTGAGGTCGCGGGCGGGCACCCGCTGACGGTCGCGCACCGCCTGCCGCAGGACGCGGACCATCCGCTGATCGCCCTTGACCACCGCGGCTGGGTCATTGATGTCCGTCGCCCGGACCCCGGGGAACAGGTCGCCGAGGGTGTGCAGCACCACGTCGGTCTCGCCGAGGCTGGGCAGGACCTGGCTGATGTAGCGGAGGAACGTGGCGTTCGGGCCGATGACGAGGACGCCGCGGCGCTCGAGGGTGCGGCGGTGCGTGTAGAGGAGGTAGGCGGCGCGGTGCAGGGCGGCGACGGTCTTGCCCGTGCCGGGGCCGCCCTGGACGACGAGGACGCCGGCCAGATCGGACCTGATCACGCGGTCCTGCTCGGCCTGGATGGTCGCCACCACGTCGGACATCCGGCCGGTGCGGGCGCTGCTGACGGCGGCGATCAGGGCCGCCTCGCCGGACAGGTTGCGCCTGTCGGTATCGGAAAGCTTGTCGAGGTTGAACACCTCGTCGTCAACGCCGGTGACCGTGCGGCGCCTGGTGTAGATGTGGCGCCGCCGGACCAGGCCGCTGGGATGCCCGGGCGTGGCGGCGTAAAAGGGGCGGGCCGCCGGGGCGCGCCAGTCGATCAGCTTGAGCTCGTAATTGTCGTCGCGCAGGCCGATCCGGCCGATATACAGCGTCTGGCGGTCCTCGTCGTCGGTGCGGCCGAAGCACAAGCCGCGTTCGGTGCTGCTGAGCTGGAAAAGCCGCCGCTCATGCTCGACCGCCGAGACGTCGCGCTCCAGCCGCGCCTGGTGCGTGCCGCCCGGGGCGCCCTGCGCGCGGACGTCGCGCAGCGCCTGCTCGCTCCGCTCGCGGGCCGCATCGAGCAGCCCGTAAAGCGTCGTGATATACGCCTGTTCTTGCCTGACCGGGGCGGCATGGGAGTCATCTATTGCGCCGTCGGCGCTTTTGGCTTCGCCTGGAACTTTCCGCATTTGACGAAATGCCATTTCCCTTGCTATACTTGATTTATTGCCAGCTTTTGTGCTGGCCTTTTTTATGCCTGCGGGCAGACTATGTAGCTTAGCACAGGCTGGCTTTTCGGTGTTCTTCGGCGTAAACCAGAGGGAAAGGACATCGCAGGCCACGGCCGGTCCCGCGGGCGACGCGTTCCCGGCGCGCTGGCCGCGGGTAGGCCCGGCCCCGTTTCCGCATCAGCGCCCTAGCCGGTCTCGGCGCCCGCCGGCCCGTTGCCTAGGATGTACATCCACAGCTGGGAGGAGCTAACGAAGAATGCCAGAGCGCGTGGAGATTACAGGCCCCGCTGACGACCGGTACGACGAGATCCTGACCCCGAAGGCGCTGGAGCTGCTGGTCGCGCTCCACGACGCACTCGGCGCCCGGCGGGCCGAGCTGCTCGCCGCGCGGCGCCGCCGGCAGACAGAGCTCAGCGGCGGTGCGATGCTGGACTTCCTGCCGGACACGGCGGACGTCCGCGAGGACACGACGTGGCGGGTCGCGCCGCCCGCGCCCGGGCTGGCCGACCGCCGGGTCGAGATCACCGGCCCGACCGACAGGAAGATGACGATCAACGCCCTCAACTCGGGCGCCAACGTATGGCTGGCCGACTTCGAGGACGCCAACACGCCGCTGTGGGAGAACATGATCGGCGGCCAGCTCAACCTCAAGGACGCGCTGGACCGGACGATCGACTTCACCTCCGGCGGCAAGGCGTACGCGCTGCGCCCCGACGACGAGCTCGCCACGATCGTCGTCCGCCCGCGCGGCTGGCACCTGCCCGAGAAGCACATCCTGATCGACGGCGAGCGCGCCTCCGGCAGCCTCACCGACTTCGCGCTCTACATGGCGGCGTCCGCGCAGAAGCAGATCGACAAGGGCAAGGGCCCGTACTTCTACCTGGCGAAGACCGAGTCGCACCTCGAGGCGCGGCTGTGGAACGACGCGTTCAACATCGCCCAGGACGCCCTCGGCATCCCGCGCGGCACGATCCGCGCCACCGTGCTGATCGAGACGATCCCCGCCGCGTTCGAGATGGACGAGATCCTCTACGAGCTGCGCGACCACAGCGCCGGCCTGAACGCGGGGCGCTGGGACTACCAGTTCAGCCTGATCAAGAAGTTCCGTGCCCGCGGCCGCGATTTCGTCCTCCCCGAGCGGAACGCCGTCACCATGACCGCCCCGTTCATGCGCGCCTACACCGAGCTGCTCGTGCAGACCTGCCACAAGCGCGGAGCGCACGCGATGGGCGGCATGGCCGCGTTCATCCCCTCCCGCCGCGACCCGGCGGTCAACGAGGTCGCCTTGCGGAAGGTCCGTGACGACAAGACCCGCGAGTCGAACGACGGCTTTGACGGGTCCTGGGTCGCCCACCCGGACCTGGTGCCGGTCTGCAAGGAGGTCTTCGACGCCAAGCTGGGCACGAAGCCCAACCAGCTCGACCGGCAGCGCCCCGAGGTCGCCGTCACCGCCGAGGACCTGCTCGCGGTGTCGAAGACCCCCGGCGGCATCACCGAGGCCGGCCTGCGGAACAACATCAGCGTCGCCCTCCAGTACCTCGCCACCTGGCTCGGCGGCAACGGCGCGGTCGCGATCTTCAACCTGATGGAGGACGCCGCCACCGCGGAGATCTCCCGCTCCCAGATCTGGCAGTGGATACACAACGACGTGACCCTCGACGACGGTCCCCCGGTGACAAGGGAGCTGGTGGAGCGCATGATCGATGAGGAGCTCGTGAAGATCCGCGAGCAGTTCGGCGACAGCTTCGACGCCGCCAGGTACGGCGAGGCTGTCGCGCTGTTCACCGAGGTGGCGCTAGCCGACTCGTTCGCCGAATTCCTCACGCTCCCGGCGTACGAGCGAATGCCGTAGAGAACCGTAGAGAAGAGGTGCTGCCTATGGCCGCCGCGAAGGCGACCGCGCTGGCCGGGCGGATGACGGCGATCTGCGGCGCCCAGCACGTGATCACCGACCCCCTGGAGCTGCGCACCTACGAGTGCGACGGGCTGACCTCGCACCGCGCGACGCCCGCCCTGGTGGTGCTGCCTGGCACCGCGCAGGAGGTGGCCGCCGTGGTGCGCGAGTGCGCGACCGCAGGCGTGCCGTTCGTGGCGCGCGGCAGCGGCACCGGGCTGTCGGGCGGCGCGGTGCCGCATTCCGAGGGCGTGCTGATCGTGATGTCCCGGATGCGCCGCGTCCTGGAGGTCGATCCCGTCGCGCGCCGGGCCGTCGTAGAGCCCGGCGTGACGAACCTGGCGGTGACCGAGGCGGTGCGGTCACACGGGCTGTTCTACGCGCCGGACCCGTCGTCACAGGTGGTCTGCTCGGTCGGCGGGAACGTCGCGGAGAACTCCGGCGGGGCGCACTGCCTCAAGCACGGGTTCACCGT
>Ga0066903_100002538_pt1 | contig 14365 bp, 10 predicted proteins | sample PanSoiMetaGPlot1_FD_67491 | JGI IMG/M metagenome (GOLD analysis project Ga0066903, IMG submission 67491) | Tropical forest soil microbial communities from Panama analyzed to predict greenhouse gas emissions - Panama Soil - Plot 1 (version 2) | ecosystem: Environmental > Terrestrial > Soil >...
CATTAATCGCGAAGAAACGCGTGCCCGTGGGCCCCGTGGGATCCGCGCTCGCTTTGAACCCCTGGCCGCCGTCGCCGACCGCTGCGCCATTGCACGACGCGGGGGATCCCGGGTACGGGGCCGCGGTCATTTGAATGATGTAGCCCGCCTTTGTCACCGTACTCGCGCTGCCGAGACCGCCTTTGATGAACGACTCGTTGCTGCCGGGCGGATTCGTGCCCAGCCGTGTCAGATCGTTCGCGTAGAACCCGCCGCCGCACGTCAACGCGTAAGTGAGCTGCGAGCTGCTGATCGCGCGCATCGATCCGATTGCCGACGCGGCGCCGGCCGACTGCTTTGCCATTATTAGCTTCGGCATCCCGATGCTGCAGAGAATGCCGATAATCCCGCACACGAAGATCATGTCAATCAGGGCGAATCCGTCTGCTTTGCGCATATTCACGGCGCTACCACTCCATGCTGGTGATGGCAACGTATAAAGCAGAGCCCGTGCCGCTGTCGGTGTATGGGGCGGATCTCTTTGAAATCAACAGCTTAGGAGAGCGGACGGCCCTTCAATGCTGACACTTTGTGTCAGTGTCGTCTCGACTTGACAATTGTTGACACTATTCTGGACTGAAGGGTCCTTCCGTTGCACACGATGGCTAGCCGGCGCGCAGCAGCCGTTCGCTGAGGCCGTCGACGAGTTCGCGATCGGTCGGAGGGAGATCATGGAGGAAGCAGTCGATCGCTTCGACGACGACGCGCCACTGTGCGAGACCAGTGACGGCGCTCAGCGCGTTGAGGCGCGCCTTCATCTCGACAGGCACCCGGATGCTGAGCTGCGGATAGTCTTTGACCTTCTCCCCTTCGCGGGCACCTGCTGGGGGTCGGCCTGCGCGGCGGCGCTCTTTGGCGCGATTGTCAGACATGATCATCAGCGACGCACGGCTGAGATACGCGAACTCCGCTGCGTATCGAACGCGTGCGAGGTGTGGTTAATCACCAGCCACAATGTCATGCGATGGAATTGTGCAAAGAAAGATCCACGGAGTGAGTGATGCCGCCAGAAACAGCGCGGCTATCCGGTTACAACTCGTTGATGTCGGTGCAGTTGAACGCTGAGTAGAGTTCCGCCGGCACACAAAGGATGTCGCAGACCAAGACGCGATCGATCTCGACCGTGCGTGGAATCGGTTTGCCTTTCGTGTCGCACAAATGGCGTTCGGGTTGCATCGACGGCTGACGTGCGAGAGATTTCTACATCAGGCTTTCCGACACCAGACCGGCGGACGAGCGCGAACGGCGATCGCCGGAAGCAGTCGCGCAGCGGCCGCCGCTCGACCGATCCTCACGTGAACTGGCGGCGCCTCGCCTGGCTGTTTGGCGCGTACGCCGTTTTTCTGAGCATCCGGTCGCTTCCCGCCAACGTCTGGAGATTCTTCAGGCGGGACACGCCCGTCGCCGGCTAGCGGCGCGACAGGTCGGGCGGGTCCTCGCCGAGCGCGGTGGCGAGATCGATCTGGTGTTCCTGTTCCTGGCGGATGATCTCGCGGATGTCCTCCGCGATTCCGTATTCGCCGAGCGCCTCGCACTGCTTGACCCGATCGCGATACGCGCGAATGGTGTTGTTCTCGTTGTCCAGATCGGCGCGCAGCATCGTCACCGCATCCTCGGACTGAACGACCTTCAACGGCATCGTCGTCGGCATGCCGCCCAGATAGTCCACGTGCTTCGAGATGATCAAGGCATGCTTCAGCTCCTCGCCGGCATGCTTCTCGAGCTCGGTCGCGATGTTCATGTACTGCGCGCCCTTCAGCACCTGCGAGTACACGACGTAGGCGATGATCGCCTGATACTCGCGCGAGAGATCCTCGTTCAACAACTCGACGAGCTTTTCGCGCGTCACCGCCGATTCCTGTCTCGTCATCGTCGCCTCAGCCATCGCCGCTCTCCTTCGCGTCACAACGCAGGCAAAACTGTCTCCTACTCTAGTCAATCCGACCGCGTTTGCGGCTCATCTATAGGTCAGTTTGTCGGTTTACTCTCGGTTTGAATCTTGCACAACCGCTACGGCATGAGAGTACGGCCTTCATCGCGATGCTCGTACGCGGCCCTTATCGTTCTTTTCTCGTCGACGCTGTCCGCCGCACAAACGCGCGTTGTTCCACCGGACAACAAGTACCCGGTCTCGGAAGACGTTCAGCTGGGTCGGCAGGCGGCGGCCGAGGCGCGGAAGCAGCTGCCGCTCATGCGCGACGATCTCGTGAGCTCGTACGTGGAAACCATCGGTCGACGACTGGTCGCCGCGATTCCACCCGAGCTCCAGCATTCGGAATTCCATTACACCTTCGAGGTCGTGAACGTTCGCGAGATCAACGCGTTCGCGCTGCCGGGCGGGCCGATGTTCGTCAACCGCGGGATGATCGAAGCGGCGCAGACCGAAGGCGAAGTCGCCGGCGTCATGGCGCACGAGTTGAGCCACGTCGTCCTTCGCCACGGGACGGCGCAGGCCGGCAAGGCGACCAAGTATCAGGTCGGCCAGGTGGCGGGCGCGATTCTCGGCGCGGTGGTCGGCGGCGGCTGGGGACAGGTGATCTCGCAGGGAACGCAGTTCGGCCTCGGCGCCGCGTTCCTGCGGTTCAGCCGCGAGTACGAGCAACAGGCCGACATCCAAGGCGCGCAGATCATGGCCCGCGCCGGCTACGACCCGCAGGACATGGCCAACATGTTCAGGACGATCGAGAAGCAGGGCGGCTCGGGCGGGCCGCAGTGGCTGAGCGATCACCCGAATCCGGGCAATCGCTACGAGTACATCAGCAAGGAGGCCCAGCTGCTCCGAGTCTCGAACCCGATTCGCGATACGCGCGAGTTCGATCAGGTGAAGTCGCACCTGCGATCGCTCCCGCCGGCGCCGACGACCGAGCAGGCGACCAAGGGCCGCTCGACCGGCCGCCGCACGTCGAACGACCCGCGGACGCCGACCGGACGCGTGCAGCCGCCGTCCTCGAGCTATCGCACCTTCGACGAAGGCAACCTGTTCCGCGTCAGCGTCCCGTCGAACTGGGAGGAAATCCAGGCGAGCAACAGCGTCACATTCGCGCCCGACGGCGCGCACGGCTCGTACAACGGACAGAGCGTCTTCACGCACGGGATGGAATTCGGGGTGGCGCGCAACGAATCGCACGACGTCCAGACGGCGACCGACGAGCTGGTCGACTCGCTGTCGCAGGGAAATCCAGCGCTGCGCCGTCAGTCGGGACCGTCGAATGTGACATTCGCGGGCCGGCGTGGGCTGCGGACGATCCTTTCCAACCGGAACGACGCCACCGGCCAGGACGAAACTATCACCGCCTACACGACGCAACTGCCCAACGGCAACCTGTTGTACGCGATCGGCGTCGCACCCAACGGCGAGTACTCCGCGTATCGCGGCGTGTTCGACCGGGTCGCCGGATCGGTGCAGATTACCGACGACCGAGGCCTGCGCTGATCCTGCCTCAATGCATGCACGGAGTTCGATACTTGAGGTAAAATCGGCGCGTTTTTGAGCGTGAAACCGCATTTCGGCACCGGTCGGAACAGCGCCGGCCCTCGCAGCTGCATGTGCCGTCCCTGCTGTTCGTGACCGGCGCAGCTCTCCTGCCTCGCGTGACATCCGTACCGTGGGCCTGACTCCCGGCATTCGCATCGCCGCGCGTTTCGAGATCACCAGCCCCCTCGGCGCGGGCAGCATGGGCGAGGTCTACCAGGCGCACGACGTCAAGCTGCATCGCGACGTCGCGGTCAAGCTGCTGTCGCCGGCGCTGGCGGCCTCGGACGAGCACCTGCGCCGCTTCGAGCGCGAGGCACGCGCGGCATCCGCGCTCAATCACGCGAACATCTGCACGATCTACGACGTCGGCCAGGCGCCCGAGGCGGAGGATCGCCCCTACCTCGTGATGGAGCTGCTGCGCGGCAGCACGCTGTTCGAGCTCCTCAGCGGCGGCCCGATGCCGACCGCAACCGTCGTTCACTTCGGGGTCCAGATTGCCGAGGCGCTCGACGTGGCGCACCACGCGGGGATCGTGCATCGCGACATCAAGCCGGCCAACATCTTCATCACCTCCCGCGGCGACGCCAAGCTGCTCGACTTCGGCCTCGCCGCGATGACCGAGGCCACCGAGACCACTCCGCCGAGCCTGACCAGCCCCGGCGCGGCGGTCGGCACGGTGCTGTACATGTCGCCGGAACAGGCGCTCGGCGATCCGCTCGACCCGCGGACCGACATCTTCTCGTTCGGGCTCGTGCTCTACGAGATGATCACCGGCCGGCGCGCGTTCGACGGCCGCTCCACCACCGTGATTGTCGACTCGATTCTCCATGCCGCCCCGCCCGGTCTCGACGCACACGAGGTCTCGACGATTCCGCGCGACCTGCGCATCCTGCTCTCGCGCATGCTGGAAAAGGATCGCGACAAGCGCCCCGCGAGCGCCGCTGAAGTGGCGTCGTTTCTCCGGGCGGTCCAGAGCGGGTCGATTGCCGGACGGGAATACGCGGCGGCGAAAGCCGACAGCTCCAGCGCGCCGAGCACCCGCCTCACGATCGAGTCCGACGTCCGTCGCGCGGCGCCGGGCTACTCGCCGCCGACGACCGAGTCGTCGGGGCTGTCGCGAGCGTTCGCGAATCGGAATTTCCGCGGCGTCGGAATCATTGCCGCGGCGATGATGCTGCTGGTCGTCGCGGGGTACGTCGGCGTGAGCTGGTACCGCGCGCGGTCGGCCCCGCTGACGTCGCGGGAGCCGCTCCTGGTCGCCGACTTCGTCAACACGACCGGCGAGGCGGTCTTCGACGGGGCTCTGAAAAACGCCCTGGAAATCCAGCTGCAGCAGTCGCCGTTTCTCAACATCGTGCCGGCGTCGCAGCTCCACGCGACGCTGAAACTGATGGAGCGGGCCGACAACGAACGGGTTACCCTGGCGGTCGCCCACGACCTCTGCCAGCGGCTGGGGGTCAAGGCGATCATGCTGGGCAGCATCGCGCCGCTCGGGACCGCCTACATCATCGGCGTGGAGGCGCAGGCGTGCCACACCGGCGACGTGATCGCGCGCGAGCAGGGGCAGGCGTCGTCGAAGACGGAAGTGCTCGCCAGCGTCGGCGCCGCCGCCGCGCGCATCCGCGAAAGGCTCGGCGAATCGATCGGGTCGATTCAACGCTTCAACGTGCCGGTGCAGAACGCGACGACCGGTTCGCTCGAGGCGCTCAAGGCCTACAGCATGGGCGCCGAGACCCGGTTCCAGACCGGCGAAGTCGAGGCCATCCCGTTCTTCGAGCATGCTCTGGAGGTCGACCCCGACTTCGCGCTCGCCGCGGCGCGGCTCGCCTCCATCTACACCAACCTTCACGAGTCCGAGCAGGCACAGAAATACATGGAGCGCGCCTTCAGGCGCAGCGACTCGCTCAGCGAGCCGGAGCGCCTGTTCGTGAAGGCGAACTACCACTACATCGTCACCGGCCGGCTCGACGAGGTCGTCGCGGCGTACCGGCTGTGGATCCAGACCTATCCGCAGGACTGGATTCCTCACATCAACCTCTCGACCACCTACGATCGCCTGGGCCGGTTCGACGAGGGCCTCGAGGAGGCCCGCGTCGCCCTGCGGCTCAGCCCGAACGCGGTCCAGCCGTACCAGCAGCTCGCGCGCACGCTCATCGAGCTCGAGCGGTTCGACGAAGCCAAGACGGTCCTGGGCGACGCGGCGACCCGCGGATTCGATTCGACCTTCAACCGCGCGCTGCTCTTCGACCTGGCCTTCCTCGAGCGCGACCGGGCGGGTATGGCCGAGCATCTCAAGGCCGCAACCTCACGACCCGATAGCTATCTCGTGCTCGCGGAAGCGGCGCGCGCCGCGGTGGCGTCGGGCGAAATCCAGACCAGCCGATCCCTCTACGCGCAGGGAGTGGCAGCGGCCAGGGCCGGGCGGATCAACGACTACGCCGGCGGCCTCCTGGCCGAGCAAGCGGCCACCGACGCGCTGCTCGGCGACCAGCCGCGCGCGCGCGACGGCCTTCAGAAAGCGCTGGCCACCGGGAACAGCGTCGAAACGCTCTGGCCGGCATCGCTGGCCGCGTCGTTCTCCGGCAACCCCGATCAGGCGGGACAGCTGGCCGAACGCTATCGGCGGGCGGCGCCGCCGGCGCCCGATGTCGTCCAGGCCCTGGGCCCCGTTCTCGACGCCGCCGCCGCCCTCGCCAGAAACGACGGCGGCGCGGCGCTCGAGGCCCTGGGCAGTGCAGGTCCGTACGACCGCCTGGTCGGGCCCTGGCTGACGTACGTTCGCGGCCTGGCCTATGCTGCCGTCAACGACAACGGGCGGGCGGTCGGCGAGTTCCGCCAGATCATCGCCCGCCGCGGCGATCAGCCAACGCATCCGCTCCACACCTTCGCGAAGCTGCAGCTCGGGCGTGCGCTGCGGGGTGCCGGGCAGACGGCGGAGGCGAAGCAGGCCTACGCCGACTTCGCAGCCGCGTGGCAGGGCGGCGATTCTCGGCACCCGCTGGCCGCCGCCGCCAGCCGCGAAGCCGCGGCGCTCAAGCCGTCGAACCGCTGATATGCCTACGATGACCGACGTCGTCCTCGTCTCGATGCCGTTCGGACCGCTCTTCTCGCCGTCGCTCGGCCTCAGCCTGCTCCAGCCACAGGTCCGCGCCCGCGGCTTCTCGTGCCGGGTCGAATACTGCACGCTGACGTTCGCCGAACGCATCGGCTATTCGCTGTACTCCAAGCTGGTCAGCGAAAAGCGGTCGCTGACTCGCGCCTTCACCGGCGAGTGGATCTTTTCGCATGCCCTGTTCGACTGGCCGCCGGAGAAAGACCGCCGCTACATCGCCGAGGTCCTGCTGAAACCGCCGTCCTGGCTGGGACGTAATCCGACGCCGCCGCCGACGCGCGGCGAGCTGCGTGGCATTCGCAACGCCGCGGCGATCGCGCGCTCGTTCGTCGGCGACTGCGCCGACCGGCTCGTCGCGCTCAACCCGCGCATCGTCGGCTTCACGAGCGTGTTCCAGCAGCAGCTGGCGTCGCTCGCGCTCGCGCGCGAGCTGAAGACGAGGCTGCCGGGCGTGGCCATCGTGATGGGCGGCGCCAACTGCGAAGCGACGATGGGCGCCGAAACCGTGCGGCAGTTCGAGTTCGTGGATGCCGTGGTGTCCGGCGAGGCCGACAACGTCTTCGGCGATCTGGTCACGCGCATTCTCGACGGCTCCCCGTTCGACGACATTCCAGGCGTGCTGACACGCGCGACCGCCGAGGCGGCGCTGTCGGCCGGCCGCCTGCCGCCGACCTCGTCGGTCAAGGATCTCGACGCGCTGCCCTACCCCGATTTCGCCGACTACTTCGAGCAGTTCTCGCGGACGCGGTACGCGCGCGACTGGCAGCCGAGCGTCTTCGTCGAAACCTCGCGCGGCTGCTGGTGGGGCGAGCGGATGCACTGCACCTTCTGCGGCCTCAACGGCGCGACGATGGCGTTCAGGAGCAAGTCGGCGCCGCGCGCGCTCGACGAGCTCACGCACCTGGCCAACACGTATCCGGGCAGCGACATCCAGGTCGTGGACAACATCCTCGACCTCAAATACTTCAAGACGCTCCTGCCCGAGCTCGCGAAGCGGAAGCTCGACGTCTCGCTCTTCTACGAGACCAAGTCGAACCTGAAGAAGGAACAGATCCGCCTGCTCCGCGACGCCGGCGTGCTGACGATTCAGCCGGGGATCGAGAGCTTCAGCGACTCGGTGCTGAAGCTGATGAAGAAGGGTGTGTCGGGGCTGCAGAACATTCAGCTGCTGAAGTGGTGCAAGGAAATCGGCGTCACGCCGATGTGGAATTACCTCATCGGCTTTCCCGGCGAAGCGGCGGACGACTATCGATGGATGAGCGATCTGACGCCGCGTCTCTGCCATCTGCAGGCGCCCTTCACCATCGCCGCGATCAGGCTCGATCGCTTCAGTCCCAATTTCGCCCAGTCGGAGCAGTTCGGCTTCACCAAGGTCCGGCCGCTGCCCTTCTACGAGTATGTCTACGACCTGCCCGACAAGGCGCGCCGCAACCTCGCGTACTACTTCGCCTACGAGTACAAGTCGCCGCAAGACGTCGCCCGCTACGCCGAACCGCTGGTCAAGAGTGTTCACGCGTGGCGGACGACGTGGCGCCATGCCGAACTGGTGTCGGTGGACCTCGAGGATCGCCTCGTCGTCTTCGATACCCGGCCGCGCGTGGCTGCGCCGGTGACGGTGCTGACCGGCGACGATCGCTCCTCCTATCTCGCCTGCGACGGCATCATCGACTCCAGCCAGCTCGATCCGTCGCAGGCCGAACGTCTGCCGTCGCTCGCGGCGCGCGGCCTGATGTTGAACGACGGCAGCCGCTATCTCTCTCTCGGGATTCCCATCGGCGAATACCAGCCGTCGCGCGGGGCGCTCGCCCGTCTGCGGCCGCTGTTCGCGCGCGTCGATGCGCGGGATCGTCCCCGCGTGCGCCGCGCATTTACCAACCACTAATCGAGGAGGCCAGATGGCGAAGAAGAAGAAGGGTGGAGCGAAGAAGAAGGGCGGGACCAGGAAGAAGGGCGGCGCGAAGAAGAAGACCAGATCGCGCAAGAAGCCGATGACCGGCTGCATCGTCTAGCAATCGCTCCGGCGAGCCGGCACCAGATCGCTGCCGGCTCGCGGCGATTTCTACAGGCGTCGCAGCGCCGCCGCGGCGTTGATCCGGACGGCGTGCCACGCCGGGATGGCGGCGGCGGCAACGCACACCGCGACCAGCACCAGCGGCGATATTCCGAACACGACGGGATCGAAACGGTCGACGCCGTACAGCAGGCTGCGCAGTACCGGCGCGGCCGCCAACCCGGCGCCGAGTCCCAGCCCGGCGCCGATGACGACGAGCAGCGTCGCGTCGCTCACCACCAATCGAACCACGTCGCGATCGCGCGCGCCGAGCGCGCGGCGGACGCCGATCTCGTAGGTGCGGCCGCTGACCGATTGCGCGATCGTGCCGTACAACCCGAGCGACGTCAGCGCGAGCGCGAGCAGCCCGACGATCGCCAGCGACGTCGCCCCGCCGATGGCCGGTGCCATCGACTTGGTGACCCGATCGGCCATCGTCCCGGTGTCGTAGAGAGCCACGCCAGGCGCGACGGCGCGGATCGCGGCTGTAATCTCTCGCAGATATGTCCCGGGATCGCCGGTCCCCCTCGCGACGATGCCAGCAGCGCCGGCGCCCTGCCGGGAAAGCGGAAAGTAGATGTACGGCTTCGGATCCTCGCCGACCGACATGTACTTTGAGCGGCGCGCCACCCCGATCACCTCGTAGCGTTCGCCGGCGGCGTCGACGATTCGACGGCCGACGGCGTTTCCGCCAGGCCAGAACTGATGCGCGACGACGTCGTTCACGATGACCACCGGTGCCGCATCCCGTGTGTCGCGCTCGCCGAACCCGCGCCCCTCGAGCAGCGGAATCCTCAGCGTCCCGAAATAGACGGGATCGACGACGGCGTACTCGAGCGTCGCCCGATTCGCGCGATCGCCGGGCGGCGAGCCTTCGGGTGCGACCGTCGTGCTCACGATGCCGAGATCCAGCGGAACCCGAGTGGTCATGGCGACCGACTGCGTGCGCGGCAGACGCTGCAGCGACGGCAGCAATCGTTCCCAGAACCGTGCCGCCTGGTCGGTCGAGTAGCCGTGCAGCTTCAAGTCGATCGTCGTCGTGACGACGCCGGCAGGATCGAAGCCGAGGTCGACGTGGCGGACGTGCTGCAGGCTGCGAAGGAACAGGCCGCCGCCGGCAAGGAGGAGCATCGACACTCCGACCTGGGCCGCGACCAGCACATGACGGAGCCGCGAGCGCCGCAGACCGCCACGCGCGTCGCCGTCCTTGAGCGCGGCGACGAGATCGCCGCGCGACGCTTCCAGTGCCGGGCCGAGGCCGAAGACGATGGCAGTCGCCATCACGACGCCGACGCTGACCGCGAGCACCGTCGCGTCGAGGGCGACGTCGATGCTCACCGGCGCGCCGCGCGCGATCGTCACGCGGATCGCGCTCAGGAGTCTGGTTGCCTGCCACGCCAGGAAAATGCCGATCGCGCCCGCGGCGATCGCCAGCATCGCCGCTTCGGTCAGCAGCTGCGCGACGATGCGGGCGCGGCTCGCCCCGAGCGCCAGTCGGACGCCGATTTCGGTCCGCCGCGACGCGCCGCGGACCGCGAGTACGCCCGCGACGTTGGCGCAGGCCAGCAGCAGCACGAGCAGCGCCACGACCAGCACTGCCGCCGAGGCGCCGAGCACGGCGCCGCGGAACAACGGGAAGACGCGTCCCTCCGATTCAGGCAGCGCCGTGAAGCGGACGCCGCTGTTGCTGCTCGGATACTCGCGCTGCAGCCTCAGCGCCAGGCCGTCGAGCACTGCCCGCGTCTGCGCGACCGTCACCCCCGGCTGCAACCGCGCGAGCGCGAAGAGACCGCGGGCACCGCGGTTGCGACGGCCGCCGCCAGGCGACAGGGTGTCGCGCGCCGACAGCGGCACCCACAGATCCGGAACGAAGCCGAGCGTCGTCCCGCCGAAGCCTTCAGGGGCGACCCCCACGATCCTGAACGGCCGCCCGTTGACCGTCAGCGTCGCATCGAGCGCGCCGTCGATCCCGGCGGGGCGGGCCGCGAACCGCCGCTTCCACAATCCAACGCTCACGACGACCGCGCTCTCTCGGGCGGCGTCCTCCGCCGCCGAGAAGAAACGCCCGATCCGCGGCGACACGCCGAGTACGTCGAAGTAGCGCTCGGAGACGAACTCGCCCCAGATCCGCTCGCTGTCGCCGGCAACGGCGAGGCTGAACGCCGCCGGTTCCTCGACCACCGCGTCCGCGAACACCTCGCGCAGCGCGCGCATGTCCTCGAAGTCCGGGTACGAGACGGTGAAGTACTGAAACCCGTTCGTGTAAGTGTTGTAGAGACGGACCAGCCGCTGCGGCTGAAAGATCGGAAGCGGCCGGATGAAGAAGCCGTTGGCGAGCGAGAACGAGATGCTCGTCGCGGCGATGCCCAGCGCCAGCGTCAGGACGATGACGGCGCTGTTCGCCGGCGTCTTGAGCTGCTGCCTGATGCCGAACGCGACGTCGGTCCGCAGCCGCTCGAACATGCTCACTCTTTCAGGTACGGGCGATGCTCTTCCAGTTCTTCGCGAGGTGGTCGGCCGTGCGCCACGCCAGCGCCTGGGCGGTCAGGGTCGGGTTGCGCGCGCCGCTCGTCCCCATCACCGACGCGCCGAGGATGCCGAGGTTGGGCGCTTCGTGGGCGAATCCCCAGCGATCGACGACGTTGGTCTCGATGTTGTCGCCCATCCTGGTGCCGCCGTAGGCGTGCGTCGTCACACCCATCGCGCCGCCGAGCGGCGCCCGCTGGATTGCAATCGCGCCCGCCTCGCGATACCACTGCTCCATCTTGTCCTGCATGAAGGCGCCGACTTGCCGCTCGTTCTCCTTGAACTCCGCGGTCACGCGGCAGACCGGATAGCCGAGCGGATCCTTCACCTCCGGATCGAGATCGAGATAGTTGTCCTCGTACGGCAACGTCGTTTTCTGGATGTAGGCAGTGTTCGATCGATCGGCGTTCTCCCTGATGAACGTCTTCCACGCCGATCCCCAGGCCGGCGCCCTGCCGAAGGTGTTCATCCCGGCCGCCGCAATCGGCCGCCGATCCGAGTAGACCCACATGTTGCCGCCGCCGATGAAGTCGAGCCCGCCGTGATCGAAGTTGTCGTCGGCCCAGTTGTCGACGGCGATGCCCTGCGCCGGCAGCCCGTACCACGCGTTCAGGTTGAAGGGAAACAGCGCCGACACGCCGGCGCCCTGGTTGTGGCTGAAGTAGTGCCGGCCGACCTGACCGTGGTTGTTGGCGAGACCGCGCGGAAACGCCTTCGACTTCGACAGCAGGAGCAGCCGGACGTTCTCGTACGTGTAGCTCGCAACCAGGACGATTCTGGCCGGCTGGAAGTAATCGGCGCCGTCGCTCAGGTAGTTGACCCCGGTGACGCGGCCGTTGCCGTCGACCTCGATCGTCTTGACGTGCGCGCGGGTGACGACCTTCAGGTGTCCGGTCGCCTGCGCCCGCGGGATCGTGGTCACGGCCGTGGAGTTCTTCGCGTCGACGTGGCAGCCGCCGCGGTTGCAGAAGCCGTGATACATGCACGCGGAGCGGTTCTGATACGGACGCGAGTTGACCGCGGCCGGTCCCGGAAACGGATGCCAGCCGAGCGATCGCGCCGCCGCCGCCACGCGGTCGAGGAACTGGTTGCCGCGCAGCGGCGGCATCGGATACGGGCGCTTGCGCGCGCCCTCGAACGGATTCCCTTTCGGATCGATCGTGCCGTTGACGTTGCCGGCCTGACCGGAGACGCCGATCTCGTACTCGACCTTGTCGTAGTACGGCTCGAGTTCCTCGAGGCCGAACGGCCAATCCTCTACCGTCGATCCCCTGGGGATGCGCGACGCGCCGTAGCGCTTCTTCGTTTCGCTGACGACCCTGAAGTCCCACGGATTCAGCCGCCAGCTTTGCGCCCAGTAGTGCAGGCTGGTGCCGCCGACGGCGTTCTGCATCGGATGGATGGTGCCGCGCGGCGAGGTCGGCGACGAAGCGTTCGCGCGCGACGTCGGGATCTCCTGGTTCGCTTTCTGGATCCCTTGAGGCCAGCCCCGGTAGTTGTTGCGGAGCTCGTCGGGGGCAAAGTCTTTCCGCGTCAGCCACGTGCCCGCTTCGAGCCCGACGACGTCGATGCCCGCCTGGGCGAGCGGGAGAGCCGCGACGCCGCCGGCGGCGCCGAGGCCGATGATAACGACGTCGGTTTCCTTCAGCCTGGTCGCCATGGTCCTACCTCGCCGGGCCCCGGCCCTGGCCGCTGGCCTTCGTGAACTCGTAGTCGTACGCCGACTTGTGGTTCGGCCTCATCATCTTCGACTCGAGGCTGCTCTGATCCGCCGCCGACACCATCGTACGGACGCCGGGATAGTTGACGAGATCCCACCCGACGAAGTTGGCGTTGCCGCCGTAGTAGGGATCCCCGAACGTGCCCTGGTGCGTGTGGCCGAGCACCATCGCGAAAAAACCCGCGGGGCTGCCGGTGAACCCGGTTGCCGCACCGCTCTCGACGGTGGTGAGAACGGCGTCCTGATCGGCCGGTGTCAACTTCGCAAAAGCCGCTCCGCGCGACGACCGCGCGAAGCGATCGAGCGCCGCAAGGCCCGTGGCGTAGGCCTGGCGCGACGCCGCCAGCGGCCCGCCGAGCGCGTGGTCGATGTAGTGCGCGGCCATTGCCTCGGTGGCGCCGGGACCGCTCGCATCGGTGGGAATCAGCCGCGCGACGACGGCGTCGAGGATTTCCATTTCCGTCGCGGTGAGATTTTCGAGCGGCGGACGGGCGGCGGGTTGAAATCCGCGCGCGAAAGGAACGACCGCCGCCGCTTTCAGCAAATCGCGTCGTGAGATGAACGTCATGACAGCCTCACCACAAATCGGCCGACCGCTTCGCCCTTCAGCAGCGTCGCAAACGCCTGCGGGAGATCGTCGAGCGTGATTTCGCGGGCGACAGCCGCCAGCTTCGCCGGCTTCATGTCGGTGGCGAGCCGGCGCCAGACCTCGAGGCGCTTCTCCATCGGACACGCCGCCGAGTCGATGCCGAGGAGCTTCACGCTTCGCAGGATGAACGGCAGCACCGTCGTCTTCAGTTCGGTGCCGCCGGTCAGGCCGGAGTTGGCGATACCGCCGCCGTACATCATCGTCCGCGTCAGCCAGGCGAGCGTGTCGCCGCCGACCGCATCGACCGCGCCGGCCCACAGCATTTTCTCGAGCGGCCTGATCCCCATTTCCAGGCCGTTGCGCGACAGCACGTCGACGGCGCCGAGCGATTTCAGGTACTCGCGGCGTTCGTCCTTCCCGGTCAGCGCGGTGACGCTGTAGCCGCGCGCGGCCAGACACTGAATGGCCAGGCTGCCGACGCCGCCGGTGGCGCCGGTGACGATGACCGGACCGTTCGACGGCTGCAGGCCGTTGCGTTCCAGTTCGACGATCGACAGCGCCGCGGTGAAGCCGGCCGTCCCGATCGCCATCGCGTCGAACAACGTGAGGCCGGCCGGGACCCCGACCACCCAGTCAGCCGGCACGCGCACGTACTCGGCGTAGCCGCCGTCGTTCGCGACCCCGAGATCGTACCCGGTCACGAGCACCTGGTCGCCCTCACGCCAGCGCGAATCGCCGCTCGAGGCGACCGTTCCTGAAACGTCGATGCCGCCGACGAGCGGAAAGCGCCGGATGATTTTTCCCTTGCCGGTCGCCGCGAGCGCGTCCTTGTAGTTCACGCTCGAGTACGCCGC
>Ga0066903_100002539_pt1 | contig 14364 bp, 17 predicted proteins | sample PanSoiMetaGPlot1_FD_67491 | JGI IMG/M metagenome (GOLD analysis project Ga0066903, IMG submission 67491) | Tropical forest soil microbial communities from Panama analyzed to predict greenhouse gas emissions - Panama Soil - Plot 1 (version 2) | ecosystem: Environmental > Terrestrial > Soil >...
CCGGCGGCAGTTTCTGATGGTAACGCGTGCAACAGTCACTTCGTCCAAAACCGTGGATTTCAGCTTTCGCGGCCCACTCGGCTTTGAGGCGCATACCGTGCTTTTATCGGTCGACAGCGATTCGTCAAACCAGTATGCGTTCGAATCGGTGGGCGGGAACATCGCCCTGATGGGCATCGTTGATTTCGCTCAGATTCGTACAAACTGCACGGAGGTCACGCTCGCCGTTCATTACGAGATTAAGAACAAACTGTTCGCGTGGCTCGACCGGCGTTTGCATTTTGTGGACAGCTTCGTGACTGCCGAACTGCGCAGCATCCGTGCACATTTCGAAGGCATCGCGGCCAGTTATCTGGATCACGCGCGCGTGATGCCCCTGCTCCAAACCGCCCCTGCCTGACAAACGAAGAAGGCAATCAGCTAGCTTGGTGCGCGGGTTTGTTTACCTGCTCCAGCTTTTACTGTATTCGCACGGCGTGTTTTCGGTCGAGTCGAAGAATCTGGCCAGGCTGGAGGGTGATCGTTGCCTTGGGATCGTGGAGCTTTGTTCCATCGATTTCTACGCTTCCCTGTTTAATCAGTCGTGAGACCTCGCTGTGCGATTTTTGCAGGTTGAACACTTGCCGGTAAGCATCCGAAACCACGGCGACAGCAAGCGTCTCCCGTTCAGTTGGTGAAAAGCCCGGTAGATCAGCGTGTTCCAAGTCGCGCTTGCTGAAGCGTGTGTTCCATTCATCGAGCGTTTTTTGAGCGGCAGCAGGCGAGTGGTATCTTTGCACGATTTCAAAGGCGAGCTGCTTCTTCGCCTCGAGCGGATGCATTCCGGCCGCCGGCTTGCGCGCGAGGAGCAATTCATAATAGCGCGCCATCAACTCATCCGAAATGCTCATCAGTTTCCCGAACATATCGGAGGCGGGCTCGTTGACCGCGACAAAATTGCCGTAGCTCTTGCTCATTTTCTTGGAACCGTCGAGGCCTTCGAGAATCGGCACGAGGAAAACGACCTGCTGCGGCAGCCCCTCTTCTCTCTGAAAGTCGCGTCCGATTAAAATATTAAAAAGCTGGTCAGTCCCTCCAAGTTCCACATCGGCTTTTACCATCACCGAGTCCCAGCCCTGCATGATTGGATACTGAATTTCGTGCGCGCGGATGGATTGCTCGTGATCGATTCGCGCCTTGAAATCTTCGCGCTGCAACATTTGCTGCAACGTCACACGGCTGTTCAGCCGAATGACGTCTTCGAACGACATGGCGCGAAACCAGTCGCCGTTGCAAACTGTCTCAGTTCGTGTGGGATCAAGAATTTTAAATGCCTGCTCGCGATACGTTGCCGCGTTTGCGATCACCTCCCGATGCGTTAACTGCGGCCGCGTAACAGAGCGACCACTCGGATCGCCGATCATTCCCGTGAAATCCCCGATGATGAGAACGGCCTGGTGGCCGAGGTCTTGAAACTGCCTCAGTTTGCGCAAAACAACCGTGTGGCCGAGGTGAATGTCCGAGGTCGTTGGATCGACTCCGAGTTTTATCCGCAACGGCCGGCCGAGCGCGAGCTTGTCGCGCAGCTCATCCTCGCTGATGATCTGCGCCGCGCTCTGTTTTAAGAACGCCAGGGCTTCTTCTGGTTGCATAATCCACCCGCAGAATAGCGCATCCGCCGCAGGCGGACGAGCACGCTACTTGTTTTTATTCAACATCTCGCGCACTTGCTCGATCGTGAGCGGGGCATTTTGCCTGTTGAGCGACTTTTGGCTTTTGCCTTCGTCCAGAAACGGCCGGTTTCCTGCGTACGCGCGGCTCGCAATCTTCTTGTCGGATTGCGGAGCATCGCGAACGCCGCGCGCGGTCTGATTTGCATAGGCCGGGCGAGAATTTCCCATTGCTTGCTGCGACGGAGCGTTAACCGCGCTGCGTCCGCTGTAGAAAGGCTGAGAATTGAATTGACGCGTGAAGAAGTGTCCTATTGCTAAAAAACTTTTGGAGTTCGATTTTTTCTGGACGTAAAATGTTCCCACGTTTGCCCGTTTGTTTATCGAAGTTCCATCGGCGATGAATTTTTTATTTTGCGCATCATTGTGCAAATTCATGTCGGGCCTCAGCAGGCGATCGACGAGCTTGCGTTCTTGGTCCTGAGCGCGTGCACAGGAGAGCGCAGCCACAAGCAATACACAGACGACGAACGCTTTTCGCACGGTACGAGGCTGCCGGAGTTCAGGCGACTTTGTAAAGCAAATTCGGGTGTACTAGGGTCGGCGCGCTGCGCCGAGCCCAGAAAGCTTTCCGGCAGCGCGGCGCTTCCACCATATTGCGGAGGCTTTTTGTTGTGCTCGATCGATTTATCAGGAGATAATGAGCACATGCCTGATCACGTTTACAAAAAAATTGAAATCGTTGGGTCGTCGCCGAACGGTTTTGAGGAGGCGGTGCAAAATGCATTGGCACGCGCCAAAAAGACTGTGCGCAATATGCGCTGGTTCGAAGTCACCGAGACGCGCGGATGCATCGAAGAGGGTAAAGTCGATGATTGGCAGGTGACGCTGAAAATCGGTTTTACCCTAGAAGAATGATGTAGGCGTGCTTCTTGTAGGCCCCGAGGTAAGTCCGGTGCTCGCCACGGCGAGCGCCTCTGCAACATCACTGTTCTTCTTGGGCCGCCTGGTACAGCTTGGCAGCGCCATAAACCAAGATCGCGGGTTTTAATGCCACAATGAGCAAGCGAAAAAGGCCGCTAAGAATTCGACCCAGCGGCAAGCGATTCAATATGTATCCAGCCAGAAATGCCCATAGCAGAGACTGCGCTGGCTTTTCACGCACGTAATCCTCAGTGTCGCTGAGAACCGCCTCGACCTGGTCTTTGACCCATTGCACTCCGCGCTCCGGGAACTCAGCGGCTACGTCTGCAGATGATTGATCCATTTCGCTTAATGATTCGCATTGTGACCGTGTCTTGCGCGCATGCGAGTGTCAACGCAAAGCCAGCCAAATCGAGCTTGCGCCCGTGCCGGGCGGAAAATCAGACAGTTGAGATGACCGATCAAATGTAGCGGCACGCCGCGCAGCTTTGAGGCAATAGCGGGCCATTACTTCCAGTGCATGTTCCCGCAAAGCAGAGCAGTTGGTCGAGAGTAAGACGTGACTGTCTCGCTCTGCCAATTCAAGCGCGCCAATGAGCAAGTCTTCGAAATCGTGTTCGACCTGAAAGGTTCTTCCTTGAGGCGAACGCGAAAACGTTGGCGGATCGAGAATGATCACGTCAAATTTCTCACCTTTCCGTGCCAGCCGTGGCAACACAGCCCTCACATCATCCGCGATAAAGCGATGGTCGATTGTTGGAAGGCAGTTCAAAGCAAAATTCTCGCGTCCTCGCGCCAGGTACCTTTTGGAAAGATCGATGTTGAGGGTGGTCGCTCCGCGGTATGCTGCGCAGACAGAAAAGGCGCAAGTATACGCAAAACAGTTCAGCAACCGCTTGGGCGTAACATGGCGCACGTAGCGGCGGTTTTCTCTTTGATCCAGAAAGAGGCCCGGCGAATAGCCCGTCCCGAAATCGATTCCGAACTTCAGATGTCGCTCGGTGGCGATGGTCTGTAAATTTTCACCAGGGTCTCCGAATATCAGGCGCGCCGGTTCACGCTGTTCACTCCTTCGCGGGACGAACCTCGCGAAAATCCGTCCAAACTCGAAGCCGACAGAGTTTGCCCAGCATTGCAGTTCAGCAACAAGCCGCTCACGGGTCAGCACTCGCTTGAACGAAATGAGCGTGTCTTGCCCAAAGCGCTCGACCCAACCATCTTCGACGGTGCAGAGCCGATGCGAATCGGTTCCCTCGGCGCGAAAATCCCGAAGTAACGTTGGGTCGATCCACCCGAAATTCATTTTTTCTGCCGTTCCAATCGCATATTTCGAATCGCCATTGCGCAACGGATCGGTTGCCGCCCGAGCCCGCGTTGCTACACTGCCGCATCGTCGAGCATCGGCGGGTGCACCCCGCTGCGGCGCTCATCTATGCAACAAATTACCGTTCGCGTTCCAGCGAGCACGTCCAATCTCGGTCCTGGTTTTGATTGTCTCGGTGTCGCACTGCACATCTACAATGATGTAACGGTGGTCTGTAGTGCGTCGCGTCAGCATCTTCATCCGCGAATCGTGTCCGAGGCGGCGGACCGATTTTTCAAAAGGACCAGGCGTCGCGCATTTTCGTTTTCCTGTTCAATTGCGGATCAAATTCCGCGGTCCCGCGGCTTGGGCAGCAGCGCGAGCATTCGGCTGGGAACCTTGCTCGGGCTGAACCGGCTCAGCGGCGATCCGCTCGATCGTTTCACGATCTTCGGATTATGCACCGAGCTGGAAGGACATCCTGATAACGCTGCGCCGGCGACTTTTGGTGGCTTCACTGTGGTAGGGTCCGCGCGCTGCGACGACCGGACGCCCCGCCGCGGCATCCCCGAGGTTCAGCGCTTCGGAGTCTCGCCGCGATTGTATTTCGTTCTCTTCGTACCTGATCTTGAGATTCGAACCTCGAGAGCTCGGAAAGTTCTGCCTTCCAAAATTTTACACGCCGCGGCAGCCGAGAATTGTGCGAATGCGTGCGCGCTTACAGCTGCTTTCGTGTGGCAGGATTACCAAAAGCTACGCGGCGTTTTTGCCGATCATCTTCACCAGCCGTTTCGCGCAAAACTGATTCCGACTCTTCCACGCGTCACCGCAGCCGCTGAGAAGGCCGGCGCCCTCGGCGCGTTTCTCAGCGGCAGCGGATCGACGATCGCGGCGGTCACACTTCGCTCGTCAAAAAAAATTGCAGCTGCGATGGCGCGTGCTGCAGAAATTCGAGGGCGCACGATGATCACACACGCTGACAATCGCGGCGCGCGTGTTTTGCCAATCCGTAATTAGAATGGGCCGCCGGCTTGAACAACTAGAGGAGTTTGGCATCGATGTGGTTCTTGAGCGCCGTCACGGCGTTCGCGCGTCGGTGCTGCGCGGGATTCTTTACGCGCTTTCATTCATTTACGACCGCCTCGTCCAGGTACGGCTGTATCTCTATCGGAAGAGGGTCTTTCGCGAACGCGCGCTCGGCTGTCTGGTAATTAGCATCGGTAATCTTACCGTGGGCGGCACCGGTAAAACGCCAATTGTTGAGAAGTTCGCCCGTGCGTTGCAGGCGGGGGGACGGCGCGTTGCTATCCTGAGCCGCGGCTATAAGAGCGTGCCGCGGAAGCGAAATTGGCGGAGTTGGCTGCGCAGAGATTCGGATCCTCCACGTGTTGTCTCCGATGGCAAATCATTACTCCTCGACTCGATCACCGCTGGCGACGAGCCTTACATGCTCGCTCACAATTTAAAAGACGTCATCGTGCTCGTGGATAAAAACCGGGTAAAAAGCGGCCGCTTCGCGATCGATAAATGGCAGGTCGATACGTTGTTGCTCGATGACGGATTGCAGTATCTGCATCTAAAGCACCGACTCGACATGGTGCTTGTGGATCGACAAGCTCCATTCGGGAACGAATTTTTGCTTCCCCGAGGCACGTTGCGGGAGAGGCCGCGCAATCTGCGCCGCGCCAGCTACATCTTTATCACAAAGAATACCGGCGAGCCCAATTTCGATTTGATGAAACGCATCCGGCGTTACAATCGCACGGCGGAAGTCATCGAGTGCGCGCATAACCCGCTCCATCTCCAGAATGTTTTTACGGGCGAACGATTACCGCTCGGGGCTTTGCGGGACACGTTCATCGGTTCGCTCTGTGCCATTGCCGCGCCGGAAAGCTTCGAGGACGCGTTGCAGAAACTGGGGGCGCATGTCGATCTGGCGAAGCGCTACATCGATCATCACTATTATACCGAGGCCGAATTGATCAGCTTCATCAAGCGTTGTATCCGCCGCGACCTGGCGATGATTGTGACCACCGAGAAAGACTCGGTGCGAATGCCGCGTTTGGCTGAAGCAGAATTGAAGGTGCCGATCTATTTTATGCGGGTAGAGATTGCAATCCTCAGCGGCCACGAGAGCTGGGAGCACTGCGTCGCCCGCATCTGCAAACCCAAGCCCACGCTCTCGCCAGAGCGTTTCTTCGCCTAAGCGTTTGTCATTCCGAGCGAAGTCGAGGAATGGAGCGACTGGGACGAGCGACATGGACGGTTGCGCTGCGAGGGCAGCAGCGAGAAAGTCGGGAGACGATCGAGTCAATCTCTGGAACCAATGTCGCAGAAGGCGCAGCTAGTTGTTGAGGGGAGGAAGCTTTCAGTATCGAACTTGGACAAGGTTCTTTATCCGAAGGTTGAGTTTACCAAAGGTCAGGTGATCGACTACTTCATTCACGTCGCGCCGGTGCTCTTGCCGCACTTGAGAGATCGGCCCCTTACCATGAAGCGCTATCCCGATGGTGTCCAAGGCGAGTTTTTTTACGAAAAGAACTGTCCGTCGCACCGACCGAAATGGGTGCAGACGGCAAAAGTATGGAGCGAAGGCAATCAGCGGATCATGCACTACTGCCTCGTCAACGATTTGCCGACGCTCGTGTGGGCCGCGAACCTCGCCGATCTTGAGCTGCACACGTCGCTCTCGCGCAAAAACAACATCGAGCGCCCAACTATGATGGTGTTCGATCTCGATCCCGGCCCGCCGGCCAACATCGTGCAATGCTGTCAGGTCGGGTTGTGGCTTCGCGATTTGTTAGGCCAAATGAAACTGAAATCGTTCGCGAAAACGAGCGGCTCGAAAGGCCTGCAAATTTATGTGCCGCTAAATACGGCAGTCACTTACGATCAGACCAAGAATTTGTCGCTGGCACTTGCCCAGTATCTGGAGCACCAGCATGCCGATCTTGTTACGTCGAACATGTCCAAAGCCTTGCGCAAAGGCAAAGTATTCGTTGATTGGAGCCAGAACGACGAACACAAAACTACTATTTGCGTTTATTCGCTTCGGGCTAGAGAAGAACCGACTGTTTCCACACCAGTCGCTTGGAACGAGGTTGAAAACTGCCTGAAAAAGAAAAACGCTGATCTCCTGAGATTCCGCTCGGACCAGGTCCTCGCCCGCGTCGAAAAACGCGGCGACCTTTTCGAGCCTCTTGAAGAATTGAAACAAAAACTGCCGAAGAAGTGGAAGATATGATGTATTCGTTGCGGCAAGGATTATGAGAGAATGAACAATTACGTGTGGTTTGATGCGATCGGATGGGTGGGGGCAACTGCTCTCCTTGTTGCTTACGCGATGGTTTCCCATAAGAAATTGGAAGGAGATTCGGCTGCATATCAACTTCTCAATATTAGCGGTAGCGTTCTGTTGGCCGTAAACACGATCTTTTATGGGTCCTATCCTTCCACTTTTGTGAATCTGATCTGGGCTGGGATAGCCGTCTTTTCGATTGTGACGAGAAAGCGACTTCCATCCGAGTGATATGCAACGTGAATGTAAAGGTATTGACGAGCGCCAAGGTCGGCAGGCAAGACGGCCATTTTGCGGCGTTTAAGAGATAAACTTATGTGGCAATATGGATGCATGCTTGGTGATCGGTTTCGTGCTCAATCTCACAGGTTGGGCGGGGAACGTTTTCTTGCTCGGCTCGATGTGGGAACAAGCAGGCGCGGTCGCATCGCCGCCGATGCATTCACCCTTTTCGCCACTCACTCACGCAATTCTTCAATTCGTTTCCGATTTCGTCCTCGCGTTCGTACTGTGTGCAGTCTACTGGCTTGCGAGCGCGAGTTGGCGCCGATCAAGAATGGCCCTTGCGTTTATTTGCGGCGTGATCGTTTGGCTGGGCGGGGTGCCGATGTGTTATCTCGGATTGGTTAACGGCGGTTACTTGCCCATGGGCGTTTCGATCGCCACAACGATCCTGCGTTGATAACATTTTTTATCGTTGCGCCTTTGCCGCCGGTGCTTTTGCGAGTTCGCGTGGAACGCGATAGGGCGTAAAGAACGACGATGCGCAAGGTGAACCTGAAAGATGTGCCAGAGCAGGAGCGGAAATCTCCGAAGGGAAAGTTTGGACGCGTATCGAAGAACATTTCGATTGCGCTCGGGCGCGAGCCGGAGTCGCTCGATCTGTCAAAGCGACATCCGTTTGATCTGGCGCTGGTGCGGATTCCGAAAGGCAAATCGCTTTGCCCATATCACGCGCACGCGGCTGAATCGGAGCTCTACCTTGTCGTCTCCGGGCGAGGCAGCGTGCGAGACAAGGATGGAATAACGGAAGTAGGCGCAGGCGACACGTTCTTATTTCAGCCCGGCGAAGCACACCAGCTCACCAACGCGGGCGCTGAAGATTTCGTGTATTACGTCATTGCCGATAATCCGCGCAGCGGCGGGGCAACGGGTGACTCCTGTTATTATCCCGACAGCGGCAAATGGGCGGTGGCGAAAGAAGGATGTGAAGAAGTCATCGTGAAAGGAACTGAGACCGATTACTTCGAGGGAGAGGAATGAGCGATTGTCATGTCGAGCGGAGTCGAGACATCCTTTGCTGCACTGTCGCGCCCCCAATAGTCCAGAGATTCCTCGACCACGCTCAGAGTGACAAACAATGCGCAAGGTAAACACCAACCAGATCAAAGAAGAGGCATGGCAATCGCCTGGCGGAAAATACGCTGTCCACTTCAAAGCAATTTCCGAAGCGCTGGGACGCGAGCCTGCTTCGCTCGATTTGTCCAAACGCCATCCGTTCGATTTGGAATGGAATCGCGTGCCTCCTGGAGAATCCAATTTCCCGTTTCATGCGCACTCAGCCCAATGGGAATTGTATCTGGTTGTTTCGGGCAAAGGGACTGTTCGCCATAAAAACGGTAGAACTGAAGTGGTAGCCGGCGATGCTTTCATCTTCGGGCCGGATGAACCGCATCAACTGATTAACTCCGGCGAGGAAGACCTCATTTATTATGTCGTCGCAGATAATCCCATCGGCGAATCATCGTACTATCCCGAAAGCGGAAAATGGAAAGTAAACAAATCATCGGCCGCGGATCGCGTGATCATCAAAGGCCAGGAAACCGATTACTTCGACGGCGAAGAATGAAATGCGAATCGTAGGGCGTCGGTCTCAGACGCTATAGTCGCTCACCATCATATGGATTCCAGCAAATCTCAGCAAGAATTCCCATACAAGACTTACCTCAACATTCTCCACGGACCGCTTGAACTGATCGATGTACAGAAACTGGCGGACGCCTGCACGGACAAATGGTACAACCAAACGCTATGCAAAGTGAACGACTCCGTCGTCAGGATGGCGGTGGTCCAGGGCGAGTATCACTGGCACGAACACAAGGATATCGATGAATTCTTTTTTGTTCTCGACGGACGTTTTCTGATCGATCTGGAAGATTGCGTTGTCGACCTTGCGCCGAGGCAGGGCTTTGTCGTGCCCAAAGGTGTGCGCCATCGCCCACGCGCACCTGAGCGAACGGTGATCTTAATGGTCGAGCGCGCGGATATTGTTCCGACCGGCGACTGAAGCCGCCCACGTAAGTGAAAATCATTTCGGGTGGGCAGACGGGCGTGGATCGCGCAGCGCTCGATGTCGCGTTAAAACACAGAATCGAGTGCGACGGCTGGTGTCCGGCGGGACGTCTCGATGAATTCGGGAAGATTCCAGATGAATACCCAATCCAAGAGCTGGCAGCTGGGGGTTTCACCGAGCGGACCTTGCAGAACGTGAAAGATTCTGATGGAACTGTGATCATTTATCCCGGCACGTTAAGCGGCGGAACCGAGCAAACAGTCTGCTTCTGCATTGAGCTAAAACGGCGGCACCAACTCATCGACGCGTCAAAAGTTTCCGCGGAAGACGCCGCGAAGCTAATTGCGGATTTCGTCTACAAAAATAAGATCGACGTCCTCAATGTCGCCGGTCCGCGCCAGAGCGAATGGGCAGAAGGATACGATTATGCCATTCGCGCGTTAGATCTACTTCTTGCCGACCTTGCACTGTAGTGGCAGGCGTGCCGCCCGCAATTTATCGATAAGCAGCCGAAACGGCTTCCGCTACAGATTATTCATAGCGCAGGGCTTTTACAGGATCCAATCTTGCGGCGAAATAGGCGGGGATCAAAGCCGCAAACGAACAGATAAAGAAGGCGCTGATGCAAATGACCGCGACGTCCCGCGGGATCACCTCCGCCGGAATGGATGAAAATTGATAGACTTCGCGCGGGAAGATCTCGATATGCAACGTCGATGCGAGCCAGTGACTGAATTCGTTGCGGTAACGAATCAGTGCCATCCCAAGCCCCAGGCCTGTAAGCGTTCCAAAAAGGCCGACGATCGTTCCCTGGCCAAGAAAAACCCAGATGATTTGCGCAATGTTCGCCCCGAGCGCCTTCATAATTCCGATCTCGCGCCGCTTTTGAACGGTCACCGTGATCAGCGTGCTCATGATTCCGAAGGCGGCGACGACCACGATAAAAAACAAAAGGAAAAACATCACTGTCCGTTCGAGGCGCACAGCTTCGAAATATTGGCGGTTCATATCGATCCACGTCTGCGCGTAGCCTGGCGGTTCAAGAAATTGTTGGATTGCCTGTTTGACGCGCTCGGCACCATATGGGTTCTCGGTCTTGACGGTGATGCCGTGCAACGCATCGCCCAAGCCGTATAACTCCTGTCCGACGTAAATCGGCACAAGAAGAAACTCGGAATCGTGCAGGTAGTGGCCTGTCTCAAAAATACCAGTAACGGTCAATTCTTTCGGGAGTATCACATCTCGTAATTCGTCTATCGCTTTTTTCTCTTCTTCGCCCTTGGCGTTTCCCAGTTTCTTAATGCTGTCGAGAATCTGACCAAGATTACCGGGCGAATAGACCGTCACCTTGTCACCGAGGCTCACCTGCAGTTTTCGTGCAAGCTCAATCCCGAGCACGGTCGATTCTCCTTCGAGATCGAGTTTGCCGTATTTGATGAACTTTCGCAGCGGGATCACGTTCTCTTCCTGCTGCGGATCGATTCCGCGTATTAGCGGTGCGAGACGCCGGTTTTGAAATTCCACGATCACCGGCCCTTGAATGTAAGGTGCGGTCGCAACGACGCCCGGGGTCTTGTCGATCTTGGTTTTGAGTGTCCGCCAATCGCGCAAGACGTCTTCGGAGCTCACGAGAATGTGTGCATCGAAATCGATCACTTTCTGGCGCAGTTCACGGTCGAACCCGGTCATTACTGAAATCACAAGGATCAGCACCGTTACGCCGAGCATCACGCCGAGAACAGAAATCAACGTGATGATCGACAGAAAAGTTCGCTTCGGTTTCAGGTACCGCAGCGCTAGGAAAACACTAAACGGAAGGTTCAATTCAGCGCTAGGGTGGCGGCAAACTGACGGCGATTCAACCGTTCGCCCTATTTCAGCGCGTACGCCTCTAATTCTTCCAGCGTGACGAATTCAAGCGCGGAGGCGTGCGTTGCTTCAAGATCGACAGGCGCGGCGCGGTTGTGGTCCAGCGCGCTCCTCCAGCGCGTGACGCACACGCACCATTTGTCGCCGGGTTTAAGGCCGGGGAAGCCAAATTCGGGACGCGGCGTCACGAGATCATTTCCGTCGAGCACAGAATAGTCCAGAAACTCTTGTGTGACTTTAACGCAAACAGTGTGTTGGCCTACATCGTCCCGCCCTGTTCGACAAAAACCGTCGCGGTAAAATCCAGTCATTGGGTTGCGACAACAACATTTCAACTCCGTCCCCAGAACATTCGTCGGCATAAAAAAAGGCGTTAGTATTTGGAAAGTTTACTCAGCGAGGAAACAATGCCAATCGGGGCCAAGTACGTTCACACAAATCTGATTGCCAGAGACTGGAAAAGGCTGGTTCACTTTTACACCGACGTATTCGGATGCGAGCCCAAAGGTGCCGAACGCGACTTGTCGGGCGCATGGCTCGACAGCGTGACCTCGCTTCGCAGCGCCCATCTTAGGGGCGTTCATCTGCATCTGCCTGGATATCGCGATGACGGTCCCACACTTGAGATTTTTAGCTACGATCAGGTGATCGAGTGTGACCTTCCAGTAGCAAATAAGTGCGGCTTCGCTCACGTCGCGTTCGCGGTTGACGACGTCGATAAGGCGTTGCAGGCGGTGATTGCGGCAGGTGGCAGCTCAGTGGGAAATATCGCAACCACCAAAGTAGATGGGGTTGGCATGCTTCGCGTTGTGTATGCGCGAGATCCTGAAGGCAACATCGTTGAACTGCAAAAGTGGAGTTAGCGCGTTTGTGTCCAGACGAATCGTGATTGCCTACTGGCTCATTCCAGCAGAGCCCGCACGAAGATTTTTTCAGTCCCTCATCGAGGATCTTGCGCGCCGGTATGACGCGCCTGTTTTCGAGCCACACGTGACGATTCACGTCGGGGCAGATCACGTTCATGCGGCTGAGAAAGCGCTGTCAAAAGCCGCGCAGGAATGCCAACCGATCAATCTCGAAGCGCTTGGGATCGATCACTCCCACGAGTTTATTAAGACACTCTTTGTACAATTCACGCCGAATACGAAATTGCAGCAACTGAATGCGATCGTTTGCAATGCCGCGGAAGATTCGTTCCACTACGAGCTCAATCCGCACTTGAGTTTACTATACAAAAACATCCCAACCGAAATACGATCTGTTCTAGCGGATTCGATCGACGTGCCATTTTCGGAAGTTATGTTCGACGCACTTAAAGCTGTCGGCTGCGTTTCGCCCACGCAAAATCGCGCCGATGTAGAAGCGTGGGGTGTTTTAGCGCGCAAGCAGCTGTCTGGGTAACGCCCGCGTCTCGCGTGTTGGCAGCCGAGGTCACCGATCCCGGAGACAACCCATGTCCTGACACACGCGGCGGTCGTGCCCTGCCTGCATCCAGTCAGGGGGCCGATGTCGATGATGGCGTCGGGCTCAGTTCAGGTGGAACCGGAGAAATCGCTGGCGATGGAGTTGCAGACGCAGTGGCGAGCTTCGTTTTTACTTCTTCGAGCAGCTTTTCTTCTTCGGGATAAAGGCCTCCGTCATCAGCGCTCGCAATGTATTTGTTGGCTGCGTCGATCCGGTTCGCCTCCGCTAATAACAGCGCGACGTAAACAGCTGCATGCGGATCACGCAACTGATCGGATGGCAAGCTCTCTATGATGGCAATGGCTTCAGCGTTTCGCCCAAGACGGAACAGAGAAAACGCGTAAGTTACAGCGCAATTGAGTTCGTTCGGCGCGCGATCATACGCCTCCTTGGCGAGTTGATGCGATCGTTCTGTATTCTGCCCCAGATTGAGGCCCAGCCGAGCGAGGTCTGCTGTGATCGGCGCTTCGTTTGAGGAGGTCTCATGAAGGCGCTCGAGAACATCATAAAGCTTGGCTGTCTCATTCTTCCCGCGATACACGCGTTGGAGTTCTTCAAGCGCTTCCCGTCGCATCGGTGGATTTTCTGCAACGCGCCACCAAAGGTCTTCGGATTCTTTCGCAAGTTCCCATTTCGAGGCAAGGCGCGCGAGCGCCAGCTCACGCTCCGGCCGCTCGCTTGCCAATTGTTCCGCAGAGCGCCAGAGCGTTTCAAACTCGCTGTTAGGAATCCCGGTGCGGGACCGTGATTGTCGCGTGGCAACTGCCTGATATGCCAGACGAAGGTATTCGGAGTCGCCCCACATTCCTGTGCGCGTCCAACGCTTCAGGCGCGACCAATTTTTCACTGCCGCATACGCGTTGGCCACTGCAATGGACGCCGGCGTCGAACTGAGCTGCGCTGCCGGCAACTTGTCGATCCACTTAACAACGTCTCCGGCGAGTCCGTTTTGATTCATCCAATCCATAAGCGACGCGAGATCGGAGGGATCGCGTGCAGCGAACGGTTTCACTCTTTCTAGGAGCAGGCGAAATTTTTTCTCGTCGAGCTTCCGATAAAAATTCAGGCAGAGGAGGTAATCGCCGAACGTGACCTCCGGCGACATTTGCAGTTGTTGCGCAAGATTGTCTCCCGCGACGAGGTCGTTCCTTGCGACCGCATCATTAAGCATCGCTCGCAGCGCGCCAGTTCGATACGGAGCGACCTTGCTGAGTTGCTGGAGAGTATCGCGCGCTCTCGCACTCTTCTCCGTATCCTTGGAGTGAATTTGCAGGGCTGCGAGATTGAACTGATAAAGATCGTTGCTGGGCTCTTTCTTTACCGCAGCCGCGAACTCTTGCTCTTGCTCGGCAAAATTACCTTCCGCACGAGCCAGCCAGCCTGCGACGATGTGAAAAGCTGCTCTGTCCCGACCACGCACAGGAACCCGATCAAGCGCTTGTCGCGCAAGATCGAGCCTTCCAAAGCGCAACGCAGCGGAAGCCAAATTGAGCTGGTTGTCCAGGTCGGTTGGGAGCAGTCGGGCGATTTGCTCGCGCCAATGCACGGCTTCTTCCAGATTTTG